>Ga0210377_10001919_pt1 | contig 18534 bp, 16 predicted proteins | sample PLM4_65_b1redo_FD_155480 | JGI IMG/M metagenome (GOLD analysis project Ga0210377, IMG submission 155480) | Groundwater sediment microbial communities from an aquifer in East River, Colorado, USA - PLM4_65_b1 redo | ecosystem: Environmental > Terrestrial > Soil > Riparian zone | place: USA: East...
CGACTCGACCATGGTGGCGAGGGTCGCGGAACTGTCCGGGGTGCGCGCGGTGATGACCCGCGAGTCCCACCGCACCGGTACCGAGCGTGTGGCCGAAGTGGCCGAACTGCCGGAGTTCGCCGGCCACGAGGTGGTGGTGAACATCCAGGGCGACGAGCCCTTCCTGCCGCGTGCGGCCCTGGAAGGGGCGCTGGCGCGGGTCGCTGCCGGAGATGACGTGGGGACTGCCGCCGCGCCGCTCGCGGCGGAAGATGCGGAGGATCCCGGCCGGGTGAAGGTGATCGCGGACGCGGCGGGGCGGGCACTCTACTTTTCCCGGGCGGCGATTCCCTACCGCCGGGAGCGGAAACGGCCCTGTAGCGATCTCTACTGGCAGCATGTCGGCGTGTACGCCTACCAACGGCAGGCCCTGGCGCAGTGGACCCGGCTGCCCCCGGCGCCGGCCGAAGAAGCGGAACGATTGGAACAACTCCGGGCACTCCACTACGGCCTGTCCGTAGGCGTGGCCCGGCTCACGGACCCGGCGCAACCCGGCGTCGATACACCCGAGGACTTGCGCCGAGCGGAGGCGCACTGGTTCGCACAGGAGGAACTGCAATGACCAATGGGGCCAACACCACCAAGTACATCTTCGTCACCGGCGGCGTCGTGTCATCGCTCGGGAAGGGGATTGCGGCAGCGTCACTGGGCCGGCTCCTGGTGGAGCGAGGTCTCTCGGTCACCATGCAGAAGTTCGACCCCTATATCAACGTGGACCCGGGCACCATGTCCCCGTTTCAGCACGGCGAGGTCTACGTGACCGATGACGGCGCCGAGACCGACCTCGATCTGGGCCACTACGAACGATTCATCGACCGCTCGCTCTCCCAGCAGAACAACATCACCACCGGCCGGATCTACTCCAACGTCATCAGCAAGGAACGGCGCGGCGAGTACCTCGGCTCCACGGTGCAGGTCATCCCCCACATCACCGACGAGATCAAGAGCGCCATCAAGCGCACCGCTCCGGGTCAGGACGTGGTGATCACCGAGATCGGCGGGACGGTGGGTGACATCGAATCGCTGCCGTTTCTCGAGGCCATCCGGCAGTTCCGTCAGGAAGTGGGGCGGGACAACGCGCTGTTCATGCACCTGACCCTGGTGCCGTACATCGCCGCCGCGGGTGAATTGAAGACCAAGCCCACCCAGCACTCGGTGCGGGACCTGATGCAGATCGGAATCCAGCCCGACATCCTGATCTGCCGCAGCGAGCAGCCGATCAGCTCCGACATCAAGCGCAAGATCGCCGGCTTCTGCAACGTGGACTTCGAGTGTGTCATCGAGAGTCCGGATGTAGCGTCCATCTACGAGATCCCGATCCGCTTCCGGGAGCAGGGGTTCGACCGCGTGGTGTGCGAGCGGCTCCGGCTGGAGACCAAGGAACCGGATCTCACCGCCTGGAAGGCGATGGTCGAGCGGATTCTCCATCCTCATCACAAGGTCCGCATCGCGGTGGTGGGGAAGTACACCGACCTGCACGATGCCTACAAGTCGGTGGGTGAAGCGCTGATTCACGGCGGCATTGCCAATGACGCCGGCGTCGAGATCGTGTGGATGTCGAGCGATGAGTTCACCGACCAGGCTGCCGCGGGGCGGCTCCTCGCCGGCATCGACGGGCTGCTGGTACCGGGCGGCTTCGGGATCCGCGGGATCGACGGAATGGTCGAGGCGATCCGCTGGGCCCGGGAGAACCAGCTGCCGTTCTTCGGCATCTGCCTCGGGCTGCAGATCGCGGTGATCGAGTTCGCCCGGAATGTCTGCGGCATGAGTGAGACCACCAGCACCGAGTTCGAGCCCGAGTGCGAGGCGCCGGTCATCGCCATCATGGCCAACCAGCGCGAGGTGAAGGACATGGGCGGCACCATGCGGCTCGGGGCCTACGCCGCGCGCCTCCGCCCCGGTTCCCGCGCCGCGCAGGCCTACGGGACTCAACAGATCAGCGAGCGGCACCGGCATCGCTGGGAAGTCAACAACGCCTACCGCGACGTGCTGGCCGAACACGGGCTCCGGCTCTCCGGCCAGTCGCCCGACGGCGGCCTGGTGGAGATGGTCGAGCTGCCCGATCACCCCTGGTTCCTCGGCTGCCAGTTCCATCCCGAGCTCAAGTCCCGGCCCAACCGGCCCCATCCGCTCTTTGCGGCGTTCGTCGGCGCGGCGCTGGCGCGGCACCGGCCCCAGGCACCTGCGGGAGCGCTGGTCGGCACCGCGCGCTGAGCCATGCCCTGGTCCTTCGGCGGTAGGCCGTTCCTGATCGCCGGACCGTGCGTGGTTGAAGAAGGGGATGTACTGCCGAAGGTCGCCGAGTGTCTCGCCCGGCTGCATGCCACCCTCGGGATTCCGGTCTGCTTCAAGGCCTCGTTCGATAAAGCGAACCGGGCCCGGGCCGGTTCACCCCGTGGCCCGGGGATCGACGCGGGGCTGGAGGCGCTGGCCCGGATCAGGCGCAACTTCGGACTGCCGCTCCTGACCGACATCCATGAGCCGGCGCAGGCGGCGATCGCGGCGGAAGTGGTGGATGTGCTCCAGATCCCCGCCTTCCTCTGCCGCCAGACCGACCTGCTGCTGGCGGCCGGCGCCACCGGGCGGCCGGTCAACCTGAAGAAGGGACAGTGGGTGGCTCCCGAGTCTATGGCTGGGGCGGTGGAGAAGGTCCGGGCCGGTGGCAGTCGTGACGTGGCCGTCACCGAGCGGGGAACGTCGTTCGGCTATGGTGACCTGGTGGTGGACATGCGGAGCTTCGCCCGGCTCAAGGCGGCCACCGGCGTTCCCGTGATCTTCGACGCCACCCACTCGGTGCAGCAGCCGGGGCAGGGCCCCGGTGGGATGAGCGGGGGAAGCCGGGAGCATGTGCCGGCGCTGCTCGCCGCGGCGGCGGCGGCGGGCGCCGACGGGTTCTTCGTGGAGACGCACCCGGCGCCGGACCGGGCCGAGAGCGACGCCGCCACCCAGTGGCCGCTCCACGAGCTGGAGGAGCTGATCCGTCGCACGCTCGAGGTGTGGCATGCTGCCCGGGCGGGTGCGGATGCGGCCGCCACTTCCACGCGGCCGCGCGAACCTTGATCGACCCCGCGGTCGCGGGTCGGATCAAGCTGCTGGGCCTGGATGTGGACGGCGTGATCACCAATAACGCCATTTACCTCGGCCTGGTGAACGGGCAACGAGTCGAGTTCAAGCAGTTCGACATTCAGGATGGCCTGGCCATGGGGCTGGCGCGGCGGATGGGGCTGACCCTCGCCTGGGTCAGCGGCCGCTACTCCGACGCCACCGCGCTCCGGGCCAGCGAGCTGCACATCGACGAGGTGATCCAGGACAAGGGCGCCAGGAAGGTGCCGGCCATGACCGAGATGCTCCTCCGCCGGGGCCTGGGGTGGGAAGAGGTGGCGTTCCTGGGAGACGACCTGGCCGACATTCCGGTGCTCCGCCGGGTCGGTCTGCCAATGGCCGTGGCGAACGCGGTCCCCGAGGTGAAGCAGCTGGCCGCGTTCACCACCCAGGTCCCCGGCGGCGGCGGAGCGGTGCGCGAGGCGATCGAGGCCCTGTTCCGGGCCCAGGGACGGTGGGATGAAGCGGTGAAGGTGTACCTCGGAGACAGGGGGGAGGCCTGATGGACGGCAAGGCGGCAAGGCGGCAAGGCGGCAGGGAGCTCTCGAGAGTCAGCAGATTGGCTCCGGGAGCGGCCTCGCGCGTCCAATCGCTCACGGGCCTGCTGCCGCCCTGCCGCCTTGCCGCCTTGCCGCTGTTCGCGTTCCTCGCCCTCACCTCCGCCTGCCGCGACGACGGCGTGCGCCCGACCACCACCGCGACCGCCGCCGACTCGGCCGATCAGATCCTCGAAGCGATGGACTTCAACCTGACCACCGACGGCGTTCGCCGGACCCGGGTGGTGGCCGAGACCGCCTACGTCTACGAAGCCACACAGCTGGCGCGGCTGAAGGTGGTGAAGGTCACCTTCTTCGATCTGAACGGGGCCGAACGGTCGACCGTGACCGCCGACTCGGGCCTGTACCAGACGCGCGACGGGTCGATGGATGCATGGGGGCACGTGGTCGCCACCACACCCGACGGCAAGCGGCTCACCACGGAGCAGCTGCGCTACGATGCTCGGCAACACGAGATCTCCTCCTCCATGCCGTTCGTCTTCGACAAGCCTCTGCAGCACCTCCAAGGCAACGGGTTCACCTCGGACCCGGAATTCGCCAACGTCCAGGCCGGCCAGCCGAAGGGGCGCGCCGTGCCGGGCGACTCAGGCGGTGGGTTCCTGCTGCCAGGCCAGCAACCATGAGGGGCGTCCTCGGGTTAGTGGGCCTGGGTCTGGTGCTCGCCACCGAACTCCTGGCTCAGCAAACGCCCCGGGGCGGAAGGCGCGGCTGCGTCTTCTCGATCGACTTCATCGGTAACACCGGCAGTCAGCAGGTCGTTGCGGGAGACACGAACTACTACGCTGGCGGCGGTGTCCGGCTCAGCTGCCTCGGGACCAGCATCCGAATGGCGAGCGACAGCCTGATCTCTCTCGGGCGCCAGGGGATCGTCTATTTCCTGGGTCACGTGAAGTATCGCGATTCGCTGATCAGCATGGATGCCGAGAGGGGCACCTACCACAAGAACGGTGAGAAGTGGGAAGCCCGAGGTAGCGTGGTAACGGAGAACCTCCAGAACGGGTCGACACTGGTCGGCCCGCACATGGACTACCTGCGCGCCATGCCCGGGGTTCGAGATACGGCCGAGATCTATGCCATCAGTCGGCCCACCATCAAGTCGGTCACCACCGATTCTGCCGGGAACCGCGGTGAACCATATGTGATTGTCGGCGACCGGATCCGGATTCGCGGCAACGACCGCACCTGGGCCGGCGGCAAAGTGACCGTCGACCGGAGCGACTTCGCGGCCCGGGGCGATTCGCTCTACCTCGACAGCGGGGCGGGCGAATTCGGCGTCCTGGTGGGCAAGCCGCAGATGCGAGGGCTGGGGAAGGATTCCTTCAACCTGACGGGCCGGCGGATCGAGCTGACCCTGGAGCAGCGGGAAATCACCTACGTCAAGGCGCTCGGCAACGGCCACGCGGTGAGCAACCAGGTCGACCTGGTGGCGGACACCATCGGCCTGGATCTGGAGGCCCGCAGCCTGTCGCAGACATTGGCCTGGGGCGACAGCCTCCGGCCCCGCGCCCTGGCCTCCGAGTACGAGATCCGGGGCGACTCGGTGGCCTTCGATACACCCGGGCAGCAGCTGCGGGAGGTGCGATCCTTCCAGCATGCCTGGGTCGGCGGCAAGGCCGACAGCCTCACGCGAGAGCGCGACTGGATGGCCGGAGACACCGTGGTGGCCACCTTCACTCCCTGGGACTCGGCCGGCGTCCAGCGCACCCGCCTGGACCGGCTGGAGGCGCGCGGCGCGGCCCGGTCGTACTATCGCGTGGCCGAGTCGAAGGTGCCGGGGGGGCTGCCGTCGATCAACTATTCCCGCGGAGAGCGCATCGCGATCCAGATGAAGCCCGCCGGTCTCAAGGGGGTCGAACGGGTGGACATTCACGGCCAGGTGGACGGGGTGTATCTCGAGCCCATTCCGGTGGTCGCGCCGGCCGACAGCAGCGCGTCGTCGCCGTCGCAACGGAGGAGCCGATGAGCGACATGCTCGCCCGGCTGGCGGAGCGCGATCCCTCCGTGCCGCTCGCCCTGGCCGCCATGGTGCGGGACGCCGGCCCCGACGGAGCGATCGACCTCGCCACCCTCGGCGCCTCCTACCGGGAAACCGTCGTCGCGGCGCGGGGTGACGCGGACGAAGAAGGCCCTGAGCTCTCGAGCGACGAGGTGCATGAGAATCTCACCCGTTCGGTGCTGCCGCGGCTGGCGGACGAAGGGTGGATCGCGCCCAATCCGGGCGAGGAATGGACCGAAGTGCACGCCGTGGGGCCGTGGTGGGAGGCGGCGCATGTCGACCGGACCTCCTTCCGTGCCCGGCTGCTCGACGCCGGGGTGCAGGGGCTCCGGCGCCGTGCCAGTCTGGCCCAGGTCGCGACCGGCCCGGTGCCGGGCGGCAGCGTGCTGGAAGGAGTCGGGCTCTGCAAGAGCTTCAAGCGCAGACAGGTGGTCGACCAGGTCGGCGTGCATGTCGAACAGGGCGAGATCGTGGGTCTGCTCGGCCCCAACGGCGCCGGCAAGACCACGACGTTCTACCTGATCACCGGCCTCATCCGGCCCGACAAGGGCAAGGTCACCCTGGACGGTGAGGACCTCACCACCGCCCCGATGTACCGCCGCGCGCGGAAGGGGATCGGCTACCTGGCGCAGGAGCCGAGCGTGTTCCGCAAGCTTACGGTGGAAGAGAACATCCTGGCCATCCTCGAGACCCTCGATCTCTCCCGGCAGGAGCGGAAGAACCGTCTGGAATCCCTGCTCGACGAGCTGTCCATCAAGCACCTTCGGAAGAACAAGGCCTACTCGCTCTCCGGCGGCGAACGCCGCCGGCTGGAGATCACCCGGGCACTGGTCACCCGGCCCAAGTTCATGCTGCTGGACGAACCGTTCGCCGGCGTGGACCCGATCGCGGTCCATGACATCCAGACCATCGTCGCCGGGCTGAGACATCGCGGCATCGGGGTCCTGATCACCGATCACAACGTGGAGCAGACCCTGGATATCGTGGATCGCGCCTACATCATGTTCGAGGGGAAGGTGCAGGTCTCCGGCCCGGTGCGCGACCTGGTCTTCGACGACCGCGTCGCCCAGCTCTACCTCGGCCCGACCCTGACCGCCCGGCTCCGCGCCCGGCTGGAGAAGGTCGCATGAGGACCGGCCTCTCCCAGCATACGTCGCTCCGGCAGGACCTGCGGATCAACCCGCGGCTGTATCAGGCCATGGACATGCTGTACATGCCCATGATGGACCTGCAGCAGCACCTCAAGCAGGAGTTGCTCAGCAATCCCTTCCTCGAGCTGTTGGAGCCGGAGGAAGAGGACGTGACCCAGGGCGACCAGACGCCCACCAAGGAAGAAGAGAAGGAGAAGATCAAGGAAGAGAACGAGACCGACTGGGAAGAGATCCTGCTCAACGGTTTCGAGGTGACCGGCGGCGCCCGCGAGGAATACGAGGAGAAGGAGTACACCGAGCCGGTGACGGTCGAATCGGCCGACCTGATCGACCACCTGCGGGAACAGCTGACGATGATGGAGCTCACGCCCCGCCAGCAGCTGCTGTCGGAAGAGTTCCTCGGCAACATCAAGGAAGACGGGTATCTCGCCGCCACCACCGAGGAGGTCCTCAGCCAGGTGAACGAGCTCCTCGACGGGCACGCGGCCCGGCGGCTGCCGGACGACGAGCCTTCGGAGGAGGACGACGAGTTCGATTCGGATCTCGATGCCGGGGCGGCCGGGGCCGCCTCCAGCGCCTTCCTGGCGCCGGAGCAGTCCATCGAAGCCACCACGGAGCATTCGATCCCCGCAGTGGTGGCGCCCGAACCGGTCGCCGCGCCGGCGCCGCCCAAAACCAAGGCCGCACCCCCGATTCCCTACTTCACGCTGGCCGAAGTGGAGGAGATGCTCAGAATCCTCCAGCACCTCGACCCGCCCGGCGTGGCAGCGCGCGACCTGCGCGAGTGCCTGCTGATCCAGCTGGAGGAGAAGGAGAGCGGCGACTCGCTCACCTACCGCCTGGTGAAGGAGGCGTTCCCCGACCTGATCGCCCATCGGTGGAACGACCTCGGGCGGCGCTTCGGGGTCGAACCCGCGGCGGTGCAGACCGCCGCCGACCAGCTCGCCCGGCTCGACCCCAAGCCGGGCCTCAAATACTCCTCCAGCGGCGACGGCTACGTCATTCCCGATCTGGTGGTGGACAAGGTGGACGGCGCCTATCGCGTGTTCCTCAACGACACCGGGGTGCCCCGCCTCCGGCTGTCGCGCAGCTACCAGGCGCTGGCCCGGGACAAGAAGAAGTTTACCACCGAACACCGGGAGTTCATCGCGTCGCGGATGAACAGCGCCAACTGGCTCATCCAGGCCATCGAGCAGCGCCGCCAGACCATGCTCAAGGTGATGAATTTCATCGTCGACCGGCAGCGAGAGTTCTTCGAGAAGGGGATCGAGTACCTCAAGCCGCTCACGCTCCGCGAGGTGGCGGAGGTGATCAACATGCACGAGTCCACCGTCAGCCGGGTCACCAACGAGAAATTCGTGCAGACCCCGCGCGGCGTGCTCCCGCTCAAGTTCTTCTTCTCGAGCGCGCTCTCCACCGCCTCCGGTGAGGATGCCAGCGCCCGTTCCATCCGTGCCAAGCTGCAGAAGATGGTGGGCGAAGAGAGCACCGCGAGTCCGCTGACCGACCAGCAGATCGTGCACCTCTTCCAGGAACAGGGGATCAAGATCGCCCGGCGCACCGTGGCCAAGTACCGGGATCAGCTGGGAATTCTCCCGGCCCGCATGCGGAAGCGGGTATGAGCACGGACGGACCCGTCGACGTCAGCCTCCTCGTCCCCGCCAAGGACGAGGCCGAGAACCTGCCGGAGTTCGTCCGGCTCTGCGGGGAGCACCTCGCCACCGGGCGGTTCACCTTTGAGGTCGTGATCGTCAACGACGGCTCGCGCGACCGGTCGGCCGAGGTGCTGGCCGACCTCGCGAAGCGGCATCCCTTCCTCAGGGTCGTCACCCACCGCCGGCAGCGCGGCATTGCCGATGCGCTGACCTCGGCAGGCGACGTGGCCCGGGGAGACATTTTCGTGTTCTACCCCGCCGACCTCCAGTACCATCCGCAGGATGTGCCCGCCCTCGTGGATCCGATTCTCCGGGGTGAGGCGGATATCGTCACCGGCACCAAGCAGGGCAAGTACGACAAGGCGTTCGTCTCCGGTATCTACAACTGGCTCTGCCGCCGGCTCTTCGGGCTCAACGTCGCCGACCTCAACTCGGTGAAGGCCTATCGCCGCGAGGTGCAGCAGGGGCACGCCCTCCGGCCCGACTGGCACCGGTACATGGTGGTGGTGGCGGCGGCCGAGGGGTTCCGCCTGACCAGCCGGCCGGTCCCCCTGTATCCCCGGGTGGCCGGGGTGTCCAAGTTCACCTGGAAGCGCATCCCCGTGGGTGTGCTGGACCTGCTGTCGGTCTGGTTTCAGCTCCGCTTCGGGCGCAAGCCGCTGCTCTTCTTCGGGGTCGCCGGCGCATTGCTCTTCCTGATCGGCTTCATCGTGGGCGTCATCGCGCTGGTCATGCGGTTCGGATACGGCATCGGCTTCCGGCCGTTCCTGAACCTGGTCGAGATCATGGTCATCTGCGGCGTCGCCCTGTTCGGCTTCGGGTTCATCGGCGAGATGATTGCCGGGCTCAGGGAAGAGTTCCGGGACAACGGGCGGCGCAACGGCGCGCCGACCGATTGATCCCTCCGACGCCGGATGCGGATCCTGGTCGCTGCCCACAACTACCCGCGGTTCCAGGGCGACCCGGCCGGCACTTACGTCCGCCGGCTGGCATTGGGCTACCAGGGCAGGGGCCACCAGGTGGCGGTGGTGGCGCCGCACGTTCGCGGGACGGCCGAGCGGGAGACCGAATCCGGGGTGGCGATTGAACGGTTCCGCTACGCGCCCGAGTCGCTCGAACAGGTCGGCTACCGCGGCGACGCGCAGGTGGGCCGGCTGTTCCGCGGCCCGGCGTCCCTTACGCTGCCGTTCTACCTGCTGGCCTTTCGCCGCGCGATTCGACGCCAGGTCGCCCGCTTCAATCCCGACGTCATCCACGCCCACTGGTGGCTGCCCGCCGGCTGGCTTGCCTCGGGTTCCGGGCGGCCCCTGGTCGTCACCAGTCACGGAAGCGATGTGCGTCTCCTCGAACAGGGGAGACTCTTCGTCCGTATGGGGCGGGGCGTCGCCGCCCGTGCGGCCTCCTGGACGGCGGTCTCACGTTTCCTCGCGAGCGACCTCGAGCGGCGGCTCGGCCTGGCGGAGCGTTCCGTGGAAGTGACGCCAATGCCGGTGGACGCCGACCTGTTCGAGGCCGGCCGCGTCGCGGCCAAGGCAAGCCCACCCCGGGTCCTGTTCGCCGGCAACCTCCTGCCCAGCAAGGGGGTGGATGTCCTGATCGCGGCGGTGGCGCAGCTCCGTGACCGTGGGATCGCCTGTGAGCTTCGGATCCTCGGCGGTGGCCCGGCGCGGGAACAGCTCCTGGCCGACATCTCCGCGCGTGACCTCGCCGGCGTCGCCTCGATTGCAGCGTTTGTTCCCCAGTCGCAGATGCCGATGGAATACGGCGCCGCGACCGTGACGGTCCTTCCCACTCGCGGGCAGGCGGAGGGCCTTGGCCTGACGCTGGTCGAGGCGCTGCTCGCCGGCTCCGCCGTGGTCGGAACGCCGGCCGGCGGGATTCCGGAAGTGGTGGAGGACGGGGTCACCGGCCTGCTCACCCCGGATGGAGATCCCTCGGCGCTGGCGGAACGACTCGCGCGCCTGCTGCAGGATGAGCCGCTCCGCCTCCGGCTCACGACCGAGGGGCTGAACCGCGTCCGGCGGACCTATTCGCTCGATGCCACCGTGAATCGCTTTCTCTCGCTCTTCGATGCCGCCGTTCATCACGCAGCTCGGAACTGAAGAACCGGCCGGCTGGCAGGCGCTTGCCCGGGCCAGGGGCACGTTCTATCACGACGCGCGATGGATCGCGGGCCTGGCGGCGTGCCTCCGGTATCGCGCCCACTGGATCACCGCGACCGGTCCCGATGGACTCGCCGGCGCGATGGCGGTGGCGGAAGTTCCCACCCTGACCGGTGGCCGGAGGCTGGTGAGCTATCCCTTCAGTTTCATTGCCGGCCCAATGGCCACGTCGGCGGACGCGGCCCGGGCAGTGCTCGAGGCGGCGCGCACCATGGTGGCGGAGCGCGGCGCGCGGCGCCTCGAAGTGAAGGCGCTGGGACCGGGGTTTGAGGTCGCTCCTGGATTCCAGCGCTCCCGGCGCTACACCACCTACCGCATCTCTCCCGAGGGCGGCGAACAGGCCGTGTGGAAGCGGCTCGACCGCACCAGCGTCCAGCAGCGCATTCGCAAGGGGGAGAAAGCCGGTGTGCAGGTAGTGATGGGCGAGTCCGAAGCCGACTGGCTGGCGATGGCCGAGCTGGAGGAGGGCGTACAGCAGGGGCATGGAGTGCCGGCACCGCCCCGCCGGCTGTTCACCCAGCTGCTGCGCGGCCTCCAGCGCGATGGCCTGGTCGACCTCTACCTCGGCAGGATCCCGGACGGCCGCGTTGCCGCCGGCTTCGTGATGTACAAGGGGCCGACCGACTGGATCTATGCGTTCAGCGCCTCGGTGCCGGAACTGGTGCGGGACTACCGCGCCACCCACGTGCTCCTCTGGACGGGTCTCCGACGGGCCGTGGCGGCCAATGTCATCCTGGACCTTGGCCGCGCCGCGCCGGAACAGACCTCGCTCGCCGAGTTCAAGCTCCGCTGGGGTGCCACCACCGTACCGCTGGTCTATGATTACTTCCCGTCGGCCGGGGGACTGAACCAGGCCCGGCGCGACCAGGGGCCGCTGGCCCTCGCCTCGAAGATCTGGAGCCGATTGCCCAGGCCAGTCGCACGATTGGGCTCGGGCCTGTTCCGCTACCTCGGGTAACCATGGACTTCTTCTGGCGTCTCAGAAAGAAGATCTTCAAGCGCTGGGCCCGGAACGCCTTCTTCCCGGGCTGGCGGGTTCAACTCCTGCGCTGGTGCGGTTTCTCGATCGGCCGCGATGTCTACATCGCGGACGACATCATCATCGCGGAAGAGCTGGTGAGCCGCGGCCTGCTGACGATCGGCGACCGGGTGAGCATGGCCCCCCGGATCACGCTGGTGACCACTTCCCACCCCAACGACTCCCGGATCCGGGCCTTCGCGCCCGCGAAGACCGGACCGATCGTGATCGAGGCCGATGCCTGGCTCGGGGCCGGGGTGGTGGTGCTGCCCGGAGTCACCATCGGACGCGGGGCCGTGGTTGGCGCCAACAGCGTGGTGACGCACGACGTCCCGCCGCTCCATGTCGTCGCAGGACAGCCCGCTCGCACCCTGCGAGTGCTGACTCCGCCGCCGGGCTGGACGTGATCCGGCTCGACCTCGCTGGTTCGCCCACCGCGGCCGAGCGTTGGGCCTTCGAGCTGCTGGTGGACCTGTCCCGCCTGCTCCCCATCGAGCAGGCCAGCCCCGGTGGGGTCCGCGCGATCCTCATCGACCCGGCGCCCGGCCAGCCGCCGTTCACGCCGTCGGCCGACGGCGTGCGGATCAGCCGCGCCGCGCTCCGCACCGTGATCGACACCGCCGGCGCGGCGGTCGAGCAGCGCTGTGGCGCGCGCGACAAGCACGGCCGGATTCCCGCCTCGGAAAACCCCCTGGTCCGGCAGCAGGCCGAGCGGCAGCTCCCGGTGCAACTCGCGGCGGAAGAGCTGGTGGCGGCCGTGAGGGCGGCCGCGGGGGCCCAGCCGCTCTTCCGGCTGGGCGGGTGGCCCGATGCGAAGACGTGGGCGGCGGCCTTTACCCATGACATCGATATCGTAACCGGCTGGCCCCTCTTCGCCGGGCTTCGGTGGATGGAGCTGCTGCGCAAGCGGGAAATCGGACGCGCGCGCTCGGCGGCCGGAGCCGGGGTGAGGGCAATCGGCGCCGACCCGGTCGGCAAGGCGGTCGACACCATCCTGGAGATCGAGCGGGAGGCCGGGGTGCGGGCGACCTGGTTCGTCCTGGCCGGCGTGCCCACCTTCTCGAGCTGGCGGCGGGGCGACGTAACCTACCGGCTCGACGGGCCACCCGCCCGCCGGTTGATCGAGCGGATCCTGGCGGGTGGGCACGAGGTCGGGCTGCACGGCAGTTTCGAAACCCGGGACAGTCCGGAGCTGATGGCCGCCGAGCGCCACCGCGTGGCGAGGGTGTGCGGCAAGTCGCCGGAGGGGGTCCGGCAGCATTTTCTCCGCTTCGATCCAGGCGCGACACCCGCCGGCGCGGAGCGGGCGGGATTCAGCTACGACGCGAGCTTCGGCTTCGCGGATCGGAACGGATTCCGGCTCGGACTCGCCGACGTAGTCCCATCCTGGCAGGAGTCCGCGGGGAAGGCACTCTCGCTCATGGAGGTCCCACTCGTCTGGATGGACCGGACCCACAGCAAGTACGGGGGTGACGAAGATCCCGAGCGCTGGGTGGAAGACGCAATGCGGCTGGCGGCGACCTGTCGTGAGGCTGGCGGACTGTGGACGGGACTCTGGCATCCCAACGTGGCGCCGGCCCTGGGATTCCCCGGCGCGCTCGATGCCTTCGCACGGCTGGTTCAGCTGATCATGGCCGATTCTCCATACATCGCGCCCATGGCGGAGATCGTGGCGTGGCGCACCGCCCGCCGGGAGCTCCGCGGCCGACTCGACGCCGGTGGGACGTTCGAGCTGCTGGCCGACCGGCGGGGGGACTGGACCGTCTCGATCGAAGACCTGACCAACGGCGGCCTGTCGCAATACCCCTGGCCGACACTGCGCCGCCGTGGCTGAACGCCGCTCGTGGTGGCGCTGGGCCCAGATCATCCTGGCGATCGGGATCATTGCCTTCGCCGGGCGCAAACTGGTCAGGGAGTGGAACGCCTTCCAGGGCCAGGCCATCGAGTGGCAGGTCGGGCCGCTCTGGCTCATCCTGTCGTTGGTGATCGTCTGGCTGTCCTACGCCATCCTGGTCGAGGGATGGCGGCGGGTGGTGCTCGGCATGCGGCAGCGACTCGGATACGTCGAGGCGGTCCGCATCTGCATGGTGTCCAACCTCGGCAAGTACCTGCCGGGCAAGGTCTGGGCGATTGCCGGCGCGGCGCTCATGGCCGAGCGCGCCGGGGTGCAGCCGGGGGCCGCGGTGGCCGCGGCATTCATCCTCCAGGCGCTCTCGCTGGCCAGCGGCCTGCTGCTGGTGGCGCTGCTTGCCCCCGAGGCGATGCAATCGCTGGGCGCCGGATCCCGCGTTGCGCTGATCGTGCTGGCCGTGCTGGCCCTGGGGGGCCTCGTCGTCTTTGCGGTTCCAGGCCTGCTCGGCGTGATCCGCCGCTGGCTCCCGAAATCGATTGCAGGGATCGAGCCGGTGCCGGTCGGCCCGCTGGTGCTGGGCCTTGTGGCAAACGCGATCGGGTGGTCGGCGTACGGGCTGGCATTTCTCTGCCTTATCCGCGGGCTCACCCCTGACGCGAGCGTCTCCTGGGCGCAGGCCACCGCGGTGTTCACGACCAGCTACCTTGTTGGGCTGATTGCGGCGGTCTCACCGGGGGGACTTGGCACCCGGGAATTGGCTTTTACCCTGTTGTTGACTCCGGCCGTTGGGGCCCAGGTGGCGACCGCCCTGGCCATCGCGACCCGGCTGCTGCTGACCATTACCGAACTCGGCGCCGCCCTGCCATTTCTTTCGGCAACGCGGGCGCCCAGGACCTCATGACCCCTCCGATTCCTGCCCCCAACTCCCAATCCGGCTGGCTACCGCGGTGGGCGCCCCCAGTGGTGTTCGCGCTGCTCACGCTGATCGTGTTCCGCCGGTACATCTTCTCGCCACCCGGCACGATGCTGATCGGCAACGATACGATCGCGGCCGGGGTGATGATGCGGAGCTTCTTCGTCGAGCAGTTTCATCAGCTCGGCCGGCTGCCGCTCTGGAATCCCTACCTGTACGGTGGGGTCCCGACCATCGAGGCCGGCAGCGGCGACATCCTGTACCCGCCGGCGTTCATCCTCCACATGCTGTTGCCGCTGGTGCCCGCGCTGGCGTGGAAGCTGATCCTGCACGTGTTCGCCGCCGGGCTCTGCATGTACGCCTGTGCCCGGTCGTTCGGGGCGTCACGGCTGGTGGCCCTGTTCGCCGGGGTGGCCTGGATGCTCTCGGCCAATCTGGTGAGCCTGGTGCTGGGTGGGCAGGACGGCAAGATGTACGTGATCACGCTCTTCCCGGCGGCGCTCGGGCTTCTGGTCAGCGCGCTCGACCGGCCGACGCTGCTGCGCTTCGTCTGGCTCGGCGCGGTCGCGGGGCTGCTGCTCACCGCCCACCCCCAGGTTTCGTTCTATGCCTGGCTGGCGCTGGGGCTCTACGCCATCGGCGGCATTGTAGCCCGGCGGAAGGATGGGAGCCGCCTCCTCGGCCTTCGGATTGCGGGTGGTGCCCTGAGCCTGACGATCGCCCTGGGCGTGGCGCTGATCGTCCTGCTGCCGATGTATCGCTACCTGCGCGACGTCTCGCCTCGGGCGGGGCCGGGGCTCAGCTATCAGACCGCGGCGAGCTATTCGCTCAACCCCGAGGAAGTGGTCAACTTCGTGGTCCCGGACTTCTCCGGCGACAACGACACCTATTGGGGGCGGAATCCGCTCAAGCACAACTCCGAGTACGGAGGGGTGGTGGTCTTTGCACTGGGAATCGCCGGGCTGCTGGCCCTGAAGGGCGATCGGCGCAGGATCGGTCTCGGCGTCATGGCGCTGGTGGCGCTGCTCTATGCCGTCGGCGCAACCACGCCGGTGTTCCGGCTCATGTTCCTGACCATTCCGGGCCTCAAGCGATTCCGGGCCCCGAGCCTCGCAACCTTCCTGATGCTCGCCTCGATGGTGATCCTGGCCTGCCTCCTGTTGGAGCGGATTCTCAAGGATCGCGAGACTCCCGAGATCAAGGTGGCTACTCGAGTGCTGACCGTGATTGGAGCCCTGGCATTGGTGCTCGCGATTGCGGTGCAGGCCGGCGGGGCGGGGGCCCTGACGCCATGGAATGCGCTCTTCGGCGCCCCGCCGCGGTTCCAGGCCATCCCGGCGAACCTGTCGGCGATGGCGCTCGGGGGAATGCTGGCCGCCCTGTGGTGCGGCCTGGCGGTCGCGGCACTCATCGCGTGGCGCCGGGGAATCCTGGGCGCCATGAGCCTGGTCCTCTGCCTCACGACCATTACGGCCTTTGACCTGTTGCGGGTCGATGCACCCTATGTCCAGGTAGCGCCGTACACGGCCTACTTCCCCGAGGACCCCGGTTTCGACGCGCTCCGCGCCCAGCTCGGACCTGGCGAACGGGTCCTCCCAGGGTCGGTGAACGGGCGGAATGTGCTGGACGGCGGCGGACCCGATGGTGGTTACCTGGCCACTTATCGCATTCCGGAGGTATTTGGCTATCACAGCAATCAGCTGCGCTGGTACGACCAGCTGACCCGGCGGGAACAGCGGAACAACATCGGGTCGATCGAGGAGCTGCAGGCCTACTGGATCGGCCTGCTCCGGAGCCCCGCGCTCCGGGCCCTCTCGGCCCGGGTTGCCATCCTGCCATTCCAGGTTGAGCTGCCGGGATACGCGATGCTCGGCAGCGATCGGCAGAAGGCGATCTACCGCGATTCGACCGCCCTCCCGGCGGTCAGCGTCATCCCCACGATCAGGGTGGAGGCCGATTCGGTGAAGCGGCTCGACCTCCTGTGGGACCCGGCGTTCGATGTGTCGAAGGAAGTCCTGGTCGACGCTCCGGTGCCATCTCTGGGGCAAGGGGGTGGCACCGGTTCGGCCCGGCTGGTCGCAGACGGCGCCGATAGCGTCGCCATCGAGGCGACCACCACCGGCCCCTCGATGCTCCTGCTGAGCCGCACATTTCACCCGTCATGGAAAGCCACGGTAGACGGGGCCCCGGTTCCCGCCGTTCGGGTGAACCACGCCCTGATCGGAGTCCCGCTTGCGGCTGCCGGTACCCACCAGGTTTCCGTAAGGTACCGGCCGGCGGTGGTGGCGGAAGCGAAGCTGGTCACCACCGCCTCCTGGGCGATTGTCCTGCTGGCAACTCTGGGCTCCTGGGGAGTCGCGTTGCGGGAGAAGCGGCGCCGTGTCTGACACCCGGCCGAGTCCGATGAAAGGACGCGCACCGGTCAATCGCGTCCTGGTGATCGTCCCGACCTTCAATGAGGCCGCAAATCTCCCGCAGATCGTGCCGGTGGTGCTGGCCCAGGATCTACGGGTGCAGGTGCTGGTGGTCGATGACAACTCGCCCGACGGGACCGGCCGCATCGCCGACGAGATGGCGGCGGCCAATCCGCGGATTCACGTGCTCCACCGGGAGGCCAAGGCGGGCCTGGGGCGGGCCTACCTCGCCGGCTTCGCCTGGGCCCTGAAGGAGGGATTCGACGCGGTCTTCGAGATGGACGCCGATTTCTCCCACGACCCGACGTTCATCCCGGAGTTCCTCACCACCCTGGAAGGGGCGGACCTGGTGCTCGGCTCCCGCTATGCCACGGGAGTAAACGTCATCAATTGGCCCATCTCCCGGCTGCTGCTCTCCCTGGGCGCCAATTTCTACGCCCGGGTAGTAACCGGGCTGCCGCTCTCCGACTCGACCGGAGGGTTCAAGTGCTTCCGGCGGGAGGTGCTGGCCGCCATCGATCTCACCCGGGTCCGGTCGAACGGCTATGCCTTTCAGATCGAGATGAGTTTCCGTGCGTGGAAGAAGGGGTTCGCGCTGAAGGAAGTCCCGATCGTCTTTCATGACCGGGTGGAGGGCCACAGCAAGATGAGCAAGAAGATCGTCCGGGAGGCCGTCTGGATGGTCTGGTGGCTCAGGCTGAGGTCGATGGTGGGGCGGCTATGAGCCGTTGGCTATTGGCCGTTGGCCATTGGTGGCTTCTTCAAACGACACCGCCCCAGCCTTCACAGCGTTAAGAGCCAACGGCCAGCGGCCAATGGCCATAAGAGCAATGACGAACCTAAAAGGTACTGTCTTCTACAAAATGTCCGGCTCGGGCAACGATTTCATCATGCTCGATGGACGGCATACCGATTCGTCGGTCTGGTCGCCGGACCGGATCGTCGAGGTGTGCGACCGGCGCCACGGCGTGGGTGCAGATGGCCTGGTGATCCTGACCCCGGAACACTCGGGCGGGGTGCGGATGGACTTCTGGAACTGCGACGGATCCCGGGCGGACATGTGCGGCAATGCCGCCCTGTGCAGCACCCGCCTGGCCTCGATCCTGGAGCTGGCCCCGGCCGGGGAAATGCGGCTGGTCACACGGGCTGGGACCTTTCCCACCCGCTGCAGGCCCGGGTCCAAGGAATCCGAGCTCAATCTGCCCGACTTCCCGCTCCCCAAGGCCCCTGCGCCAATCCGCCTGCGGAAAGGGGAGAGGGGGGGCATGCTGGCGACAGTCGGCGTCCCTCACCTGGTTCTGGAAGTCGAGGACATCGAGCAACCCGACCTCATGAACCGCGGGCGGCTGCTCCGATCCGACCCGGGAGCAGGACCAGCCGGCGCGAACGTGAACTTCGTGGGTAGCACTGCCGGTGCATCAGGCGTCTGCACCCTCCGGACCTACGAACGGGGGGTCGAGGGAGAGACCCTCGCATGCGGTACCGGGGCGGTTGCCGCGGCGGTCCTGCTGGCCCATGCCGGGAGCCGTCAGCTGCCCATGGACATCCTGTCTCGGGGCGGGAAGATTCTCCACATCGCCGCGACACTGTCGGGAGGTTTTGCCACCGATGTCTGGCTGTCGGGGGAAGGCCGCCTGGTCTTTACCGGGGTCCTGTAAGTGCTCACCGATGCAGG
>Ga0210377_10001920_pt1 | contig 18532 bp, 14 predicted proteins | sample PLM4_65_b1redo_FD_155480 | JGI IMG/M metagenome (GOLD analysis project Ga0210377, IMG submission 155480) | Groundwater sediment microbial communities from an aquifer in East River, Colorado, USA - PLM4_65_b1 redo | ecosystem: Environmental > Terrestrial > Soil > Riparian zone | place: USA: East...
CGAAGGCGAACGGTGCAGGCCTTGGCTGCGGCGGCCCTTGGGTTGAGCTCGTTGTCAGTGCCCGCCCGCGGGGCCGACGGCGAGGCGCGAATCTCGCTGGACGTCAAGGACGCCGACGTCAGGGACATCGTGCGGGTCCTCTCGGAAGTGGGCGGCTTTCAGGTGGTTTTCGATCCCGACCTCTCTTGTCGGCTCACCCTCAAGCTCCGGCAGGTCCGATGGTCGACCGCCCTCAGCGCATCCCTCCGGTCCTGCGGGCTGGCGCGGGAGGAGGAGGGAGGCATACTGCGCGTCGCGCCGGCGAGTCGCCTCTCGGCCGAGCTGGCGGACGAAGGGCGGCTGCGCGAGGCGCGCGCCGCGGGCCGGCCACGCCAGGTGGCGACCTTTTGGCTTTCCTACGCCCGAGCCCAGGAGATGGCGCCACTGGTCAAGCGCCTGCTTTCCCCCGGAGGAGACGTCGTCTACGACACGCGTACCAACACGCTGATCGTGATCGACTGAGCCCTGCCGGGCGCGGCCATGACAGCAACGGGGACGGTCGCGCACTCCATGGAGGACACGCCGGGGCAGCGACATCTGGCTTAACTTACTGATAATATGGACACTAAGGGTCCGCCCCTCTCGGCACGCCGCTTGCTCTTCAAGAGAACAGAGCGCCGGTTGTGAGGCGCCCAGGAGTCAAGCCCATGCGTGCTCCCTACCTTCTCGCTCTCGTCGTCCTCGGATCAGCCGCACCCGCCGGTGCGAGCGAGGACGACTTCCGGCACGGGCGCATCCGCTACATCGAGGATGGCGCAACGCTGCAACGGGCCACGGAGCCGGGGTCGGAGGAGGCGACGACCAACCTGCCGTTCCTGCCCGGCGACCGGGTCTGGACCGACGACCGGGGCCGAGTGGAGTTTCAGTTCGCGGACGGCAGCCTCGTACGTCTCGACAGCCGCAGCAAGCTCGATTACGTCGCCCATGACGAGGGGCGGGGCGAGAGAGTCGTCCTGCGCCTCTGGTCCGGCGGCCTCATGCTGTTGCTACGCGACGGCCGGGACGTCCCGGCCTTCGCGGTCGAGGTCCCCGGTGGACTCGTCGAGAGCGAGGACCGTGTCGTGCTCCGCATCGACGCGGAATCGGGCGAGACGCGGCTCTCGGTCCACGAGGGAAGGGCCACGCTGGACAGCGGTCGGCGGCGCGTCGAGGTCCAGGCCGGCGAGCGGACCTATGCCCGGCGCGGCGAGGCTCCCGAGACCCCCCGGCGCTTCGACCGACTCGAGTCCGACGACTTCGCGGCGTGGAACCGGGAACGCGACGAACGGGAGACATGGGCAGGCGACAGCCGGCGCTACCTCCCCGAAGAGGTCTCCCCCTACGCGGCCGAGCTCGAGTCCCACGGCGACTGGTACTACGAGACCGAGGTCGGTTACGTGTGGCGCCCCTACGTCGCCGCCGGCTGGCGCCCGTACCTCAACGGGCGCTGGGTCTGGAGTATCTACGGCTGGACGTGGGTCCCCTACGACCCCTGGGGCTGGGCGCCCTTCCACTACGGCCGCTGGGGCTACTCCGGAGCCCTCGGTTGGTACTGGATTCCGGGCTCCGTGTGGGGCCCGGCCTGGGTCTCCTGGGCCGTCGGCGGCGATTACGTGGGGTGGTGCCCCCTGGGCCATCGGGACCGGCCCGTCGCCCTGGGTAACCGTCCGCGGGAACATGCGGCTCCTCGAGGCTCGGTCCCCGGAGCCGACACGTCGGCGTGGGTGTATGCACGGAAGGCGGATGTCGGTGCCCGAGACCTCGCACGGCGCCGCGTGGAGATGCGCCCAGCCGAGGCCCAGACACTCAAGGTCGTGGAGTCGCCCCGCGCACGGCCTTCCCGCGACTTCCTGCGAGTGTCGGAGGTGGCGGTCCCCCGCGAGGGAGCCGGCCCGCGGAACATCAGTATCAAGCCCACCATTGGCGACACGGTCCCCGAGCTACGCGCCGACCCCAAGACGACGATCCCAGCGCCGGTGCCGCGGCGCCGGCCTCGCGGGGCCGCCGAGGACGTACTCGACCGCGATTCCTCCGGGGGTGCCTCCAAGCCGAGCGGCGCGCGCGACGCCGCTCGGGAGCGCGAACGCCCGCGATGGACGCCGGATCAACCCACAGCCACGGCACCGGCCGGAGATGGACGGCGCCCGACCGACACGCGGTCGCCATCCGGTGGATCCATCGCCGAGCCCAGGAACCGTGCCCGGGGCGAGGAACGGGCGCGCCCGGTCGACCCGGATCCGGATAGAGACGTGCTCCGCAAGATCTTCCGCCCGTTGAGCGAGCCCCGCCAACGCGGCGGCGACGTGCGAGAGGCAGCGCCGCGGAGCGAACCCCGGACGCCGCCGCCGCCACGATCGGAGCCCAAGCGCGCGGCTCCCCCGCCGCCGCCTCCTCCTCCGCCGGCGCCGGCGGCACATCAGGCGCCGCGACCGCACAGGGAAAAGGACAAGTAGTCAGGCGCGATCGACCGGCCTCGGGGCGGTGGCGCGGGCCGGTCGCCGGGCCCCGATCGCAAGGGTGCGTCGGTGCCGTGCTAGGCTTGCACGATGGCTGCTTCCGCGGCTCTCCCTTCGCCCGGTGTGGGCGGCGTGCGCCGCGCCGGAGTCACCCTCCTCTTCGCGGCGGCGATCCTGGGCGGCGCGCTCCTGGGCGTGTTTTTCGCGTATGAGAGCGACCTCCCCCAGGTCTCCTCCCTCGAAGACTTCGAACCGAACATCATCACCCAGATCTTCTCCGCCGACGGCAGCGTCCTCGGCGAGTTCGCGATCGAGAAGCGCGTGGTCGTCGCCTTCAGGGACATCCCACCGGTGCTCCGCAACGCCATCGTGGCCGTCGAGGACGCCGATTTCTGGAAGCACCTCGGGATCAATCCCTGGCGCATCCCCGGGGCGGCTCTGGCCAACTTCCGATCGGGCCGCAGGGCCCAGGGCTTTTCGACGCTGACGATGCAGCTCTCGCGCCTCCTTTTCCTGACACCCGAAAAGACCTACGAGCGCAAGATCAAGCAGGTCATCCTCGCCTTCCAGATCGAGAAGAACTTCACCAAGGAAGAGATCTTCGCGCTCTACTGCAACCAGGTCTATTTCGGCCATGGCAACTACGGCGTCGAGGCGGCAAGCCAGTTCTTCTTCGGCAAGTCGATAGGGGACCTGTCCCTCGGGGAGGCGGCGCTCCTCGCGGGGCTGCCTCAGAACCCCGCCCGGCTCTCCCCCGTCGAGTACCCGGATCGGGCGCTCCAGCGGCGAAACCACGTCCTCGACCGGATGATCGAGGAGAAGTACATCAGCGCCGACGAGGCGACGCGCGCCAAGGCCGAGCCGGTGCGCCTCCATCTCCGAAAGGACCCGCCCTCGATCGCCCCCTACTTCCTCGAAGAAGTCCGCAAGTACCTCGAGCGCGAGTACGGCAGCCAGCGCATCTACCTGGGAGGCCTCAAGGTGTATACCACCCTGGACCCAGCCCTCCAGAGGGCGGCCAACGACGCTGTGCGCAAGGGTCTCCGCGTTCTCGATCGGCGCTCCCGCGGGTTCGTCCCGACGCAAGCCTCGGTGCTGAAGGACGGGGCCTTCCCGGCCGATCTCCGCCTCGACGAGTGGGACTGGGGGATCGCGGCCGGCGAGGTCGTCCACGGCGTGGTCCTCGACTCGGATCGGGGCGTGGCCGCCGTGCAGATCGGCCCCTATCGCGCCCGCGTCACGCCCAAGGAGATCGAGTGGACGCGGCGCATGAACGTCGCCGAAGTCCTTCCCCGCGGCGCAGTGGCGCCGTTCCTGGTCCAGGCCCTCTCCGAAGTGAACGGCCGCAACGAGGCCAGGGTGCTCCTCGAGCAGGAGCCGAAGGTCGAGGGAGCACTCGTGGCCATGGAGGTGAGAAGCGGCGCCGTGAAAGCCATGGTCGGCGGCTACGACTTCGAGCGCAGCAAGTTCAACCGCGCCACCCAGGCCATGCGCCAGGTGGGCTCCGCCTTCAAGCCCTTCATCTACTCGGCGGCCATCGAAAAGATGGACTGGACGCCGGCCACCGTGATCGTCGACTCCCCCATCTCTTTCCCCAATCCCTGGAACAAGACGATCTGGGCGCCCCGCAACTACGACGGCGAGTACTGGGGGCCGATTCCCCTCCGCCGGGCCCTGGAGCACAGCCGCAACATCCCCGCGGTGAAGACCCTCCAGGCGGAGGGCATCGAGACGGGCATCGAGTACGCGCGGAAGCTGGGCCTCACGGGCGACCTGCCGCCCTTCCTGCCCATCGCCCTGGGTGCCGGCGAAGCCTCCCCTCTCGAGATGGTGGCGGCTTTCGCCACTTTCGCCAACCAGGGGCTGCGCATGAAGCCCATGCTGATCACGAGGATCACCGACCGCGAGGGGAACATCATCGAGGAGAATCGCCCCGAGGCCAAGGACGCGATCCGCGCCGATACCGCGTACATCATGACCAGCCTCCTGCGTGGAGTCGTGGAGCGCGGCACGGCCGCACGGGCTCGCAAGCTGAACCGGCCCATCGCCGGGAAGACCGGAACGACCAATGACTACACCGACGCGTGGTTCATCGGTTTCGAGCCGAGCCTCGCCGCGGCGGTCTGGGTGGGCTACGACGAGAAGCGCGAGAGCCTCGGCCCACGCGAGGAAGGCGCCCGCGCGGCCCTGCCCATCTGGATGGATTTCTGGCGCGAGGCCACGAAGGACAAGCCCGTGGAGGACTATCCCATCCCCGGGAACATCGTCTTCGTACCGGTGGACGAGATGGGGAGAGCCGCGCGTCCGGGCGTGCCCGGCGTCCAGATGGAAGCCTTCGTGGCGGGGACCGAGCCCAATGCGACGCTCACCGCCGCGGCGGGCCAGCCGTAGGCGGGACCCTCTCTCTCCGCACTACTTTGGCCGCCGAATGCCCCGCCCGTCGCTCCTGCCGCCCGTTGCGTTGTCGCTCTCCCCTGTCTCCGAGGGGATTTCGTCTCAGTCCTCGTCGGCGGCGGCCCCCTGGCCCAGCGTCCCCTTCGCCCGTGCGATGAGGGCCGAGTTGATGAAGCCGTCGAGATCGCCGTCCATGATGCGGTCCACGTCGCCGACCTCGAACTTCGTCCGGTGGTCCTTGACCATACGGTAGGGGTGTAGCACGTAGGACCGGATCTGGCTTCCGAAGGCGATCTGCATCTTGCCCGCTTCGACGGCGTCCAGCTTGGCCTTCTGCTTCTGCAGCTCGAGGTCGTAGAGGCGGGCTTTGAGGACCTTCATCGCCACCTCGCGGTTGCGGATCTGACTGCGCTCGTTCTGGCAGGAGACCACGATTCCCGTGGGCAGGTGCGTGATGCGCACCGCCGAATCGGTGACGTTCACGTGCTGCCCTCCGGCGCCGCTCGAGCGGTACGTGTCGACGCGGAGGTCCTTCTCCTGGATGTCGATGGTGATGTGCTCGTCGATCTGGGGCCACACGAAGACCGACGCGAAGGACGTGTGGCGTCGAGCCGCCGAGTCGAAGGGGCTGATCCGCACGAGGCGGTGGACGCCGACCTCCGCGGACAGGTAGCCGTAGGCGTATTCCCCCTGGACCAGGACCGTGGCGCTCTTGATCCCTGCCTCCTCCCCCGCCTGGATGTCGGTCACGTCGCGCTTGAAGCCCCGCTTGTCGCACCAGCGCAGGTACATGCGCAGGAGCATCTCCGCCCAATCCTGGCTCTCGGTGCCGCCGGCCCCGGCATTGATGGATAGAATAGCGTCGGCCCGGTCATGGGCGCCTCCGAGCATCTTCTGGAACTCGGCCTCGGCGAGGGTCGACTCGAAGGCCCCGAGGGCCGTCTCCAGGTCCCTCGAGACGTCCTCGCCTCCCTTCAGCCATTCCGCGAGGACCCGGGCGTCGTCTTCCTGGCGCTGCAGGCGCTTCAGGAGCGCCAGGTCGGACTCCAGGCGCTTCCGCCGCTGCATCACCTTCTGAGCGGCCTCCTGGTCCTTCCAGAAGTCGCCCGACGCCATCCTCTCCTCGAGGCGCGCGAGCTCCGCCGTCAGCTTGTCCTGCTCAAAGATAGCTGCGGACATCCGCAGCCCTCGCTACGAGCGCGTCGAAGCTCTGTGACAGGTCACCGCTCAATTGCGCCTCCAGACCAAGATCTTAGTTCACGACGACGGCACATTCCGGGGTCGCCGTTTCCCGATCGTCGTTGCCGTCAACGCCAGCGCAGCGCCGAGGCATCCCCAGGCGAAGACGTCACCGTGAAGCGCGTAGAAGGTCGTGCCCGCGACGATCGGCACATCGCGCACGAGGATGGTGCGCTCGAAGAGCTCCGTCCGTTCGAGGACGCGACCGCACGGATCGACGACGGCCGTGAATCCCGTGTTGGCGGCGCGGACGAGGTACCTTTCGTTTTCCACCGCCCGGAAGGCAGCCATGGCCATGTGCTGATAGGGCGCCGACGTCCGACCGTACCAGGCGTCGTTCGTGATGTTGACCAGGATACCCGCACCGCGGGCCGTAAAGCGGCGCACGAGCTCGGGGAAGATGGCTTCGTAGCAGATGAATGCGCCCAGCCTGTGACCGTCGGCTTCGCCCAGTGTCACCTCGCCCCCCGGGGTGAAGTCCGCGATCTGCCGCACGAGCTTGGCAGTGACGCGGCCCCCCAGGGTGAAGAGGCGCTGCATGGGTACGTATTCGCCGAACGGGACGAGGTGCATCTTGTGGTACCGGTACGTCAGCTCTCCGCGCGGCGACAACATCTTCGCGCCCACGTAGATCCGCGTCACCGAATCCCGCGACTCCTCACGATCGTCGTTCCCGAAGAGGAGGTGGATCCCCTGGGCGCGCACCAGCTCCTTCAGCTCGCGCGACACGAGAGGCGCCTCGTCGTAGTAATAGGGCACCGCCGACTCGGGCCAGACCACCAGGCGGGCGCCCGATTCGACGGCTCGCCGTGTCAAGCTCACGTGTTCGTCCATGTTGTCCAGCGCCCTGGCCGCGTCCCACTTCTCGTCCTGCAGGATCCGCGCCTGGACGAGTCCTACACGGAGCCGCCCGGCCTCGGCGGGTGGGCGAGACAGCCGCCACGCTCCGTGAAGGCCCACAGCCGCGAGCACGGCGCCGAGCACGACCAGCGCCGTCCGGCGAGGCCGTGGCCGCGGCTCGACGACGGCGTAGGCAAGCGCGGCCGAGCTGCCGGCCACGAGAAACGACACGGCGTAGACGGCACCGTAGCGGGCGATCTGGATGAAGGGGAGGTTCGGCTGTTGGCTGTAGCCGAGGAGACACCAGGGGAAGCGGAAGAACGTGTGGACACGCAGGATCTCGGTGGCAACCCACGCGACGGGGGCAAGGAGCAGGGCTCGCCGGCCGTGGGCGGATACCCACCGCCCCACCACCCACGCGAAGACCGAAGGAAACAGCGCCACCGCCGCGCACAGGAGGGCCATGACGACGACCCCTACGGGCAGGCTCAGCCCCCCGTACTGGACCACGACGAAGGAGGTCCAGTACAGCAGGCCCAGCGCCGAGACGGCGCCGGTCACGTAGCCGAGTCGGAAGGCACTCCGCCCGTCCCCGTCGGCCACGGCGACGAGCAGCGGAACCAGAGCCACCCAGGCGACGATCGGGTGACCGAACTTGGGGAACGAGAGCGCCAGCAGGGCGCCCGACAGCGCCGCGAGGGCGTCACGATGCAGCCTCAACCGACCTCGGGCAACTTGCCTCGCGCGCCGTGGAGCTGTGTGCTGCGCGCGCAGCGGGATTCACTCCCGCGGAGCGCGCGGGGGTCCAAGGGGGCGCGACACAGCGCCCCCTTGCTCAATTCTTTACGATGAACGGCTTGTACTTCTCCTCGTCGCGGAGGCGGGTTTGAACGCGCTCGGCATCGGCGCGGGCGGGGTACGAACCCACCCGAACGTTGTAGAGGGCGTCGCTCCCTTCGGGCGTCACGACATAGGCCGCGAAACCCTTCTCCTTGAGCCGTTCAACGACGGAGTCCGCAGTGATCTTGTCCTTGAAGGCTCCGACCTGGATCGTAAAGGACGCCACCGCCGATGGCCCACTCGCCGGCTTGGGCGCCGCGACCTTGGCCGCGGGAGACGGCTTCGGCGGAACGTTCTTGGCGGGGGCCGACGTCGGCGCCTTCGCCGGCTCGGTGACGGCAGCGGACGTCCGTGACGACTCTGCTGCCGTGCCGCCCTTCATTTGAGCCGAGCTCGGTTTGACGGCCGGGCTCGCCGCCGAAGCGCTGACGTTCGCTGGGCGCAGCGAATCGTCGACCTTGTCTCCCTCGAGCCTTTGGGCATAGGTCAGCTCCTCGGCTGGCGGAGGTGCCGGACGCGCTGCAGGCGACTCCTCGGCCACCACGCGCTCTTCGGCAAGGGGCCGGGCGGCCCGAACCTCGCCCGCGCTCGAATCGACGCCGCGTCCCACCATGACACCAGCCAGGAAGCTCAAGATGAGCCCCGCGGCGCCCGCCATGAAGTAGAACACGAGCTGCTTGTTCGTGAGCTGTATCTCGTAGTAGTAGTCGTCTTGGGCCAAGGGGACCTCCGTCCTTTAGGGCGCTCCCACGCGACGCAGGCCGTCCTTGATGATGCCGGACACGACGGCCTCCTCCTGGACGCCCCGCTCGCGGCGCACGGCAAGCTGGATCGCCGCCGTCAGCTCGTTCAGTCCGGCGATCATGAGGCTCTTCCGCTGCTCGGGTGGAAGGTCGGCCACGTTGGCGAGCATCTGGTCGAAATCGGCGCGGCCGTGGTTCCTGAGGTCGATACCCGCGAAGAGCGTTCCGTACTCACGGGACACCTGTTCCAGTATCGCCTCCATCAGCGACTCGATCTCGTCACCGATCCGCCCCCGCAGGAACACGTTGACACGCCCGAACATCTGGTTGAACTTCTCGACGATCTCCTCGAGGTCCAGGGCTCGTTCCTGTTCGAGGCGCCCCTCGGGAGCCGTCTCGGCTGCAGAGGCCCGACGGATGACGCCCAGGACGTGAAAGGCCCAGAGGATGCGGCAGGTCTCGAAATTCGGAAGGTACGAGACCTGGCAAATCTGCTCCACGCTGGAATGGCCGGTCACGTGGGAGAGGATCTCCTGCTCCTCCTCCGTCAGGTCGAGCTTGTAGAGCACGTCGGTGTTCCCCCCAGGGACCGGCATCGCATCGATGTCGCCGATCCCCTTCAAGACCTGGCTCCACGACCGCGAGCGACGCAGACCCTCGAGGACCAGATTCTCCACGGAGATGTTGAGGGGAACGAGATGCCCTGGGTCCACGTTCTTGATCACGAACTCGTAGTCGCCGTGGGTCCAGGTCAGCAGATCGAGGACGATCTCCTTGACGTGGTGCTCCACGGCCGGTAGCAGCTCCTCAGGCTCGATCGCCTCCATGTCCACCAGGATCGCACCGAGGCGGCGTCCCGGACGGATCTCCTTGCTCGCCTCGATCCATTGCCGCGCCGTGATCTTGCCTTGAAGGAGGAGGCTCTCGCCGAGGCGTTCATCGGGGTCGTTGCTGGTGGCATACACGAGGCGCCCCTGGTCCAGGTACACGCTCTTCGAGGCGTCGCCGCTCTTCACGGTGAGCACGCCCGTCTCCGCACTGTGGAGGATCGAGCGGAGCAGCTCAGGGACGCTGGAGGTCTCGATCTCACCGCGGATCGCGAGGTCGTCTCCCGCGTCGTCCGCCTCGAGGCCGTTGTCGGGAGGCGTGCTCACCCTTCCCTCTTTACTTGCCCTTGCCCACGAGGGCCTGCATCCAGTCTATGGGGATCGGGAAGACGATCGTCGAGTTCTTCTCCGCCGCGATCTCGGTGAGCGTCTGGAGGTATCGGAGATGGATCGCCACGGGCTCGGCCTGCAGGATCTGGGCCGCCTCAGTGAGCTGCTTGCTCGCTTCGAGCTCGCCCGAGGCGTGGATGATCTTGGCGCGCTTCTCCCGCTCGGACTCCGCCTGCTTCGCCATGGCCCGCTGCATCTCCTGGGGGAGATCCACGGCCTTCACGGCCACCTGAGTGACTTTGACCCCCCAAGGGTCGGTATGCTCGTCGATCACCTGCTGCAGCATTCCCCCGAGGCGTTCACGTTCGGAGAGCAGCTCGTCGAGGTGAGCCTGGCCCAGGATGCTGCGCAGCGTCGTCTGGGCTTCCTGGCTCGTGGCGTAGAGGTAGTTCTCCACCTGCACCACCGCCCGGATCGGATCCATGACCCGGAAGTAGACGACCGCATTCACCTTGACCGTCACGTTGTCCCGGGTGATGACGTCCTGCGGCGGAACGTCGAGGACGATCGTCCGTAGGCTGACCCGTACCATCCGATCGATCGGTGCAAGGACGAACACGAGGCCCGGCCCTTTGGGCGTGCGGATCAGTTTCCCGAGGCGGAAGATCACGCCGCGCTCGTATTCGGTCAGCACCTTGAGGCACGAGAGGAGCCAAAGCACGGCGATGAGCAGCACCATCCCCATTCCCGTCATCACGCCCCCTTCCGGACCCGAAGCTTCAGGCCTTCGACCGAGGTGACGGTGATCTTTTCCCCCACCGCGACGGGGCCGTCGGTCACGGCCCGCCAACGCTCTCCCTGCACGCGCACCCAACCCTCCGGCGCCATCTCCGTTTCGGCCACGCCCGTCTGGCCAACCATGCCGGCCTCGCCCGTGATGGAGGTCTGCCGCTGCGCCCGGACGACGAGCCGCACCAGCGCGGCGGTCCAGGCAGCCACCACGAGGGCGGCCGGGAGCAACGTCGAGAGGGCAATGCGCATCTCCGGAATCGGGGCGTCCACCAGCATCATCGCACCGAGGATCATCGCGGTGAGGCCGCCGACGGTCAAGAGGCCGTAGGAGGCCACCTTGACCTCGGCGGCAAAGAGGGCGATGGCCAGCAGGATGAGGAGGACCCCCGCGCCGTTCACCGGCAGGATCTGACTCGCGAAGAGGAAGAGGATCAAGCAGAGGACGCCGACGATGCCGGGGAAAAGGAGCCCGGGATGGCTGATCTCCGTCCCCAGGCCCGCGAGGGCGCCGAGGAGCAGCAGGAAGAGCGTCTCGGGCCGAGCGATCAGCGAGAGAATCGCCTGCCGCCAGTTCATCGTCACGGGTACCGTCCTCTCCCCCGCCAGCTTCAGGACCACCCGGCTTCCGTCGAAGCGGGTGATCTCGCGGCCGTCGAGGGCCGCCAGAAGCTCCGGGACGTCCTTCACCACGAGGTCGATGAGCTTCCCCTCGAGGGCTTCCTTCTCGGTGAAGGACCGGCTCTCGACCACCGCTTTCTCCGCGAGCTCCACGTTCCGTCCCCGCCGCTCGGCCTTGCTGCGGATGTAGGCGGCCATGGCCGAGGTCACCTTCTTCGACATCACCTCGTCCATCTGGCCCATCCCCGCCACCGGGTGGGCGGCGCCGGTGCTGGTGCCGGGGGCCATCGCCACCACGTCGGCGGCGATCGCTATGACGAAGCCTGCCGAGTACGCCTGGGCACCCGAAGGCCCCACGAAGGCGACGACGGGGGTCTTGCAGTTGAGCAGCTTGTCGACGATCTGCCGCATCGAGGACTCGAGGCCGCCCGGCGTGTCCAGGCGAAGCACGACGAGCGGCGCGCCGGAGGCATCGGCCTTGTCGATGGCCGACACCACGTGGCTGGCGCTGACGGCGTGGACGATGCCGGTCAATTCGACGACCGGGACGTCGGCCCGGGCCGGAAGGGCCGGTGCAAAGGCCGTCAGGAGCGCGATGAAGAGGCCCGCGGGCGGCGGCGCAGGGCGCGCCTCGCAGAAGAGCCCAGCGAACACGGGCAAGTGTAGCATGGTAATATTCCGTCATGTTCGGAACACTGGGCGGACCCGAGCTTTTTCTGATCCTCGTCATTGCGCTCATCGTCTTCGGACCCCGCAAGCTCCCCGAGATCGGCAAGAACCTGGGACGGATGCTCGGGGAGTTCCGGAAGGCCTCGACCGATTTCCAGCGGACCATCGAAGAGGAGGTCGAGGCCGTGAACCGGCTGCCCGAGGCGCCGAGCCTCGGTGCACCCACGCCGACACCTCCGGTTTCGGACGTGACTCCTGTGGCCGCGGGGCCGGCGGAGACGACGGCGAGCCCACAGGCGGTCGAGCCGAAGTAGGCCCCTGGCGCGGCCTCGCCCCTCAATGACTCGACCCCACCCCGACAAGATGTCGTTCCTCGAGCATCTGGAGGAGCTGCGGGTCCGGCTCGTCCACGCCGTGGTCGCGCTCTGCATTGGCTTCGCGGTCTGCTGGAACTGGCACGAGGAGATCTTCCACTTCCTGACGCAGCCCTTGCGGAGGGCCTTTCCCGACGTCAAGTTCATCTTCACGGGCCCCTCGGAGGCCCTGATCCTCTACATGAAGATGGCGTTCTTCGCGGGGATCTTCCTCGTGGCTCCGTACGTCCTCTACCAGGTTTGGGCCTTCATCGCTCCAGGCCTCTATCCCCACGAAAAGCGCTACGTGATTCCCTTCGTGAGCATGGGGACCTTGTTCTTCGTGGGGGGCGCCGCTTTCGGCCACTACGCCCTCTTCCCCGCCACCTTTCGCTTTCTCGGTGGTTTTGGCGGCAAGGACATGCAGTTCCTGCCCAAGATCGACGAGTACTTCTCCTTCTACTCCTGGTTCCTGCTCGGCCTCGGAGCGGTCTTCCAGACCCCGGTCGTCATCTTCATCCTCTCGCGGATCGGCCTCGTGACCCCGAGGTTCCTGCTCAGGCAGTGGAAGTGGGCCATCGTCGCGTCCTTCGTCGTGTCCGCGATCGTGACACCCACGGCCGACGTGGTCAATCAGGCGGCGCTCGCGCTACCGATGGTCGGGCTCTATCTCCTGGGCGTGGGCGTGGCCTGGCTCTTCGGCAGGCCGCGGCAGAGCACCGAGGTCGTCAGCGGGGAAGGTCGAAGCTGAGCGTCGCTCCGAGCACCGCCTTCTCGCGCCGAGCCTGGCCGGCGTTCAACTCGACGACATAGGCCGCGCGGCGCAGCGGCTGGTAGATCGGACAGGGGTCGGACTTGCAGGGCGGAACGCCCGCGGACACGTGGACGACGGCCCGCTTCTCGTCGAGCCAGACCATGTCGATGGGAAATCGGCAGTTCTTCATCCAGAAGCCGTGGAAGTCGAGCCGGTCGAAGACGAAGAGGAGCCCGCGGTCAGGGGGCAGCGAGGGCCGGAACATGAGCCCCATCGCGCGATCCTCGTCGGTCGCCATCACTTCGACCTGGAGCACCTTGCCCGAAGGGAGGGCGAGGGGGACGACCGCGGGGGCCGGGAAGGCCGTGCCGGAGGCCACGAGAGTGAGGGCGAGGCTGGCCCGGGCGGCACGGCTGAGGCGGAACATCGACGGCGATCCTAGCACCCCGGTCCCCTCCGATCCAGACGCCGGCGAGCAGCCGCAGCGATCCTCAGCCCGCAGTCCGAAGAGCCCGCCAGGTGAGGGCCCCGAGGCTCGCCGCGGCGAAGACGAGCCCTGTCCATAGGATGGCGGGGTGGCGGTCGGTCCAGGGAACCTCGGGAGGCGCCACCCTCCTTCGGACGGGCGTTCCGAGCCGAGCGGTTGCAGCAGAGACCGCCCAGGCTTCGACCTCCCCCATGGTTCGAGAGAAGTCGTAGCTCGGTGCCACCACGCCGGGAGCGCCGTAGGTCAGGCGATATCGCCGCCCTGCCGAGGCCTCGAAGAAGAGGCGCTCCCTTGGAGCCAGCACCGTTACCCCCCGGACGTCGAGGGGCCGGTCGTCGCGGTTCAGGATCCGCAGCCGGATCGCCCGCTCCCTCCCCCCGACCGGCAGGCTCAACGCCTCGCTGGGGCCGTTGGGGGCTTCGTAACGATAGAGGCACCCTTCGCCCAGTGGAGCCCAGGCGATCGGCGGAGGCGTCCGGCCCGGCTGCGAAGGCGGTGGGTCTCGACGGGCTTCGACGACGACGCCCCTGAGGAAGCGCGCGTCCGCGACCTCCACCTCCACGCGCTGGAACGGCTGGGCCCGAGCCCCCAGATCCAGGGTCAAGAGCGTCTCGTGACGCTGTGCGTCCTCGTGGCGCATGAGCCGGGTCGGAATGGGCACCGTCGTCGGCGCGCGCCGACGCGACGTGCGGGCGGACGCTTCGCGGATCTCGATCCTTTCCGGATCGCCGTCTCCATGATGCACGGCCAGCCGCAGGAAACGGGCGTCATTCTCGGGAAGCGCGAGCTGTTCGTAGCGCGCTGGCGGCGGGCCCGGTACGGCAAAGACGTAGGCCTCGTCGGTGAGAGTCGTCCAGGAGGCGCCGTCGTTGCTGGCTTCGACGACCACCCGGCGCCGAAAGTTGTCGCCCGCCAGGGAGAGCGTGACGTCGCTCTTCCAGAGACGCTCGCCGAAGTCCAATGTCACGATCTCCGCCCGGCTCCGCAGGAAGCTTCGGTTGAGCGTTCGCGGCGTGCGTCTCTCCCGAGTTCCGGCTGCCACGCCGTGCTCCACGAAGTAGGGAACCGGGGCCCCGCTCTCGTCCACGACACGAAGGTCCCCGAGATCGAGCCGGGCCGCGTCGTAGACGTCTCGGTCCAGATCGACGGCGAGGCGGCCGGATCGGGGCGCCTCGATCTCCCGCTCGACGGTGGGCGGGGATGGCGAAGCGGCGGCGAGGGCCAGTGCCGTGGCCAGCGCGATCACCCTTCACCCTCTTGGGGAAGCAACCGCTCCCGGAACCGGATGTTGAGATACGCGCCTGCCATGAGGAGGACGCCCAGGGCAAGGAACGAAACGATCCGGTAGAGCGTTTGCAGCTCTGCCAGGTCCACGAGAACGACCTTGCCGGAGGCCAGAGCGAAGAGACCATAGGCGGCATAGAAGAGCGGTCGGCTGCGGAGAGCGAGCCCCGAGGCCAGCAGGGCCGTCGCGAAGGCGCTCCAGAGGACCGACACCGCGAGCCCGCCCATCAGTCGCGCCTCCCGGATACCCGCAGCATCGCCCGCCCGGAGGGCGATCGCCTCGCGCTGGCCAAAGGCCTCGCGCGTCTCCGCCGTCAGAACCCCGAAGAGAAGAGCCAGCGCCAGGGCCGAAAGCGCTGGACCGACCCACGACTCGAGGACCTCTTTGGCCTGCCGCGGAACACGTGCGACGTAGAGACCCACGCCGATGGCGGCGATCACGGCCAACCAGGTTGCGAACGAAGGGTTGAGAAACGGTCGAAACTCGCCGGCGTGGAGCGGAGCATGGCGGGCGAACAAGCGGACCACCGCCAGGGCGAGGACCGCGTAGCCCCCGGCTCGGGTCAACGACGACGCGAACCGGACCCCCAGGACGAGGAGGACGACCCCTTCGGCGGCCCACGCGAGGGTGATGCCGTTCAGCCCGAGTTGGACGGGGATCGCGAGAGTCACGAAGACGGCGGCGAGCCCCAGCGTCGCGCGGACGTGGATCTCCTCGCTCGACCCGCGGAGGAGCGCCAAGCCGAGGACCAGGTACAGGAGCGCCAAGCCGAGGGACGCGAGCCCCAGGACTCCGGGGCTGGTCGTATACAGGACACGATAGAGCACCGCCCAGAGGAAGGCCGCGTTCACGAGGTGAACCGCAAGCCCGGCCCCTCCCACGCTCCGACGCCGGACGAGGCCGCGGGCGACGAGGGCGAGGAGATAGACGCCAAAGACCGGAAACGCCAGCAGAAGGATTCCGCCGGCGCGGTCGGGCTTGAAGAACCGGTCGAACTCCGCGAGGACGGTGATTGTGGCAGCGAGGATACCCGTCAGCTCGGCCCCCCTCCACCGCCGTTCCGCCAGAATGGCGATGCCCGCCTGAGCGAGGAGCAACGCGAGAAGCGGAAGCGGTTGATCAGGGACGGTCCCCATCGCGACCGTCAGGAACGCACTCGCGACGAGGGCGCTCGCCTCGAGGGGCACCGGCACCCGTGAGCGACCCGAAGCGGCGACCAGGACGTACAGCAGCGTGCCGGCGACAAGCCACGCGGCGCCTACGCCGAAAGAGATGTCCCGCGCGTGGGCTCCCCACCACGCGAGGTAGGGCAGGACCAAGCCGACGCCCGCCACGACAGAAAGCCCCCAGCCCGCCTCGGACGCCGCGTAGAGGGCCGCGGCGGCGAGGGCAAGTGAGAGCATCGCCAGCGTTCCGGGGCGGTTGGCGACGACAGCCAGGGACGTCAGGCCCGCAGCGGCCACGAGGTACACGACGGCAAGGCCGAGTCCCCGCTCCTTCCGAGCCATGCCGAGGGCGAAGAGGGCGGTGAAGAGCACCATGCCGAAAGCGGCGACGTCGAAGCGCTGGGCGCCGACGAACTCCACGTACCAGCCTCCGTAGAGGACGAGCGTGCCGATCATGGCGAGGGGTGCGGTCTCCCCCCAGGACTTCCGGTGGTCCAGGGCCAGAGCGCCGGCTCCGAGGAGGAACAGGTACAGGAAGAGCGAAAGCGCCTTGTCCTCGCCGGTCGAGAGAAGAATCGGCGTCAGGTAGCCGCCCACCCAGGCCAGGGCGGCGAGGAGCCGCGCGTCCAGGCGCGCCGAGAGGAGGATCGCGCAGGCGGTGATCGCCACGAGGAGCAGGCCCGCCGCCTCGCGCGGGATGAGGCTGTAGAAACCGTAGGCGCCGAAGGCGGATGTGTAGAGGCCGGCGAGGCCGGCGCCGGCAAGGCCCTGCCCCAGGGGCCGGTACTCGCGGCCCACGAGCCGGAGGCCTGCCGCGATCATGCCGAGACTGACCAGACACCCGAAGAGCACGCGCCCCGTCGGGCCCACCCACTCGTTCTCCCACGCGTACTTGACGAAGAATCCCAGAGACACGACGACTGCGAGGGCGCCGACGCCCACCAGGATCTTCGGACCCAGGTTGGTGGCCAGATCGGGTCTAGGCCCGCCCGCGGGAGGCCGGGGGATCGACGGCTGTGAAGCGGCTGCGGCGGCGCGTGACGGCTGCCGCGCCGACATTTCGATGGCCCGGGGCGGAGGCGGTTCCACCCGATGGACGACTGCTGGAGGCGGAACTGGCGTAGGGACGGGCTGCGAAGCGGTCGGTGGGACATCGGCAGCGACGACACGCTTGCCGAGGGCGTTCAACCGCGCCTCCAGTCCTCGCACCTCCGCCCGGAGAGCCTCGGTCTCGCGGCACGCTTGGCCGGCGCGCACCAAGGCGACGAGGGCGATGACCGGGACACCCAGGACGAGACCGAGAACGAAGAGTCCGAGCAGGACCTCCATCATCCACCTCCTGCGGCCCCCAGCCCTCGCGGCGGGTTCTTAAGCAAGTTACGGGGTCGGGGCGTCGCTTCTCCGCGCCCTTGTGACGCTTTGAATACTGTCTACTGCCGAACCTTGCCGGTCATGGGGACGAAGCGGACCGGGAGGACTCGACGCTCGTCGAAGGAGTCCCCGCGGCGCGTCACGATGACGATTTCCTGGAACTCTTCTCCCACGGGGATGACGAGGCGGCCCCGGTCCTTGAGCTGCTCTTTGAGCGGCATGGGAATCGTGGGCGCTGCCGCCGTCACGATGATCCCGTCGAAGGGAGCCGCATCGGGCCAACCCGCGTAGCCGTCACCCGCCCGTACCGCCACGTTGCGGTATCCGAGACGTTCGAGGCGCTCCTGCGCCTCCCGCGCCAGCGGTTCCACGATCTCGATCGTATAGACCTTGGATGCGATGCGCGCGAGGACGGCAGCCTGGTACCCCGAGCCCGTGCCGACCTCGAGGACGGTTTCCCCGCCCCTCAGGCCCAGGGCCTCGGTCATGAAGGCGACGATGTAGGGCTGCGAGATGGTCTGGCCGTGACCGATCGCGAGAGGGTGGTCGTCGTAGGCCTCACCCACGACGCTCGGAGGAACGAACAGGTGCCGGGGAACCGCGCGCATGGTCGTCAGGGTGAGGGCATCCTTCACTCCGCGCGCCTCGATCTGCTCGGCCACCATGAGGTCGCGAGCCCGCACGAGCGTCGCCTCGTCGGCCGGCGAGGGCGCCGTGCAGGCCACCGTGGTAGCAGCGAAGAGGCGGGAGAAGAACGACATGGTGGCTCGCAGATCGATGGCCCTACTTCACCACAATGGAGTCAAGGTGTCACGCCCCGGGCCGTCACTGTGCCGAAAAAGGGTCGTGGCTCAGTAGGCTTGGGCGAAGTAGACCTCGCGGCCGGGCTGGCCCGTCACGATGCACGGGGCCGGCCGCTCTTCCAACGGAATCACCCGGACCGTGGCTTTGGTCTCCTCCTTGATCTTCGCCTCGACGGCCGGGTCGCCGTTCCACCCTGCGAGGATGAAGCCGCGGCTCGTGGCCATGACCTCCTTGAAATGCTCGTAGCTGTCGACTCGGCGGGTGTTGTCGGCAACAAACCGGCGCGCCCGCTCCAGGAGGTCCTTCTGCACCGCGCCCAAGACTTCCGGGACGCGTGCTCCGAGACCGGCGAGGGGCACGAAGGCCTTTTCGCGGGTGTCGCGACGCACGAGGACGCACTGCTCCTTCTCGATGTCCTTGGGACCGATCTCCAGCCGCAGGGGGACGCCGCGCATCTCCCAGTCGGCGTACTTGAAGCCGGGTTGTTGCGTGTCGCGATCGTCGAGGTGCACGCGGACACCGGCGCCCTTGAGCACCGCTTGACCC
>Ga0210377_10001921_pt1 | contig 18532 bp, 6 predicted proteins | sample PLM4_65_b1redo_FD_155480 | JGI IMG/M metagenome (GOLD analysis project Ga0210377, IMG submission 155480) | Groundwater sediment microbial communities from an aquifer in East River, Colorado, USA - PLM4_65_b1 redo | ecosystem: Environmental > Terrestrial > Soil > Riparian zone | place: USA: East...
CGCGCCGGAACTGCACTTCATCGATATAACGGGACCGTGGGTAGACGCGCACCAACCGGTCCATGACTTCCATGGCCTCCTCGACCCGGCCCAGTTCCTCATAGGCGCGGGACATCTGATACAGCACCTGATCGTTGCGCTCGTACGTTGGATGATCCTTCAGCAGTTTCTTGTAGAGTCCGATGGCTTCAAGGGCGCCGGCCCGCTCCAGGTCATCAGCGCCTTCGACACGTCCGTCCGCTGCCGCGGCCGTGCCGAGCGCCGGGCTCTGAGCCGCCCTTTTCTCAAAAGCGGCCTGGGATTCGCCTGGCAACCGGTCCTGCGCCGGTGCAGGAACAGAGGAGCGCGTGGGCGCAGCCTCCGGACGCGCCTTATCTCCAATAGGAGGCAAAGCAATGGCGGAAGCCCGCCGCTCTGCTACGGTATCGCCGGAAAGAAGGCCATATTCCCTTTCGACCTTCAGGTCTGCCAAACGACGAATAGCCTCCGGCGACAGAGCCGAGTCCGGTGTTTCTTCCAGAAAGCGCCGGTAACCCTCCATGGCTTTCTCGAGTCCGCCTTCGATCTTCTCTTCCTTGATTTCGATCTGCATGGTACGCAACTTGGCTATCGTATCCCTGCCGCCGGCCGACTGACAGGCGCTCAGGAGCAGCGGCAGCGCGAGCACGCTCCATCGAAGACAATTCGTTGTCCTCATTGCCCGGCCCCCTTCCGGCGTTGGGCCTTGCTTGCCCGATCGTAGCTGTCCGCCAGGGCGAAGCGCGCCTTGAGCTTGAATTCTTCGAGACGATCGCGCCGCTTGGCGAGTTCATTCACGGCCATGACTTCGATCATCTGCCCCTGACGTGTCATCAGTTCCCGCACTTTTTCCTGGGCCACGAGGATCCGCTTCCGTTGATTGCGGATCACTTTGTCATATCCTTCATAGCTTTGCGTGGCCGCCTGGCGTGTACGCACAAAGGAAGTGTACTGCTTGTGCAGCGAGTCGATGACGAGATTCAGAGCTCGCAGATTTTGGTGCGCCTTCGTAAAACGCTGGTCATATTCCGTATATATCTTCCAGTCCAGCACTCCCCGCAGACGCCTGATGCGGCCCTTGACTTCGTCGCTGGCCGCCGTACCGCCTCGCGTAGACAGGGCCTTCTCCAACCGTGCAATGCGCTCCCCAAAAATCCGCTCCGGCGCGGTCGCCAGGTAGTCGGGCCTCGGCGCTACCAGCATGTTCTTCAGCCGTTGTTCGATCCGGTCCCGCTGCTCCAGCCGCAACCGCATCTGCGAGTCGAGCCGTCTGAATTCCCGGTCGCTCGCGGGCAACAACGGTTTGTAATATGCCCGGCGCTGCTCGATGATATCCTCAAAGGCGACCAGGTCCCCTGACCAGACCTCCAGTTTTTTGCGCAGTTCTTCAAGATCGAGATAATTTTTCAATGATTCCTGGAAATCATGGGAGGCCATCAAATCGAGCAGGTAGAAGGTCTCGGGCGTTTCCGGCAGCTCGCGCAGCTTGACGACCCAGTTGGCATCCTGTTTCAGTTCTTCCCGCACCAGGGCCTTGAGAAATTTGCCTTCGCGGATGCTCTTGACGGATGCGTTGAGCTTGTCAATCTCCTTGCCGAAGGCCTCCAGGGCCCTGCCATACTTCAGCGCCGCCTGGCTGTACACGCCGAGCTTGGCATAGGCATAGGGAACGGCAAGCAGGCCTTCCTGCACCGCCGAGTCCGTGACCTCGCGCTCGGCCAGGATGGTCCACGGCACCAAGGCGCTTTCGAAGCGTTCCCGGGAGGCGTCGGCCCATCCCGAACCGAGCAGCGCGCGGTTGGAAAACGGCCCGCTCAGACGCACCCTGTCGAGCACATCCTTGGCTCTCTCGAAATTATTTTCACTCATCAGCTTGTCGCCGAGAACGAGGTTCGATTTGTCCTTGATCGCCAGCGTGGCCGGATTGTCGCTCTCGATCCGGCCGGTACGGTCGATATACTGGAGCCCTTCCCGCACCTTCCCGTCCCTGAGCAGCGCGATCCCGAGGTTGTACGTGGTAAAACCTTCATACGGGCGCCCTTCCCGCACCTTCCCGCCCCTGAGCAGCGCGATCCTGAGTTTGTCCGTGATAAAACCTTCCAGACTCTTCGCGCCTTGGAGTTCCTTCAGGATGCGGGCTGCATCATCGAAGCGGCCGTTGGCCATAAAAATTTGCGCCCGCAGGAAAGCAAGATCATCGCGCATTTCCTCGGGAACGGCGCCCCTGATGCGTTCCACGGCCTCCAGTGCGTTCTGCGGCTGGTCTTTCTGGAAGTAGATCCGGGCCAGGCGGAAAATGGCCTCGTTGCGCACCGGCTCCTCCACGTTGCCTTCGATGACCGCTGTGATGGCGCGCCCGGCACGCTGGTACATCCGGTATGCCAATTCGAAATCACCCACGTCAAACTCCGCCTGGTTGATATGGTAATGAAGGGTGTCGCGTTCGGGTTCATCTACCCCATAGTGCTGCACCACCTCAGTGTCGAGCCTGGCGATGGCATCGAACCAGTCCCCTTGAAATGCGTAATATAGGGCCTCTCCGAAATAGAGGTCCTTCAGTTCTTTCGGAGCGGACGTACCGGCCTGTGCCGAAGACGCAGCGAATATCAGAAATGTCAGTAAAACAAGCAGCCTGTTCATGGTCCACCTATCATTTAAGGGTAATGCTTTGGGCGGCCAGAGATATTTCCACGACCTTGGGGCCCACGTCCTTATTGACCTTGAAGCGTTCCGATTTTTGGAGATCGGCGCCTCCTTCGGTTTTACCTATGACAAGGACCTGGAGCTCATGCTCACCGGACCGGACATTGCCGGTATAGATGCGCTGCACCCCCCCCTTCTGCAAGGCTTCGAGTTCCTTGAAGGAGTAAAGGTGATGGGCAACCGGCTTGCCGTCCAACTGGATCTCGACCGAGTCCAGACGGAAGGTTTCGCCGCTGACCAGTGATACGAATACCGCGACCTGCGTATTGGACGGATACAGCAGCTTCTCTTCAAGCTGATTCAGTTCCGCCGCAATGCCCAGAGCATCGGTCTTGATGTCCTGAACCTGTTCATCCAGACCTTTGATCTGTTCCTTGGAGACCTCCGCCGCATAGGCAGGGAAGCTCAGCATCAGCATCGCAATGGATAGGATGAACCCTCTTAAAAGATTGAACATGGCTGCCTCCTGGTATGAGTGTACGTATCGCTTAATAAAAGGCATTTATATCTCCCCGATGACATTGATGAATACCCCCTGGTGCCGGTAGCCGAGGTCGGTCAGATCATCCGAAAACTTGCTGAAGTTGTAGCCGACCCCCAGCTTGATGTAATTGCCCAAATGTCGGTAAATCCCCACCAATACCCCCCTGAGCCGGTCCTGGGCATCGGGCAGGTCGAGCAGTCGGCCCTCGATCAGGACGTCCCAGCTGTGGATAAAGTGCCAGTCGGCGCGCGCGATATACAGGGACGCCCGGCTGTCAAAAAACTCGGGATTGACCCGGTCCATGCTCACCTGCCCCAAGCGGTAGGCGTATTTGCCGCCGATGCTCCAGCGCTGGGTGAGATCATACATCGCGTCCAACGAGAAGATATGGCTCTTCTGAATGAAATCCGCGGCCGTATTCGTGACGGTATTGGTGGCCGTACTGGTGGCCGTATCGGTGACCTGGCTGGGGCTCGGGAGATTGTAAAAGTACGTATATTTGAACAGGGTGTTGAGGCGATCGTTCGTAACGGGCCGATAGCCGTAACCCAGGACCGCTTCCGTGTAATTGCCGTCGTAGAAAGTGCCGAGCGAGCTCTTGCTCTCGGCGTGATTCAGTTTTCCGAGGAGCCGCGACGCGGGGTCCATCTGGTATTTGAAGCTGTTCTTGATCAACCAGCTGTCCCGATCCGACGTGCTCACGCTATTGTCCGGGTTTATGGATTCGGTCTTGTCCACGCGATACTCGAACGCACTCGCCCAGGTAAAGCCCTTGTTGCCGTAGCCAACACGCACGCCGGCGGCATTGCGTTCGAGACGGGCGTCGGTGATGGGATCCCGCAGCGTTCCGAAATCCACGTTGAAGCCGAAGTTCCAGTGATCAAAAGGCGCAAGGTCGACGCCCGCGGAATGGGTGAGGCCCGTCGGCACCTTGCCGTACGTGTACTTTTCTTCCGCATACACGCTCGTGCTGTCCGAGTAACGGGTCTTGACCCCCGAGACTATATTTCCCTGGCTCGAACGGATACCATTGTCAGGGGTCTCGTTGTCGTACACGTAATTCAGGTACATATTGGTCCGGTCGGAGTAGAGATACTCCATACCGGCCTTGCCGGCGCCGCCGAGATCACCGTTCGACACTTCGCCATTTACCTTGAACCGATCGGTGACGCGGTATGCGCCGCCCGATCCCACGCGGCCGTTGTCTTCGCGGTTGCCGGTCCTGCTGACGGTATCCTGGACGAAACCGTAGGCGCTCCATCGCTCTTTGGAATCGTAGGTCGCCCGCACGGCCGCATCCGTGCGGTCACCCTCCAGCTGCGTCGGCGGCACGACCGGCGAGTGGTCCTCACGGCTATCGAGCCTCACCCCCGGGCTCAGGGTCCAATGCTCGGCCAACTGATAATTGACATCGACCTCAGCCGCATTGGTCTCGAGGCCCTGTTGGCGGCTCGTTTTGTCCGCCTTGGCGGTTACATTGATCCTGTCTGTCACCGGCGCCTTCAAGGTACCGCCGTACTGCTTGGTATCCGTAGCAGTCGCAAAACCGGGCGCCGAATAGCCCGCATCGAGGCTCTGCGTGTAGAGCGTCATCTGGCCGTTCGCGCCGTCGATGATGTCTTTGAAACCGATGCTGGTGTCGACCCGGTAAGCGCCGGCGCTCACGGACCTGGGGTCGCCAAAGGAGGAACATGCCGGATTAGTCGTGGTAACGCCATTCGTGGTCGTAGCGCCGCTATTGATGGGACAAGTCGGATTAGACGTGAAACCGCCATCAAGGGAAGTAAGGGAGGTCAGGCCGGGTCCTTTGCTCTTGGACGTCTCCACCTTGATCCACGACTCGGCGCTCTTCCTGAGGGTAAGATCGGCGGCATTGAGCCCGTTCGGGTTCTCCGAATCCCCGTCCTTGCTGGAAGTGACGCCCAGTTTCACGTAATCGTTCAGCCACACATGGGTTTGACCGCCGAGGCTCATGCTGTTTGTGTCGCCGGCGCTCGGGGTGTATTCATAGCGCGTGACCAAATAAACCCGGTTGCCGCCAGTGGTGTCGCCGGTCACCAGCAAGTTGTCGCTCGCCGTCGGCGACAGCGGTTGCGAAAGCAAGATGCGTCCCTGCAGGTAATCGACGGTGTAATCGAGAGACGGCGTCAAATTCTTCACGGCGGTGACGATGCCCGAATCCTTGTCGCGCACCTCGATGCGCACGCTCTCGGAACCGATAAGGACGTCCTGATGGCGTAAGAAGTAGAGCGAACCGCCCGTACCCAAAAACTCCTCACGCGTCCCGACCGTGCCCGGTTGCGCGGCAAAGCTGTCGATCTGGAACCGCTTCTCGCCGAAGCTCGTCGTCGACGGGGTCTGATAATGGACGTTCGCGCCGTACAATCCGCGATCAACGTGCGCCAGATCGTTGTCGTTGTACCCGATCTTGAAGTTGCCCCACAGGCCGTAGCTCTCGTCCTTTTTGATCTTCAGGTAGAATTTGCCGAGCGTCGGGGCCCCGTCCTCCACGCTGCTGTCGTCACCGTAGGTAGGATAGAAATACTGTGGATCGATGCGCCGGAACAACGAGTCGGGCGATCTGTCCCCTATGTTGCTGAAGATGTCTTTTACCGGACCTTCGAGCGAGTCCGCGCTTGAGGTCAGTTCCCAGCCCTCGCCGAACTTGCCCTTGGTGTAGAAGGCCAGCCGGCCATCGTAACTGAGCTCGTTGTTGTAGTGGGTCTGGTCGTTGGTGACGAGCTTTGCCGGGCCGCTCGTTGAATCCCTGGCAAGTGTGGCATCGGCAATGCCGACATAAAACCAGTCGTTCTTTTTCAGATCGAGATCGCGCAGGAACAGGTCGCCGTTACCCGATTTATCGAGTATCGCCACCTCGACGGTGTGCATGCCGCGTGGCAAAATTTCTTCCGTAACGAACTTGCCTTCCTCCCCGACCGGCACTGCGCGGCCGGCCACGAACACCGAATGATCGGCCGGGACCGCACTGCCAGTGACCTTGATCGTCCCGCCTTTCTTCGGGATATTGTCTACAACGAGGTGATTCTCGCCGTAACCGACCAGCAGCTCCTTTTCTTCGTCGTGATCCGGGATATCAGCAGCCTGCCTGTCCACGATCCAGATCGGCAGCGGCTTCGTCTCGTCGAAATGATTGTCGGCGTCGTAGACACGGAGCACGTATTTCAATTCGCGTCCAGGGGCACTGTATGCCGGGAAGGTCGGCTGCCACTCTGCGCGGCCATCCTTGTTGACCTCGATGACCGCAAGGGGTGTGTCGTTTGCAGACTCTTGCGCGTCGAAGATGCGAATTTCCGATTTCTTGATAAAACCCGCGTAGTTCGTGTACGTGCGGAACCGCATCAGGTTTTCCGGGTATTCGGTATGCCGGTCGTCCTGATAACGAATGGAATTCGGCCAGGCCGTCGCGTTGAGCCGGGGTTTCAGCTCCAGGTTGTCGAACTTGAATTGCACGTTCGCCTTGTCCAGGGCCACGTCGGTACACCGCTCGATATCGGCGATGCCCTTGTTCGGATCGTCGACCGGCTTGCCGTCGACGGTGATGCGCATGAGGTTCAGCGCAAGGGGATCCTTCGGAGCGACCTCGCGCGTGAAGCGCGTGATATCCATTCCCTCGGTGTCGTCAAGCGCCAGCAGTTCGTCATACACGACCTGCGCTTCGACGCGCGCCGTATCGGACTCGACAAAGCCCGTATTGACCACGTCGGCCGACTGCACATAACCGCGCCCCTCGAACTCCGCCTGTTCATCCTTCAGGTCCAGCTGCTCTTTGACGCCATTCATGACCCGGCGGGCACGGGCGGTCGAAAGACCGATATCGTCGTCGTACACCATCGCGGTGCGGCGCGCGAGGCGCTCGTCGTTGGTATAGCCGATGAAGCGCAAGCGCACCTTTGCTTTGTCGCGGATCTCGTCCATGCTGCTGTGCAGCCGGTCCAGCTGTTCCGGCGTGATGACCGGCTTTCCCTGCTCGAACAGGATCGGCTTGACGCCGCCGGAGGGCGAATCGTACACGCGGGTCACGGTTTCCGAACCCACGGCTTCCGGGCACAGCTGCGGCTCGTCCGACAACTCCTGCAGGGCGTCGTCATACCAGAATTCGACCTCGATGCGCCGATTCAAGGCCCGGCCTTTCTCGGTGTCGTTCGTGGCGATGGGATTGGCGCCGCCCCTGCCGTCCACGTCGATCCCCGACGTCGGGAGTTTCAGCGCATCCTGAATGGCCAGCGCCGCACGCCGCGCCCGCGCCTTCGACAGCGCAATCGCGTTGCCGTACACGCGCTCGGCCCGCCCCAAAAGAGGCTGGTTGTCGGTATAGCCGATGAATTTGACTACGACGCGCTGTTTTGTCGCCAGGTTGGTGAGCGCCTGCCGCATCTTCTGGACGAACTCGTCGGGGATGGCCGTCGTGTCCTCGTCGAAGTGAAGAGGCTCCACCAGGTTCTTGATGCGGGCACGCTTTGCGTGCCCTTCCTTGTAGCGCAGCTTGCACACCGTCTCGACGCGGCACACCTTTACGCGATTCGTCTGCTCCGCAACCACCACCTCTTTATCCACGAGCTTATCGGTGATCTCGTCGTACCAGACCTCGACTTCGACCCGCCGATTGAGCGCCTTGCCTTGCTCGGTGGCGTTGCTCGCTATTGGCTGGGATTCGCCCATGCCCTCATACGTGATCGACTCGGGCGAAAGATGGAGGGCCTTCTGGAAATACTCGGCGGTGACTCCCGCGCGTTCTCGAGATAACGTGAGATTGTCGCCATACTTTTGCTTCGCTTTGCCGAACAGCCGCGCGTTATCCGAGTGCCCCACGAAATGCAACCGGACGTTGTTGCGTCCTTTCATGCTGTCGAGCACGTCGCGCAGACGCTGGACATAGCCCTCGGGAATTTCCGCGTCTCCTGAGGCAAAACGGATCGGCTGGACGAGGTTCTGCAACTTGATGGTCTTGACCGCCTTCTCCAGGACCTTCTTCACTTCGACCTTATCGCCCTGCTTGTCGTTCGCGTCCTTGTCGCGCACCCATAAGGTGCGCGGCTCATCGGTTACCGCTTGTTTCTCGACCGCCTGGCCGAGAGCGGCTGCCTCCGTCACACCCGTTTTCGCCGCAGGCTGGGACGACACGGGCGTGGTGCCGGTTTCCGCCGTTGCTACGACGGAAACGAGACACGAAGCGACTATGATAAGAATGTGTTTCAACATTTGCCTTGTATTACCTGACCCGGACAAGCCGGAACCAACTTTATGAGGAACGAAGGCACAAACAAAATTCAAAACTGCTTAGCCACAAAGAGGCACAAAAAGCACAAGAAAGAACTTCTATTTTTTTGCGTCTCTTGCGCCTTATTGCGGCAAAATTTATTTCGTGGCATTTATTATCCGTGGCCATCCGCCTGTGGCCGGCGTTTATAAGTGCTCAGCGCGAATACAGGCCATGTTCTCCGTGGCTAATAACCTTTTTTTACCGGAGGACCCCCGCGCCGCCAGAAGATCTCCGTCTCGATCGTCAATTCGTAGCTCCCCTGCTTCCATCGGTCCGCGATCTCACGCTTGACCGCCTCCGTGCGCGCCTTCACAACTGACTGATCCTCCACATCCGCGAGGTACGAGATGCGGAGAATGGCGGGCGCTTTGTGCAATTCGCTCAACAACATCTCGATTCTCGGTTTCCACTGCGCCCGCATCTCGGTCGATCCGGGTTCAAACACGCCATCCGCAATGTCCAGGCGCACGACGCGGTGCAGAGTCGCGCCGAAGTTGAATTTCATCGCCTTGCCGCGGGTCAGGCGGTGCACGAGCGGGTTTTCGGTAGTGACGCGATAGCCCGTCGGCAAAGTGCGGTCATCGAGCTTCAAGATGAAATTGCTGCCCCGAACCTCATTGGGGACAGCGGCGCAGGTGATATGGAAACGGCCCTCCTTGTCTGTCGTCGCAAGGAGACCCCGCGCGCTCACGATCCGCACCCCGCCCAAGCCTTTTTCGTCGGGATCCGGGTAGCCGTTGGCATTGGCATCATCGAACACCTTGCCGATGATGTCCGTGCAATCGAAGTCCGGATCGGGAATGATGCGCACTGTTGCCGTCGCTACTTCGGAGAACGGCCCGCCGGTTGCGGTATTGATCACCTGCGCCTGGTTGACATACTTGCCTTCCGAGACGCCGGAGCCCACCACCAGCAGCAGCTTGATGGTATGCTGCGTGTTATAACCGATGTCGATGTCGAGATTGCTCCACCTCAATTGCCGGTCGTTAATGACCGGCTCACGCGGGGTCCCGTCGAAGCGGCTGGAGCCTTTCACATACTTGAATCCGGGCGGCAGCGTATCGACGATCTCCAGAGGGGGCAGCGTGCTGCGCAGGGTGTTCTTAACGGTGATCGTGTAGGGGACGAGCTGGCCGCGTGAGACGTTGATCAGGAAGCTCGTCTTCGTGATGAAAATCTTTTCCTCGACCTTCGGATCGACAGGAATATGGTTGTTGAAGATCTGGTTGTCCGTCGCATCGAATTTGAGGTGCAGATAGTAAGTAGTGATTGCCCCCGTCGGCGCGGTCACGGAGACCTGTGCCTCGCATTGAGCCGTGGTCGGGATGGCGTCCTTGGAACAGTCAGGGACCGAATAAGCTGCCGTGGCAGCGCTGTAGTTCGTCTTAATGATCAGAGACGGCCCCGCAACATACCCCGTGGGCACCGCCGTGACAGCAATCAGGTAGTCCGCGCTCTCGGGACAATTCGTCGGATCGAACTTGAGGTCGAACTTGTAAGTTCCGTTCGCCAGCGTCACCTGGTTCTGCTGGGACGGATCAATGAAACAGCTGGTGGGCAGTGCGGTCCCGGTTGAGGCCAGCTGCATGGTAAGTGTCACCCCGACCAACGGCCTGCGCGACACAGCATCGTAGACGACGCCGTCCGCCGGGATGACAGTTTGGGTCGGGTTCGCGGCGCCCGCCACGTTCGGGTCGTCGCTCTTGATCGGCGTCGGCCAGGGGCCTTGCAGGTCCGCCTGGTTCAGCACTATGGTGCCGCTTTTGAGGTTCGTCATGAGAACCGCTTCGAATACGACCGTCAGGGTATCGTTCGGTGTGCCCTTCGGGGTGATATCGAGGCCCGTGACGCTGAGCGTGTCGCCGTTGATCGTGTAACTGGCTGTAGGACTAGGATAGGAGACAATCCCGATCGAACCCGGCTGGAACATTGGCGTAGCATTCAAGAGATCGGCATTATCGACCATCGAGAAATTCGCTACCCGGATGCCCGTCGGGTTCTGGATGGTGATGGTGTAGCGCAGCCGGTCACCCGGGTTCGCAACCGGCTTGTCCACGGCCTTCTGGAACGTCAGGGTCGGGACCGGTACGGTCAGCGGCGGCGCGGCGGCCGTGGCCACATAATCGTTAAGCCCGCCGATACCGTCCGCGCCGGTGCGTTCATAGCTGTTTGCGTCATTGAGGCTCGTCCACCGCACGGTCACGCTGTTGGTCAGGACCTGGCCGGCCACCACCGTATCGAGCACCTTCACATCATAGGTAATGACGACCTTTGCCTCTTCGACGATGTCGATGTCAGCGGTCGAACCGGCCAGGTCCCAGGTGAGGGTCTGGGGTGTCGTGCTGCCGTTGCCGTTGACCGTCGGGTTGGTGATGGTATTGCCGGTACCGTTGACGGTGGCCGATCCGGCCTGATAAGCCAGGCCCAAACTCAGGGTGTCGACAAGTCCGGCATCAAAGGCGCTCGAGAAGTTGGCGCCCGAGGCCGCGGTCAGGGTCACGGTATAGCGCAGTATTTCTCCTGCCCCGGGAGCCGCCCCGGGCTGGGTCACATTAGCCACGGTCTTGGCGACCGTGACAGAAGGCTCGACAATGGTCAGCGGACCGCTGGTGCCGCTGGTCACCGAGCCGGCTGGAATGCCAGTATAGGTATAGGACGCCGTATTGGTGACGCTGACGCCCGCTTGGGCAGTGGTGTTGTTGTCCACGCGCGTGTGCAGGGTGATAATTACCTGCTGGCCGGCAGGAATGGTGCCGAGGCCAAAGGTCAGGGTCTGGCCGGCCTGGGTGGTAGTAATAGCCAGCGGAGCGCCGTTCAGGGTGGCCGTGGCGCTCACATAGGCAAGGGCGGTGTGCAGGGTATCGCTCACCACCACATTGTCCAGGGCCGCACTGACCGCCACGGTGGGGACCGTGATCTGGTAGACAGCCTCTTCACCGATGGTAACCTCACCGTTCGTCGGAGTAACCACGGCCTTGGCCAACGGCGTAACGGTCACGAAGTTGGTCATGAAGAACTGCGACGACCCCGTCGGTGCGTACTTCTGGCCCGACTGAGCCGGCAGCGACCAGTACTCATTCAGTGTCGCGCTGTTGTTCCATATCTGGTTGGGGCCGAAATCGGTATGGAAGCCGATGTTGTAATCGACCGTCACACACTGGCCTGGATTGACCGGCGTGTTAAGCACGAAAATCATGCTGCCGCCGCGCGTAGTCGGCGCGGTGTAGGTATAGGTCCCGGCGGCGAGGGTGGTCCCGCCCACGGCCACCACCGGCGGGGTGATGCTGGTCTCATTCAACTGGCTCGCCAGCACGTCGGTAAGCTTGACGCTGTAGGCCGGCGCCAGACCGGACGTGTTGCACGACTTCAGCTGAAAGTGGACGGTCTCGGTGGCGACGTTAACATTAAGGGGCGTCGCAGCGGTGTTGCTGGCTCCGTTTCCAAGCTTGACAATGGGGCTCATCACCGGCTGCCGCAGCGTGAGCGTGTCGCTGGAGACCAGACGGGCCGGATCAACCACCGTGTTGCCGTTGGCATCCACATAGCTCAGGGTCGCAGTGTTGATCAGACTGCTGGTCGGGGCCTGGGCGATCCCCGCATCCGGCAGCACCTTTACCTTGAACTCAATGATCAGGGCATCGAACGGCGTGTTGTCGCCGCTCGGAGCGTTGACTACGTCGCCCAGATTCCAGGTCAGTGTACCGGTGGCGCCTGGAGCCGGCTGTGAAACAATGGAGTATGTAAAGGTGCTGCTGCCCGAGACCGGGGTAATGCTCACCAGGCTGTCGTAGGCCATGCCCGCTGGCAGAACATCCTGCACCTTGACACTTCGGTTGGTGCCTTCGCCCAGTTTCAAGGTCAGGCGGTAGGTGGCGGTGTCGCCGATACGCGCGATCTTGTCGGTGGCCGTGCTCGGCGCGTCCACGTACGTGTCGGCAGTGATCGCCTTGGTCAGACTGTTGTTATCAGAAACTTTCAGACTGGTAGCGGCAGGGCCGGTGAAGTAATCGTTATACGCCGGGGTGCCGCTGCCGGTGCGTTCATAGCTGTTCGCGCCAGCAAGGCCGGTCCACTGCGCGGTCACGCTGTTGGTCAGGATCTGACCGGCCACCACCGTGCCGAGCACACGCACATCATACATAACTGATACTACCGTCCCTTCGGGGATGCCGATCCCCGACCAAGTGAGTGTCTGGCCAACCTTGACCGGTTCGACGGCCACCCCACCCACCCGCGCGCTGAAGTCGACATACTGAAGTCCCGGGCTCAGGGTGTCGACGAGGGTGGCATCAAAGGCGCTGGAGAAGTTGACGCCCGAGGCCGCCGTCAGAGTCACGGTGTAGTGCAGGATGTCGCCTGCGCTGGGCGGCGCCGTCGGGTTCACGCTCTTGGCGGCGATGACGGAAGGCTCGACGATGGTCAGCGGGCCGCTGGTGCCGTTGGTCACCGAGCCAGCCGGAATGCCCGTATAGTTATAGGAAGCGGTGTTGACGATACTCGTCCCGGCATTGGCCTGGTCGTTATTGGCCACGCGGGCGGTCAGCGTGATCACCGCCTGCTGGCCGGCAGGGATGGTGCCGAGGGACAAGGTCAGGGTCTGGCCGGCCTGGGTGGTAGTGATGGCGAGCGGTGCGCCGTTCAGGGTGGCCGTGGCGCTCACATATGCAAAGGCGGCGTGCAGAGTGTCGCTGGCAACCACGCTGGCGAGCTCAGTGTTCATGGGTATGCCCGGGACCGTGATCTGATAGGTCACTGTCTCGCCGATGGTCGCTTCCGCTGGCGACGTCAAGGTCTTCGACACCGGTTGGACGATCACCTTGTTGGTCATATAGACTTGAGCCACGTCGGTGGGAGCATAGATGCGGCCATTCGCCGGCAGCGACTCGTACTGCGGCAGCCGGGCCTGGTTGGACCACGTCTGGCCGGCCGCGATGTCCGTGTGGAAACCGATGTTGTAATTGACGGTCACGCACTGGCCCGGATTGACCGGCGAGTTAAGCACGAAAACCATGCTGCCGCCGCGCGTTGTTGGTGCGGTATAGGTGTAATCGGTCCCGGCGGTGAGAGCGGTCCCGCCCACGGCGACAACCGGCGTGGTGATGCTGGACTCATTCAGCTGGCTCGCCAGCAGATCGATAAACTGGACTTTGTATGCCGGCGCGAGGCCGTTGTTGCACGACTTCAGCTGGAATTTCATCACATCGGCGGCGATGTTGACCTGGTACGGATCAGTTGAGGTGCCTGTTCCGATGCGGTCGGTGCCCTGGTCGACCTTGCTGATCGCCCCCATCTGCGGCTGACGCGCGTCGATGGTCGTCTTCGTCGTCAACCGGGCGGGATAGAACGCCGGATCGCCACCCGTGTAGGAGAGCTTCGTCTGGTTCTCGAGCAAAATGGAGGTATTGTAGCCCACCCCCACGGTCGGCGCGTCGGTCACGACCTTAGCAACATACCGGATCACCAGGGCGTCGTCAGTCGATATGCCGTCCGGCGTGTTGATGATGTCGCCGAACCCCCAACTCACGGTGCCGGTGGCGCCGGAGATTGGCTGTGCCCCCAGAGTGTAACTGAAGTTGGGGCCGCCGATGATAGTAAAGCTTTGCAGCGCCATGCCCGCGGGCAGCGCATCCTCGACCACCACATTCCGGGTTGTGTATTCCTGCAGGTTCAGCGTCAGATCGTAGGTGGCTGTGTCGCCGACGCGCAGGATGTGCGGCGTGGTGGAAGTATCTTCCACGTAGGAATCCGCGTAAACCGCTTTGACGATGGAGGTGTTGTCGACCGTATAGACGGTGACACTGGCCGGACTTAAGGTGCAATAGTTGTTCGGCAAAGTTATAGCCGGACAACCCGCGCCGGTGCGCTCGCGTCCCGGGACCGGATTACTGATTGGATCGATCGGATAATCATCATCGAGCGAGGTCCAGTCCACATAGGCCCTGTTGGTGAAGGAAGTCACCGAGGAGGCGTCCACCACGGTCACCCGATACGTCAGCACCAGGGACTGGCCGACGGGAATGTCGAGACTGCCGTCGCCGTTGCCGCTGCCCCAGACAAGGGTAGTGCCGGAGGGCGTTGCGGGGTTTGCTACAAAGCCTGCGACCGTGACTCCGTTGATCGTGGCCGCTGCGGTGCCGGGGACCAGCACTACGTTCGCCGGCAGAGTGTCGGCAATGTTGGTATCAAAGGCGGTGGAAGAGTAGAGGCCGCTGCTATTGGTAATCGTTATCTTATATTCGAGAACATCGCCCACCGTGGCGGGATCGGTTGGCTGTTTTCCCGCAGGCGAGACAAAGCTCACCGTCTTGGCTGCGGTCAGGAGCGGTTCCGTCACGGTCATGTTGGCGGTAGTGACCGCGCCGCCGGTCAATTGCGTGCTGTCGACGCCGTTTGACCTGTTGAACGTGTAATACGCGGTGTTGTTGAAGAACACGCTGCTCTGATTGGCGGCGCTGTTCATCAGCTCCACGGTGATCGCTATCATCGCCTGGCCGCTGTAACCGTACGTTATAGACTTGGCGGGGATATCAATGCCGGTAGTCGTATCTTTAAGGACGAGCGAATTTCCGGCGCCCGTATTGCTGATCGCCCAGGCGCCGCCCGATACCACCCGCGCGCTTACAAAACGCAGGTTCGCGGGCAGCGTGTCCATGATCTTCACGTCGTACAGGGGCACCGTGGTCGGGGTCGCCGGCACGGTGATGAAGTACTCAAACCGCTCGCCGATCGTGGCGGTCGTTTTTGCGGGGTTCGCCTTCATCAGGGGGCCGGGAATCTGGATCGTCACGATGGTGGGATCTTCGTCGCCTGTCACATCGGGCGAGGCAGGGCCGTTGGCGTCGTAGGGATCATCGCTCAGGGTATCGACGATGCCCGCGGCGCTGAGGGTCGCCTGGTTGGCGACCGTAGTACCGTTGGTGAGGCCCGATTTCAGGGTGATGTCGAACTCGATCGTAAGCTGGCCGTGGACATCGACGTTCAGAGTAGGCTGGCCATTGATCTGCAGCAGGCCCGTCGTGGGATCAAAGCTGTATGTGGCGGTGTATGCGGTGGTCCCCGTGACAATGCTGACGATGTTAAAGGTGGCCGGATCGAAGTAGTTCAGGTTCAACATATCCGTGATCTTGACCGTATTAATATTCTGATCAACATTGAAGACGCGCAGCTTATATTGCAGCTTGTCGCCCGGCGCCGCAATGGTGGCCGGGTTCTCAAGGCTGGTCAGGTTTTGGACCGTCTTCTCGAAGTAGTAGCCGTGCAGGGCCGCCTTGACGGTCTGGCTGTCCTGGAAATCCAGTATGGTCGGCGTGCCGTCGGTGAGCCACCTGTCGTATTCGCGGCGGCTTGCATAGGTGCTGTTCGCGCTGAACCACTTGGTGGCGCCGGCGACGTTGGTAAGCAGCGCGCCGTCATTGGTGAAACTGGGATCGAGCTGCGCCTGGTAGGTGATGATCAGGGACTGCGTGGGCGAGATCGGGCCCGCGGCATCGGTCATGGTCAGACTGAACGTACATCCTCCCGTATAGGGGCTGGGGGAGAGCGTGTAGTCGGCAACCGGAGCCAGTGTCTTAACCAGGGTGGTTCCGTCGGCCTGGACGATCGTGGCGCTGAGCGCGGCAGTGGGGTCGGTCGCGCACATGCCGGTGGGGAGATTGTCGGTGATCGTGGCGTCCCAGACATCGGCGCCGCTGTTGTTCTGGGCCCTGATGGTGAAGGCCGCCTTGTCGCCTATGTTTATGGCCGTGGCCGGGCTCGTCTTGGTGACCGTAAGACTGGGCTCGACGATCGTCATCGGCGACGAAACGCCCGACTGGCCCGGGAGGGGGGAATACAGTGTCCCGTCTATATACCTCGAGAACTCCCACGGAGCAGTATTGATGAACTGCTTCCCTGCCGTGTTTGTTGGCGTGTTGTCGAGGACGACCATCAGTTCGACCACGATCTGAGACCCGGCCGGGATATCGGGAAGAGTGAAGTCGAGGTGCTTGTTGTCACCGTTGTTGGTGACCGACACAGGGGCGCCGCTGCCCTTGAAGTAGGCATTGATGCCGACAAGGGTCATTTCCGCGCCCGTGGCGGCCGCGGTGAGATCGTCGGTGACTCTGATGTTGCCCAGGGAGTTGGGCGACGGATTGTTGTACCACGTGCCCGTGGACGGGTCATACATGACCGGGAGCGTGAGCGTGTAGGTGAAGGGCACGCCGACGCTCGCCGTGGCTGCGGGGGACTGTTTGGCGATGCTCTCTACGGGTATGAAAAGACCCTGACAGCTGTTATTGGGTGCATATATCGCGCCGGGGTTAACAAACCAGATCTTGGTGGTAGTAGTGGCGCACGCCATATTGCCGCTGTAGTAAACATTATTAAAAATCGCCAGGAACCCATCAGCTTTGAAATTGAGGGTGGAGGTCAGCCCATCCGGCCATTTGGCAGACTGCGGAAAGTTCTCGAACGTACAATTGGCATCGATCCCGATCGAGGAAGGAAGAGTAAGAGGAGTAAGAGTGGGGTCATTACCGTCGATTACATGGGAACCATTCACGAGGGGGTAGCTACTGCAAAAATCCGTCCCCGCCTGCGCGGAGTAGGCCGTTCCCAGCACCAGGGCGAAGAGGAGCAGCAGCGGGAATCCGAGCCTGGAGCCGCGTGTTGCCAGGGCCCTAAGGAAACCTTTCCACTTCCAGGCCTGCCGGTTCGAACACATCCGAAGTTCTTCCTCCTTTCTCATGGGCTGTGGAACAACGACATCACCGGTATTTAACCCCGATCATGAAAACGATCATTATTACGAAAACACGAGTCAATAGATACTGTCCCCGTTCAACGGCGCGAAGAAGACGTTGCCGCACACAGGGTTCCCCTGGTAGTCGTATTGCTGTTCGCAAACGAACCTATTCTTGTTTCCAAGGATGTTCAGATGGTAATGCTCCCCGCTTGGGAATCCATCGGGGCGCACTGTTTGACCCGGCTGGGTCGCATAGGCAGGAAGAGCAGTGAAGGCTGCGTCAACGGCTGCTGAAAGGAACGATCTCAAAAAAAGACTCATCCGTGGCCTCCTTACCGTAATGAGTAAGTCGGCTGGTTGCGCCACTGGCTCCACCACCTACCCTGGCGCCCATATCGGCCGGTGGTTTCATCGCCGCCAAACGTAATCAATAAGCTGCGCTTGAGAAGCTGACTGTGTGCCGTCTCACCTCCCTCCTGACCGGGCGTCCGTTCACTCCCTACCTCGGCAGGATCCGCTGCTTGCACTGCTGTGATCAGAAAAATCCGGATGTAATCCGCAGGCAAAACTGCGATTGCGGGATAACCTTAACAGATGTCAATCGCTCGCGTCTCGGCTTTTTATGACATGCTCTCGGCTTTTTATGCTTTTTTAAACGAAAATCACTTCTGGGGCAGGCTTCTGAAAGCGGAAGGCGTATGGCCGGTAAGCTTCTTGAAAATTCTGCCGAAGCCGGTTGGGTCGGAAAAGCCGAGGGAACCGGCGATCTCGGTTACGCTCTGGGCGCTGGTGCGGAGAAGGTTCTTGGCCTTCGTGATCCTTCGGCTATTGAGATAATCCTGATAGGACAAGCCCATCACCTTCTTGAATATTCTGGAAAAGTGGGCGGGAGACATTCCGGCCTCCCGGGCGGACGCGGCGAGGCGAATATCGGTCCGGTAGTTGTCGTTGATAAAACGAACGGCCTGCTGGATCTTACGGTACTGGCTACGGGCGACGGCGGAAGGCGGCGTTCCCGGCTGCGCGGACAGCTCGTATTTGCCGAAGGGCTTCTTAAGGCTATCGCGGGCGCCGCTCCTGAACGCCTCGACCGCCACCTCTTCGTCGCCGTAAGCCGTGACGATGATAACGAGAACGGAGGGCGCGATGTCCTTGATCTCTTTCATGACATCGATGCCGGACAGGTCCGTCAGTCGGGCCTTTTGCTTCGAATACATTCGGAGCTTTTCCTCCCTTCTCATGGGCTGTGGGCCGCAGGCAGGACTGCGGTTGCGGGACAACCTTAGCAGATGTCAATCGCGCGTGTCTCGGCTTTTTATGA
>Ga0210377_10001922_pt1 | contig 18527 bp, 14 predicted proteins | sample PLM4_65_b1redo_FD_155480 | JGI IMG/M metagenome (GOLD analysis project Ga0210377, IMG submission 155480) | Groundwater sediment microbial communities from an aquifer in East River, Colorado, USA - PLM4_65_b1 redo | ecosystem: Environmental > Terrestrial > Soil > Riparian zone | place: USA: East...
GCAATCGTCAGACTCAATGCTCGAACCCTAAGAGGGGCCACAGACCAGGATGGGAAGCGACAATCGTCACCCTGTTCGTGATGGTGTCGCTTTCCTCTTCCACGTGGGGTGCGCCTCTGGCAAGAGTGGAGGACCTTCCCCATCTACTTGAGCTCTCGCTCTTCCAGCCCGGCGAACCGAGCCTCCTCTATGACGACGAGGGTCAGGCGTTCGCTGCCATCGTCCCGGAGTACCGCGTCTTCGTCCCTCTGTCTAAGATCCCGATGCATTTGCGACAGGCCATCATCGCCGCCGAGGATGCGCGCTTTTATCAGCATGGGGCGATTGATCTGAGGGGCATGGCCAGAGCGACGATCAGAAATATGATGGCCGTTCAGGTGAAGGAAGGGGGCAGCACGATCACCCAGCAACTCGCCAAGACCCTCTTCCTAAGCCACGAACGAACCCTCGGGCGGAAAGTGAGAGAATTGGAGCTTGCGAGGGAGATTGAGCGGCACTACACGAAAGACCAGATCCTGGAGATGTACCTCAACTGCATCTACTTCGGCCATGGAGCATACGGCGTGGAAGCCGCAGCCAGAACCTACTTCAGCAAGAGCGTCACGGGCCTGACCCTCCCCGAGGCTGCGCTTCTGGCCGGGCTCCCGAGGGCCCCCGGGCGATACTCCCCACTGATTGGCGTGAAGCGTGCAAGGGCGCGCCGGCAGTACGTTCTAGACCGCATGGTTGCAACAGGGGTCCTCAGGAAGGCGCAGGCGCGCGCCGCAAGCCGGACGCCCGTCTCGGTAAATCCGCTGTTTCGGTCGAGGGGTATGGCGCCCTGGTTTGTCGATTACGTCCGGCAGCAGCTTGACGCGCGTCTCGGACTGGTCCTCGTGCGGGAGGGTGGGTTGAAGATTTACACCACCTTGAATTCCGGCATGCAGCGGGCGGCGGTGAGCGCCATCGGTCGTGGCATTGCGTCCCTTCTCCGGCAAAAGAACGGACAGAAACCAGGCGGCAATGCGGCCTTGGAAGGGGCCCTGATTGCGCTCGATGCGCGGACTGGCGAAATCAAGGCGATGGTGGGCGGCTCGGACTACGGCCGGAGTCAGTTCAACAGGGCGGTCCAGGCGCGGCGCCAACCCGGCTCAGCCTTCAAGCCATTTGTCTATGCTGCGGCCTTCGAGCGGGGTCTCTCACCGGCCACCCTGATCGACGATTCCCCGATTCACTTCGAGATCGGTATCGGGGGCAGAAGCGAAGTCTGGGCGCCCGAGAATCTGGACCGGCAGTACCGCGGTCCGGTGACGCTCCGCCGGGCCCTGGAGGAGTCGATCAATGTCCCAACGGTCCGCCTCATGGCACAGATCGGCGTCGATCCGGTGATCGATCTCGCTCGCCGGCTCGGGGTAACCTCGGAACTCCGACGCGAATATGCAATCGCGTTGGGCGTCTCGGATATGAGTCTCCTTGAACTGACATCGGCCTATCAGGGGTTCGCTGATCGAGGTACCCTTGCGCCACCCCTTGCCATCCGCCGCGTGGTGGGCCCTGGTAAAGTCATCCTCGAAGAGCAGTTACCAGCACCACGACAAGAGGTGAGTGAAGACGTGGCATTCGTACTGACCTCGGTCCTGGAGGGCGTCGTCACACGGGGAACAGGCAAGGTGGCCCAACGCCTTGGACGGCCCGTGGCGGCCAAGACGGGGACCACTCAAGATGCCGAGGATCTATGGTTTCTCGGCTACACCCCAAGCCTCGCCGCGGGAGTCTGGCTCGGCTATGATCAACACCGCTCGCTCGGCTCTCACGAGACAGCGGGGAAGATCGCCGGGCCCATCTGGGTTGATTTCATGAAGCAGAGCCTTGGGAACAGCCCCGTGGAAGAGTTTCCGGCGCCTCCGGGAGTTTACCAGGCTTTGGTGAACCGGAAAACAGGGCAACCGACCTCGGCAAGCGATCCCGAGGCTTTTCAGGAGTATTTCATCAAAGGGCATGAGGAGCCCCCATTGACTCCTTCAGCCCCTGCGCTCTCAGCAATCAATTCCGCATTGCCGCAGACACGTGAAAAAGTCGCCCCGCCCCAGGCCCCCAACCAGTGATCTTATTCCTCAAGAGCTGTTCTCTCGTCAGCGATGCCGCCACTTCCGCGGATCAGAAAATGATCGAGCGTTCTGTGGATCCACAGTGCAGCGGATCGCGGAAGAGTTCTGCCCAGAGAGGGGAAATAGGCTTTCGAAGGCCTTCGGAGATTGACCGATGATGGGCAAGGTGATGACGATGGCACAGGCAATCGGGAGATTTGTGCCTGACGGGTGTTCTGTGTTGATGGGCGCAGCCCTCGAGTCGTTGATCCCGTTCGCGGCCGGACATGAGATCATTCGGCAGAGGCGAAGAAATCTGACCTTGATCGGGCCGATCTCCGATATCCTGTTCGACCAGCTCATCGGCGCAGGGTGCGCCTCACGGGTGATCGCGGCTTGGGTTGGTAACGTGAGCGCCGGGCTTGCCCACAACTATCGTCGAGCTGCCGAGGCCAACACCCCACATCGCCTCGATATCGAGGATCACAGCAACTTCACGCTGTCGCTGGCCCTGCTGGCGGGGGGCCTTGGTGCCCCGTTTATTCCCACGAAAACCCTCCTTGGCACTGACCTGCTTCCTGGCAGTCAGTCATTCCAATTGTCTTCGGAGCCGGACACTGGAGCGCCGCTCGTACACGTCCAAGCCATAACGCCGGATGTCGCCATCCTTCAGGTGCAGCGAAGCGACCGCGAGGGAAACGCACACTGCTGGGGAAACCTGGGCGTGAGCGAGGAGGGTGGACTTGCCAGCCGAGGTGTCATCATCGTGGCCGAGGAGGTCGTCTCCCGCGAGATGATTCTGAGCGATCCGAACCGGGTTCTCCTTCCGTCTGCCAAGGTGGTCGCCGTCGTGCATGAACCCTGGGGTGCCCATCCTTCGCCGGTACAGGGCTTCTATGGGCGAGATCACGGATTCTACGAGCAATACCATCTGGCCAGCCGAGCGAAAGAGGGGTTCGAGCAATGGCTAAAGGAATGGGTCCTCGATGTCGAAGATCGAACAGGCTACCTGGCGCGCTTGCCAAAGGATCGGCTGAACCAGCTCAAGCCATCTCAACGGCGACTGGCCGCACCGGTGGATTATGGGTATTGAGAGGAGGGTGCCAAGTTCCGGGTTCCAGGTTCCAGGCTTGGCTGAGGGGCCGGACTGTCAAGTCAAAAGGCAGAGGAGCATGAACCAGAAACTCACCTACACGATGCAGGAGGTGATGGTCGCTGTTGCCGCAAGGCAGATCAGGGATGGGGAGCTGGTTTTCGTCGGGATGCGCCTTCCCCTCTTGGCGTTTGCGGTTGCGAAAAGGATGCATGCTCCTCGCGCCGTCGGTCTCTTTGAGTGCGGTCTGATGCGGGATGAGCCGGCCCCAGAACTGCTCTACACGATGTCTGACCCTCCGAACATCGCCGGGGCCATCTGGAGCACCAGGATGATCAATCTGATGGGAATGCTTCAGCAGGGAGCAGTGCAGCTTGGGATGATTGGAGGGGCAGAGGTCGACCGGTTCGGCAATGTCAACACGTCGTACATCGGGTCGCGGCAGCGACCGACGGTGAAGCTCCCCGGGAGCGGCGGCGCAGCCGACATCGCCTCCCTGGCAGGACGTTTCCTGATCATTATGCAGCACGAGCGACGCCGGTTCAAGGAACGTGTGGATTACATCACTTCACCAGGCTTCGGCGAAGGGGGCGATTGGCGGCGGCATGTCGGTTTGCCCGGGGGCGGGCCTGCGGCGATCATCACAACCCTCGGGACGCTGTCGTTCGATCCAGAAACCAAAGAGGCGATCCTGGCATCGCATCATCCTGGCGTCACACCCGACGAGGTCTGCCGCCAGACTGGCTGGCCACTCCGTGTCTCACCAGCCGTTCATGAAACCGCCCCACCGACCGATGAGGAGCTTGCCATCATCCGCCACTATGATCCCAAGGGCTTCTGGACCCGCCCATAACTCGCGAACAAGCAACGCTGCCTGCTCGAACCCGAGCGACCCGATTCGAGGAGCGCGATACCTTGCTTTGTCATTGCAAGGGTGACGAGGTGAAGGGCCTCTACCATGAGGCCGAGGGCGCGATGATCGAGATCGAGGGCGTTGCCATTCTGTCATATGGCTGGCACAGCCGCCTCTTGCCAGGTACGGGCAACAAACAGCCCAGGAAATGCTCACCGGGCGTGATGGGGGGTCTCACCAGGGGGCTCCGCAGAAAAAAGGGCCAATCCCGCTTGACTCCCTAAGACGCCAGGGGTAGCCTCCTTGTAAACACCGAAGCGGTTGCCACAGCGGAGAGAAAGGGGTAGGGAAGATGAAATGCCCAGCGTGTGAGAATGAACTGAGTAAGATGATCGCCGGAGAGATCACAGTTGATGTCTGCAAAGGAGGCTGCGGAGGCATCTGGTTCGACCGATTTGAACTCAAGAAGGTTGACGAGCCTTGCGAATCCGCGGGCGAGGTCCTCCTGGATATTACGAAGAACGAAAAGATCGTGATCGATCAGACGAAGAGGCGAAGGTGCCCAAAATGTACTGGCCTTATCATGATGCGGCATTTTATTAGCGTGAAAAAGCGAGTGACGGTTGACGAATGTCCTGGTTGTGGGGGGTACTGGTTAGATGTGGGTGAATTGGGAACGATTCGGAAGGAATTCAATACCGAAGAAGAAAGGAGGAGAGCAGCCGAGGCATATTTCTCTGAGGTTTTCGATACGCAACTGGCCGCGATGCGCGCACAAAGCCAGGAGCATGCCGAGCGGGCTAGAATGATCGCCCGGATATTTCGCTTTCTTTGTCCGAGCTACTACCTCCCAGGGAAGCAAGATTGGGGAGCCTTCTAGCCGGTGTCATCAACGAAGAAGGATTGCCTCGCGCTTGCGTCCTTGGCCTTCATCAGCGGACTTCCCTGATATTGAGGATGGGTGATCAGCTCTTTTCGCGCACCTGCAACTCCTTGATCAGGCGGGAAAGGTAGGTCCGCTGCAGGCCGAGGGCGTTCGCCGCCCTTGATTGATTCCCTCCGGAGCGATGCAAGGCCTCTCGGATGATCTGACGCTTGTGCGCAACCACCGCCTCGTGGAAACCGGCAGGCACTTCCGATGTCGGCAGTTCAGGCGAGCCGCTCACAGCACCTAACGGTAAGTCCTCCGATGTGATCTTATCGCCCCTGCTCAGGACGACGGCCCGCTCCAAGACATTCCCAAGCTCCCGGACGTTGCCCGGCCAACGGTACCGCTTGAGCAGCTCCCACCCATCGACCGTGATCTCTTTAATCCCTTTCCCCAGAGTGCTGCAGTACCGGGAAAGGAAGTGCGTAGCCAAGGGCACGATGTCCTCGGGGCGGTCCCGGAGTGGGGGAAGCGTGACCGTGACGACGTTGAGTCGGAAGAACAGGTCCTCCCGGAACGACCCGTCCCGGATTGCTTTGTCCAGGCGCCGGTTGGTGGCGGCGACGAAGCGGAGATCGACCTGTATGGGCTTTGTCCCACCGACTCGCTCAAACTCATGCTCCTGAAGGACGCGGAGCAGCTTGGCCTGGAGACGAGGCTTCAGGTCGCCGATCTCGTCGAGGAACGCGGTTCCCCCGTCGGCCAACTCCAGTTTCCCGCGTTTCATCTGATGCGCTCCGGTAAAGGCGCCCCGTTCATGGCCGAAGAGCTCGCTCTCCAGCAGTTCTTCTGACAGCGCCACGCAGTTGACCACCACGAACGGCTTGTCGCGCCTTGGGCTCCATTGGCGAATCGCCCTGGCGAACACCTCTTTTCCGGTTCCACTCTCCCCAAGCAGGAGGATGGTTGAGGTGCTGGCCGCCGCCCGCTTGATCACCTCGACGGCGCTCCGGAGCTGCGGACTGTGCCCGATAATCGCTCGATCTCTCCCCTTCACCTCCCCAGATAGCAACTGGTTTTCCCGCCTCAATGCCTCCCGCTCCAGAGCCTTGCCGATCACCACTTCGAGATGGCCGGGACTGAAAGGCTTCGTCAGGAAGTCGTACGCACCCGCCCGCATCGCCTCCACTGCCTTATCGATGGTGGCATACGCGGTGATGATGATCGTTGTGGTCTCCAAGCCTTCATCTCGAATCGCCTTGAGCACTTCCAACCCGCTTTTCCTAGGCATCTGAAGGTCAAGGAGGGTGATGGCCGGCAATTCCTCCCTCAGCCTTGCCATGGCTTGGAGGCCGTCCGATGCCTCCACGACCTCAAACCCCATAGCCTTCAGCCGATCTCGAACGACCTCCCGGATGTCCAGGTCGTCATCCACAATCAGGATTTTCGCGCGGGAGGCGCTCATCGGTCGCTTCGCGCATCGCCCGCGACGGCGGCGCCACGGAGCTCCGCGAGCGGTCGACGCGGGAGGGTGAAACAAAAGGTGCTCCCCTGGCCAAGCTGACTCTCGGCCCAGATGCGCCCACCCTGGAGCTCCACAAGGCCCTTTGCGATAGAGAGCCCGAGACCAGTCCCGACTGCCTTCGCGTGTATGCCGTGCTGGACTTGATAAAACTTGTCGAAGATGCGTGGAAGCTGCTCCGGTGGGATCCCCTCGCCGGTATCACGAATCTGAACCTTAGCGAAGGCATCCTCATCGCCGGCCAACTCGACATTGACTCTTCCCCCAGACGGAGTGAACTTGATCGCGTTCCCAAGAAGGTTCATCAGGACCTGGCCAGCTTTATCCCGATCCGCATGAACGATCAACGGGTCCTGTCCCTCGGCAAGACAGAGCTCGAGACTCTTCTCCGCAGCCACCGGCCGTAGGGTCTCCAAGAGTTCGCTCGCGAGGCCACCCAAAGAGAAAAAGGTCGGGGTGACCTGGACCCGGCCCTCTTCGATGCGCGCCAGGTCAAGCAGGTCATTGATCAGCCGAACGAGTCGATCGGCGTTCACCTGAACGCGCATCAGGTAACGTCGTTGGAGCTCGCTGAGGGGCCCGGTGATCTCATCCAGCATGTTGTCAACGGATCCCTTGATGGCTGTCAACGGGGTGCGAAGTTCGTGCGAGACGTTCAGCAGGAAATCCGACTTCACCCGATCGAGCTCCTGCAGCCTCCGGTGTGACTCCTCCAGTGCCGTGTTGATCTCCGACAGTTCGCGGGTCCGTTTTGCGATCTTGTCCTCAAGGCTGACGTTCAACTTCTCGATCTCGTGATAGGCAGAGGCGTTGTCGATGGCCATGGCTGCCTGGCGCGCCACGCCCTCCATCAGCCGGACCTGGTCCGACGTGAACGTGTGGGACTTTTCCCACCAAACGAGGAAGAGCACGCCGATGAACTTCTCCTTGGCGATCATGGGGGCGATCAGACATGATTTGAACGCCAGGCGGCGGATAGCGGGGTGGGCGCAGCGCGGATCGGCCGGGACATCGGACGAGTAGACCGGGACCCGCTTGTCGAACGCCTCCTGGACAAGCGGGAAGGCTTTGACGGAAAAAGGATTCCGTTGAAACGGCTCTGACACCCAATCGGGCAGGTTCTGGCTGGCAAACGGGCGAATGACCCCCTCTCTGGGATCCAAAAGGTAGGCGCCCGAGCTGTCGGCCCCGGCAGCGAGCGCAGCTTCGCGGGCTACGCGCTGGAGCGTTTCCTTCAGGTCCAGCGTGGAACTCACCGACTGGCTCACGGCGAGCAGCGTTTCACTCTCTCGAAGTCGCGCCTGTGTCGCCTGAACCAGCCTGGCGTTCTCGATCGCCATGGCCACCTGACTGGCAATATTGCTCGCCAGATGCACCTGTGAGTCGGTGAAGCCCTTGGTTGCCCCCATACGATGAAGAACGAGGGCCCCGATCACGCTGTTCTGCCAAATGAGTGGGACCGATATAAGCGACTTCACGTGGTACACCTCAACCCATCGTGGTGGAACCAAGGGGCTTGCGACCGGGTTATCCAGGACGATCGGACTGCGTCGCTCGGCGGTGGCGGCGAGAAGCGGCATGTCATCAACCGTCAGTCGGCCCGGGGCTGTAGGTTGAGCCGGGTGCAAGTCGAGCTCCTCGCCCGATGCTGTCTGAGAGGTCATCGTTACAGCCTGATCGCCCGATGGATCCCACAAGAAGATCGAGCACACCTCGGTGCCACAATGTGCCGCCGTCCGCTGAGCAAGGACCTTCAGGAGCTCCTTGAGGCTCAGTGCAGAGGAGATAGTTGGCGAAAGTTCCCGAAACATCACCGCGCCCTCAGGCCCTCGAGCCCGTTAAGGAAAGCAGGCCTTCGCGATACCGATGGCCGTTCGGTGCTGGATGCCAGGCAACAGGCGAGGATCCCGAGAGCGTTTGGAGCGAGGATGTCGGGGAAGATAGCACGGGTAGCCCTCTCAACGTACATGGGTCATTGCGACCCGAGTGGGATGGAGGACGTTGAAGCGCACAACAGCGATGGAAGACCGACTTGGTCCGAAGGAGAATACGCGATGGACGCGACGAAGGATTTGAGCCGCCACGGGGCTCCTCCAGCGGCCAAGCCGAAGACAGACAACTGGCATGCCGACCACGGCGAGCGACCAGCCGGCAGAGGATGGTCCTTTCTGTTAGCCCCTTTTCCCGCGGTTGTCAAGCAAAAAGCCCGCCGCTATTGACAACCCATTGTAAATGGCATAGGGTTGTCCGAGACAATAGCGGCGCGTCAATTGCGGCTTTCTGGACCGGGGAGGACGATTCATGGTGGAGAAGGTGATAGAGCGGGTGGACCGGAAAGAGCGGGACCGAGCGCTGGAGTTAGCCATCGCCCAGATCGAGAAATTGTACGGCAAGGGCTCCATCATGAAGATGGGGAGTTCGGGTGCCCTCCTGCCAATCGCGGCCATCTCCACCGGCTCACTGGAGCTGGACGCTGCGCTGGGAGTGGGCGGGGTCCCACGAGGTCGCGTCATCGAGATCTTCGGGCCGGAGTCTTCTGGAAAAACCACCTTAGCCTTGCATATCATAGCCGAGGCGCAACGGACGGGCGGTTCCGCGGCCTTCGTGGATGCCGAGCACGCATTGGACCCCGCCTATGCCAGATCCCTGGGGGTGAAGATCGATGAAGTGCTGATCTCTCAACCGGACACCGGAGAGCAGGCGCTCGAGATCACCGAGGTGCTGGTCCGCAGCGGGGCCATCGATGTGGTGGTGATCGACTCGGTCGCCGCCCTAGTGCCCAGGGCCGAGATCGATGGCGAGATGGGGGAACCCACGATGGGTCTTCAGGCGCGCCTGATGTCCCAGGCGCTTCGGAAGCTGACGGCGGCCATCAGCAAGTCCAAGACCTGCGTCATCTTCATCAATCAGCTTCGCGAGAAGATCGGAGTCATGTTCGGTAATCCCGAGACGACGACCGGTGGCCGGGCTTTGAAGTTCTATGCCTCTGTCCGCCTTGACATCAGGCGGATCTCAAGCATCAAAGAGGGGGATGAGGTGGTCGGGTCTCGCGTGAAGGTCAAGGTGGTCAAGAACAAGGTCGCCCCGCCCTTCAAGGAGGCGGAGTTCGACATTATCTATGGGGAGGGGATCTCACGGATCGGCAGCCTATTGGACTTGGGGGTCGAGCACAAGATCATCGAGAAAAGCGGATCCTGGTTTTCCTACGGGGGAGAACGGGTCGGCCAAGGACGGGATAACGCCAAGCGCTTTTTCCACGAAAACCCGGCCCTCGTCGGCGAGATCGAAGCGAAGGTGCGTGCCGCTCTGGGGATGGCCGGCGCTGTAGGGGCAGAGGCGTCGGAGGCGCGTTGACACCGTCATGGCTGGATGGTAGCATATCCATGAGAGATAAGGATTCCTAGGGATGCCTTTCGATCTTCATGAGCTGCTGCGGCTCGCCATCCAGCACCAAGCCTCGGACCTCCACCTCAAAGTCGGAGTGCCACCGGTTCTTCGGATCGACCACCAACTCCTCCCTCTGCAGGATCGACCTAGGCTTACCCAGGCTGACCTGGATGCTGTGATCCACCTTGTCGCCACGGACCGGCAGCGTCTTCAACTTGAGCAGCGCCGCGAACTGGATCTGGCCTTCGGCGTTCAGGGTGTGGGACGGATTCGTGCCAACCTGTATCAGCAGCGGGGGACGATCGGCGTCGCCTTCCGCGTGATTCCCGATAAGGTCCAGACCCTCGATGAACTCAATCTTCCGCAGATTGTCGCGAAGCTGGCCCTGGAACCCAGAGGGTTGGTGCTGGTCACCGGCACCGCGGGGAGCGGAAAATCGACCACCCTGGCGGCTATGATCGATCATATCAACAATAGCGAGACCGGCCACATCTTGACCATCGAGGACCCGATTGAGTTCCTCCACCGGGATAAGCGCTGCTTGATCACCCAACGGGAAGTGGGGATCGACACCGAGTCGTTCGCTGAGGCGCTGCGCGCCGCACTCCGGCAGGACCCGGATGTGATTCTGGTCGGAGAGATGCGCGACTTCGACACGGTGAGCACGGCTATCCTGGCAGCAGAGACTGGCCACCTGGTTATGAGCACGCTGCACACCATCGATGCGGCCGAGACCGTCAATCGCATCATCGCGATCTACCCGCCCTACCAGCAGAAACAGATCCGGCTGCAATTGGCCTCGCTACTCCGCGGGATCATCTCGATGCGCTTAGTCCCGCGGGCGGACGGCAAAGGACGAGTGCCGGCGGTCGAGGTGATGGTGTCCACCGCCACGATTCGGGAGTGCATCGCCGACTCTGACAAGACCCGAAAGATCATCGAGCTGATCGCGGCCGGCGGGTCGGAGTATGGGATGCAGACCTTCGATCAGTCCCTCATTAGCCTCTACCGGCGCGGCCTGGTCAGCTACGAGGACGCACTGCGGTGGAGCAGCAACCCCAACGACTTCGCCCTCAAGGTTCGAGGGGTCGAGAGCGCGGGGGAGCAACCCTGGACCGCAGAACAGCAGGAGAAGCCTCTCGGTCGCAAGCGGCTGTGAGGCGGCACTCTCCTGGCGCCGCCTACCGGGCGGCCGCAGTCCTGTTGGCCGCTCGGGACAGAACGCGGGCTGAGCTGTCTCGGCTCCTGGCGGCCAGGGGGATCGCCCAGACCGACGCGAAGGTCGCTCTCGACCGTCTGAGTGAGCAAGGGTACCTGGACGATCGACGGTTCGCGAACACCTGGGCAAGGAGCCGTCTCCAAAAAAAGCCGATGGGGCCGCATCGCCTGAGACAGGAACTCGAGGCGAAAGGGGTAGAGGAACATCTGGTGCGAGAGGTTCTGAGAGATGTATACGAGGAAGGGGAGGAGGCGGCGGCCAGGCGCGCCATGGCGGGCAAACTCTCCAGGCTGGGCCATCTTCCGATGTCCTCCCGGAAGGGCCGGGTGGCGCGGTTTCTCCAGAGGAGAGGGTTTTCGACCGAGGTGATCTGGCGACTGCTCCGCGAGGGGCAGCGAGGACAGCGGAGCAAGGAATGCGGCGGCTGACGGGCGGGGAGGTCCGGGAGCGCTTCTTGCGCTTCTTTGAGAGGAACGGGCATACGGTGGTCACCAGCTCCTCGCTGGTCCCCTCCGACGATCCAACGCTGCTCTTCACGAACGCGGGAATGGTGCCATTCAAGGGTGCGTTCCTGGGGGTCGATCCTCGTCCTTACCGGCGCGCCACGTCAGTTCAGAAGTGTCTGCGGGTCAGCGGCAAACACAACGATCTGGAGAACGTCGGCCGAACCGCCCGCCACCACACCTTCTTTGAGATGCTCGGCAACTTCTCTTTCGGAGACTATTTCAAGCAGGGGGCGATCGAGTATGGCTGGGAGTTCCTGACCCGAGAGCTCGGATTGCCTGGAGATCGGCTCTGGGCGACTATCTACAAGGATGACGATGAGGCGTTCGAGCTGTGGCAGAAGATCGCGGGTCTTCCCCCCGATCGGATCGTCCGTCTGGGGGACAAGGACAATTTCTGGGCCATGGGCGACACCGGCCCATGCGGACCCTGCTCCGAGCTGGTCTTCGACCAGGGGCCGGCGATCGGCTGTGGGCGGCCGACGTGCAGCATCGAGTGCGGGTGCGATCGCTATCTGGAACTCTGGAACCTGGTCTTCATGGAGTACAACCGCGACGCCTCGGGCGCGCTCAACCCGCTCCCTAAACCCAGCATCGACACCGGGGCCGGGCTGGAGCGGATCGCCGCCGTCTGCCAGGCGGTCAAGAGCAACTTCGAAACCGACCTGCTCCGGCCGCTGATCGCCGCGGTGGAGGAGTTGTCACACGAGACCTATGGCGCCGACGAAAAGCACGATGTGTCGATGCGGGTCATCGCCGACCATGCGAGAGCGGTCACCTTCCTGCTGGCCGACGGCGTCCTGCCTCATAACGAAGGCCGAGGGTACGTGCTGCGCCGGATCCTCCGACGTGGCCTCCGCCATGGGCGGCTCATTGGACTGGATGAACCGTTCATGGCCACGGTGACGGACAAGGTGGTCGACCTGATGACAGACGCGTATCCAGAGCTCGAAGCGAGTCGCGCGCACGTGACCCGCCTCGTTCGGATCGAGGAGGACCGGTTCGGCCACCTGCTCCGCGAGGCGCTGCCTCGACTTCATGACCTGATCCAGAAAGTGAAGGCAGAACGAGGAGAGCGGGGAGTTCTCCCGGGACAGAAGCTGTTCGAGCTCTACGACACCTACGGGCTGCCCCGAGACCTCATGGATGAAATCGCCATCGAACACTCGGTCGGATGTGAGTGGGATGGGTTCGAGGCCGAGCTCAGGAATCAACAGGAGAAGTCGCGCGCGCATTTGAAGGCGTTCGGGGAAGTTCGGGAGGTCGGAAGGGCCTACCAGGAGCTCGCGAAGACGATTCACACGCCATTCATCGGCTACGATCTTCTGGAGGCCGAGGCGGTAGTTGCTGCGGTCCTATCCGGCGGAGCGCCAGTGGAGCGGATCGGCGCGGGCGAAGAGGGTGAGGTCGTCCTGGACAAGACCCCCTTTTATGCGGAGGCGGGAGGCCAGGTCGGTGACACCGGGCTTCTCCGAGGCGAGTCCGTTCTGGTGGAGGTCTTGGACACCAGACGGCCTCTTCCAGGATTGATCGTCCACCGTGTCAGGGTGAAGCGGGGTGAACTCAGGAGGGGGCGACGGATCCTGGCGTCGGTGGATGCGAGCCGCCGCGGCACGACGGTCAAGAACCACACCGCAACCCACTTGGTCCACGCCGCCCTGCGCCAGATCCTTGGGGACCACGTGAGGCAGGAGGGGTCTCTGGTCGCCCCAGATCGTCTGCGCTTCGATTTCCGGCACTACGGACCACTGAGCAGCGCCGAGATCGATCGGATCGAGGAGATGGTCAACGAGAAACTCTGGGCCAACCTGCCGGTCCTCGTCGAAGAGATGCGGCTCGAGGCCGCGCTCGCCAAGGGTGCCCTTGCGTTTTTTGGTGACAAGTACGGCGATGATGTGCGGGTGGTCAGCGTGCCCGATTTCAGCATCGAACTCTGTGGCGGGACACACACGAAGGCCACCGGCGAGATCGGATTATTCAAGATCTCTCACGAAACCGCCATCGCGGCGGGCATCCGCCGCCTCGAGGCGTTGACCGGACCGGGCGCCTTCCAGCACCTCAAGCGGGAGGAAGAAGTCCTTCATGAATCGGCCGATCGGTTGAAGAGCAAGCCGCTGGAGGTCCCGGAAAAGGTTGACCGCCTCTTCGATTCCACCCGCGCGCTCGAACGGGAGGTCCAAAAACTCCGCGCCAGGATTGGCGTTGGGATGACAGAGGAACTGTTGAAAGAGGCGACCCAGGTCTCCGGCATCACCGTTGTCACAGGTCGGGCGGAGGAGTTTGACCAGCGTGCTCTTCGCGAGCTGGCCGATCGCGTCAAGGCCAAGATCGGCAGCGGGGTCATCGTCCTCGGCACATCCTCGGATGGGCGGGTGAGCTGGGTGGCGATGGTCACGCCCGATCTCACGTCCCGGCTGCACGCCGGGAAACTTGTCAAGGAGGTGGCGGCCATCACAGGCGGTGGTGGGGGGGGTCGCGCCGATCTCGCCGAGGCCGGTGGGAAGGACCCAGAAAAGCTGGACCGTGCGCTGACACTCGTTCCGGAGCTGGTCAGGCGACTTCTCACGTGATGCTCTCACCTGCCTCATTTTCATTGCGCGCCGCGACCGGCCATGATATAAGTGAACGTATCCACTGACAAAATCCCCTCCCGTGCGCGGGGAAATCGATGATGCCAATCGCGCGGGAGGGCTGGGTGTTTATCGTCACACCCCTCGTCCTGTCGGCGATCCTGTGGGCGATGGGGTGGCAGGCGGCGGCGTCTGCCGCGCTCGTGTTGGCTGTTGCCGTAGCCCTCTTCTTCCGGGATCCGGCGCGCGAAATCCCGAAGGGGGAAGGATTGATCCTTGCCCCCGCCGACGGGACCGTTGTCCAGGTGACTCGCTATCCGGGCGACGAGTTGGAAGGCGCGGCCACCCAGCTCAGCATTTTCCTGTCGGTCTTCGACGTGCACGTCAACCGCGCTCCATTTCCTGCGGTGGTCGAGAGGGTAGAGTACAGGCCGGGAACATTTCGTCTGGCATGGCAGCACGAGGCCTCGGCGGCCAATGAACAGAACCTCATCTTCTTGAAAGCGCCGGAAGGCCAGCTCCTAGTGAAGCAGATCGCAGGTTTCGTCGCCAGACGAATCGTGTGTCGGGTCGTTCCCGGGCAAAAGCTCGAGGCCGGAGAGCGGATCGGCATGATTCGATTTGGATCGCGCGTCGATCTCATCGTGCCGGCCCGCGCGGAGCTTTCCGTGAAGCAGGGGGACCGCGTCAAGGGAGGGATCACCGTAGTGGGAGCGCTTCGATGAGGCGGGGTCGTCGTCGAGGAGTCTACCTCCTCCCGAGCCTCCTGACCATCGGGAACCTCCTATGCGGGGTGTACGCCATTGTCGCGGTTTACAATGACGATTACACCCGTTCGGCGGTGGCCATCCTCCTGGCGCTGATCCTCGATGGCCTCGACGGGGCCGTCGCTCGGCTTACCGGCAGCCAGAGCGACTTCGGCGTGCAGCTCGATTCGCTGGCGGACCTGGTGTCCTTCGGCGTCGCACCGGCCATCCTGTCGTATGCGTGGGCGATCAAACCGTACACCCAGATCGGATGGCTGTTCGGATCGATCATCCCGACAGCGCTTTTCGTCTCGAGTGGCGCCTTCAGGCTGGCGCGCTTCAACGTTCAGACACGAATTCTGGACAAGCGCTACTTCGTCGGCCTCCCGATCCCGGCGGCCGCAGCGGTCATCGCCTCCTTTGTGCTGTTCATGCGAGAGTCGCCCTCGCTGGTCCTTTTTCAGCGCGAGCTGCTCTCACACCGGCTGACGTCTGCGCTGATGGTCGTCATCGTCTATGCCCTCTCGTTCCTCATGGTGAGTCGCCTGCGGTACCGCAGCCTGAAGGGCATCGAAATCAAGAACGTCAACCCTTCGCGCTCCTCATCGGACTGACATTAGTCGTCTTGATCATCGCCTCAGAGCCCAGCATGGTGGCCTTTTCATTTTTCTCTCTCTACGCCCTTTCCGGCGTCGTTCGCACCCTCCCTCCCATCAAGCGGCGAATTCCAGAGCCGATGGAGCATGCGACCGGCGCGGAAGGCAGGACGTAACGTGGATCGGTCCCGTCGCCGCACACGGTAGCGGCAGAGATCACTGGAGGACAGGATGGGCAAGCGGATTACGATCTTCGATACCACGCTGAGGGACGGGGAGCAGGCGCCCGGCTGCAGCATGAATACCAAAGAGAAGCTGGAGATGGCCCGGCAACTGGCGCGTCTGAAGGTGGACGTCATTGAGGCCGGTTTCGCCATCGCCTCCGAAGATGACTTCGAAGCCATCAAGACCATCTCCCAAAGCGTAAGGGGTGGTCCGATCGTTGCCAGCCTCTGCCGGACTCGCGACATCGACATCGACCGGGCCTGGGAGGCCTTGAAATACGCTGACAGGCCACGGATCCACACCTTCATCGCCACCTCAGAAATTCACATCAAATACAAGTTGAAATCGACTCATGAGGAGGTCCTCGAGGCGGCAATCGCGGCGGTGAAGCGCGCCAGACGCTATACCGACGATGTCGAGTTCTCTCCCGAGGACGCCCACCGAAGCGACCAGGACTACCTCTGCAAGGTCGTCGAGGAAGTGATCAAGGCGGGCGCCACCACCATTAACATCCCCGACACAGTGGGCTACGGCCTGCCGTGGGAGTTCGGGGCCCGGATCAAGAACCTGTTCGATCGGGTGCCCAACATCGATAAGGTCGTCATAAGCTGCCACTGTCACAACGACCTCGGGCTGGCGGTAGCGAACTCCCTCGAGGCGATCAGAAACGGGGCCAGGCAGGTCGAGTGTACCATCAACGGAATCGGCGAGCGGGCCGGCAACGCCTCGCTGGAAGAGATCGTGATGGCCCTCCGCACCAGAAAAGACCTTGTGGACTGGGAGACCGGAATCAATACCGAGGAGATCTACCGGACCAGCAAGCTCCTGACCAGCATCATTGGGATCCCTGTCCAGCCGAACAAGGCGATCGTCGGCGCCAACGCCTTCGCTCACGAGGCCGGCATTCACCAGCACGGGGTCCTGCAGAAGCCGCTGACCTACGAGATTATGACGCCGGAGTCGGTGGGTGTTCCTCAAAGCCGACTGGTCCTGGGCAAGCACTCCGGCCGACATGCATTCAAGAAGCGGCTGGAGGAGCTGGGCGTGACGCTCTCTGAGGAAGAACTGAATAAGGCTTTTATCCGGTTCAAGGCAATGGCCGACAAGAAGAAAGAGGTGTTCGACGACGACCTGCTCGCGATCGTGGAAGAGGAGGTGCTGGCTCCGATCGAGACCTATGTCCTTGATCATTTGCAGTTCACCAGTGGCACCAACCTCGTCCCCACTGCCACCGTCAGGCTCAAGCGGGAAAACGAGATTTTGCAGGAGTCAGGGTGGGGCGATGGTCCGGTCGACGCCGCCTACAAGGCGATCGATAACATGACGAAGGTGCAAGGCCGGTTGGCCAACTATTCGGTCAGGGCCGTCACTGCGGGCAAAGACGCCGTGGGCGAAGTGGTGGTGAAGCTGGAGGTGAACGGGCAAGTCGTCATGGGAAAGGGGACCTCCACCGATGTCATCGAGGCCAGCGTACGGGCGTACCTGAACGCGATTAATAAGATCGTCGGCCGCGAGCGCCCCCTCAAGGACCGTGCCGCCCATGAGGGGGTCTGACAGGAAACGGGAAAACGGGCATGATCAACAAGAAGGCCGAGCCGTGAGGAATACGCAGTACGCCGTAACGATTGCAGGTGCCACCGGGGCGGTCGGGGAGACGATGATCCGGCTGCTCGAGGAGCGACACTTCCCCGTCCGACGTCTCAGGCTTTTGGCCTCGGAGCGCTCAGAGGGGAAAGCGCTTGCCTTCAGGGGTGAGGAGATAAAGGTCGAGCGGCTCACCGCGGGTTCGTTCCACGGGACGGAGATCGCCCTGTTTTCAGCCGGGGCGAGCCGGAGTCAGGAGTTTGCCCCGGCGGCCGTCGAGGCTGGGGCGGTGGTCATTGATAATAGCTCCGCCTTCCGGATGGAGTCCGATGTTCCGCTCGTGGTGCCGGAGATCAACCCCCACGCCATCGCCGGCTACAAGGCTCGCGGGATCATCGCGAATCCCAACTGCACCACGATCGTCATGGTGATGCCGCTGAAGCCACTCCATGACTACGGCCAGGTGACGCGCGTCGTCGCCTCGAGCTACCAGGCGGTTTCCGGCGCCGGGGCCAAGGGGATCGAGGAGCTCAAACGGCAGACCCTCGCCTGGGCCAAGGGAGATCCAATCGAAGTGAAAGCCTTCCCCCACCAGATCGCGTTTAATCTCTTTCCCCACATCGACGTCTTCCAGCCCAACGGGTACACCAAAGAGGAGCTGAAGCTGGTCTTCGAGACCAGAAAGATCCTTGGAGACGACTCGATCAGGGTTTCGCCAACCACCGTGCGGGTCCCCGTGTTCACAGCCCATTCTGTCTCTCTCAACGTGGAGACGAAGCGCAGGATCGGCGCCCAAAAGGCGCGAGAGCTGCTTTCGCAGATGCCGGGCCTTCAGGTGATCGATGAGCCGGAACGGGCGCGCTACCCGATGCCGATCCTCGCCGAAGGCAAGGATGACTGCTTTGTGGGCCGAATCCGGGAAGACCTCTCAAACGACCATGCCCTGAATCTCTGGGTGGTGGGAGACCAACTCCGGAAGGGCGCGGCGCTGAACGCCATTCAGATCGCCGAATTGTTAATAGATCGATATCTCTAATCTCCTGAGCCAGAGAGCCGCGCAATGAGATTCCCTCTCCACCGGTGGGGGAGAGGGCGAGGGTGAGGGGGATTTCATCACAGGAGCGCAAAACTGGCGCTCCTGTTTCTATTTCCGGGTTGCTATGCCAACGTTTAAATTGACGATCGAGTATGACGGGACCGGTTATCACGGCTGGCAGGTCCAGCCTGGAATGAGCACTATTCAGGGGGTGCTTGAGCACGCCATGGAGCGGATCATCGGGACGCACGTCCACGTC
>Ga0210377_10001923_pt1 | contig 18518 bp, 13 predicted proteins | sample PLM4_65_b1redo_FD_155480 | JGI IMG/M metagenome (GOLD analysis project Ga0210377, IMG submission 155480) | Groundwater sediment microbial communities from an aquifer in East River, Colorado, USA - PLM4_65_b1 redo | ecosystem: Environmental > Terrestrial > Soil > Riparian zone | place: USA: East...
GGAGAGAAGGAAGATGACGAAGAACGAGCTCGAGCCAAGCGATGGCTATTGGCGCTGTGAAGAAGGGCGAGAAACGCGGGCAACCCAGGCCACGTTAAGACGAAGGAGCCGACGATGAGGGAGGAACTGGCGAAACGGCTCATCACAAGGGCCTCGGATGAACTCATTCGGGTCATCTACACTGGGCTTGTCAGGGATCGAGCGCCCCACCTTATCAGCGGAGGCGCGGAGGAGGCAGAACGGTGGGAGGAGCTCGTGGCCTTGGCCCGCCTGGAAGGGGTGTTCAACGACGAGGAAGCCTCGCAGCTTCTCGACGAGATGGTCGGGTTGCTTCCTCAGCACACAATCGGGCAGCTACGGCTTGTTGCCGCAATGGAGCACCTCTGGGGGATCATCCTTGCTGGTGGTAATGGGCGGCGGCTCCAGGCCTTCATTCGCTCGCAGTTGGGCACCGATCGTCCCAAGCAGTACTGCACCTTTATCGGCACCCGGTCCATGCTCCGGCAGACCATTGCCCGCGCCGAGCGGATCATCCCGCCTGAGCGCCTCCTAACTGTAGTGACTCGCCCGCATCTCCCCTATGCCCGAGAAGAGCTTCACGATCGCCCCTCCGACACCCTCATCGTCCAGCCGTGGAACCGGGAGACCGGGCCCGGCATCCTCCTGCCCCTCCTGCACGTCGTGCGGCGGGATCCGGCGGCCGTGATCGTCCTGCTGCCCTCTGACCACTTCATCGAGGAAGAGGAGCGGTTCATGGGCGCCGTCCAGGCCGCGGCGACCTTCGTGGGCGAGCACCCTGAGCGCCTCATCCTCCTTGGGATTGCCCCCACGCGCCCAGAGGTAGAGTACGGCTGGATTGAGGTGGGGAACGTGATCGGGCAGGGGCAGGGTGAGGCGCTGTATCAGGTGCGGCGCTTTTGGGAAAAGCCAACCCACCAGTTGGCCCAGGTCCTGTACGGGAAGGGTTGCCTTTGGAATACGCTGGTCCTCGTCGGCCGGGCCGAGGGGCTCTTAGGGCTGTTTCGAAGGTTCACCCCCGAGTTGGTGGATGCTTTTGACAGAATCAGGGAGACCCTTGGCTCGTCCGAAGAGGTGGCGGCCGTTGAGGCGGTGTACACGCGGCTCCCCTCGATAAACTTCTCGCGGGCGATCTTGACCGCGAGCGAGGACTGCCTCGGCGTCCTGCCAGTAAAGGGGGTCCATTGGAGCGATTGGGGTGACCCGAAGCGGGTCGGCCTTGACTTGGCCCGTCTAGGCGCGCCTCTGTTACGACACCGGGGTGGGATGGAATGATCGGTAGCGTGCCAGAAGACATTATAGACCCGACGTAAGACCGTAACTCACAGGCAAGCACGAAATGACCCGATGACGCCAACGATTACCTGTCCCTTTTGTCAGACCACCTGTCCCCTTGTGGGGAGGCAAGCCGCAGCCGTTCGAGGCGTAGTTGGCCTCGATCTTAGCCTGCGATCGTGAGACCATGCGCGTCGAGATCAACTACGTGATGCACACGGATCCGCCGATGTTGGTCCTGTCGGCAAAGTCACGTGAAGTGGCTGCTGTGCTCGGCCAGAAAGTGGAGATGGACAGCGATTGTCTGGATTGAGCGAACGCCTGAGGAGGCTGATACCGTGCGAGAAATTCTGGAAAGGGCATCGGGATTCCTCACAAGAGAGCAACCAGGCAATAAGAATCCAATAGGAGATGGACGGAGTGAGACCAGTGACAACGATGCGCGCAGGTGGGGGCAAGAGTGATGTCGCTCAAAGAGTTGACAGCGGCATGGGTGGATAGATTCATAGCCTTGAAGGTGACCCAGCCTGCAGGCGATGAAAGTCGCCTGTCACGCATCCTTGGTCGACTACCTGAGGGCTTGAATCGGCCGGAAAGACGGCACAACGGTATTGAGGCGTCGGCCGAAGCCAGAATTGGAGGTGATAGCGGTGTCGATAAGAGCAGCGGTCATGGATCGGTTCAAGGAGGAGCTCCTGCAGAAGCGACGCGCGTTAGCCAATCAAGTGCGGGAGACGAACGCAAGCAGCTTGGAGACCGGGAGCGACGGCGTCCAGGACAGTGCCGATCAGGCCATGACGGCCTACACGAAGGAATTCCTGCTTTCCGTCGGCGATGCTGACCGCCAGGTGCTAAGGCAGGTGGACGCAGCCCTGGAGAAGATCCGACGGAAGCAGTATGGGGTGTGCGAACGGTGTGGCGAGCCCATCGGAGAGAAACGGCTCGAGGCGCTCCCCTTCGTCCCGTTCTGCATCGCCTGCCAGGAGGAAGAGGAGCGAAGGTTCTAGTACTGGCGCTGGCCGAACCGGCCCGCTAAAAGGCAACTTCCCAACCCTCCAGACACTCTTAGATCGGGGGTGGCATTCCCTCGATGCCGGGCTATGCAGCCATCACAAGGGGTTTAGACTATGGAATTCCTCATTCCCCAACCCTCGAATTGGAACATGAAGAGCTCCAGGCGGAACTGGCTCAAGCCACGCAAGTGAGGGGGAAGCTCGGCGATGCTGCAAAAGCGGTGGCGAAGATCCTGCACCCACATTTTCAGAAGGAGGAAGAGTATGCCTTCCCGCCGCTCGGCCTCTTACCCCTTTTGGCAGAAGGCAAGGTGACCCCTGAAATGGGAGAGGTGCTCCACCTGACCGACCATCTGAAGGTGGGGCTCCACCAGATGCTGGAAGAGCACAAAGCCATCGTCGCCGCGCTAAAGAGTGTTTCCCTTGTGGCGAAAAGAGAAAGGAAGATGCAGTATGTTCGCTTTGCCGATAGACTGATGGTGCACGCGATGGCGGAACAGGAGGTCTTGTACCCCACTGCGATAGTGATTGGGGAGTACATAAAGTTGAAACTGGGGAAGTCGGTCGATTGATCAGATGAGCCCGACTTGCGGGCAAGCAGGACAGGCGAGTCGTTGCTTGGAAATGGGAAGCGCTAGAAAAGGAGGAGAGCCATGGCAGGCAGCACGGTTCCAGTCAAGCCGGTCAAGAAGCTCGGGTCACTGTGGGATGAGATAACAGAGATTAACCGGCAGCTGGCTAAGCGGGGCTTCGAGCTCTTCGCGGATCGAGGATGGCTCGTCGGCCATGACCTTGACGATTGGCTGCAAGCGGAAAGGGAATTCTTGTGGCGGCCCTGCGCAGAACTGACCGAGACCGATGAGGCCGTTCGCGCGAGCTTTGCGCTGGCGGGGCTTACGCCGAAGGATGTCGAGGTCCTGGTTGAGCCCGAGCGCCTGACGGTGCGTGCGGCGACGAAACACGAGCATCGGAAGGAGGAGGGGGACTTGCGTTTCTGTGAGTTTCACCGAGGGAAGCTCTACCGGTCGATCGCCCTCCCGAGCCCGGTGCTCCCAGAGGAAGGGAAGGCGGAGCTGAAGGAGGGCATGCTCACGGTCACCCTTCCGAAGGAGAAGGCCGGAAGGAAGATCCCAATCGAGGGCTAGCTTTCAGCAGCAGGCGGGGCGGCACAGGGGCGCAAACAGGAGAAGGGACACTGGTGTCACTTCCCAACGTAAGGAAACCGCAGCGAACGCGGCGCGTCGGCCCTCTGCTGCTCCTCCTCTTGGTCTTTCGAATTGTGCCGGCCACTCCGGATCACACTCGAGCGAATCCGTTATCCTTCACTAGTCTTACCACGAGCGGACTTTGCGCGAGCGGGGCCTCAACGTCAGCACCGTCGCCCCCTGAGAGAAACAATGTTTGGTCCAACTGCTGCTTACTGGCATGGTTACCGCAAGAGCGTATCGGGCATCCGCTCGGGTGGATGATGAATAGGCCCCTTCCTTCGAGGAAGGTCCGTGGAGGGAACCGGTGAAGGAAGCGCTTTTCTACACCAAGCTGGCTGAGGGGCGCGTGCGTTGTACCCTCTGCCCCCACGACTGTTCGATTCGGGAGGGCCGACGAGGCGCCTGCGGTGTGCGCGTCAATCGGGGTGGGGTGCTGTACACGCTCGTCGCCGACAGGGTCGTCTCCCGTGCGTTGGACCCTATCGAGAAGAAACCCTTTTTCCACTTCTACCCCGGGTCCACCAGCTACTCGATTGCCACCGTCGGGTGCAACTTGCGGTGCCTTTTCTGTCAGAACTGGGAGATCTCCCAGTGGCCGAAAGGCCGGCGTCCGCTAGATGCCCACGAGGACCCCGAGGCCCCCGACCGGGTCTGGCCGCAACGCGAGGCCGCCCCGGAACGCATCCTCGGCGAACGGGTGACACCTGAGCAGCTCGTGGCGGCGGCGATCCGATCCGGGGCGCACTCGATCGCCTATACTTACACGGAGCCCACGATCTTTTACGAGTTGGCGTACGAGACCGCGACGCTGGCCAGGGCGCGCGGGCTGAAAAACCTCTTCGTGACCAACGGGTTCATCAGCGAGCCGGCCCTGCGACAGATCGTTCCCCTCCTGGATGGGGCCAACGTGGACCTGAAGTTCTTCAAGGAGGACAGCTACAGGCGCATCGCTGGCGCCCGGCTGCACCCGATTCTGGAGGCCATCCGCCTCTACCGCACCCTGGGCGTCTGGGTGGAGGTCACCACCCTCGTCATCCCCGGCCTGAACGATTCCGAAGAGGAGCTCCGCCAGATCGCCGAGTTCGTCGCTTCGGTCGGCCCTGAGGTCCCCTGGCACGTCAGCCAGTTCTACCCGGCCTACAAGATGCTCGATCGCGGGCGCACCCCGGTGGTCACTCTGCGCCAGGCGCGCGCGATCGGGTTGGAAGCCGGGTTGCGGTACGTCTACGAGGGGAACGTGCCCGGCGAAGGCGGGGAGCATACGTACTGCTATACCTGTCAGGCCCTGCTGATCGCGCGCTACGGCTTCGTCCTCCTGCGTAACCGCATTCGCCAGGGGCGGTGCCCAGAGTGTGGGACACCCATCGACGGGGTGGAGATGGACGGGATCGAGGAACGCCACGCCTCGCGAGGGAGCCCGGTCTGACGCCGGTGGAAGGGCGGAATGCGCGGCTGGACAGTACCACCGCCGAGAGCGCCTGTGAAGAGCCGAGAGGACCTGCGCAGCGAACGGGAGCGGAAGGTGCGGTGGCTGCTCAGTCAGGGGTACCTCCGGTCAGCGCGGATCCGGGAGGCCATGCTGAAGGTCCCCCGGGAGGATTTCATCCCCCCGCAGTACCGAGACTACGCCTATCTGGAGGTGCCCCTCCCGCTCCCGGGCGAGCAGGCGACGATCTCATGCCCGCACAGCTACCCCCTCTTCTATGAGCCATTAGGTCTCGGGGAGGGGCAGAGGTTTCTTGAGGTCGGTGCGGGCTCCGGCTATGGCGCCGCCCTCGCGAGCGAAATCGTGGGTCGGGCTGGGCTGGTCGTCTCCATGGAGCTCGACCCGGTCACGTGTGAATTTGCGAGAACGAATCTCGAACGGGCCGGCTACCACGAGGTTGTCCTTGTGAAGGGCGATGGCGGCCTGGGGTATCCAGCCCTGGCCCCGTATGACCGGATCTGTATCACGGCCGCTTGCACAGAGATTCCTCCTCCCCTGATGGAGCAGCTCCGCGTCGGAGGACGGCTCATCGCCCCCCAGTTAGACCAGGGAGCGCAGACCCTCGTCGTGCTGGAAAAACAGGAAACAAGTGTCAGAAGGGAGGTGGTCTGTGAGGTCCTGTACGTCACGTTGCGGGGACGGTATGGGGAAGGTGGGAAGTCCTGATCCTCATGCTCGAAGAGGCGCTCCTATATTCGGGAGCGTTGAAGAACAAGTCAGCCGCGAGCCTATCGCATATAGAGGAAGGAGGAAGCGACCATGGCTGAGCAGATGTGGTTCGGGACGATGGTTACCCTGTGGCAGAAGATGTGTTGGGAAGCCGCTGTGCAGGCCCAGATCGAAGCGATGAAGGGCTACTTCGGGGCGTTGGATGCAGCGCTGAAGCTTCAGGAAGAGTGGCGGAAAGGGATGGAGGAGACGATCCAGCGGCTCCTCACCCAACAGACGGAGGGGCAGAAGGCCTTCGAGGTATCAACCAAGCAGCTGGAAGGCGTGCAATGCTTCCTGCGGTTCTGGGAGGAGGGGGTCAAGCGGTGGGGAGAAGGCCTCCGCCAGGCTGCTGCATTCGTCCAAACGAGCCAGCGGTCCGTGGAGGAACTCGGTAAGACGGCGTGGGATACCTCTAGGAAGGCCTGTGGCGTCTCTTAGGCTACGCGCAGTCGAGCGGTAAGAATCCGCCATCGGCTGACATTGAGCAGGTAGCGGAGCTCTCCAAAACCGAACTCGGAGTCTTGGCTCAGCCGACTCTTCCGGAGCGATCCTCATCAATCGAGCGCTCCAACCGGAGGCATCCCATCCTAGAGCAGGTCGAGAACGTCATGCGCAGAGAACTGCTCCGCGTAGAAGGGCTAAGACTCCAGACGGAATCCAGTCGCGCATTGCGGTAGCTCCAGGCACCGTGCTCGGGTGCAGGTGTGAGCCCTGAGTCAGAATGAGTTTCCACAAACATAGGTTCGGAGGATGGTAAAGGGACATAGTCCTAGAGGACTTTGGAGCGCATTAAGCGAGGCAGGTGAGACATGTTCGGAAAGCGCATCGAGGTTTTCAAGCTCTTCGGCATTGCTGTCCGCCTCGACCTGAGCTGGGTCATCATCGCAGTCCTGGTCACCTGGTCCCTCGCCAGGGGGTTTTTTCCATCTGAATATCCGAACCTCTCCAGGGCGATCTGTTGGGTGATGGGGGTGGCCGGTGCCGTCGGGCTCTTCGGCTCTATCCTCTTTCACGAATTCTCGCATGCCCTGGTCGCCAGACGGTATGGTCTGGTCATCAAGGGGATAACCCTGTTCATTTTCGGCGGCGTGGCCGAAATGGAGCGCGAACCCTCGAGCCCTAAGGCCGAATTCCTGATGGCCGCGGCGGGGCCCATCGCGAGCATCCTGCTCGCCATGGCCTGCTATGGGACCTACCTTGCCGGGGAGCGAGCCGGATGGCCGGAGCCACCCATTGGAGTGGCTCGCTACCTGGGCCTCATCAACGGCCTCCTGGCGGCCTTCAATCTGATTCCCGGTTTCCCCCTTGACGGCGGGCGCCTTCTCCGATCGGTGCTGTGGGTGTGGAAGCGGAATCTCCGGTGGGCCACCCGCATCACGTCGCAAATCGGGGCGGGATTCGGCCTGGTGTTGATCTTCTTGGGGATCCTTAACATGCTGCGGGGGGAGTTCGCCGGCCTCTGGTGGCTCCTGATCGGCCTGTTCCTCCGGGACGCCGCGACCACGTCATATCAACAGCTTCTGCTGCGCAAGGCACTCGAGGGCGAGCCGGTGCGTCGCTTCATGATCTCCACGCCCGTGACGGTACCGGCTTCGAGTTCCATAGAACAGCTCGTCGAAGGTTACATCTACAGGCATCATTTTAAGATGTATCCCGTCGTGGAAGACGGGACGCTCCTCGGGTGTGTTACGATCCGACAGGTGAAGGCCATTCCCCGTAACGAGTGGAAGCAACACACCGTCAGAGAAGTGGCAACGCCGTGTTCCCCTGAAAACACGGTGCATCCTGAGGACGATGCCATGAAGGCGCTCTCCACCATGAGCCGGACAGGGGATAGCCGGCTCATGGTGGTTGAAGGCAACCAACTAGTCGGAATCATCGCGCTGAAGGATATGCTGGGCTTGCTCTCCCTCAAAGTTGAACTCGAGGAGCCGAAAGCCTAGGCTCTGCGCCGCATGTGAGATGGGGAGGGTCGCAGTACGGGCCATCCTCAGGCTCCTCGGCCAGTTGGATCTTACCCAGCCTGCTCAGGCCCAGCATGACGCAATCAAAGAAATGCACAGGTCGGACAATCAACGGGTTAGGGGAGAGTACCCAAAGAAATGACGTCCTTTCCGGAGGAAAGCGACAGCAGACCGGTCAGGGATAGGATACCATTTCGAGCAGGTGTAGATTTCTGGGGTGTAAACTGCACTCGCGTGAATACGCAATCAATGTGGCGACATGGTGCGGCACCACCAGGCCCCCCCCCGTTCCAGCGTGACAGCCGAAACTCCGATTGCTCACTGCAAGATTCTACCCCAGTCATTTGGGCAAAAGCTCTTGCTCCCCAAGGCCAATGGCAATGGGGGCGCCGGGGGATCGTCATCGGCGGCAGCTTCAGCACGGTGACGAGCAGCGAAGCCAAGGACAACGGGGTCTACGGGATCTTCCTCCCCAGCGGCAGCTCCACCATCGTCACCGAAACCGGCGGGAACCTGGTGGATGTGGGCGCAGGCTGCTCGCCCCCGTGATCTTCAGGACATTGCTGGGACAGATTCCGGTGACGGTGGTGGACCCACCGGTGAAGATTCCATCAACCAGGTTGCCCGAGACGTCCATCAGCTCGATCGTGATGAGCGAGCTTGCGGACAGGTCGATGCCCGTACCGAAGTTCATGACCGTCCCATTGGTGATGATGAGCCCCGAGTGCTTGTTCCCACCATCCGTGATCCCCTTTCCCGTCCCATTCCCCGCGAGCCGGTGGCCCTCCTGGCAGTATTGAGTAGGACGCTTGGGCTGCTTGGGGTGCGTCGTATGCTGTCCAAGATACGGCTTGGTGAAGCCTAATTTGGCCAAGAGTGATACAATACTTAACCTGAATCCGGCGCGATCGCTGCGAGCCGACGACTTCGCAGGGCACATACATAGCGGCCCGGTGCCGTTCAGGTGCGGTAGGACAAGATTATCACTTTTGGTGAGGGTGTTGTCCAAGGCCCTGAACGCTTTGACGCACGCCCACTATCCCGGACTATGTATCAGACTGTCGCGCGTGACATAGATTTCACGCCGGATTCAGGATTAAATGTCTTACGCTGAGCCTGCTGCAGCCCGTTGAGATGGGAGAAGGAGACAACTTCAGGCCATCGAGCCCAGGTCTCGATGCACGAGGGGATCGGACGTGCAAACACCGCTTGATGAAAGGGCCGGGTATGACATCATCGAGCGTCGGGTGCTGAGGATCGTCGAAGAGCTCCTCGCTGAGTTGCGCGGGCCAGCGCTCCGCGGGCACGTAACGCCCCACAACTCGCTCGACCGCGACCTCGGCATCGGCAGCCTCGAGCGGGTCGAGCTACTGCTGCGGCTCGAGCAGGCCTTTGGCGTCCGCTTGGCCGATGCCGTGATGCCCGACGCCGAAAACCCGCGAGACCTTGCCGACGCGATCCGAGCCGCCTCGCCGACCACCGCGGAGGGCGTCCCCGAAACCCGCGTCCCGATCAGCCCCGGGATCTCTGCGCCAGCGGACGCCCAGACGCTCGTGGAGGTCCTCCGCTTTCACGCAGAAGCCCACCCGGAGCGGACGCACATCTTTCTCCGTCAGGAGGATGGAGCCGAAACGCCGATCAGTTATGGGGCACTCTGGGATCGGGCGATGACCATAGCCGCCGGCCTTCATGAACGCGGTGTGGGACACGGCCAATCGGTGGCCCTCATGCTCAGGACAGATGCTGCCTTCTTTGATGCGTTCTTCGGGACGCTGCTCGCGGGCGGTGTGCCCGTCCCGATCTATCCTCCGTTTCGGCTTGACCGCATTGAGGAATACGCGGAGCGTCAGATCGGCATCTTGCGGAACGCCACGGCACGTCTGCTCATTACGTTTGGCGAGGCCGAGCGTGTCGCCAGACTGCTGCGTGGGCGCGTACCCTCGCTCGACGGAGTCACCACGGCAGAGCAACTCTCGCTCCCTGGGGCCGTGGTGTTGCCGTCCCGCCCACGCAGGGACGACCCTGCGCTCATCCAATATACCTCCGGCAGTACGGGCGACCCGAAGGGTGTGCTGCTAAGGCACGGGAATATCCTGGCGAACATCCGGGCCATTGGCGAGGCGGTCGCCATCAGTCCCGCCGACGTCGCCGTGAGCTGGCTGCCTCTCTATCACGACATGGGGTTGATCGGGTCCTGGCTGAGCTCGCTCTACTTTGGGATCCCGATTGCGATCCTGTCGCCGCTCGCCTTCCTCGCCCGTCCAGGGCGATGGCTGTGGGCGATTCACGCCCACCGCGCGACCTTGTCGGCCGCGCCGAACTTCGCCTTCGATCTCTGCGTCCGGAAGGTAAGTGATGCGGAGATCACGGGCCTGGACCTGAGCTCGTGGCGGCTGGCATTCAATGGCTCCGAGCCCGTCAGCCCGGAGACGATCGAGCGCTTCACCCGTCGCTTCGCCCCCTATGGCTTCAAGCCGGAGGCGATGTGTCCGGTGTATGGGCTAGCCGAGTCCTCGGTGGCCCTAACTGTCTCGCCCATCAAGCACGGGCCCTGGGTCGATCGGGTCGTGCGGGAGCCCTTTGAACGCTTGCGAGAGGCGCGCCCCGCCCAACCTGCGGAGCAAAACCCCCTCCGCTTCGTTTCATGCGGTCACCCCCTGCCGGGGCATGAGGTGCGCATTCTGGATACGGCGGGCCGCCCGGTCGCCGAAAGAATCGAAGGACGCATCGAATTCCGCGGGCCATCGGTGACGAGTGGCTATTTTCGGAATCCGGAGGCAACGCAGGCGGTCCTCCACGACGGCTGGATGGATTCCGGCGACCTTGGCTATTGGGCCGACGGCGAGCTGTTCATCACGGGCCGGCAGAAGGACATCATCATCAAGGCCGGTCGGAACGTGTACCCCCAGGAAGTCGAGGAGGTTGTGGGAGATGTCCCCGGCATTCGCAAGGGGTGCGTGGCCGCCTTCGGCCTCGCCGACCCGGGGGCGGGCACAGAACGCCTCTTGGTGGTCGCGGAGAGCCGTGAAACGGCACCGGAAAGGCTTGAGTCGCTCAGGGCGGCGGTTCTCGACCGCCTGGTGACAGTGATCGGGATCCCGGCCGACATGCTACTGATCGCCAGGCCCGGGTCCGTTCTCAAGACCTCGAGTGGCAAGATCCGTCGGCATGCAACGCGCGAGGCCTACCTGCGGGGAAAGGTCGAGCGCGGGCGCGCGTCGATCACGACGCAGTTGGCAAGACTTCACATCCAGGATGCGAAGGGCCGGCTGAGGCGACTCGGCAGTCAAGCGGTTGCATTGGCGTATGGGGCGTACATCTGGGCACTGCTCATCGCGCCCCTGCCGGTGCTGTGGGTGCTCCTACAGATTGGCCCGCGGGGACGTCCTGCGAACCGGCTTGTAAGGGGTTGGTGTCGCATGGTGCTTGCGCTCTCCGGCTGCCCGGTCCACCTCGAGGGCGTCGAGAATCTCCAGGCTGCTACACCGGGGGTTTTGGCCGCCAATCACGCGAGTTACATCGATGCTGGCGTCCTCCTCGCTGCCCTCCCAGTGGAGTTTCGCTTCGTCGCCAAGCGCGAGCTGACGACATACCCGCTCATCCGAACGGTGATCCGCAAAGTCGGGCACCTTACCGTCGAGCGGTTCGATCCCGCCAAGAGAGCGGCCCTTGCCGATCGCACCACGATAGTTCTCCGTAGCGGCACCTCCCTCCTCTTTTTCCCCGAGGGGACATTCTTCCGTCCGCCTGGGCTGCTCCCGTTTCGGCTCGGCGCTTTCAAGGCCGCCGCTGAGGCGGGCCGTCCCGTGATCCCTATCGGGCTCACAGGGACTCGCGAGATCCTACCTGATGGCACGTGGCTCCCGAAACGTGGATCGATCACGGTCACGATCGGCGCGCCGATTACGCCACAAGGAAGTGGGTGGGAAGAACTGGTCAGGCTCCGGGACCTTGCCCGACGTGAGATCGCCCGTCTCGCGCGCGAGGACTTCGTGCCGGGCAGGGCGTTGGCATGAGCATCGCCCTTTGGTGGTCCTCGGGCCGGATAGCACCGTCACAACTGGCTCGAACTCCACACCGAGATGGTTACCTCATCGTCGATGACGTGAAGGATTAGGGCAAGGAACACTAGCGAGGAGGAGCAGGATGCTTATCCGTGAAATCCTTTTCCCTACCGATTTCTCTGAAGCGGCTCAGTATGCGGGCCGGTATGCCACCCTGCTCGGGAGGAAGCTGGGGGCTGCCCTCCATGTGATTCACGTGCCCTTCGTCCCTCTCCCCGCGATGCCTTCTGACCTGACCGGCCTAGCCGAGGCGTACGCGGCTGGGCGGAGAAGGACGGAGGCCCAATTGAAGGGACTCATCCAAGCGGAAGACTGGCGCGGGCTCAGGGTCCGGACGACAGTGACCATGGGGCTAATTGAGGACGAGATCCTGAAAGCAGCGCAGGGAGCGGACTTATGCGTCATGGGGACACATGGGCGGACGGGGATTGCCCGGGTCATGCTGGGAAGCGTGACGGAGAAGGTGGTCCGAACAGCCCCGTGTCCGGTCTTGACGGTCAGGCATCCAGAGGTGAGGGTAGAGCTGCCGTGGGGCGGGGTCCTCGTAGGCAGGCGGAAACTCGCAGAGACCCCCCGTGTGCAGAGGATTTTGATCCCCCTCGATGGGTCGGCACTTGCGGAAAGTGTTCTACCAGCAGTGAGGGAACTGGCGCGACCTCTCGGCGCGACGCTCACTCTGCTGCGGGTTATCCCCCCTTATGTGAGCCCGAGAGTGAGTCCTGAGGAGAAGGTCTCGGCGAAGGACCGGGCGGAGGTCGAAGCGTATCTCCGGACGACGCAAGAGGCGCTACAGGAGGCGGGCATGAGTGTCGAGACGGTGGTCCGAGTGGGGGATCCTGCCCAGGAGATTCTCGACTATGCAGAGGCCGGTGAGATCGACGTCATTGCCCTGGCAACCCATGGCCGGAGCGGCTTGGCCCGTTGGCTGCTCGGGAGCGTGGCGGAGAAGGTCCTGCGCGCCTCGGCGCTCCCCGTCCTGCTCTATCGGGCCTGGTGCCAGCTGAAATGAGCGGGAATGGCGAGTGACCTCAAGTTAGGGCATCTCTTCGGCCTCGTCAGGTTCTAGACGAGCTCTGGTTTTTGAGGGGTCGCTTGCCGACGGGTTGGCTCCACGGTCTCATCCAGAGAAGGGATCGGGGGCAGGATGCGCGATCTGGCGAGGCCTTCGAGGCTGGGCCCATTGGCTTGGCGTGAAGAGCACGAGCGGCACCCGGCATATCGTCTCTGACCTCTGTTCATGTTCCAGTTGAAAGGATCTGTCGCCCGACACCTTGCTCGCGGCAGGGAGGCGCTCTGATGACAGTGGCCCAAAATCGACGGGAGATCACCTTGTTGAACGATCAGGACCTCTATCTCTTCAACGAGGGAACCCACCTCCGCCTCCACGAGAAGTTAGGGGCCTGCCCCCTGACTGTTGAGGGCGTGAAAGGGACCTATTTTGCTGTGTGGGCGCCCAACGCTGAGCAGGTCTTCGTCATGGGTGACTTCAATGCCTGGGACAAAACCAGCCATCCCTTGCGTCCGCGGGGGCAGTCCGGGATCTGGGAAGGCTTCGTCTCTGGCGCAGGGGAGGGCGCCGTGTACAAATACCACCTCATCTCCCGGTACAACGGCTACCGAGTAGACAAAGCAGACCCCTTCGCGTGTTACACGGAAGCACCACCTAAGACAGCCTCGATCGTCTGGGATTTGGAGTACACGTGGGGAGACAAAGATTGGATGGCGGGTCGGTCGCGTTGTGCTGCCCTTGAGGCCCCCATCGCCATCTACGAGGTCCACCTCGGCTCCTGGCGACGGGTGCCCGAGGAAGCCCACCGTCCGCTCACCTACCGGGAACTGGCTCCGAAACTCGCCGAGTACGTCCGGCAGATGGGCTTCACCCACGTCGAATTCCTCCCGGTGATGGAGCACCCCTTCTACGGCTCCTGGGGGTACCAGACCACAGGGAACGGCACCGGCAAGCTGCGAGGGCTTGACGCCGCCCCGATGCCCCTCCATGGCCGTCCCTATTCTCTCGCCTTCAATTTGCCCCCCTTGGCGGCTGTGTTTTTCAAGTGGGAAGAGGGATGATCGGGAGCGTGGAGACTTGCCAAGGAGACCTCGCGCTTCAGATGATGGCCAGTCTATGTCTCGTCCCTGGTCGCCACCGGCGCAACATGGTCGATTGCCTGGCCATCGCACGGCAACGCGGGCCCGATGTGCCGTTTTTGGAGCTGCGGGGTTAGGTCTGAAAGAGCGTGGCTCCGTCGCCAAGATGCCCTCCAGCGTGGCGCAGAAGCGCAGACGCGCTAACGCTCGAGCCTGGAACTGTGCAGCCGCGGACTCTTCACGGGCTGTAAGGAGCACAAGGTGAGCGTGACACGAATCGAATCGAAGGAGCGGCTTCTGACCAATTGGGCCAGTATAGAGGGTCTCCCGTTTCCGCTGGGGGTCACGTGGATCGAAGGGGAGCAGGCGTACAATTTCGCGCTCTACTCCAAGCACGCGGAGAGCGTCACGCTCCTCCTGTACCAGGAAGACGAGCAGCTCACTCCGGTGGGCACCTACCGGTTCGACTACCTGAAGAACAAGTCGGGGCGGATCTGGCACTGTCGCATTCCCAGGGCCGCCCTGAACGGCGCCCGCTACTACGCCTACGCGATTGACGGCCCGAAGCCAGCCGGCCGCTATGAGTGGCACTGCTTCGATCGCGAGAAGATCCTCCTGGACCCTTACGCGAAGGCGGTCTTCTTCCCAGCCGCCTTCGACCGGGCGGCCGCCATGCGCGCAGGGTCGAACGCGGGCAAGGCTCCATTGGGGCTGATCGGCGCCGAGGCAGACGGCTTCGACTGGGGGAACGACGCGCGCCCGCGCCATGAGTCGGATGCCATCATCTATGAGGTGCATGTCCGGGGATTCACGAACCATCCCACCTCCGGGGTGAGCGCCGCGAAGCGGGGCACCTATGCCGGCCTCATCGAGAAGATTCCCTACCTGACGGAGCTCGGGGTCACAGTGGTGGAGCTGATGCCGGTCTTTCAGTTCGAACCCTGGGACGGGGATTACTGGGGCTACATGGGGCTGAACTTCTTTGCCCCCCACCACGCCTACGCGAGCGCGAAGGAAACCTGGGACAACGCGAACGAGTTCCGGGCAATGGTCAAAGCCCTCCACGAGGTTGGCATCGAGGTGATCCTGGACGCCGTCTACAACCACACCTGCGAAGGTGACCACCGAGGGCCGATCTACAGCTACAAGGGGATCGACAACAGCACCTACTACGTGATGTGCGGCCGACCCGCCGACCCGTATGAGAACTTCTCGGGGACGGGGAACACGCTGAACTGCGCGAACCGCTATGTCCGGAAGATGATCCTGGACAGCATGCGCCACTGGGTGAGAGAGATGCATGTGGACGGCTTCCGCTTCGACCTGGCCTCGGTCTTCGCCCGGAACCCGGATGGCTCGATCAACTTGGAGGACCCTCCAACCTTCGGGGCCATCCGCTCTGATCCCGATCTGGCGAATCTTAGGCTCATCGCTGAGCCGTGGGATGCGGCCGGCATCTATCAGCTAGGGCGAAGCTTCCCCGGGGTCCTCTGGTATCAGTGGAACGGCCAGTTCCGCGACGACATCCGCCGGTTCGTGCGGGGAGAACCCGGGATGGTCCCAACCGTGATGCGCCGGCTGTATGGCAGCGACGACCTCTTCCCGGATGATCGGATGAACGCCTACCACCCATATCAGAGCGTGAACTACCTCACCTCCCACGACGGTTTCACGCTCTACGACCTGGTTTCCTACAACCAGAAACGGAACTGGGCGAACGGGCATGACAACACAGACGGACCAGCCGAGAACTACAGTTGGAACTGTGGGTGGGAAGGCGACGCTGGCGTTCCCGCAGAGGTCATGGCGCTGCGCCGGCGGCAGGCCAAGAACCTCTGCTGCCTCCTGTTTCTGGCGAACGGCACCCCGATGGTGCGGGCCGGGGACGAGTTCCTCCAGACCCAGGGAGGCAACAATAACCCCTACAACCAGGACAATGAGACGAGTTGGCTCGATTGGGATCGGCTCCGAGCGAATCGGGGCATCTATCGCTTCTTCCAGAAGATGATCACGTTCCGCAAGGCCCACGCTTCGTTGAGTCGCAGCCGCTTCTGGCGCGAGGACATCCGCTGGTATGGCGTCGGCTCGACGGTGGATATGTCGGACCAATCACACAGCCTTGCTTTCTGTTTGCACGGCGCGTCGCAGCAGGATGTCGATATCTACGTGATGATCAACGCGTACGCTGAAGACTTACCCTTTCAGATTCAGGAGGGCCGCCCCGGCCAGTGGCAGCGGATCATCGACACCAGCTTGGACAGTCCGGAGGATGTTTGCGAGCCTGGCGCTCAATCCGACTGGAACTCCATGACCTATCTCGTGAAGGCACGATCCGTCGTCGTGCTGACCGGCCAGGCTAGTCCTCCCCACCACAGCCCTGCGCCATCGGGTCCAATGGGCAAAGCGGTTTCAGGCAAGAACAAACCAGAGACATGACGAGAGAGTCCACAGCATCCATGACAGAGGCGACAAGCAAGTCGGGCGCGAGCTACGCGGCTGCGTGAGTGCTGCGGTGAAGACCGAGACAGGAAGCACATAGTCAACTCGGAGGAGGATACTGGTGAAGAAGCCGCTATCCCGCGAACTACTGCAAAGGATGAACGCCTATTGGCGTGCGGCCAACTATTTGTCGGTTGGCCAAATTTACCTGTATGACAATCCGCTGCTGAAGAAGCCGCTGACGCTGGAGTATGTCAAACCGCGACTGCTCGGGCATTGGGGCACGACACCGGGGCTGAATTTCGTCTACGTGCACCTGAACCGTATCATCAAGGAGTACGACCTCAACATGATTTTCATCGCCGGCCCGGGCCACGGCGGGCCCGGCCTGGTGGCCAACACCTATTTGGAGGGCACGTACAGCGAGCTGTACCCGAACGTGTCGCAGGACGAGGAGGGCATGAAGCGGCTCTTCACGCAGTTCTCGTTTCCCGGCGGCATCCCCAGCCACGCCGCGCCAGAGACGCCGGGCTCGATCCACGAAGGCGGAGAGCTCGGCTACGCGCTGGCGCACGCGTTCGGCGCGGTGTTCGACAATCCCGACCTGCTGGTTGCCTGCGTCGTCGGCGACGGCGAGGCGGAGACCGGGCCGCTGGCCACAAGCTGGCACTCGAACAAATTCCTCAACCCCGTCCACGACGGCGTGGTGCTGCCGATCCTTCATCTGAACGGCTACAAGATCGCCGGCCCGACCGTGTTGGCCCGCATCAGTCACGATGAACTCGAACAGCTGTTCCGTGGCTACGGCTACAATCCGTACTTCGTCGAAGGCGATGAGCCCGACGCCATGCACCGGCTCATGGCCGTGACGCTCGACACCGTCGTCGGGGAGATCACGCGCATCCGGACCGGGGCGCGATCGAAGGGCTTTAAAAAGCGCCCCGTCTGGCCGATGATCATCCTCCGCACGCCGAAAGGGTGGACCGGACCAAAGGAAGTGGACGGATTGCCAACCGAAGGCTCGTTCCGCTCGCATCAAGTGCCGCTGTCGGGCCTGGCCGAACATCCCAAGCACCTGAAGCAACTGGAAAAGTGGATGAAGAGTTACAAGCCGCAGGAACTGTTTGACGCAAACGGCACACTCCGTTCCGAGTTGGCCGAGCTCGCCCCGAGAGGCGAGCGCCGCATGGGAGCGAATCCGCACGCCAACGGCGGAATTCTCCTGCGCGATTTGCGGATGCCGGATTTTCGAGAGTACGCCGTCGCGGTGCCCAAGGCCGGCGTGGTGGAGGCGGAGGCGACGCGCATCATGGGCGCGTTCGTGCGCGACGTGATGAAGCGGAACTGGGAGCGGCGCAACTTCCGCGTGTTCGGCCCGGACGAAACCGCCTCGAACCGCCTGACCCACCTGTTCGACATCACCGATCGCGTCTCCACCGCCGAGATTCTGAAGACCGACGACCACGTCTCGCCGGACGGACGGGTGATGGAGGTGTTGAGCGAACATCTCTGCCAGGGCTGGCTCGAAGGCTATCTCCTCACGGGCCGACATGGTGTGTTCTCTTGCTACGAAGCGTTCATCCACATCGTGGACTCAATGTTCAACCAGCACGCCAAGTGGCTGAAGGTGACGCGCCACATCCCCTGGCGTCGCCCGATTGCCTCGTTGAATTACCTGCTGACCTCGCACGTGTGGCGGCAGGATCATAACGGATTCAGCCATCAGGACCCCGGCTTTATCGATCACGTGGTCAACAAGAAGGGCGACATCATCCGCGTCTATTTGCCGCCCGATGCCAATACGCTGCTGTCGGTGACCGATCATTGTCTGCGCAGCCGGAACTACGTCAACGTCATCGTCGCAGGTAAACAGCCCGAGTTGCAATGGCTGGATATGGATGCGGCTATCAGGCACTGCACCGCCGGACTCGGCATCTGGCCATGGGCGAGTAACGACGAGGGCAGCGAGCCTGATGTGGTGATGGCCTGCGCGGGCGATGTCCCGACGCTGGAAACGCTGGCCGCCGTCCAGATGTTGCGGGAGCAGTTCCCCGAACTCAAGGTCCGTGTCATCAACGTGGTGGACCTGATGACGCTCCAGCCACAGAGCGAGCATCCGCACGGGCTTAGCGACAAGGATTTCGACGCGCTGTTCACCAAAGACAAGCCGATCATCTTCGCCTTTCACGGGTATCCGTGGCTGATTCATCGTCTAACGTATCGGCGGACGAACCACAAGAATCTCCACGTGC
>Ga0210377_10001924_pt1 | contig 18514 bp, 15 predicted proteins | sample PLM4_65_b1redo_FD_155480 | JGI IMG/M metagenome (GOLD analysis project Ga0210377, IMG submission 155480) | Groundwater sediment microbial communities from an aquifer in East River, Colorado, USA - PLM4_65_b1 redo | ecosystem: Environmental > Terrestrial > Soil > Riparian zone | place: USA: East...
CAACCGTGATCACGACCACGCCGGGGACAGTGAACCATCGATCGGCTCGTATCAGTCCGCGCATCGTGTGGGCCATGATCGTCTCATTCTTCGTGGCGTCGGCGTGCATCTTCCAGAACAGCCCGGTGATGATGTTGCCCATGAAAACAATGACGGCGAAGACATGAATCACTCTCAAAAGTTGGTACACAGGGCCTCCCGAATGATCGACGGTCGCATGCCACACGAAGCGGCCGGCAACGCCGCTGACATCAGCAGGATGATCATCCGAGATCTCCCGCGTCTCGCTGATCCCACCAGTGCCGCCCAACCTCGCCTGCCCTATCGAATCTCGAACGAGATCTCGCAAAGCTTCCTATCACCCAGGTAACCTTTCGCGGCATATCGACCTCTCGGCAGATTTCGCAAAGGAAACGTAACAGCGTTCTCGTTCCCCATCGGCCCGAACAACGACTTCACCTCTTCGCCGTTCGAATCCAGAATCTGAACGGTTGTCGGCGCGCCCTGCGTTGCTGATGCTGAGCGGAGCGTCATGTAAATGGGCTCATTCGGTGCGAACACGTCTTTCGCTTCCGCAACGTTCTCGTCGGGTCCCAGCTTTGTCCCCAGCACGCCGCCATCGAGTACTTTCACGACCGCCGTTTGACCCCTCTCGGCGTTCGTCTGCTGAGACGTGGTGCCAGCATGCGCCGCGGTTGGTACGGCTGTATCTTTCGCGTTTGCCGGCGCCTCGGCTTGTCCGTGACACGCCATGGTGAAAGACGCTGTCCAGACAACAATGAAAGACAATCCACAGCCCTTCAATCTGTAAGCGGTCATTTCGTCCTCCTGAATTGGTCTCGGCGACCGTGGTTATCGTCGAGGCCAGGGTGCGCGTCGTACCCAACGAAGTGTATCGCCGGTTCTTCTGGCAACCGCCGATTCCCCTTGTCGTTGTTGTGTCAAGCGGGACTTGAGGATCTCCGCAGCGATGCCTTCTTCGATGCGGCTCGCTTCCCTATGGTCACCGCTATGTCTGCGTCGGCGCGCGTCACTCATGCCGCCGATCCCCGCGCCGTCTGGTACCGATTCCGACGATACAGACCAGACGAAACTCCCTCTCCGGCGTTGCGTATCTTTGGTGAGAGTCTCGTCATGACCAGCGACGCATCGACGCGGTCGGCACAGGTATTCGAGGGTCCGATCGAACCAGCCGGCGATCGCGTCGCCGCGGGCCTTCGCGGATTCGGCCCCCTCGGCCTCCTCGCGATTCTCGTGATCCTCTTCGCGGGCGGCTATCCCTATCTGCCGCTCAGCGCCATTCTGGTGCTCGTCTGGGCGTGGTGGTCGCGCACGCCATGGCGCGAGATCGGTTACGTGCGGCCCGAGAGCTGGATCACCACGATCGCTGTCGGCATCGCGTTCGGCATCGCGTTCAAGTTCCTGATGAAGGCGATCGTGATGCCGCTTCTCGGCGCCGATCCGATCAATCACGCGTTTCATTTCCTTGCAGGGAACCCGGCCGCGCTCCCGGCGATGCTGTTCGCCGTGATCGTCGGCGCAGGTTTCGGAGAAGAGACCATCTTTCGAGGCTGGATGTTCGAACGCTTCGGCAAGCTGTTCGGAGGGAGCGCGGGCGCCAAATCAGCGATGGTGCTGCTCACCGCCGTATGGTTTGGTCTCGCGCATTACTCACTCCAGGGTCTTCCCGGCGTAGAGCAGGCGACGATCGTCGGGCTCGTGTTCGGCACGATCTTCGCCGTCACGGGACGCATCTGGATGCTGATGATTGCGCATGCCGCGTTCGATCTGACGGCGGTGGCGATGATCTACTGGAGTCTCGAGTCCGACGTGGCTCATCTCGTCTTCAAATAGCGCGGCTGGCGCCGAGAGCCCTCTTTCCGCCAAACTGAAGAGATTCAGGCGCGCCCTGCGCGTTCAGACGACATTCGAGAGGAGAGCACCCTATGCCTTCCACGCATCACATCACTCCACGAAACGGCGATGTCCTTCTGCTCGTGGGTACGATGAAGGGCGCGTTCATTCTTCGCGCGAACAAGGGGCGCAAGAAGTGGGAGATGGGAGGGCCGTATTTTCCGGGCAGCGCCGTTTACGCGCTCGCGTACGACGATCGCGCGGGGAGGCACCGCCTGTGGGCCGGCCCGCAGAGCATGCATTGGGGCGGGCTGCTGCGCTCGAGCGATGATTTCGGCCGGACCTGGACGAATCCCAAGGAAGCGAACGTGAAGTTTCCCGCGGGTACTGACGCTGCGCTCAAACAGATCTGGCAGATCGTCCCCGGTCGCGACGCGGAGCCCGCCACGCTCTATTGCGGCGTCGAGCCGGCGGCTCTCTTCGTATCAAGCGATGCGGGCAAGACGTGGTCGCTCGCGGAAGGACTCTGGAATCATCCGCAGAGGCCGCGCTGGCAGCCGGGTGGAGGGGGGCTCTGCCTTCATACGATTCTTCTCGATCCGGTCGACTCCAGGCGCATCCGCATCGCCGTGTCGACCGGCGGGATGTACGTGACCGAGGATGGCGGCGCGAGCTGGCGGCCATCGAACAAAGACGTCCGCGCCGATTTCCTTCCTGATAAGTACCCGGAGTTCGGCCAGTGCGTGCACAAGGTGGTTCAGGCGCGGCATCAGCCCGAGCGGATGTTCCTGCAGAATCACTGGGGGCTGTATCGCAGCGACGATCGTGGCGAGAGCTGGACCGACATCGCCAACGGAGTGCCGTCGGACTTCGGCTTTGCCATGGCCATGCATCCGGACGATCCCGACTGCGCCTGGATCGTGCCGCTCGAGTCGGACGGGTTCCGATGCACTCCCGAAGGCAAGCTCCGTGTCTATCGCACGCGCGATGCCGGCAAGCGTTGGAAACCGATGACGAAGGGGCTGCCGCAGAAGGATGCCTACGAGACGGTGCTTCGCGACGCGATGGACGTCGACTCGTTCGATCCCGCAGGCGTCTACTTCGGGACGCGGAGTGGAAAGCTCTTCGGCTCGGCGGATGCCGGGAAGAGCTGGTCGGCTCTGCTCGATGGCCTTCCGCCGATCGTCGCGGTGAAGGCGGCCACGGTCTCTCTGAGGCGTGGTAGAAAGCGAGCGTGATGTCGCTTCGATTCGTGATTCCAGGGCCGCTGCGCGAGCTTGCCTCGAACCGTGCCGAGGTTCGGATCGAGGGGAGCGCGCGGTCGGTGTCGGAAGCGCTGTCGCTGCTCTGGAGAGATTGCCCGGCCATTCGCGACCGCATGGTGACCGAGCTCGGCGAACTGCGGCCTCACGTCAATGTATTCGTCGACGGCGAGAGCATCCGCTATTCAGGTGGATTCGACACTCCCGTGCGCGACGGCGCGGAGATTTTCATTCTGCCGGCGCTGAGCGGGGGGTAATCCGACATGATCCGCAATTCGAGATACGTCGTCGGCCCTCCACGGTCTGGCCGAGGAGCGCCGGCGTCCCGCCGGCTGGTCCGCCGTCGTCTCGACGGCCGGCCAGAGGCCGGCGGACCAGCCGCCGAGGCGGCGGCGTTCCTCGGTTGAGCGATGCTCACACGCGAGCAGAGTGTCGAGATGGCCGCGTCGCCAGAGGAAGTCTTCGACCTCATCCACAGTTACTCGCGCAGGCTGGAGTGGGATCCGTTTCTGAAGCATGCCGCTCTTCTCGGCGGCGCTCAGGTCGCTGACGTCGGTGTCCACTCCCTCTGTGTCGCGAAGAATCGCCTCGGCGGGTTGGGGATGGAGACCGTCTACGTCGTCTTCGACCGGCCCCGGATCGCGGCCGTCAAGATGGTGCGAGGTCCGTGGCTGCTGGAGTCGTTCGGTGCGTCGCTGCGACAGGACAGAATCGAGCATGACATGACGCGGGTGACGTACAAGTACACGCTGCAGACGCGGCCGTCGTGGCTGCGCTGGCTGTTCACTCCCATTTGCAAGTGGGTGTTTTCCCGCGAAACGCACGGCCGCCTTGCGCACTTGAAGACTTTTCTCGAGCGGCCGTCGTCCATCACAGAGGCATGTTCGTGATCCCGCGCACGCCCGGGACGTCGGAGGTGTCGTACAACTGACGCCGGGTCCCCACGGAGGAACAATGCGCAGGCTCGCGACGGCGGTCATCGCCGTGTTTGTGTGCATCGCCGTCTCTCTCTCTGCCGAAACGCTCAAGCAGTTCGACGTCCGCGTCGAACAGCAACTCACCGCGCTCGATCCGGGAGCGGTCGAGACGTGGCGTGCGGCGAACACCGCGCGCGAAGCTGACAAACACGACGAGGCGGCGCGCCTCTACGCGATCGTGTTCGCCCGCGTTCCGTCATTCGTCCACGCGCTCCGTCGGCAGGCTGGGGAAGAGCTGGAGATCGGACGTCGCGATCTCGCGCTTCAGCATGGGCGTCAGGCGCTCGAGCTGGACCGTTCGCCGGAGAACCTGGCCATGCTCGCCGCCGCGCTCGTCACGCTCAAGGACAATGGCAAACCGTCCGCGGCCGAGTTGAGCGAGGCGAAGAAGCTCGCTGCCGAAGCGGCGAGGAAGAATCCGCGCGATGGTTACCCGCAGATGGTTCTCGGCGAGATCGCTGTGGCGTCGAACGACCTCGACATGCTGCGCAGCGCGACCGAAAAGCTCGAGGTGCTCGCACCGAACGACCCGACCACGCATCTCTTCCGCCTCTCTGTTGCAGCGTCCGAAGGACGATGGGGCGACGCGCAGGCCGCACTCGACCGAGCGAAAGCCGCGGGCCTGCCGCCGGCGGCGTACGCGGGCATGAAGACGCAGCTCGAATCCGCGACGCCGTTCTACATCCGCTGGTGGAAGCCCGCGGCGATGGCGCTGACCGGATGGGTGGGCGGCTTCGCACTCCTTCTCGTCGCCGGCGCGGTCCTGAGCACAGTTGCGATGCGCGCCGCGCGGAAAACGCCGCAGCAGGCTTCGCAGAACGCCACCGGACTGAGTCAGGGTGTGCGCCGGGCGTACTCGGCGGTCCTCACTCTCTCATGCCTGTTCTATTACGCATCGATTCCGATCGTCATCGGACTCGTGCTCGCCGCGGCCGGCAGCATCATCTACGGGTGCTTCGCGCTGGGGCGCATTCCGGTCAAGCTCGTCATCGCCGTCGTCGCGATCGCCGGCGTGACCGTCGTGTCGATGGTGAAGAGCCTTCTGCACCGGCCGACGGACGAAGATCCGGGAACGCGTCTGGATCTGGCGAAAGAGCCGAAGCTCCAGGCATTGCTCCATGACGTGGCGAAACGCATCGGCACGCGTCCCGTCGACAACGTCTATCTCACGCCGGGAACGACCGTCGCAGTCATGGAGCGCGGCAATCGCAAGCACAGAGAGCGCTGCCTCATCCTCGGTCTCGGTGCGCTCGAAGGTCTCCAGGTCCGTCCGCTGAAGGCGATCCTCGGCCACGAGTACGGACACTTCTCGAATCGCGACACGGCTGGCGGCGCGTTCGCGTTGTCGGTGCGCAACTCGCTCGGTGCGACGGCGTACGGTCTCGCCAGCGGCGGCGCCGCGGCCTGGTACAACCCGGCGTGGCTGTTCGTGAACGGCTTCAATCGCGTGTTCCTCCGCATCTCCGAAGGAGCATCGCGACTGCAGGAAGTGCTGGCCGACCGGTGGGCCGTGTTTGCGTACGGTGCGGATGCGTTCGAAGCGGGACTGCGACACGTCATCGGGCGGAGCGTTCGATTCGATGCGCATGTCGGCGCGACATTGAATGAGGTCGTGAAGACGAAAGCGGCACTCGCAAATCTGTACACGTACGAGCCGAACGCGCGCGCCGACCCGAAGGATCTCGAGCGCGAGGTCGAAGAGGCCTTGAACCGGAAGGCATCCGCGTACGATAGTCACCCCTCGCCGATGGAGCGATTCGCGCTCGTGCACGCGATCCCGAATCGCTCGCGCCGCGTCGAGCCGGGCGATGACGATCCGGCGTGGTCGCTTTTCTCGCACCCGGTCGAGCTGCAGCACCTCATGACCGTGCAGGCCTGCGCAAACGTGAGCGCGAACTACGGCGTGGACATCAGAGTCGCGCCGCCCGCGTAGACGACGTAGGCCGGGCTTCAGCCCGGCCTGCGTCCTTCCAGCCCTCGCTCCCACGCCGACCTTGACCGTTGTGTGCAGCTTCGGACAGAATCCGAACTCATCAATTGGGTCACAGTCAGGTTACAGTCATCCAATATCGGAACCGGAAGGGGGCAGAGAATGAATAGCCTCGTTACCCGAACCGTCCTGTGCGTCGCAATCCTCGCCATCGCGACCCTCGCGCTGCCGCTGTTCGCGCAGGAAACCCAGAAGAAAGATGAGAAGAAGGCCACCGCCGAGGAGCAGAAGCCGAAGGTGACCGAGGAGCTGACGGTCACCGCGCGCAAGATCGAGGAGACGATTCAGGAGGTGCCGATCTCCGTCGCCGCACCGACGGAGTCCGTCCTTCGCGATCGCGGCGCCGAGACGATGGAGGATGTTGCGGCGAACGTGGCCGGCTTCAGCGTCCAGAACCTCGGCCCCGGCCAGAGCCAGGTCGCCATCCGTGGCATCTCGTCCGGCCAGATCGTGCGCGACCAGCCCGGTGTCAAGGAGGGTGTGGGCATCTACCTCGACGAGTCGGTCATCTCGCTGTCGCTGTTTACGCCGGACATCGACCTGTTCGACCTGTCCCGCATCGAGATCCTCCGCGGCCCGCAAGGGACGCTGTTCGGTGCCGGCTCACAGTCCGGAACGGTACGCTACATCACGAATCAGCCGAAGATCGGAACGTCGGAGACCATCGGCGAGGTCACTCTCAGCTCGATCAGCGGCGGGGGCGTCGGTGGAAGTGTCAAGGCCGCCGTCAACGTGCCAATGGGCGACACCGCCGCGATGCGTGTCGCTGCGTACTACACCAGTTATGGCGGCTACATGGACGCGGTGCAACCCGACTTGAGCGTGAAGAAGGATGTCAACAGCGGAACGCGAACTGGTGCGCGCGTGACGTTCGGGTTCAAGCCGAACGACAAGCTGACCATCACCCCGCGCATCCTCTACCAGGAAGTGAAGATGGACGGGTGGAACCGCATCGACGCCTTCAACGTTCTGGCCAATCCCTTCACCACGACAACACAACCTGCCGTGAATCTCGGTCCGCGGCAGCTCTTCACGCAGATCGACGAGCCGTTCACCGACAAATTTCTGCTAGGCGACCTGAACCTCACGTACAACCTCGGCGGCACGACATTGACGTCGGTCACCTCGTACACGGATCGTGACGTGCTGGTGGTCCGCGATGCCGGCGCGCTCACATCGAGCATTACCGGCGGCTCCTTCGGCGCGCCGCGGAGCATCTATACGATCGACGCACCGCTGGACGATAAGACCAAAGCGAAACTCTTTACCCAGGAAGTGCGCTTGGCGGGGAGCGTGCCGCGATTGCAATGGCTCGCGGGTGCGTTCTACACGGACATCAATCGCAAGTATGGGCAGGACCTTCTGGTGGCCGGATTCGAAGCGGGATGCCGCGTCGCCAACTGCGGTCCGCTCTCAGGACTTACCACTGCGGGAAACTTCGGAGCGGCCACGGATGTGCTGTTCTTCTCTCGCCTGGACTACAACCACACGCAGTACGCTCTGTTCGGCGAGGCGACTTACTCACTCACCGACCGGTTCGACCTGACCGGCGGTCTGCGCTATTACAATTTCAAGGAGGATCGCAAACAGGTCTTCGACGGCATTTTTGCGGATGCCAGCGGGCCGACCGCTGGGAAGATCACTGCGAACGGCATCGCACCGCGCGCCATCGCCGCATTCAAGTTGAGTGACGCTAACCGCCTGTATGCGTCGATCTCCAAAGGATTCCGGCTGGGCGGGATCAACGACCAGCTCAACGTTCCTCTCTGCACCGCGCAGGACCTCATCAATTACGGCGGGCACCCGACGTGGGACGACGAAACGCTTTGGAACTACGAGGTCGGCTCGAAGTCGCAGTTCATGGAGGGTCGCGGATCGCTCAACGTCGCGGCATTCCGCTCGGAGATCAAAGACTTGCAGGCGATCCTGACCGCGGGTTCGTGTTCCTCGCGTATCGTCTTGAGTGTCCCGAAGGCCCGAAGTACGGGCGGCGAGCTGGAGCTCGCATTGGCGCCATCCGAGAAGTTTGACTTTGCCATTTCGGGGAGCCACGCGAAGTCCTCGCTGCGGTCCAGCATCACGGTGCCCGATGCGAACGGCAACCCCGTGATCCTGGCGGGCATCAAGAGCGGCAACCGTCTGCCTAGTGTGCCGGAAAACCAGCTCGCGGCCGCGGCCACGTATCACTGGCAGGCCAGCGGGAACTGGGCTGGTTACGTGACCGGTGCCTATCAGCATGTCGGTTCGCGCTTCACGCAGGTCGGTGACCAGGCAGCAGGTTTCGGCACCGTGCCCCTGAAGTACACCAGTATGGGTGGCCCCTTCACGCAGAGTACCTTCACCTTCGATCCCTTGTTGCCGGCCTATGACCTCCTCAACGTTCGGTTCGGTGTCCTGAAGAACAAATGGGACATCGCCCTCTTCGTGAACAACGTGACCGACGAGAGGGCTTTCCTTGCGCTTGATCAGGAGCGCGGATCGAATGCGCGAGTGGGTTTCCTGACCAACCAGCCTCGGACGTTTGGAATCAGTACGCGCGTGAATTACTGAGGCTGCTCCCCTCATCCGCCCTTCGTTTGCCTTCTCCCCGCTGTCGCGGGGAGAAGGCATAGGGATTGATCATGTCGGTTTCCCGTCGAACATTTCTGGCCAGCCTCGCGTTCGCTCCGGCGCTCTTCGGTGTATCGAAGCCGCGCATCGTGGTCGTCGGCGCCGGCGCGTTCGGCGGCTGGACCGCGCTGCAGCTCGCCGGACTCGGAGCGCAGGTGACGCTTCTCGACGCGTGGGGTCCGGGCAATTCCTTATCGAGCTCGGGTGGCAAGACGCGCGTCATTCGCGCCATCTACGGACCCGATCGCATCTACAGCGAGATGGTGAAGCGCGCGTACGAGCTGTGGGAGAAGGTCGGCGCATCGGCGACCGAGCCGCTCTACTTCGAGACCGGCGCGCTCTGGATGCATCGCGGAGACGACGCGTACGTTCGAGCCGCCGCCCCGATCCTGCACGATCTCGGATTCGTCGTCGATCAACTGACGGTCGCCGAGGCGGCCCGCCGCTATCCACCGATCGATTTCGACGGCGTGAAGTCCGTCTGGTTCGAACGGCGCGCCGGAGCGTTGTTCTCGCGACGCGCGTGCATCGCGGTGCGCGACGCGTTCGACAAAGCCGGCGGCACCTATCGCACGACCAGCGTGAAACCGGGCCGCATCGCGAAAGGCTCGATGTCCGCACTGCGTCTCCAGGACGGCTCGAGGCTCGAAGCGGATGTCTACGTCTTCGCCTGTGGCCCGTGGCTCGGGAAACTCTTCCCCGACGCGATCGGCGATCGCGTCCATCCGACTCGCCAGGAGGTCTACTACTTCAGCACACCCAAAGGGTCGGAACGCTACGTGGCCGGACAACTCCCGATCTGGATCGACTTCGGCAAGAGGATCGTCTACGGCGTCCCTGACGTCGAAGGTCGCTGGTTGAAGGTCGCCGACGATACGCGCGGCGGGCCGATCGATCCGACGACCGCCGACCGCAAGCCCACGAAGGAAGGCATCGCGCGTGCGCGCGGCTTTCTCGCCGAGAGATTTCCCGAGCTCACGAACGCGCCGCTCCTGTCGGCCGAAGTCTGCCAGTACGAAAACAGCCCCGACGGACACCTGATCATCGACCGACATCCGCAGGCGAGCAACGTGTGGCTGGTGGGAGGAGGATCCGGACACGGATTCAAGCTCGCGCCCGCGATCGGGGAGATGGTCGCGGACGGGATTGTGTCGGGAAAGGAAGTCCCGAAGATGTTTCAGCTCGACCGGCTGCGCGAGATTGCAAAGCCGAAGACGCAGTTCGAGAAGAAGGGGAGCTCTTAGACCGCCGAGGAGCGCCGGCGTCTCGCCGGCTGGTCCGCCGGCCTCTGGCCGGCCGTCGAGATGGCGGCGTTCCTGAGCCAGCCTGGAACTTTCTCCCGCCATTTACGTTCATACTCTGCGGGCCATGAAGAGACCATCCCGCAAACTTGTCATCACGCTCTCCATCGCTGCGGCGGCGATCATCCTTCTCGTGGCGATGGTCGTCGCGCGCAAGCGTGAGAAGCCGATTCCGGTCACGACCGACAAGGCGTTCCGGAAGACGGTCACGCAGCTCGTCACCGCCACCGGCAAGATTCAGCCGGAGATCGAGGTGAAGATCGCGCCCGAAGTGTCGGGCGAGATCGTGGCCATCCCGGTGAAGGAAGGTCAGGCCGTGCGTCGCGGCGATCTGCTCCTTCGGATCAAGCCGGATAGCTATCAGGCGCAGGTCGAGGCGCAGACGGCGGCGTTGAACGGGGCGCGCGCCGCGACGGTGCAGCATCGCGCGGAGCTGGCCAAGGCGGACAACGACTTCAAGCGCGCAATGAATCTGTTCAACCAGCGTCTTTTGTCCGAGGCGGATCGGAATGCAGCGCAGACGCAGTTCGACATTGCGAAGGCGGCCGTGCAGTCATCTGAGTTCGAAACGGCGCGGGCCGAGGGAGCGCTGCGGCAGATTCGCGATGCGTTGTCGAAGACGACGATCTACTCGCCGGCCGACGGCACGGTCAGCGCGCTGCCGGCGCGAGTCGGCGAGCGCGTGGTCGGCACGAGCCAGTTCGCCGGCACCGAGGTCATGCGCATCGCGAACCTGGCCAACATGGAGGCGGTGGTCAACGTCAACGAAAACGATGTCATCAACGTGAAAGTGGGCGACGCCGCGCGCATTCACGTCGATGCGTATTCCGATCAGACCATCCCGGGCGTCGTGCGCGAGATCGCCAGCACGGCGCTGACGCGCAACGCCGGCTCCCAGGAAGAGGTGACGAACTTCGAGGTGAAGATCTCGATCGCCAACCCGCCGGTGCAGCTTCGCCCGGGAATGAGCGCGACGGCGGACATCGAGACGGCGACGGTGCAGAACGCCGTGGTCGTCCCGATTCAGAGCGTGACCGTGCGCAATCTCGAGAGCGATCTCTCACCCGAAGAGCGGGAGAAGCAGACTGCCAGGAGCCAGGCACAGGACGGCGACAACAAGGCCGAGGTGACGAACGAGAATCAGGAGAAGCTGAAGGAGCGGGAGCGCCGCGAGAAATTGCAGCGCGTCGTATTCATCAAGAACGGCGACAAGGTTCGCCAGCAGAAGGTCGAGACCGGAATCGCCGACAGCACCTACATCGAGGTGAAGTCGGGCCTTCGCCCCGGGGATGAGGTCGTGTCCGGGTCCTACACGGTCATTTCTCGCCGCCTGAAGGATGGGTCGAAGGTGGCGATCGAGAAGCCGAGCAAGAGCTAGCGGGACGGGGGACGAGGAATGTGTTGAATGTTCAATGTTGAATGTTGAACGAAGTTTTCGGTTCCTCATTCAACATTCAACATTCAACATTCAACATTCAACATTCAACATTCGCTTTGAGGTCGCCATGATTCGAGATGTAGCCTCCGAAATCTCCGAATCCTTCCGCATCGCGGCGGGAATCATCCGCGCCCACAAGATGCGGTCGATGCTCACCGCGCTCGGCGTCATCATCGGGATCATCGCCGTCACGCTCATGGGCTCGGCGATCGCCGGCATCCAGACCGGATTCGAGCGCAGCCTCGCGGTCATCGGAGACGACGTCCTCTATGTCGAAAAATGGCCATGGCATCACGTCGACGACTGGTGGAACTATCGGAACCGCAGGAAGATGGACGTGCATTACGCCGAGGATCTGAACCGCATCATCGCCGCGACACCGAATTCGCAGCTCGTCATCGCCGTGCCGTCGATGTACATCAGTCAGGCGGTGAAGTTCGGCGACAACGAGGTGCGGGGGATCACGGTGCAGGGCACGACGGACGATTTTCTCGCGACCTCGAACACGCCGTTCTCCGACGGCCGGTTCTTCACCGCCTTCGAGTCGCGCGGCGGCCACAACGTGACGGTGCTTGGCTACGACGTCGCGGAGGCGCTCTTCCCGAACCGCGGCGCAGTGGGACAGACGGTCATGATCGGCGGTCATCCCTTCAAGGTCGTCGGCGTGTATGGCAAGCAGGGCACGTTCCTCGGCCTCTTCAGTTTCGATACGCAGGTGGTGGTTCCGCTCAACGCGTTCATGAAGACCTTCAGCGCGCGGTTCGACACCTCGATTCGCGTGAAGATGAAGGACAAGAACCGGATGGAAGCGGCGAAGGACGAGGTGACCGGAGACATGCGCCGCGTTCGCGGGCTGCGTCCCGAACAGAAGAACGACTTCGAGGTCAACGAACAGGGGTCGCTGCGAACGACGCTCGATCCGATCAAGGGCGGCATCGCCGTCGCCGGACTCTTCGTGACGGGACTGGCGCTGTTCGTCGGCGCGATCGGGATCATGAACATCACGTACGTCAGCGTGAAAGAACGGACGCGCGAGATCGGAACCCGCAAGGCCGTGGGGGCACGGCGGCGGGCGATTCTGCTGCAGTTCCTGATCGAAGCCGTGTCGATCTGTCTGATCGGAGGGGCGGTCGGTCTTGCGATCGCCTGGGCGCTATGCACGGCGGTCGCGACCGCCTTCCCGTCGCTGCCGATGCAGTTCTCGATGGGGCTCGTGCTGACGGGACTGGCCGTCTCGACGATCACCGGGATTTTCTCCGGATTCGCACCGGCGCTGTCAGCATCGCGGCTGGATCCGATCGAGGCGCTGCGCTATGAATGAAAGCAGAGAGCAGAAAGCAGAAAGCAGAAATGGAGTTCGAACCCATTTCTGCTTTCTGCTTTCTGCTTTCTGATTTTGATCGATGCAATTCGCTGAGACCTTCCGGATCGCGATCAACGCGCTGCGCACCAACAGGCTGCGCTCGGCCCTGACGATGCTTGGCGTCACGATCGGCGTGTTCTCCGTCATCGGCGTGATGACGGCGCTCAGCGTCATCTCCGGCTCCATCGAGACAGGTCTCAGCTTCCTCGGCAGCAACCTGTTCCAGTTCGCGAAGTATCCGGTGGTCAGCAACCAGGAGGACGACAAGTTTGCGAACCGGAGGAACATCTCGCTTGCAGAGGGCAATGAGTACAAACGATTGATGGAAGGGCAGGCGGGCGTCATCTGTCTGAAGGTGTTCGATCGCGGCAAGCCGGCGAGCTTCGGCAACTCGAAGATTCAGGGACTGACGCTTGTCGGGACGAACGAGAATTTTCTCAGTGCGAACACTTACACTCTCGGGTACGGCCGGAATCTCGGGCCGGATGACGTCGACCTGGCTCGCAGCGTGGCGGTCGTCGGTCATGACGTCGAGAAGAAACTGTTTCCGAGTCAGACGCCGATCGGCAAGACGATCAAGATCAACGAGCGTCCGTACCAGATCATCGGAGTGCTTGCGGAGAAGGGGTCGTCGTTCGGCGGATCACAGGACGACATGCTGCTCGTTCCGATCACTCGCTACTTCAACGATTTCGGCTACGTGAATCGCACGGTGAACATCGCCACGCAATCGACGTCGCAGGCGACATACAACCAGACTCTCGACAAGGGGATCGGTGCGATGCGCGCGGCGCGCGGTCTGAAGCTCGGGCAGGACAACAACTTCGAGGTCTACGCGAACGATACGCTGGTCACCGCGTTCGCGCAGATCGCGGATACGATTAAGGCCGGCGCATTCGTGGTCAGCGCCATCGCTCTCCTGGCCGCGGGCATCGGCATCATGAACATCATGCTCGTCAGCGTGACGGAGCGGACGCGCGAGATCGGTGTGCGCAAGGCGATCGGTGCGCGCAAGAACGACGTGATCCGGCAGTTCCTCCTCGAGGCGATCGTGCTCTCGGAGCTCGGCGGTGTGGCCGGCATTCTCTTCGGCATCATTGGCGGAAACGGCGTCGCCTTCTACTTCGACATGTCGGTCGTGTTCCCGTGGGGATGGGCGCTGGCCGGACTGATCGTCTGCTCAATCATCGGCATCGGCTTCGGCTGGTATCCGGCCTGGAAGGCGGCGTCGCTCGATCCCATCGACGCGCTCAGATACGAGTAAGGCAGAAGGCAGAAGGCAGAAGTGATCGTTGCCAGAAGCGACTTCTGCCTTCTGCCCTCTGCCTTCCCAAGCACGAAACCAGCGCCCGTGCACCGGCATCCAACGAAATGATGAAGACTCTGGTCATCACCGGTGGGACCGGCGCCCTCGGGTCGGTCGTCGTTCCGCGGCTGGCGCGCGAATATCGATGCATTCTGCTTAAGCGTGATCAGGATCCGGACGAGGTCATCGAGGCGGTGGCGCCGATTTACGCGTTCGTGCATCTCGCCGGCGGGTTTGCGTCGGGCACGGTTGCGGAGAGCGGCGATACGGCGTGGATGAGCATGATCAACGCGAACCTGATGACGTTCGTGACCGGGGTGCGCGCCGCGATTCCGCATCTCGAGCGCGGCGGGCGGATCGTCGCGATCAGCTCGCGTGCGACGCTCGAGAAACCGGCCGGCATCACTCCGTACGTGGTCTCGAAATCCGCGCTGAACGCGACGGTCGAGGTTCTGGCGAAGGAGCTGAAGTCTGACGGTGTGACCGTCAACGCACTCCTTCCGAATACTCTGAAAACAGGCACCGCGGCCGGAGTGCCGCTGGAGGACGTGGCGGAAGCCATCGTGTTTCTGCTGTCCAGCGCGGCTGCCGAGATTACCGGGGCGTTGATTCCGATGAGCGCGTGATCATGACAGTGCTATCGTCACAGACTCATGTCCGTTCTGCCGGTGGACGAGGCGACCTTGATCGCGCGTCTGCGCGCGAGGGACGACGAGGCCTTCGCCATTCTGGTCCGCGCGTATGCGGGCCGGCTTCTGCGGGTGGCGCGCCGGTTTCTGAACAGAGAAGAGGATGCGCGCGACGCCGTGCAGGACGCATTCGTCGCCGCGTTCCGCTCGATCGGAAACTTCAAGGCCGGATCGACGCTCGGCACCTGGCTGCATCGCATCGTCGTCAACTCCGCGCTCATGCGGCTGCGGACCATGCGCCGGCATCCCGAGGAGGAGATCGAGGATCTGCTGCCACGGTTTCTCGCCGACGGTCATCAGGTCCAGCCCAGTGTCGACTGGGCACCGTCCGCGGAAGAGATGGTGGAGCGTGCTGAGACTCGCGAGCTCGTGCGCAAGTCGATCGATCAGCTTCCCGAAACGCACCGTACGGTTCTGATCCTGCGCGACATCGAAGAGATGAGCACCGACGAAGTGGCCGAAGCGCTGGGGATCACGGCGAACGCCGTGAAAGTGCGGCTGCATCGCGCGCGTCAGGCGCTGCGCACTGTCCTCGATCGCGAGATGCGGGAGGACGGGCGATGAGCGCACGGCCGTACATCACCTGTCGTGAGCTGATCGATGTGATCGCCGCTTACCTCGATCACGAGCTGCCGCCGCAGGTGGACGCCGATTTCCGGCGTCACCTCGTCGTCTGCGTCTCCTGCGTGGCGTATCTGGCGACGTACGAGAAGACGATTCACGCGGCGAAGGCAGCAGCGCGCTATGACGACTCTCTGGTCGAAGCAGCGCCCGAAGAGCTCGTGCAGGCGATTCTCGCTGCGGTGCGCGGGTGAGGCGAATCTGTGTGGCGCCGCCGAGGCCGGCGGCGCCACACCTGGAAGCCTATGGGTGCCAGCGGAGGTAGACGCCGTAGCGATTCGCGTCGAAGTTCGAGAACTCGGGGAGCAGCGTCTCGTTGTACTTGTCCTTCGACCACTCGGCGGCGATGCCGTAGCGGCTGACGAAGTCGTACGACACGCGCGCGCGCAGCCTGTCGATCTTGAACGGCGTCGTGCCGCTGTTGTCGAATCGCGCCGCGTCCGCATTGACGCTCAGCTTCTTCACGAAAAATCCGAGACCGCCTTCGTACGACTTGCCGTTCTCCTTGTGGACGGACGTGTCGGTGTCGAACGTCTGGGGAAGGCGGTAGAGAATCGAGCTGTCGGTGCGGAACCGGCCCGCCGCGGCGCGGATGTGGAAGAAGTCGCGCGGCTGCACTTCGACGTTGGCGATGTACTGACGGATCTTCGAGTTGCCCTGGATGTCGGAGCGGTCGTTGTCCTGCTTCGTCTGTTCGGCGGTGATACCGGCGCGGACGAGGTTGCGCGGCCCGACCCATCCCGCGCGAACGCGGATGCGATCGCGGTCGAGGTAATCGGTGCGGAAGATCGGATCGTCGGAGCTGTCTTTGCGCCACGCGGCACCGAAGATGAAGCCGGATTGCGCGTACGTGCCGTTGAGGTCCACGGTGTTGACGCGGCGCTCGAAACGGCCGCCCTGACTGTTGCCCGGCACGACGATCTCGGAGAGATCGGGCGTGAGGTTCACATCCTGATTGGTTGTCGAGTAACCGGCTCGGAATGAGAACGGTCCGAGAGCGCGCGCCGAGAGCGCGACGTCGAGTACGTCTTCCTTGCGCTGCATCGCGTTCGAGGCATCGAGCACGGTCTGAATATCTTTCGGATCGGCGCCGCTGAACGTGACGCTCTGCAGATAGATCGTGTTGATGAGCGCGCTGCCGTCGAGATCGCGGTGCTCGCGCTGATAGCCGGCCAGGAGATCGAGCTTGTCGGTGAGCGTGATCTCGGCACGCGCGCCCCCGCGCCACGTCGTGTTCTTCGCGTGCGAGGTTGCATCCTCCGTCAGTCCGTTGAAAAAGCGGCCGATGGCGAACGACGCGAACGAGCCCGTCGCGCTCTCGTCTTCATTGCCCTTTGAATCCGCGGCGAAGCGGACGAAGTTGCCGATGAGCTTCACACGGCTCACCACCTGCCCGGCCACGAACGCGTTCGTGAACGGCGTGCTGCCGCTGAAGCGATCGTTGCGCGTGATCCCGGACGCAGTGATGTCGCGGCCGAGAACAGGGGAGGTGGTGTTGCCGGCGCCGGCGCCCGGAGCGAGTGTCAGCGATTCGTTGGAGCGGAACTTCCGCCATCCCTGCGTCAGCGATCCGTAGTAGTTGCCGACGCTGAATCCCGAGCCGACGCGGAACTCGTGATCGCGGTCGGTCAGACTCTGAAGGAGGAGGAACTCGTCCTGGCCGACGTGATAGGTCGTCGTGCCCGGTCCCGAGTAGCGGTTCCAGGAGAAGCCGAGGAACGGGGTGATTCTGCCGCCCGGGAAGAACTCGAGATCGGCGTCGACTGTGCTCCGCTCTCGATTGTACGTATGTTGACCGGGGACGATTCCCTGGCCCAGAAGGGGATTGGCGAAAGCGGGGAGAGAGCTGAAGTTGTCCGTGCGGCGATAGCCGAGGGTGAACCGGTACAAGTCGGCTTTGCCCGTCTGGAGGCGCAGCGATCCGGCAGGACCGACGCCGAGCTCGCTGGCATCGACGCGGAAGTGGTCCATGACTTCGCTGTTGCCGAAATCGAGAGTGGAGTACGAGAACGACCGGAGCAGGAACCCGCTCCGCTCGTTGATCTGCGTGCGGTACATCGGTTCGCTGCCCTTGAGGTCGAGCCAGCGATAGCCGATCTCGACGTCGTAAGGCACCGTCTGCGCGCCGGCCAGTGCGGCCACGAGCAGCAGCGGAAGAGACATGCGCAGGGCCATCGATCGCGTCTTCATCTCTTCCTCCTACTTGAACAACTGCGGGTCGCGGTTCGAGCCGTGGATCGCGACGTGACAGCTCGTGCAGTTGCGGTAACGAGCGGTGTTGAGGTTGTGGAACGCCGGCGGCTGCGAGCCGAGCGTGTTCCCGATCGGGGAGTGGCACTCGATGCAGAGCTGCCACACCTCGGCGCGTTTGAGCATCTTCGGATTCGTGGAGCCGTGCACCTCGTGACAGGAGGTGCAGTCGCCCGCCGAGATCGCGCCATGCTGGAACACGAACGGGCCGCGCTTCTCCGCGTGGCAACTGGTGCAGGGAATCTCGCCCGAATGCGTCGTCCGCAGGTAACCCGCCATCGCCAGTGAGCGCGTGCTCTTCGCCGGCCGCCCGTGCGGTTCGTGACACGACGAGCAGGCCATGCCCCCGCGGTCGAGGCGGTGCGCGTAAGGCTTGTTGAAGTTCGACGCCGGCTGCGTGTGGCACGAGCCGCATAACTTCAGTTGTGGTCGCGCGACGAGATGCGGCGACGCCGGATCGGAGTGGTGGATCGAGTGGCACGTCAGGCAGTTCACCTGCTCCGTGTTCGCGTGCATGCCTCCACGGCGTGAGATCCGGTCCGTCGTCGTGTCATGACACAGGAGGCAGGTGTTCTCGGATCCGGCGCGGCCGGCCGGTTTCGTGATCTTCGTCGGGTCGGCCGCCTGCGCGTGCTCGCTGCCGTCGCCGTGGCATGTCTCGCACGTGCTGTTCGGGATCTCGCCTTTGACGACGCTTCCGCGAGCGTGTGGATTCAGCTTGAACGCTTGCACCTGATCGTCATGGCAGGTGGAGCATGGTGGCACTTCGGCGGCGGCTTCGGCTGCTGGCGCAGGCGAGGGGGGCGCAGGCGAGGGGGGCGCAGGTTCTGCCGTCGTCGCCGGCGGCGGGGGC
>Ga0210377_10001925_pt1 | contig 18510 bp, 16 predicted proteins | sample PLM4_65_b1redo_FD_155480 | JGI IMG/M metagenome (GOLD analysis project Ga0210377, IMG submission 155480) | Groundwater sediment microbial communities from an aquifer in East River, Colorado, USA - PLM4_65_b1 redo | ecosystem: Environmental > Terrestrial > Soil > Riparian zone | place: USA: East...
ATCGAGCACGCGCAGCTTCTCCTCGCGCTCGATGACCTCGCGCGCTTTGCCGAATACGACGGCCGAGCGGTAATTCATCGAGTGATGAAACGCCGACCGTGCGAGCACGAGGCCATCGAGCAGCGTCACCGTCACGCAGGCATCGACACCATCGCGCAGCGAACGGAGCATGCGGCTGGCGGCGGACCCGTGAAAGTAGAGGGTGTCGCCGACGCGGGTGTGAATGGTGGGGATGACGAAGGGCGAGCCGTCGACGACGAAGCCGACGTGGCAGATGAGGGCCTCGTCGAGGATCGCCTCGACGGTGGCACGGTCGTAGCTGGCGCGTTTGGGGAGTCGGCGCACGGTGGTGCGGTCGGTCTTCAATTCGCTCATACGTTCTAGTACAATCCTATTTCAGTGCTAGAACAAAAGTACATCGGCGGCGATACGGCGGTCAAGATCGCCTCGTCAGTCGAGCAGGCCGTCACGGCGGCCAAAGCCAGGGCCGGCGACCTTCTGCCGCCCGTGCGCAGCGTGGCGGCAGCCCTCGCGGTCAGTCCCGCCACCGTTGCCGCCGCCTGGCGGCTGCTGCGCGATCGCGGCATCGTCATGGCCGACGGCCGCCGCGGCACGCGCATCCGCCCCGCCTCCCCCGTCGCCCCCCCCCCCGCCCCCCCCCCCCCCCCCCGCGCTCGCCATCTCGCCGAGGGGAATCCCGATCCGGCGCTGCTGCCGGATCTCGGCGCGTTCGCGCGGCGCCTGAAGATCGCGCAGCGTCTCTATGGCGGCGCGCTCAACGATCCCGGGCTGCTCGCCATCGCCGCACGTCATTTCGACGCTGACCGCGTTCCTTCGGAACACCTCGCTGTGACGAGCGGCGCGCTCGATGGCGTGGAGCGCGTGCTGCGCGAGCACCTCCGCCCCGGCGATCGCGTCATCGTCGAAGACCCATGCTTCACGGGCATCGCGGATCTCCTCGCTTCCCTCGCTCTCGTTCCCGTTCCCGTGGCCATCGATGACGAAGGCTTCGTTCCGCCGCGGCTCGCGGCGGCGCTGAAGCGGAACGCGGCGGCCATCGTCGTCACGCCGCGGGCCCAGAATCCGACCGGCGCGGCGATGACGACCCGGCGCGCGCGGGCGATTCGCACTCTCCTGCAGCATCGCCCCGCGGTGCTGCTCGTGGAGGACGATCACGCGGGTGTGGTGGCCGGAGCGGCTTACGAGACGCTCGTCTCTCCCACGACCGCGCACTGGGCCGTCATTCGCTCCGTCTCGAAGTCGCTCGGACCGGACCTGCGCGTCGCGCTCGTCGCCGGCGATGAAACGACGATCGCGCGCGTGGAAGGGCGGCAGACGCTCGGGATCCGCTGGGTCAGCCACGTTCTGCAGAAGCTCGTAGCCGCGATGCTCCGCGACCGTGCTGTTGCGCGTCTCCTCGACCGCGCAGCGCGCGTCTACGCGGAGCGCCGCGACGACGCACTGGCAGCGCTTCGAGTGCAGGGAATCGCGGCGCACGGCGCGTCGGGACTCAACCTCTGGATCCCCGTCGCCGACGAGATCGGCGTCGTTCAGGCGCTGCTGCAGCGCGGATGGGCGGTGCAGGCCGGGTCGCGCTATCGCCTTGCCACGCCGCCGGCGATCCGCGTGACGACGGCAGCGCTCGGTGCCGGCGATGCGCGCCGCTTCGCCGCCGACCTCGCCGCCGCGGTCGCGCCGCGGCGGCGAGTATCGACTTCGGGAGCCTGATTACTGCACGTTGAGCGCTGTATCGTCCACCACGAACGACGTCTGCAGCGAACTATCCTCGGTCGCGTAGAACCGCACGCGGATCGTCTGACCGCGATAGCTCGTCACATCGAACGACTTCTGCACGTACGTCGAGTTCGCATTGAGATTCGAGTAGGTCGCGAGCGTCGTGTACGAGGAGCCGCCGTTGTTGCTGACCTGAACGCTGACGCGGTCGTAGGCAATCGTGCCCGTCGTCTCCGATGTATCGATGCGGATCCAGAAGGAGAGCGCCGCGGACGTCGCCGTCGTCGGAATCGTCACCGACTGGTAGACGTAGTCGGTGTGCGTCGTCCCGTATCCGCAGAGCCACGCCTTCCACGAGCCGCTGTGCGCGGGCCGTCCGGCCGAGCTGTCGATGACGCCGGCGGTCTGCGTCCAGTTGCCGTTGTTCCCCGATTCGAAGCCCGGATTGAGCAGAAGCTGGCTGCCGCCGGGAGGAGGAGGCGGGGGTGGAGGCGGAGGCGGCGCCGAAGTCAGCAGCGAGTACAGCAGACGATTCGGCGAGCCGCTTCCCGGATTCGTCACCTTGTTCGGCGTCGAGCTGTCGCGAATGGCCGCCCAGACCGTGGCCGGAGAGGCACTCGGATTTCCCGCCAGGTAGAGGGCGGCGACGCCGCAGACGTGCGGTGTTGCCATGGAGGTGCCGCTGATCGTGTTCGTCGCGGTGTTGCTCGAGTACCAGTCGGACGTGATGCTCGAACCGGGGGCGAAGATGTCGAGACACGTGCCGAAGTTCGAGAACGACGAGCGCGCGTCGGTGCTGGTGGTCGCGCCGACCGTGATCGCGTTCGCCACGCGCGCCGGCGAGCTGTTGCACGCATTGGTGTTGCTGTTGCCCGCTGCGATCGCGAACGTGACGCCGTCGTTGATCGCGGCATTGACCGCGTCATCGAGCGCCTGCGAGACGCCGCCACCGAGGGACATGTTGGCCACCGCGGGCGCGCCGGCGGCATGGTCCGATGCCACCCAGTTGACGCCCGCGATCACACCGGAGTTCGTCCCCGAGCCGCTGCAGTTCAGCACGCGGACGGCGACGAGCGTCACGCCCTTCGCCACGCCGTACGTCGCGCCTCCGACCGTGCCGGAGACGTGCGTGCCGTGCCCGTTGCAGTCGGCCGCGGGCAGCGACCCGTCGACCGCGTCGTAACCGCTGATGGCGCGGCCGCCGAAATCGACGTGCGAGGTGTTGATGCCGGTGTCGATGATGTACGCCTTCACGTTCGACGCCGTCGTGTTGTACGTGTACGTGCCGCTGAGCGGCAGATCACGCTGATCGATGCGGTCGATGCCCCACGTCGCGCCGCTCTGCGTGGTGTCGATGGAGATGATGCCGTCTTCCTCGACATACTTCACACGCGGGTCGTTCGCGATCGCCAGTGCGGCTTTCTCGGACAGATTCGCGGAGAAGCCCTTCAGCGCCTTGTCATACACATGGTTCTTGCGGCCGCGGTTCAACGACACGAGGTCGTCGGCCACCGCGTTCGGATCGGCGACGCGATCCTCGAGCACGACGATGTAGGAGTCCGGAATCCTGTTTTTCGACTGCCTGATCTTCGGGTTCTTCGGGCCGCCCGCGACAAGTGGGAATGCCGCGAGCGCAAGGACAATCGTGAGCAACGTCCGTCTCATCACCAATTCCTCCTTCGTTCGTGTTTTGGGTGGGCCGGAAAAGCATAACTCAGGAGATAAGCTCTCGGCTATCAGCTCTCAGCTCTCAGGGAGCACGAGCGCCGGTGAGATCCGGGGACAGTGGGCGATTGACGAGGCCCCCGGATCGCGAGGGGCGGGCCTGAGAGCTGAGAGCTAAGAGCTGAGAGCCAGCGGACGCACGAACATCCCAGGCCGGTACGCCGTGATCCGGCCGGTGAAGGCGGAGGCGGCGACGGTCAGCGGTGATGCGAGCCAGAGCTTTCCCGGTCCCGAGCGCCCCTTGTAGTTGCGGTTGATCGCGCTGATCGTCACCTGATCTCCCGCCTCGGACACGCCCGGTCCACAGCCGATGCACGCGCCGCAGCCGGGGTTGAGCACGGTCGCGCCGGCGCGCTCGAAGGTGTCGACGAGGCCGTTGTCGCGCGCGAACTTCTCCACCGCCTGCGACCCGAACTGAATGTAGAACCTCACGCCGTCGGCGACTTTCAGCCCGGCGTCGACCGCTTCCTTCGCCACCTGGTGATAGAAGACGAGGTCGTCGATCTTGCCGGCGGTGCAACTGCCGGCGTAGGCGATGTCGATCTTCACGTCGCCGATGTCGTTGATGAACGCGCCGTTCGTCGGGTCGGAAGGAACGCCGTGATCGGGATCGCCGGGATGGGCAACCATCGGCCGGATTCTGGAGAGATCGATGACGTGCGTCCCGCCGGCGTATTCCGCATCAGGGTCGGGCCACACGGTGCGCGCGCGAAGCGCGTTGATGTCGACTGCGGGTCGCATCGAGGCGATCCACTCGAACGTCTTCTCGTCCGCTTCGACGATTGCGGTCCGCGCGGCGCACTCCGTCGCCATGTTCGCGAGCGTCGCCCGCTCGTCCATCGACAGCGAGCGGAGACCAGGACCGGTGAACTCCATGATCCGGTCGAGCGTCATCTGCGGCTTCGCGTAGTTCAGAAGGATGTAGAGCATCACATCCTTGGCCGTCGTGTTCTCCTGCAACCGGCCGACGAGCTCGAAACGGATCGACTCGCACACCTCGACCTGGGTGAATCCGGAGTGCACGAGATTGGCGTACTCCGTCGCGCCGACGCCCCACGCCAGCGCGTTGTTCACGCCGCCCATGCAGGTGTGGCTGTCGGTGGCCTGGATGAAATCGCCGGGATCGATGATGTACTCGCGCGCCACCTCGTGGCAGATCCCCGGCGAGATGTTGTTCGTCGCGGAGAAGTCGCGGCAGTCGGTGTGCTGCTGGAAAGCGCGCTGCAGCGCGCGCAGCGTCTCGATCTTCGGCATGAACGGCCGCATGCGCTCGACGTCATCGGCGTAGATGAGGTGATCCTCGAAGACGGCGAACTTCTGCGGATTCTTGATCGCGTAGTCAGGGCCGTACTCCTGCTCGAGGAAGTAGTGCACCTGCGCGGTGGTGAACTCGTGCGTGTAGCCGCCGTCCACTTCGACAACGACGGCGTCGCCGGGCTTCACGCAACGTTCTGCGCCGGCGCCGAGCATATGCTTCGCGAGAATCTTCTCCCCCATCGTCATCGGGCGCTTCGGCGTGTTCGGCACCGGCAGCAACAGCACACCGCTCTCGAGCGCTTTGGCGAAGGGGAACAGCCCGCCCTCTTTGATGATGAGCTGCGTGATCTTGTCGTAACCCTTCGTGAACTCCTCGATGGCGATGCCTTCGCCGGCCTGCAGCCGCCGCAGCATGTCGTGATTCGCCATGAGCAGGCCCTGATTGATGTTGTTGCCGGCGTGAATGGGCGCGAAGGACGCCGCGACCGCGATCTTGATTCCGCTCCACACCTCGCATTGCGTTGCCGTCTCGCGCGAGCTGCCCACGCCTTTCCGCAGACCGGAGACGATCACCTCGAAGTTGCCGTTGATCAGCGCGTCCTGCTCGAAGAGGCGCTTTCCGTCGACGATCAGTCCCGCGTAGGCGTTGCGGGCGAGGTCCTCCGGCTTGTGGCTGAAGCAGACCCACGCGGGAGTCATCGCGTCGGTGTTGATGTCGTCGAGCAGATCCTCGACGCGCAGATCCTTCATCTGCAGGTCGATCTCGCCGCGGAGCTGTTTGCGGATCAGCTCGGGATCTTTGGTGAGGAAGAGGACGCGTTTGCCTGGCGTCAACCGAACGATCGAGGGCGGTCTCATCGGCGTGCAGTATATGCAACGCTGTCACCCGGCCCCCCTCATCCCACCCGGCTCTCAGCTCTCAGCTCTTGGCTCTTGGGGGATCACGTGTTTCCCAAGAGCCAGGAGCCCAACCGGATCATTTGCGAGTGGCGAAGGTCACGGTGGAGTCCGGCGCCGCCATCGCGATCCATCCCTCGGTCACGACGAAGACGGGGATCCCGAGTTGCTCCGCAGCGGCGATGTCGTCGCGCGATGGCTGTCGCAGCCGCGCCGGATGCGTGTGTGCGATCGCCACTGTCCCGTCGGGAATCGGCCCGTCCCATCGCTCCGACTTGAACGAGAACGTCGGAGGCCAGTCGTGGCAGGCGAGGCTACCGCCGTCCTGCAGCACGAGGAACGCCGCCCGCTCGACAGGCGCCTTGCCGAAGTAAGCAGCCGCGAACAGATGCTCGAAACAAGCCTTGATGTCCTGCCTCTCCATCGTTTTCCCGTTGAACGGATAGGCAATCGTGAGCGCGACGGCGAGCAGGACGTGCATGGACGCACTGTCGCTGTCGCGATCCCGTCAAATCCTGTTCGAACCCCCGTGAAATCCTCCCTTTTCATGGAGAATGGATTGGTGCGCGTGCGCTTCGCGAAGTGCCTCTTCGACTCCGATCGCCACGAGCTGACGTGTGACGGCGAGGTGAAGGCGCTGCCACCGAAAGCGTTTCAGCTTCTCGAATCACTGGTGCGCTCGCATCCGGCGGCGGTCCCGAAGACCGCGCTGTACGAGCAGCTCTGGCCGGGCCTCTTCGTGGAAGAAGGCAACCTGCACAATCTGATCGCGGACGTGCGCGGGGCGATCGGCGATTCAGAGCACACGATCATCCGCACAGTGCATCGCGTCGGATATGCTCTGGCCGCGGATCTCACGCGGGATGATCCGTGCGTCGCGCGCCTCGTGATCGGCTCGCGCGAATGGCCGCTCACCGAAGGTGAGACCGTCATCGGCCGCGATCTCCTCGGCACCCCTGACGTGTCACGCCGTCACGCGTGCATCGCCGTCCACGGTCCGACCGCCCTCGTCCGCGACCTCGGCAGCAAGAACGGGACGTTCGTGCACGGTCATCGCATCGGCGAGGACACCGCGGTCGCCAGCGGCGACGAGATCGTGTTCGGCATGACGCGCGCGGTCATCGTGCTCCACGAGTCGGAGGGAACGACGATCACCGCCGCGCCGCTCATCGAAAATCGCGGATCAGCACGAGATCGTTGACGCGCTCGCAGCGCGACACGGCGACGAATCGCGCATCTTTCGAAATGTCGAATCCGCAGATCTCGCCTGAATCGAAGTGCGTGATCTGGCGCGGAGGACCACCGCGGACTTCCTGCGTCCAGAGATTCGCCACGCCGTCCGCATGGTCGAGAAATGCGAAGCGCCTGCCGTCCGGAAACCACTGCGCGTCAGGAGCACCACCGTAAGTCGGCACCTCGAAGTAGCGCGGCTCTTCTTTGTTTTCCACCCCGACCAGTGCCGTACGCCACAGCGGCACGCCCGGCTTCGTCGACCGCAGCCTGCACAAAATCCACTTTCCGTCGGGCGACACGCGTGGCAGATTCGCCGGCGCGTTTGTCAGTCGCTCGAGCGACTTCCTGCCGAGGGTGAGCTTCCACGCCGCCTGGACGTTGCCCATGCTGACGAACGCGAGCGACCGAGAGTCGGGGAACCACGACGGTGACGCGCTCGCGCCGAGCGATGCCTGGGGTGCGCTGTCCGTTGGTCCCTGCCCGAGAATCGGCCGTCCGCCGCTCGTGACCTGCTGCAGGTCCAGCCCGTTCATGTTCGAGGTCCAGATCTCGATCGTGCCGCTGCGATCGGACAGGAAGGCGATGCGCTGGCCATCCGGCGAGATCGCCGGATCCCATGACACGAAGCCCCGCGTCAACTCCCGCGAGTCGTCGCCCGACCGGCTGACGACATGCAGCGAGGGCATTCCGTTCTCCGGCGCAACGTAGAGAACGGAGCCGTCAGGCATGAACCGAATGCCGCCCATGCCGTTCCGATTGCCAAGCCCCGTCGTCAGCGCGCGAGCACTCTTCGGATCGTCGAGTGGGACGAGCCAGATGTTCGACGAAATCTCCGCCCGCCCCGCGGCGATGCTCCTGGAGTCCGCGGTGACGGTCGCGGCTTCGTATCGACTGACGTCCGACGTGATCTTGCGCGGTGAGGAGCCGTCGATCGGAAGAAGCCAGACCTGCAGCGGCTGCAGCGGATCTCCGGCGGTGACGACGAGGCCGCTGCCGTCCGCCATCCAGGTCATCGATCGGAACGACCGCCACTGCCCCGACTTCATCTTCACGATGTTGCCCGTGGCGAGATCGAGGTGAAACAGGACCGGTCCCGTTTTCTCGTTCATGTTTCCGCCGACGTAGGTGATGCGCTTCCCGTCCGGCGACCACGCGAGAGTGCCGATCAACTCGGGATACTGCCGTCGCAGAACGACGCGTTCCTCACCGCTCTCGATGTTCGCGACGGTCAGCCGGTAGACGCGCTCGATCGCGTTGAACCTTCGGAACGCGATCTCGCGGCCGTCCGGCGACAGCGTGAACCAGCCATCGAAGTCCGCGGCCACACGCCGTGGCGTGCCGCCGAGCAGCGGGATCTGCATCAGGTCGTTGACGTTGGGCTCGGAGCGGAGCGCGACGCCGTAATCGATGTAGTTTCCGTCGGGCGAAACGCGGAGGTCGGTATAGAACACCGGCTGCGGAGGGATGACGCGCACCGCCGTCGCCGTCGCGACCTGCTTGACCCACAGCGTCTCGTTCTCACCATCCATCGTGACGTAGACGAGGTAGTTGCCGTCCGGAGAGATCGCGCCCGAGATGATGTTGCCGGTGTTCGTCATCCGCAACATCGTCGGCCGCGGCGGCTGCGGGGCGACCGCGATGGGCATCTCCTGTCGCGTCCGCACCGCGTTCCAGACCGAGAGCGCGACCACGATCACTGCGAGCGCGAGGCCTGCTGCGAGAAGCGAGCTGGTGCGCCGATGGCTCTGAGGTTGCGGCTGCTCTTCGCGCGCGAGCTCGCGCAGATCCAGCGCCACATCCTTGATGGACTGATACCGCTCCTCGCGATCTTTCACGAGACACTTGCGGATGATTCTCTCCAGCCCCGGCGGCAAATCCGACCGCACGCCGCGTATCGAAGGCGTCGAGTCGTGCAGGATCGCGTGCATCGTTTCGACCGGAGTGGCGCGCTGGAACGGCGGCTTGCCGGTGACGATCTCGAAGAGCACGCAGCCGAACGAGAAGATGTCAGTACGCGGATCGAGCTCCCGGCCTTCCACCTGCTCCGGCGACATGTAGGTCGCCGTCCCCACGGCCGCGGTCGGAGCGGTATCGGATTGCGGCGCGATACCGTCGATCGGCTCCGTCAGCTTGGCGACGCCGAAGTCGAGGATCTTCGGATGACCGCCGTTCGACACCATGATGTTCTTCGGTTTGAGATCGCGGTGGATGATCCCACTGGCATGCGCTCGCGACAGCCCGTCCGCCACCTCGGCGAGAGCCGCGACGACCTTGCGCAGATCGCGGCCGCGCGTCCAGCGCGCGAGGTCCTCGCCTTCGATCAGCTCCATTGCGAGGAAGTGGACGGGACGATCGTCGTCCAGCCGCGCCTCGCCTGAGTCGAAGACGGTCACGACGGCGGGATGATTGAGCGATGAGGCAAGCCGCGCCTCGCGGACGAATCGCTCGACGCGCGCCGCATCGCCGGTCTGGAGGAGAAGCTTCAGGGCAACATTGCGGCCGAGCTGAGTGTCGCGCGCGGCGTAGACCTCGCCCATGCCACCCACGCCGAGGAGGCGATCGATGCGATAACGACCGATGATCGTCCCGGCGACGATGGAACGGTCGCCTCTCAGCGTCGACATCTTGTCATGGTACGTGCGTCGCACGATTTGGTTAGGCTACACAAATGAATCTTTCTGAGTACCGGCAGTTCACGGACTCTCTTCTCGCCTCGCTCTCTCGCGATCCGCGCGTCGTGGGCGTGGTTGCGCTCGGGTCAATGGCGGAGCAGGGTCGCCTGCCGGATCAATGGTCCGATCACGATTTCTTCGTGATCGTGCGTCCGGGCGAGCAGGCGTCGTTCCGCGCCAATCGAGATTGGCTGCCGGACGCTGAGTCGATCGCTCTCTTCTTTCAGGAGACGGCGCACGGATGCAAGGCGGTCTATGACTCAGGGCACCTCATCGAGTTCGCGATCTTCGATCCCGACGAGATCTCGCTCGCGCGCGTGAACGCCTATCGCGTGCTGCTGGATCGCGGAGGTGTTGCGGAACGAATGGCGGAAGTCGCCGCACGGACGGAGCCCCGATCGAGCGACGACTGGTTGATCGGTCAGATGCTGACGAGTCTCCTCGTGGCGTTGCTGCGCGCCCGGCGCGGCGAGACGATGAGCGCGCGATCGATGCTGCGGTCGGCCGTGCGCCACTTCGCAGCATTGATGCCTCACTCCGACAACCTCGATCCGCTGCGACGCTTCGAAATCTCACACCCCGAGCTCGCCGCGCGGGTCGAGCGTGCGATGCGGCTCGATGCGAAAGCTGCCGCACTCGGGCTGCTCGATCTCTTCGCGGAGCGTGTGCCGGACCAGCGCGCAATCGCCGCGATCCGCCGCGTTTGATCCAGTGTGGCGCCGCCGCCACACTACGATTCCCGCTTCATCCCCTTCCGCGCGCGAAGGACGAAGCGGATCGGGCTGCCCACCAGCGCCAGCGCTTCGCGGAACTGGTTCTCCAGATACCGGCGATACGAGAAGTGCAACGGCTCGTCGACGTTCGAGAACAGCGCGATCGTCGGCGGCCCTGACTTCAGTTGCGTCGCGTAGTAGAACCTGCGCGGTCGGCCGCGAGTGCTCGGCGGCTGGTGTCCGGCGATCGCGCGCTCGAGAATCTCATTGAGCTCCGAAGTTTTGAACTTCCGCCGGTAGCCGCTCACGATCCGGTCGATCGCGGGAAAGATCTTCTCGACGCGCCGTCCGCTCTTTGCGGAGATGAACTCCACCGGCGCGTATGCGAGGAACTTCAGATGAAAGCGGATCATGTCTTCGAATTTCTTCGCTTCGTCCTGGGTGTGCTCGCCGACGTCCCACTTGTTCACGAGAATCAGCGCCGCTTTGCCCGCTTCGTCCGCGTAGCCGGCAACGGTGGCGTCCTGCGCCGTCACGCCGCCCGTCGCGTCGATGATGACCAGCGCGATCTCTGCGCGATCGATCGCCTTCCGGGCCGAAATCACGGCCAGCTTCTCCGTTTCCTCGGTCGTTTTCCCCTTACGCCGGATGCCGGCGGTGTCGATCAGCAGATACCGCTTTCCGTTGCGCTCGACTTCGGAGTCGATCGCGTCGCGCGTCGTTCCCGAGATCGGCGAAACGACGGCGCGTTCTTCGTTTGTCAGGCGGTTGAGCAACGATGATTTGCCGACATTCGGACGGCCGATGATCGCCACGCGAACGGGAGCGTCGACGTCCTCCTCTTCGTCAGCCGCCGACTCGGGCGGAACGATCTCGCTGATCGCGTCGATCAGCTCTTCGAGGCCCTGGCCGTGCTCGGCGGACACGGGAAGCAGCCGCTCGAAGCCGAGCTCGTAGAATTCCGAGACGCTCTCCTCGGCATCCTTGCGATCGACCTTGTTGACCATGAGCACGGTCCGGTCGGCGACCCGGCGCAGCTCCTGGGCGATGTCGCGGTCCTCGGCCATCACACCGGCGGCTCCGTCCACCACGAACAGGACGAGATCCGCATCGGCGATCGCGCGGTTCGCCTGCTCGCGGATCTCGCTCGCGTAGGCCGACATCGGCGAGGCGCCGTACTCGAGACCGCCGGTGTCGGTGAGCTCGTAGCGGCGGCCATCGTCGAGCGTCACGATGTCCGTGAGCCGATCGCGGGTCATGCCCGGACGGTCGTGAGTGAGCGCGCGGCGCTTGCCGGCGAGACGGTTGAACAGCGTCGACTTGCCGACATTCGGCCGGCCGGCGATCACCACGCGTTTGAGGTTAGCCATGGACCGCGAATGCTACAGCGCCCTCTCCCGCCCGCGTGCATGGCCGAAGCGCCGGGTGAGGGCTGCAGCAATCACCCCTCATCCGGCCTTCGGCCACCTTCTCCCCGCTTCGCGGGGCGAAGGCGCTGACTCTCAGAAGTGATAGCCGAACATCGGCACGAAGTGCCAGGCGATCCAGAAGAGCACGGCACCGGCGGCGGTGTTGATTAGGTTCATCGCCCCGTTCGCGATGTTCGGCCTGAAGCTGCCGACGATACTCTCGAAGTACGATCCCAGAAATGCGCAGGCGGTGGTCACGGCGATGACTCGCGTCTTCGCGATCACGACACTGCCGATGAATCCGGGCGCGAGGTGATGCGCGGCGACCGCCACGCCGACCGCCGCGACGACGAATCCGGCCAGGACGCCGGCAACTGTCCCCTCGATCGAGATCGCACCCTCCGTCCCGCGCTCGACGCGCTTGAACGTCAGCGGCATGAACGCGCGCCGACCGAAGAGCTGTCCGATCTCGGATCCCGTCGTGTCCGCCGCCGCCGTTGCCAGTGCGGCGATGCCCATGAACAGCGGAACCAGGCCCAGTCCGCGCCAGCACGCGACGGCGCAGAGCGCGGCCACGCCGACGTTTGCGATCGCGTGATCGGCCCCGCGACGGCCGCCTTTCTCCTGCGCCAGTCCCGCGCGCGACTTGCGCGCATAGCCGAGTTTCGTGCAGGCGGTGCCGATGACGAAAAACGCCAGCAGCGCCGCATACAACGAGGGGCCGCCGCCGAGAATCACGATGCAGCCGAGAACCCATCCGACGATGGCACCGGAGATGTCGACGCTGCGCAACGCGTAGCCGGCGATCGCCAGAACGGTGTTCGCGGCGAGCCACGGCCACGCGATCGGCGGATACGTTTGCCACTCCATCAGCGGTTGAATTCCCACCGCCGCGAGCACTCCGCCCGCCACCGCCGGAACCACGACGTTGTCGTTGAGGCCGAGCGGGAGCGACTCCGCGATCGCGGAAACGATCGTGGCCACTGCGATGGCGACGAGCGACGGCCCGCCGAACAGTTGCGCCGTGACAGCGGCGGCTGCTCCGCCGATCACGATGAACGCGATCAGCCCTCCCCAGCTCTTCTCTCGATTCCACGGCAACCGTGCCACCGGCATCGCCCGACCGACGACCGTCGCAAATCCGTCGCCGAACGCGAGCAGCACCCACGCCACGGCCGCGATCTCGACGTGCCAGTTGAAGATGACGATCAGCAGCACGACGGCCGCGGGATACATCACGATCCCCTCGTCGTACCCGCGCTCGTGTCGCGAGACTCCACGCCCGACCACGCGATGCAGGATCAGCCAGTTGCAGACGACCGCCAGCGCGGCGATGCCCGCCGCAACGCGCCAGGGCAGCCACAGTAGCGTCACCGCGAACAGTCCGAATGCGATGTGCAGGAACTTTCGCAGCGGTTCGTTCGTTTCGTGCGGCATGGACATGGAATGATGAACGATGAACGATGAACGATGAACAAAGCAAGACTCTGTTCATCGTTCATCATTCATCGTTCATCGTTATGTCTACAATAACGCTGGACATGCCGCTTGAATCCAAGCCACCGCTCCTCTCCGTGATCGTCCCCTGCTACAACGAACGGGCGACGGTGGCTGAGCTCCTGCGGCGCGTGCGAGCGGTCCCCATCAACAAGGAGATCATCGTCGTCGACGACAAGTCGACGGACGGCTCGAAGGACGTGGTCGCGGCGCTGGCCCGCGAATGGCCGGAGATCCGGCACGTTCTGCAGCCGGTGAACCAGGGCAAGGGAGCGGCGATCCGGCGCGGCATCGAAGAGGCGCGCGGCGACATCGTGCTGATCCAGGACGCCGACCTGGAGTACGACCCGGAGGAGTATCCGAAGCTGATTCAGCCGATCCTGGACGGGCACGCGGACGTCGTGTTCGGATCGCGCTTCGAAGGCTACCCCCGCCGCGTCATGCTCTACTGGCACCGCCTCGGCAACAACCTGCTGACGTTCCTCTCGAACGCGACGACCAATCTCGATCTCACCGACATGGAGACCTGCTACAAGGTCTTCCGTCGCGAGGTCATCCAGTCGATCAAACTGAAGTCCGATCGGTTCGGCATCGAGCCGGAGATCACCGCCAAAGTCGCCAGGCGCGGCTACCGCATCTACGAAGTGCCCATCTCGTACTACGGCCGCGATTACTGGGAAGGGAAGAAGATCAACTGGAAGGACGGCTTCAGCGCGATCTGCACCATCCTGAAGTACGGCCTCTTCGATGATCACTCCAGCGAACCGGCGACGTACCGCACGATTCGCCGCCTGGACAGCCTGAAACGGTACAACCGCTGGATCTGGGATCGCGTGCAGCCGTACGTCGGGCAGCGCGTGCTCGAAGTCGGCGCCGGCTCGGGAACGATGACGCGGTTTCTCTACGGCCGCGAGTTGATCGTGGCGACGGACAAGGAGACGCCGTACCTCGAACGGCTGCGCAATGCGTTTCGCCGCCGGCCCGGCGTGATCGTCGAGCGATTCGACCTCGACTCCGACCCGACGGACGACCTCTCGCGATACGCGTTCGACACGGTGACCTGCATCAATGTCCTCGAGCACACGGCAGACGATGTGGCCGCGCTCCGGCGCGTCCGCCGGATCCTGATGCCCGGCGGCCGCGTGATCATCTACGTCCCGGCGGGAAAGCATCTCTTCGGCACGCTGGACCGAAGCGTCGGGCATCAACGCCGCTACGAGAAGGACGAGCTCGCGGAAAAGCTGCAGCAGGCCGGTTTTCAGGTTGAAGAGATCGGGTATCAGAACCAGATCGCGAAGATCGCGTGGTGGCTGAACTCGAAGATCCTTCACCGTCAGGAACTGCCGCTCGCGCAATCGCGCATCTTCGACCGCCTCGTGCCGCTCCTCAGAACGCTGGAAGGAAACTCTCCGTCCAGCGGCCTGAGTCTGATCGCTGTCGGGCGCAAGCCACCGATCGCCGACGTCGCAGCTCCCGCTCCCGAGATGGCGATGGCCGAAGTCACGGCATGACCCGGGCCGCACTCATCCTCGCCGGCGGAGCGGGCACACGACTGCGCCCGCTCAGCTCAGACGAGAATCCCAAGCAGTTCCTGCAGGTCTTCGGTGGAAAATCGCTCCTGCAGCTCACGTGGGAGCGGCTGATGCGGCTGCTCCGCGCCGAGAACATCTTCGTCTCGACGAACGAGCAGTACGCCGGGAAGTGCCTCGCTCACCTCCCGCACCTGCAACCGGAGAACATCATTGCCGAGCCGGCGCGCCGCAATACCGCGCCGGCGATCGCGCTCTCGTGTTTCACGATCGAGTCGCGCATCGGAGCGAGCACGATCGCTTGCCTGCCGTCCGACCACTACATCGCCGATCCGGCCGGATTCACCGCCGTGATCGAGCGCGCGTATGCGCATGCCGAACGTTCCGACGATCTTGTGACGATCGGCATCGCGCCGACCGAACCGCACACCGGCTACGGATATCTCGAGCTCGGTGACGAGATCGCGCCGGGCGTGATCCGCCTTCGACGTTTCACGGAGAAGCCGTCGCGCGAGCGCGCGGAAGAATTTCTGCGGAGCGGAAACTACGCGTGGAACGGCGGCATCTTCGTCTGGCGATCGACGGTGTTCCGTCGCGAGCTCGAGCGCGCCGCGCCGGCCCTCGCGCGCGTCGCACACGACAACTACGCGCAGATGCCGAACATCTCGATCGATTACGCGCTGATGGAGAAGGCACCGCGCGTCGCCACGATCCGCGGCGATTTCGGATGGTCGGATGTCGGGTCGTGGGAGGCGTTGCGCCGGTCGGGAGCCACGATTCCGCCGGGCGTGGAACCGGTTGACGGTTGACGGCGGACGGTTGACGAGGCCCTATCTCGCGACCGCGTGTCTTGCGCTGCGAGGCGTGGTTTCCGCGAATCGTTGACCTCGAGCCGACGAAGCGCTAGCCGCGCGGTCGCAACGCAGGGCCTTGTCAACTGTCAATCATCAACTGTCAACAGACTCCGCTGTCCACGGTCAACCGAATAAACGAAACGCGTTCTCCCACAACACACGCCGCTCCACTGCCTCAGACAGCCCGAGCGCGCGAAACTCCTCGACGTTGCGTCGCGGCGAAACCACGCCCGGCGCCGGCCAGTCGGTTCCCCACAGCACTTTCTCGCTGATGTCGGCGAGACGCGGCAAGTAGCGCAGAAGCGACTTCGGCGGAATGCCGGACACATCGACCGACACGTTCGCGTGGCGACGCGCCAGAAAGAACGCCGTCTCGCCGTACAGCGGACGTCCGGCGTGCGCCAGGATGATCCGCAGCGTCGGGAAATCGACGGCCACGTCGTCCACCGGCATCGGGTCGCCGTAGACGTTTCGCGCCCGCGGGAACACCGACGTGCCGGTGTGAAACATCACCGGCACTCTCTTCTCGTCGCACGCGCGATAGACATCCGCGAGCTGCGGCAACTCCGCTCGATACGCGTTCGGCCAGAAGAGCTGATGCGGCGGATGAATCTTGATCATGCGGATGCCGAGGTCGAGGATGCGACGGGTTTCTTCGCCTGGGTCGCGCACGAGCAGCGGATTCACGGAGCCGACGGGCAGGAGCCGGTCCCGGTGGCCGTACGTGAACTTCGCGACCCAGTCGTTCACCTCGCGCGTGAAGCCCGTCACGTCGGGCGCCACATAGTTGATGCAGCAGGCGCGCTCGATCTCGTTCTCATCCAGAAAACGCAGAATCGATTCGGGCGACGCCAGAACGTCGCGCGCATTCGCGTGCGATGGATCGTCGATCATCCGGAGCACGTCCGGATGCAACATCGACCATGGCTGAATGTGAAGGTGAACGTCGAAGACCCGCATGCGCTACGACAACATCACGAGACGCATGCAGACCGCGTTCGCCGGGCACGCGTCCTGGAACTCGCGCGACCGCAGAAGCTGCGGGTGCACTTCATCGCGATCGATCGTCTTGAATCCTCTCTTCTTGAAATACTCCTCGGCCGTCGTGGTGAGGAGGTAGAACTCGCGCAGACCGCGCGATGCAAGGCGATCGAGGAGTTGCCGCACGATCCGCCTTCCCAGGCCGTGGCTCCTGTGATCAGCCGCGACGGCGATCGAGCGGATCAGCGCCGCCGTCTCGTAGGGTTCCGACCCGCCGCATGCCACGACTTGCCCTCGATCGCGCGCTACGACGAACGTCTTCCAATGCTCGTCGACGCCGGCAACCGGCAGTCCGCTCGCGACGAGCAGCTTCTTGATTTCCGGGATATCGGCTGCACTCGCGGCGGAGATCTTGATCTCCTGCTCCATGGACCTGCACCGATGATACGGCAGTCTGCGACCTGCCGATCTGCGATCTAAAAAGAAGGCCGCGCGGGAATCGCGCGGCCTTCCGGGAGATGAAGCGTTGCTACTGGGTCAGTGTTCGCGGTTGCTCTTCGATCCCGTCCTGCCCACGTCTGAGACCCCGTCGCCCAGGCGGCCGTCGCCTTCCGTGCTGCTCTCTTTTCTGCGGCTCGGCTCGTCGTCCCATTTCTCCGAACGGCCGATGTTCTTGCCGAAATCGGCATTCGAATCAATCTCGACGCGGCCCTTCCTCTCGGGCTTGCTGCGGTTGATGTCGTCCGCGTCGGTGGAATTGCTGTTGCGGCTCAGCTTGTCACTGTCTCGGTCTCGGTTTTCCATCGTGTAAACCTCCGCTTTTCAAATTCGGTTTCGGGCATCGCCCGAGTTATTTGTATTGCAACGGAGGTGCCGCCGAACCAGACTCAGCGCAGCTCGAACACCACCGAAACCGCGTAATTGAGAATCTGCGCGCCGCTCTCCACCGGGACCTCCGAGACGACCTCGGCCATCGCGACACCCTTCCCCATCGGCATCGGGCGCGGGATCTCGGCACGGCTCCCTTCGCTGATCGACAGCGCGCGACCGAGGGTACGGCCGGCGGCCTGCGCAAGAACGGCGGCTTTCGCCTTCGCGTCGTTGAACGCCGAGAGCAGACCCTGATCGCGTCCGCGCGACGGATCCGACACTTCGAAGTTCAGACCGGATGCCTGGTTGACTCCGGCGGAGATCGCAGCCTGCAGGAGCCTTCCGGCCGAAGCGATGTCCGAGCGCGTGACAGTGACGTTGTTGGACACCTGATAGCCGATGATGCGCGGCAATTGTCCCTGGTTGTTGTACTCCTGCTGCGGGTTGATGTAGAAGTTCGACGTCCGGATCTCCTTATCCGTCGCGCCCGCCTTCTTCAGCGCGGCGATCACTGCGGCCACACGCGCGTTGTTGTCGTTGACAGCGCCATCGACAGTCGGCGCGACGGTCTGAACGCCGACGGTGAACATGACGCGGTCCGGCGTGACCTGCGCCGAACCGTTGCCCGTGACGCTGATCGTCTGTGCCCAGACGAGCGATTCGGGCGTCGGGACGACAGGCGTCTGAGCGACGGCCGCCGCCGCGATCGACGCCGCTAAGATCGAGATCCATGTGATTCGTTTCATGACTCCTCCTCGTAATTAGACGCACCGCGAATGGTTGCGGGTGCTGGTGTGTTTCCGTACAATGCGCGCCTCTCGTGACGCCGCCGGCGTTCCGCGCACAGGAGATCCCCTGATCAATGGCAGACCCGAATGACAAGGTGCCGGGCCAGGCATCGGGACGCTACTATGTCGATTCGCAGTGCATCGACTGCGATCTGTGCCGCGAGACCGCCCCTGCGAACTTCCAGCGCAACGACGAGCAGGGTTTCTCCTACGTTTACAAACAACCCGAGACTCCCGAAGAAGAGACGCTCTGCAAGGACGCACTCGATAACTGCCCGGTCGAGGCCATCGGCAGCGACGGATCCTAGTCGCTTCAGTCTGCAATCAGCATTCAGCAATCAACAATTCAGC
>Ga0210377_10001926_pt1 | contig 18503 bp, 17 predicted proteins | sample PLM4_65_b1redo_FD_155480 | JGI IMG/M metagenome (GOLD analysis project Ga0210377, IMG submission 155480) | Groundwater sediment microbial communities from an aquifer in East River, Colorado, USA - PLM4_65_b1 redo | ecosystem: Environmental > Terrestrial > Soil > Riparian zone | place: USA: East...
GTGGCCTCGTCGGCGTCCGGATCGATCTCGCGGGCCGCGGCGGCCCGTCCGGCTCGCTCCTCGTCGAGGCGTTCCCAGCCGAGCGCCAGGATCGAGTCCGCGTCCAGGCCGTCGAACCCGCGCAGGCCGACCATCGCGTCATGACGCTCGCGCCCGATCGCCCACTCGTCCTGGCCGCCGGCGAGCGTTTCCTCCAGCCAGGTCCCGTACAGCTCGACCGCGATCTTGGCGCTCTCAGCTGCTCGTTCCAGGCGACGCTGCTCGGCACCGGCCAGGGTCCCCGCGCCGGCGGTCACCAGCTCGTCGAAGAAGGCCGGTAGGTCGGCCGCGGTGTCGATCTCGATCTGCTGCCAGCGCCGGACCTGGGGGACGGTCGCCCGGGTCTTGGCCTCCTCGACGAACGTACCGACGGCCTCGAGTCGCCCGGCGATCGTTGCGAGCCGGTCGACGAGGGGTGCGTGATCGCGCGCGAAGAGCAGGAACAGGCCGTCGCCGACCGTGTCGAGCGCCAACGACCGACGCTCCCAGATGCGCAGGACATCCGTGTCGAAGATCGCGCGACGCAGGTTGTGGATCTCGAGATCGCGCTCGAAGCGAACCTCCGCCGACAGGCCGGCCGGATCGAGCCCCTCGATCTCGGCCAGGTGGGCCCGCTCCGCGGTGAGCTCCGCAAGAACCTGCTCGCGACTGCCGTCGCCGAGCAGGTCGTCGTCGCGGTGGAGGCCCAGGGCGGTCCCGAGGACCGGGTTGTCGCGAACGAGCCGGACGAACCGCTCCTCGACGAGGTCGTAGAAGCGGTCGTCGAGCGGGCCGCGGTCCTGGGCAGGTGCCGGGCGCGGCAGGGCCATCGGCGTGCTTCCTTCGTTCATGCGGCGAGAAACCTCCCCGTTCGCCGGTCGTTCCGTGCCGGCGTGGTGTTGCGTTCCGAGGGGCCCGTGATCTGGCCGGATCAGGCCGTGGCCACGAGCGAACCGTGCGGGACTGGCTGCCTGGTGGTCTCGGCCAGGGCAGCACGGGTCGCGGCGATCGTCGTCTCGATGTCGTCCGACGTGATTCCATAGTGGGTGACCGCGCGGACCTGCCCGTGCGGATATTCCACCATCAGGACGTCGTGCGCTCGGAGGGCGTCCAGGAACGCGGCCCGGTCGCGCTCGACCTTGAACACCACGAAGTTGGTTCGGACCCGGCCCGGGTCGAGCGGTCCTTCGCCCGGCTGGGTGGTCCCGCCGGCCGAAACGATCCCGCCCATCCCGCTGAGGGCCTCGGCCAGGCGGTGGGCGTTCGTGTGGTCCTCGGCCAGCCGTTCGATGGTGCCGTCGGGGCCGTCGGACAGGGCGACCAGCCCGGCCGCGGCCAGGATGCCGGCCTGGCGCATCCCTCCACCGACCAGCTTCCGGCCTCGCCGGGCGCGCCAGATCACGTCGCGGCTGCCGACGACGACCGAGCCGACGGGGCAGGCGAGGCCCTTGGACAGGCAGAAGGTCACGGTGTCGGCCGGCCCGGCGAGCTCGGTGGGCGCGACGCCCAGGGCGACCACGGCGTTCCAGAACCGGGCGCCATCGATGTGCAACGGCACGCCGTGGGCGTGAGCGATGTCGGCGACCTGGCGGGTGTACGCCGGCGTGAGCGGCTGACCCATCGAGTGCGCGTGGGTGTTCTCGATCGTGACGAGGCCACTGATCGGCTCGTGCGGATCGTTCGGGTCGCGGAACGCTCCCTCGATCGCGGTCAGGTCCATCGTGCCGTCCGGTCGGTCCTCGAGCGAGCGGATGCTCGTTCCGACGATGACCGCGTGCCCGGCCGCCTCGTCGATGACGAGGTGATGCTCGCGACCGCCGATCGTCTCCTGGCCTCGGTTGAGGTGAGCGAGCTGGGCGACCAGGTTGCCCATCGTTCCGGACGCCACGAAGAGGCCGGCCTCCTTGCCGAGCAGGGCAGCCGCCCGTTCCTCGAGCGCGTTGACCGTCGGGTCGTCACCGAAGACGTCGTCGCCGACCTCGGCGTCGGCCATCGCCCGGCGCATGGCGGGTGTCGGATGGGTGACGGTGTCGCTCCGCAGATCGATGATGGGCATGGGTGGGGAGTATAGGTCGGGATCACCCTCGGCTCCCGGGCGGGGTCCGGCTCGTTTGATGCAACTCGACTGCATAGTTGATGCAACTCGACTGCATACCCGTCGCCGTCGCAGGCGCGTCGCCGTCCCTGGCAGCGCGCCTGGGTCGCGTCTGGGCGACGTGCCCCGGCCGGCCGGCCAGCCGACGCAAGCCGCCCGAGCCGGCCCGCCAGAACCGGCCCGGCCAACGTCACGATCTGCCAATTGCCGATGCAGTCGAGTTGCATCACCCGCCGGGGCTCGTCCGCGGAGTGAACGGGCGACAAGCCCGCGGTCCTCTGCTATGCTCCGCCATCGCCACAGCTGGACCCGTGGTGTAGCGGCCCAACATGCCAGCCTGTCACGCTGGAGATCGCCGGTTCGAATCCGGTCGGGTCCGCCACAAGCGCTTTTTCCTACGCCCCGTCCGCCCGCCCGGACGGGGCGTTCCTCCTCCCGTCGACATCCGCCGAGGGGTCAATCGTGCGGTCTGGCAGAATCCACCGGTGAAGACGCGTCCGCTCCTTGCTGCGCTGGGCGTGCTCGTCGCCGTTCTCGTCGTCACGGTTCTCGCGGCGTTCGCGGCCACGCTCCCGTACGGCGCGCCGACCGGTTCGGGTATCGCGGTGGGCGCCGGGGCCTCCAGCGCTCCTGCGCCCGCCGCTTCGCCGGCCGGGTCGTCGGCCGCAGCCGGAGCGGCCAGCGCCCCGCCCGCCGCCGCGCCGTCGGCGTCGCCCATGCCTTCGCCAGCTGCAAGCCCGGTCGAGATCGCGATCGTGCCGGTCACCGATTTCCGTGCACCGCAGACCTCGACCAATCTGCGCGAGATCCAGGCGATCCTCGCCGGAACGAGCGGCCGCTATCAGGCGCTCGAGCTGGTCGCCGCCGAGGCCGACGCCATCCTCGAGGAGCTGGGGCTCGCCCGACCCGCCGTGGCGGACCGGCTCGTCCTGGCCGGCGACGCGGACGCCCTCGCGGCCAACCTGGCCACGACACCCAAGCGGCTCGGGTTCCTCCGCGCGGACGCGCTCGGCCCCTCGGTCCGCGCCCTGGGCTGGGGCGTTGACTCGCTGTTCGGCGTGGGTCGTGTGACGAACCAGGTCGATTGGCCGCTGGTCGCGGCGTTTCGGGCGGGGACCGCGCCCGATGCCTTCGATCCGTCCGCGACCTGGACGCTGTTCGCCGGTGGCGACATCCTGCTCGACCGCGGGGTCTACAAGACGCTCGTGGTCGAGGGCAAGGGCGAGGACTTCCCGTTCGGTGGTGGAACTGCCGAGATCACCAGCCGCTACTGCTGCTCGGCCTTCGGCTGGGAGCTGCCACGCGCCAGGCGCACGGGGAACGCCGGTGCCTTCCGCGACCTCATCGAGGGGGCCGATCTGGCCATCGCCAACTTCGAGAACCCGGCGCCGGATCGCTTCCGATGGCACACCAAGGGCACGGTCTTCTCGGCCGACCCGGCCCTGATCGAGGGTCTCGCCGACGCCGGGATCGACTACCTGTCACTGGCCAACAACCACATCCGCGACGCGGGCGGGCAGGGGCTCCTCCAGACGATCGCCAACATCCGGCGCGAGGGGATCGCCGTCTCGGGCGCCGGCAAGGACCTGGCGACGGCACGCAAGCCGGGCCTGCTCGAGGCCGGCGGCCAGACCGTCGCCATCCTCGCCTACGACGCGATCGCCGGCTACTACCACGCGACCGCCGACAAGATCGGCAGCGCGCCGCTGACGGCCTCGATCGTCCGGGCGGACATCCGGGCGGCCCGAAAGGCGGGCGCGGACGTCGTGATCGCCTTCCCCCACTGGGGCACGGAGTACCGCTCGAAGCCGTTCGCCGCTCAGCAGAACCTCGCCCGGATGATCATCGACTCGGGAGCGGACATGGTCATCGGCAACCACGCTCATTGGGCGGCGGCGATGGAGGTCTACGAGGGCAAGCCGATCTGGTACGCGCTCGGGAACTTCGTCTTCGACCAGACGTGGTCGGAACCGACGATGGAGGGGATCACGCTCGAGCTGACGTTCTCGGGCGCGGACCTGGTCCAGGTCCGGATGCGTCCGCACCTGATCCTGGATCGGTCGCAGCCCAACTTCCTCGACCCCGCCGCCGACGGCAAGATCGTCCTGGGCCAGGTCTTCTCGGCATCAAAGGGGCTGCTGCCCTGGTGATCGTCCCGCCCGGCTGACCTGATCACGTTCCCGAGGGAGTCGCGGCGCCCTACACGATCCCGGCGAACAGGTCCGTCTCCGGCTTGGCCGTTTCGACCCGCGACTCGCGCAGGATGAACGCTTCCTTCGTCCAGCCGTCGCGCCAGCCGTCGAGGCCCATCGCCAGGAACGGGTTGTCGAGCGCGAACTGGGTGACGTGCTCGTGCATCGCCCGCCACTTGGCCTCGAGCGGGGCGCCGGACGTGTCGACCCAGGTCGTCACGGTCTCGTCGGGGACGAGCATCTTCGCGGCGAACGCCTCCACCTCGGCGATCTGCTCGGGCGTCGCATCATCGGGTGGCGCCCAGAAGCTCTTCTCGCCACGGGCAGCCAGCGCCGCTTCCATCCGCTTTCGAACGGATCCCGGGATGGCCTGCTCGTACAGCTTCGATGGCGCCCACGGTGCCAGCCCGCCATCGTCGGCGCCTGGACCCGGACCGCCATGCTCCGGTGCGAGCTGCTCCGGGTACCAGGCGGCATCACCGGCCCGCGCGAAGGCGCGGATGGCGACGTCGTGCGTCCGGATGTGGTCCGGGTGGCCGTACCCGCCGAACGAGTTGTAGGTCGTGACGACGTCGGGCTGGTAGCGACGGATCATCCAGACGAGCCGCCGGGTCGCCTCGTCGACGTCCGCCTGCCAGAAGGAGCGCGGATCGGCATTCCCGGGCCGGCCCATCATGTCGGAGTCGTGGTAGCCGAGGTTCTCCCACTCGGTGACGCCGAGGTGGGCCATCGCCCGCTCGAGCTCGGCCGCGCGCAGCTCGCCGAGGCGACGGTGGTTCTCCGGCGTATCCAGATCGGGCACCACGATCTCGCCCATCTCGCCGCGGGTGCAGGTCACGAGCACGACGCGGTGGCCGTCGGCGACCGCCTTGGCCATCGAACCTCCCGTCCCGATCGTCTCGTCATCGGGATGGGCGTGGACCGTCATGAGGGTCGGCCGGTGGGCCGGGGTGATGGCCATCGTCCCAGGATGCTAGCGCAGACCCGTACTTTCGGGCGATGTCGCCCACGGCTGGCTCCGCCGCACGCTTCGCCGATGATGAACCGACTACCGAGACGGATCCGGCTCGGCTTCTCGAACGGACACCCGGAGGCGGCCCCGACGACTGCGATGCCCGATCAGGTCGAGTTCGTGGCCTATGGCGAGGACTGCATCCTGTCCGGCCGTGCCGTCCTCGATGCCGCCCGCCTGTCGGACATGCTCAACGACCACGATGAGTACCTCGTGTCGGGGCTGGCCATCCAGCGTTTCGACGAGGAGGCTCCATTCGAGCTCGATGACGAGATCGCCGTCCCGCGCGACGAGATCTACCTGGTCCACGCCAGCGGGCCGCGCGGCGATGCCAGCCGGCGTCACCGGACGGCGCCCCAGCATCTCGCCATCAAGATGGGCCCGTACAAGGTCCGCGGCTTCTTCCACGCCCTCCCCGGCGCCGACCCAGTGGCCGCCTTCCGCCGACGCAAGGTGATGGTGCCGCTGACCCAAGGTCGGATCGAATACACCTTCCACGGCGAGCATCGCGAGACGAAGGTCGAGACCGTGATCGTCAATCGCGAGCAGATCGACTGGGTAGAGGCGGTCCTGCCGACCCAGGTCGAGTTCCCGGAAGGCCCCAAGCGACTGGTTTCGAAGCCGGCCTGACCGCGTCGTTCCCGCGCCCCTACTTTCGGGTCATACCCGGTCTGGGACCCCGCCCGCGGCCATGTTGCAGGAGGTCACCGGCATCGCGCCGGAGGTACTTACGGGCGGCTAGGCGCGGGGCCGGACTGGGCTGACGATCGGTCCATGATCGAGAGCCTCGGCCACCGTCTGCGGGTTGTCTTTGGCCGCTCCACGGGCTCCGCCGAACCGTCCGCATCCGTCTGGGTCGATCCCGGCCGGAGCGCCCAGCACGTGGAGTTCGTCGCGTATGGCGAAGATTGCATCCTGTCCGGGATCGTGCGCCTGGCCAGCGACCGCCTGACCGACATGCTCAACGAGCACGACGAGTACCTGCTCGTGGACGTCCTTGTCGAGGGTCTCGCCGGCGACCGCGCGGTCGAGGCCACCGAAGTCCTGGTCCGGCGCGACGAGCTGTTCCTCGTCCACGCGGCGGGCCCGCGCGGGAACCTGGACCGGCGTCACCGGACCCGGCTGCATCCCGTGGCGATCCAGATGGGTCCCTACCACGTCCGCGGCTACCTCCACGTCCTGCCCGGAGCCGATCCGGTCCAGGCGATCCGACGACGCAAGGCCATGGTCCCGCTGACCGACGCATGGATCGAGTTCCCGCTGGCCTCCGGACGCGAGCGTCGGCGGGTTGGGACGGTGGTCCTGAACCGCGGACAGATCGACTGGATCGTGCCGGCCATCGACGACGAGGTGGAGATGCCCGACCTTCCGCTCAGCGCCGAGCAGGGCCGACTGGTCAAGGATTTCACCGGCGCCCTGTTCGAAGGCCTCTAGGTCAGCCCGGGCAACCGGCGCGACTCCGCGCCGACTACCATCGGGGCGCCATGCCGCCTGAACCGACTGCCGCCAACGCCGCTGACGCGCGTCCCGCTCCGCTGGACGGTCTCACCGTCATCGATTGCTCGACGGTGCTGGCCGGTCCGTATTGCACGATGCTGCTCGGGGACCTGGGCGCGGACGTCGTCAAGGTCGAGCCACCTGAAGGCGATGCCACCCGCGGTTGGGGACCGCCGTGGGTCGGTTCCTTTGGCGATGGCTCGCGGACCGCGGCCTATTACCTCGCGGTCAACCGCAACAAGCGAAGCCTCCGCCTGGATCTCAAGGCGCCCGATGGCGCGGCGGTCCTGCGACGCCTGCTCGAGCGTGGCGACGTGTTGGTCGAGAACTTCCGCGTCGGCGGTTTCGCTCGACTCGGGTTCGACGACGAGACACTCCGTCGCCTGAACCCGTCGCTGGTCCACCTCGCCATCTCCGGCTACGGGCTCGACGGCCCGTCCGCAACGCTGCCCGGCTACGACTTCGTGATCCAGGCGCTCAGCGGACTCATGTCGATCACCGGCGCACCCGATGCCGACGGTGGCGGTCCGACCAAGGTCGGGGTGGCGATCAGCGACGTCGTGACCGGCATGCTCGGCGCGGTCAGCGTGCTGGCCGGGCTGGTCGGACGCGAGCGGGGTGTCGCGACCGGGCTCGCAGGTGGCCAGCGGATCGACGTGTCGCTCCTCGGCGCGACGCTGGCCAGCCTGGTCAACCAGGCGCAGAACGCCTTCACCGCCGGAACCGCGCCGGGCCGCCTCGGGAACGCCCACCCGAACATCGTCCCGTACGAGACCTTCGAGACGGCGGACCAGCCGATCGCCGTGGCAGTCGGATCGGAGCGGCAGTGGCGGCGGTTCTGCGAGGTCCTCGGGTTGCCCGATCTGGCCGGCGATCCACGGTTCGCGACCAACGGCGAACGGGTCGTGCACCGAGCCGAGCTGCGCCCGATCCTGGCCGGGCGGCTGCGGAGCCGCGATGCCGGGACCTGGCTGGACGCCCTGGAGCGGGCGGCCATCCCATGCGGCCCGATCAATGACATCGTCGGCGCCTTCGCATCGCCCGAGGCGGAGGCCCTCGGCATGACCGTCGAGCAGACCCACCCGACATGGGGTCACATCCGCCAGGTCGGGATCCCGTTCCGGCTGTCTGGCACGCCCGCATCCATCCGCCTGCCCCCGCCGGCACTCGGCGAGCACACCGACGAGCTCCTCGATTCCCTCGGCTACTCGCGCGCCGAGATCGCCGACCTGCGAGCGCGGCGGATCGTCTGAGGGGGCGCGTCAGCCAGGCGCGTCCGGCTCGAGCCCGCGCAGCCGCTCCGCGACGCTCTGGAGGATGGCCAGGCGGATGCTCGGCGATCCATCGATCAGCGAGTTGAAGCCGCGGTGGGTGATGACGAGCAGCTTCGTCGGTCCCTCGGCGATGGCCGTCGCGGTTCGCCGCCCCTCGCTCAGCAGGGCGATCTCGCCGAGGTAGTCGCCCGGTCCGAGCGTGTTGATGGTCCGTCCGTCGCGCTCGATCCGGACGCGACCCTCGACGATCAGGAAGAACTCCTGGGCGATGTTGCCCTGGCGCATCAGCGTGTAGCCGTCCGGTACGTCGACCTCGTCGGCCAGGCGTAGGATCAGGTCGAGCGGCTCGCCGCGACACTGGCTGAACAGCGGCACCCGCCGCAGGAGCTCGAGCTTCGGGTCGTCCGCCACGCCAACGCCTCCCTGGATCCGCCCCGTCAACCACCGCATTACAACACGCGCCAGCGCCGTGCACCAGATGGGCACACGAGAACGACGATCCGTGCGCTCCTGCACGTGCCCGGGGTCGGGCGGCGCAACGGCCCTGCTAGACTCGGCCGCGCCGCACGCACCCGCGGGCCACCCGTCCAACCAAGCATCCGGAGGCGTTTCCGATGACCGACGACCGCGAGCGCTGGGCCCTCATCCTGGGCGCCTCGTCGGGGATGGGCCAGGCCACGGCCATCGCGCTCGCCAAAGCCGGCTACCGGATCTGCGGGATCCACCTCGACTTCCGGGCGGCGCTCGCGCACGTCGGCGAGGTCAAGGCCGAGATCGAGGCCGCGGGCTCCGAAGCGCTGTACATCAACATGAATGCCGCCGACGACGAGAAGCGGGCGGCCGCCCTGGCGACGCTGCGCGAGCGGTTCGACCGGTCCGAGACCCAGGGTCGCCACGCGTACGTCCGGGTCGTGATGCACTCGCTGGCGTTCGGCTCGCTGGTGCCGTTCCTCTCCGACGACCCGAAGGCAGCCGTCGACCGCAAGAAGATGGAGATGACCCAGGACGTCATGGCCAACAGCCTCGTCTACTGGGTCCAGGACCTCTATCGCGGCGGATTCCTCGAGGAGGGCTCCAAGATCTATGCCATGACCTCGGAGGGGTCATCGCGAGTCGTCCCGTCATACGGCGTCGTGTCGTCGGCCAAGGCGGCGCTCGAGTCGCACATCCGTCAGCTGGCGATGGAGCTGGCCCAGACGGGGGTGGGGATCACCGCCAACACGATCCGTGCGGGCGTAACGATGACGCCCGCCCTGATGAAAATCCCCGAGCACGACATGATCATTGCCTCGGCGACCAAGCGGAACCCGACCGGCCGGATGACCACGCCGCAGGACGTTGCCAACGCGATCCTGGCGCTCTCCGGCGAGGGCACGGACTTCATCAACGGCGAGGTCATAGGCGTCGACGGTGGCGAGTTCATCACCGGCTCGTAGCGCCGCTGGTGGCGCGGCGCCTGGCCATGCCGTGAGCGGGCGGGTGATCGTCGTCGGATCGGTCAACGTCGACCTGGTCGTCGCCGTCGAGCGATTGCCGGGTCCGGGCGAGACGGTCACCGGCGGCCGGTTCACGCGCCATCACGGCGGCAAGGGCGGCAACCAGGCGGTCGCGGCGGCACGTCTGGGCGCGGCCACCGCGTTCGTCGGGGCCGTCGGCGACGATGCGTTCGGGATCGAAGCGCGCGCGGCGCTCGAGGCCGAGGGGATCGACCTTGGCGGCCTGGTCACCCTCGAGGGCGAGGCCACGGGCGTCGCCTTGATCACGGTCGACGCAAGCGGCGAGAACACGATCGCCGTCGCCGGTGGCGCCAACGCGGCGCTGACGCCCGAGCACGTCGGCCGCGCGTTACGAGACCTGAACCCGGCGCGCGGTGACGTGGTCCTCGTCGGCCACGAGATCCCGACCGAGACGACCCGCGAGGCCTTGCGCCTCGGTCGCACCGCCGGCGCCACGACCATCCTGAATCCGGCTCCGGCGGCCGGCCTGGACCCGGCGCTGCTGGCACTCGCCGATCTCCTGACTCCGAATCGCGGCGAGCTCGCCGGGCTCACCGGGGATGACGCGCCCGCGCCAGGCCCCGTCGCGGCCAGTCTGGTCACGCGCCAACCATCGCGAGCGGTCCTGGTGACCCTTGGTGCGGAAGGAGCGTTACTGGTCGACGATGTCGGCGCGACCGCGTTCCGAGGCCCAAGCGTGACCGTGGTCGATGCGGTCGGGGCCGGCGACACGCTCAACGGCGCGCTGGCCGCGGGACTGGCGGGCGGGCTCGCGCTGCCCGAAGCCGCTCGCCGGGCAGTCACGGCCGCCACGCTCGCGGTGACGCGCGCCGGCGCTCGCGAGGGGATGCCGACCGTCGCCGAGCTTCAGGCCGCGGGGGGCTGAGCCGCGCGTGAGGCACGCTCGCGTGACCGACGCCCCAGCAGACCCGATCTTGGCGACAGGAGGAACGCGACTCCGAACATGAGCGTTTCGATCAGGACGATCGACGCACCAGAGGCCAGGTTGAGATAGAAGCTGAGATACAGCCCGACGACGGCCGACAAGGCCGCGATGACGACAGCGAGGGCCATCATCTTTCCGAAGCGGACAACGAGCAATTGTGCCGTGGCCGCGGGCGTGACCAGCATCGCCACGACCATGATGATGCCGACCGCCTGGATGCTGACCACGATGGTCACGCCGAGTAGCGCGAGCAGCAGGTACTCGAGGCCGGCCACCGGCAACCCGGATGCCGCCGCGCCGAGCGGATCGAAGGTGGCGTACAGCAGCTCCTTGCGGATCAGCAGGACGATCGCGAGCACGATGACGCTGAGGATTGAGAGCTGGACGAGATCGCCCAGGCTGATCCCGAGCACATTGCCGAGCAGGTAGCCGAGCAGGTCCTGCACGTAATTCCTGATCGTGCTGAATAGCAGGACGCCGAACGCGAACGTGCCCGCGAAGAGCACACCGACCGAGGTATCGAAGCGCAGCCGGCCACGGCGCGACACGAACCCGATTGCGAGCGCCGTCCCGACCGCCGCAATCGCGCCGCCGAAATAGAGCGGCGCACCGACCAGGTAGGCGATGACCAGCCCGGGGAACGTCGCGTGGCTGACGGCGTCGCCAATGAACGCGAGACCCTTGAGAACGACGAATGTGCCCATCACCGCACAGACGACGCCCACGAGGACGGATGCCGCAAGCCCTCGCTGCATGAACGGATAGACCATCGGATCGGTGATGAAGCCCGCCGGGTCCATCAGCGCGCCTCGTCGTGATAGTGGCGTTCGCCGGCAGGCGCCTCGTCGTGGTGGTGGGCGTCGTCGAGGACGACCCGGCCGCCGTCACCCGGCAGCACGAGGACGTGCCCGCCGTAGGTCTCTGCCAGGAGCCTCTGGTCGAGCACCAGGTTGGCCGGGCCTTGGGCAACCAGGCGACCATTCAGGAACGCGGCCTCGTGGAAACGCTGGGCGGCGCAGATCAGGTCGTGTGTCGTGGCGATCACCGTTCTGCCCGCACGAGCTTCACCCTCGAGGATGTCCATGAGATCCTCCTGGGTGGTGGCGTCGACCCCCGTGACAGGCTCGTCGAGCAGGTACAGCTCCGGTTCTGCGGCGATCGCGCGGGCGAGGAAGACGCGCCGACGCTGGCCTCCGGAGAGGGCGCCGATCTGGCGCTCGATCGCCTCGTGCATGCCGACCTTGTCGAGCGCATCGCCGACGACGTGGTGATCGTGTGGCCCAGGCTGCCGCCCGAAGCCGATCCTGCCGTAGCGGCCCATCATGACCACCTCGCCGACCGTCACCGGAAACTCCCAGTCAACGGCCTCCGCCTGGGGCAGATAGGCGATCCTGCCGACGCTCGAGCCGGGCCGCCCGCCAAGGACGGTCAGCCGACCCGACCACGGTTTGATGATCCCGGCGATTAGCTTCAGGAGGGTGCTCTTGCCGGCGCCGTTCGGCCCGATCACCGCCAGGAGCGAGCCCGGCCGCACGCTGAGGGAGACGTCCGTCAGCGCGGGCCGGTGGTCGTAGCCCGCAGACACCGCCTCCACCACGACCGACGCACCGTCGGCGCCGCCCGTCCTCGTCACCGGAGCGAGCGCATCGGCCGAGACCGCGGATGGAATGGTGCCCTGATTCACCTGAGCGCGGGCACGATCTGGTCGACGTTCCAGCGCATCAAGCCAGCGTAGGTATCCGCTGGCGCGTCGCTGAGCGCGTCGTTGTACAGGGTCGTTACGACCGTCGAGACGCCAGCCTCGTCCGCCAGCGTCTCGGACAGCCTCGGACTGAACTGCGCCTCGGAGAAGACCGCCTTGACGTGGGCGGCCTTGACCTTGTCGACGAGGGCCGCAAGATCGGCCGCCGACGGGTCCTGGCCGACGTTCTCGAGGATCACGCCCACGAGCTCGAAGCCGAAGTGCCGGGCGAAATAGGGAAAGGCATCATGGAAGGTCACCAGCTTGCGGTTCGCCGCAGGGATCTCCTCGATCTTGGTCTTGAGCTCGGCGTCGAGCGCGTCGAGCTCGGCCCCATATGTTGCGGCATTGGCATCGTACGTTGCCTTGCCGTCGGGATCGAGTTCGGTGAGCTTGGCGGCGATTGCCGGGATGTAGTAGTCCTTGACGAGGCTTGGGTCGAGCCAGAAATGCGGGTTCACCTCGCCGTCGATGGTCAGCGTCGGGATACCGTCGCCGAGCACCAGTCGTGGATGCTCCCCACCGGCCGAGCTGAGGAGGCGATCGAGGAAGTCGTCGAGTCCCACGCCATTGGACACGATCAGCTGGGCGTCGGTCAGCTTCTTCGCGTCGTCGGGCTTGGCCTCGTAGTCCTCGGGGCCGACACCCGGCGGGATGATCGAGGCGACCGAGACGCGGTCGCCGCCGACGTTCCCGACGATGTCGGCAAAGACGGTGGTCGTCGCCACGACCTTGAGCGTGGCCGCAGAAGACGCGGACGGGCCCGAGCTCGCGTTCGGGCTGCCGCAGGCCGCGACCACGAAGACCGCGGATGCCATCAGCACCGCGATCGGGTTGAGACCGAGTCTCGATAGATGGCGAGAGCGCGTGGCGATGCTCCTCCTGGTCGATCGGGGACTAGGCCGTGACGGCCGTTGGGCCAGGCTGGCTGGCCAGGCACGCCCCGCAGACGCCGAACAGCTCGAGGCGGTGGTCGTCGACCCGGTAGCCGGTCCGGCGGGCGACGTCCCGGACGACCGCGCGGAGGCCGGCATCGTCGATCTCGTCCGTCCGCCCGCACGCCGAACAGACGAGGTGATGGTGATGGGCCGGTTCGCAGGCCACGTAGGTGTGCTCGCCGGATGGGAGGTCCAGTCGCTCGACCGCCCCGAGATCCACGAGCACGTCGAGCGTTCGGAAGACGGTGGCGCGGCCGAGCCCAAGCCGACGCGCGCGGGCATCGACAAGGAGGTCGCCCGCCGTGAAGTGACCGCGCCGATTGCCGATGAGTTCGGCGACCGACCGGCGTGCTTCGGTCAACCGATAGCCGGCCTGGTCGAGAGCGGTGACGATCGGCGCGCTGTCCATGGTGACGGACGGTAGCACAGTTGAGACCAAGTCTCAATAGCGCCCGCCCAAGACCTGCCGGACGGCACCCCGCTCTGGTGCCGCCCGGCACTCCCGGCCTCCCGACCGGCCGCTCGATCCTGTGAGGGCGCCACGCCGCGATGGCGCGGTATCCCAGCGCGTGGAAGGAGCCGTCCCCTGAGCACCAGGACCCCAACCCCGCCACCCCCGACCCGGCGCGAGCGACGACTCGCCGCCCGGGCCAAAGGCACGGCGAGCCCCGATCTGCGTCGGATCGCCCCGCACGGTGCGGCCGGCCGGCGGCGCTCGCCGCTGATCTGGATCACCGCCGTGGCGGGACTGGCCGGGCTCGTCCTGGTCGGTGCGCTGCTGGTGCTCCAGGGCGGCCCGAAGACTGTCGACGTCGCCAGCCTGCAGCCACCGATCGCGGTGACGCCGGTCGAGCTCGCCGACGGGCGGAGCCTCGGCAAGGCCGACGCACCGGTGACGCTGGAGGTCTGGTCCGACTACCAGTGCCCGGCCTGCCAGCAGTTCGCCGAGCTCGTCGAGCCGACGCTGATCCGCACGTACGTGACGCCCGGGACGCTCCGGATCATCGACCACGACGCGGCCTTCCAGGGCGCCCGCGTCGCCGCCTCGTACGACGAGTCGGTCGAGACCGGCGCCGCGGCGCGCTGCGCCGCGGACCAGGATGCGTACTGGCCATTCCACGACTGGTTGTTTGCCAACCAGGTCGGCGAAAACGAGGGCGCCTTCCGCGACGAACGGCTGCGGGCGATCGCCACCGGCGCCGGGCTCGATGTGGTCGCCTGGGACGCCTGCCGGGCGACCGGCGAGCAGCAGGCCGCGGTCCGCGCCGAGACCCAGCAGGGCGTCGCGCAGGGCATCAACGCGACACCGACCATGTTCATCAACGGCCAGGCGATCGTCGGCGTGAAGAGCGCCCAGGAGCTGGGCGGACTCATCGAGGCGGCGGCCGCCGCCGCCGGCTCGTGAGCCGCCAGACGACGTGAGCATCCTGACCCAGCGCGCTCCCGCCCGCCGGCTGTTCGGCGTTCACCCGGGGGCGATCCTGGCCGTCCTCGACGTGGTCGGACTGGCTATCGCGAGCTACCTGGCCATCGTCGAGCTGCAGGGCTACGCCCCGGTCTGCGGACCGATCAAGGGCTGCGAGGAAGTGGCCTTCAGCGAGTACAGCCGGATCGCCGGGGTACCCGTCGCGGTCTACGGGGTCGGATTGTCGCTGCTGCTGCTGAGCCTGGCGGTTGCCTGGTGGAAGACCGACCTGTACGGGCTCCTCCTGGCGCACTACGGCCTGTCGCTGGCCGGGGTGATCTTCGAAGCGTATTTCCTCTACCTGCAGGTCTTCGTCATCCACGCGGTATGCATCTGGTGCACGACCTACGGGCTGTCGCTGATCCTGCGGTTCGTGGTCGCCTTCATCGTCTGGCTGCGCCAGCCGCCACCGGGGCAGACCACGAGCTGAAGCCGACGGCCACGGCGAGCAGGCCGAGGCCGCTGACCAGGGCACCGCCGATCAGTGCCCCACCTCCGACCGCCAGACACGCCTGGCCGATGAACACGCCCGCCGAGGCGAGCGTCACGCCGCCGTTCCAGGCGAGCCACCGTGCCGAGGCAGCCCGCCCGAGCCAGCGCCGCTGTACCGCGTGCACGGCCTGGTCGCCCGGTCCGATCGACGGCACGAGATGAGTCAGCGATCCGATGAGCACCTGGCCGATCCAGCCGCCGACCAGGGGCACCGCGATCAACCCGACGGACCACGCGGCCGGGTCGGCCCCGAGCCACAGGATCCGGCCGCCCGCGATGACCATGACCACGAACAGCCAGACGGGAGCGGCCAGCAGGCTCAGCCCGGCGAACCGGTGCCACCCCGGATCGGACGTCCAGGCGCCGCGATCCCGCTGGACCGACGCGCCGTGGGCAACCAGGCCGGCGGCCCCGAGCAGCTCGACGGTCGCCCCGACCCGGGCGATCGCGTCGAAGCCGCTGGCCAAGCCGAGTGCGACGAGCGGTGCGCCCGCGATCAGACCAACGAGGGCGACGTCGGATGTGCGACGGGCGCGGATCCGGGCGCCGGCGACCGTCGGGGCGAGGTGGACCAGCGACGCGGCGATCACCACGGTCACGAACCCGAACACGTTGAGCCAGCCATGCGCCGGCTTGAGCGCGCCCCAAGCCGAGGCGATCGGCGACCAGCCGGCGAGCATGGCGGTGGCCAGGCCGACGCCGATCCCGACCTGCGCCAGCGCGACCGCGTAGGCGAGGTGAACGATTCGGAACTTGAACCCGAGCATCGCCCGCAGCGGCAGGAGGGCCGCCCCGGCGAGGGCGACGATCCCGGCCACGTAGAGGAGCCCGCCGGCCGCCGCGACCCGCGACCCGGCGCCATTCATCCCGAGCCCAGCGATGAGCGCGCCACCGGCGACGAGCCCGAGCGCGCCGAGGCGGAGCCACGGTGCGGCCGGCCGGACCTGGGCCAGGGCGGTCGTGAAGAACGGCAGGACCGAGGCGATCGCGGTCCCGGCCGCACCGGCCATCGCGAGGTGCAACGGCAGCCAGACCGCGCCTCCGGACGCCGATCCGAGCCCACTCAGGCCGGCCAGCCCGAGGAGGAAGGCTGCGACCAGCACCCCGCCGAAGGTGATCCGTCGATCGATACCGCGGTCGATCGCCGGGCGTGCCGACTGGAGCATCGGGATCGCCTTGCGGGCGGGCGAGGCCGGCGGCTCCGGTGACGCGGCCGAAACCGGTCGCGCCGGTGCCCGCCCCGCGGCGCACGCCGCACAACACGCGCCCTCGGCGACGACCGGATCGACGAGCGGCAATGGACGAGTCACCCGGACCCTAGTTGAGCGGATCGCCGTCGCCGGCCTGGACCAGCCCGAGGGCGCCCCGACCGACGAAGTTGAACGCGTGGGTCACGATCGGGTAGAGCCCATCCTCGGCGGTCGTGAACTCGACGATCCCGCCCTGGGCGGGCGACAGGTCGAGGGCCTGCGAACCCCAGGAGCCGGGGTTGCCCTTGACGAGGGCGATCCCTTCCTTGATCACCGTGTTGAAGATCGTTCCGACGATATGGAAGGAGCTGTCGATGTTCGGGCCGGCGTCCAGGACGAAGATCCGGACGGACTCGCCGGTGCCGACCGCCAGTGGCGCGTCCTTGTACTGGTTGGCGACCCCGTTGAAGACCACGAAGTCAGGTGCGGGCGCTCCGACCGACGCCTTGTCGAGGCTGGTGATGTCGTGTTGAGGGCCCAGGTACCACTCGCTCTGGACGAGGGCGAACTCGTTGTCGACCTTCGGCAAGCCTTCCTTCGGCTCGACGATGACCATGCCGTACATCCCGTTGGCGATGTGGTGCAGGGCCGGCGACGTGCCGCAGTGGTACATCCAGACGCCGGCGTAGTCGGCGGTCCACTCGTAGAGCTTCTCCTCGCCAGGGTTGATCGAGGTCATCTCGTCGTTCCAGGCGACCTGGCTGGCATGGAAGTCGATCGAGTGGGGCAGCTGGTTGGTGGCTGGGTTCTTGAGGTGCACGCGGATCGTGTCGCCGACCTTGACCCTGATCGCCGGTCCGGGCACCGTGCCACCGAACGTCCAGACCTTCTGGACGAAACCCGGCGCGACGGTCATCTCCGCCTCGGTGATGACGAGGTCGATGTCGTGGACGTCACCGGGGAGCAGCGTGGGGGCGGTCGCGTCGTAGGTCACCGGAGCGGGCGCATTCGGATCGGCCGCCACGTCCGACGTCGGCAGCGGGCCGCCGTGGTCGTCCGCGCCGGCCGCGGTCGCGCCCTTGACCGTGACGGTGCCTTCCATGCCGGCCTGGGCATGGCCCGGAATGGAGCACAGGAACGTCAGCCCATCGGCCGGCACGTCGACCTCGATCGTGGCCGATGCGCCACCGTTGACCATCCCGGTCGTCGTTCCGTCGGGGAAGGTCACGTCGTGCGGGATCGTCCCGGTGTTGCTCAGCGTGACGGCGTATCGGCCCGGACTGTCCATCTCGATGGCGTTCGGCGTGAACCCGAGGTCGAAGGCCTCGATCGTGACGGCGCCGACCGTCTCGGCGGCGGCTCCGCTCGAGGGTGCCGGGGATGCGCTCGCGCCCGCAGGAGCCGGTGTTGCGGCGCCGCCCGGGGCAAACGTCCAGGTGGCGCCGGACGTGCTGGCGCACCCTGCGGAGAGCAAGGCGATCGCGACCGCCGCGATCGGGAGGAGGGTGAACCTGCGCATGCCGATGGCCTCCGTCGTTCGGTTCGGTGATTTACGTACCACCGCGGTACGTAAATAATGCCACGAGCAACCCCGGATCGGAAGGGGCCGAACGGCCCGGAGCGGGCAGGACCGTTGGACCTGATCTGCGCCCCGTCAGGTCAAACCGTTGTGAGCGACCTCCGCGAGCGTGGTCGCACCCAGACGCTCGAGCATCGCATCGCGCGCGCCGCTGAACGCGTCGTGGACCGAGCATCGGCCGTCCATGCCGCACGGCCCACCGCGAAGGATGCACTTGCGCGGGTCCGGCTCGGGCTCCGCGGCCGCGATGATGTCGAGCAGGCTGATCGCGCCAGCGGGCCTGGCCAGGCGGTAGCCGCCGGTCCGTCCGCGCCGCCCCACGACCAGCCCCGCCTCGACCAGGTCGGCCATGACCCGGGGCAGGAACCGCTCCGGGATCGCCATCGCGGCGCTGACCCGCGGGACGCTCAGCCAGTCGTCACCTGGGAAGCCGGCCAGGGCGAGCATCGCCCGGATCGCGTAGTCGCCGCGTCGCGTGAGCTCGAGTCGCATCGCCGCAGTATGCCGCCGAGCGGCGTCAGGGGCTTGCGAGACCGGCCGGCGCCGCCGGCGGGCCCGCTGGCCGCGT
>Ga0210377_10001927_pt1 | contig 18487 bp, 14 predicted proteins | sample PLM4_65_b1redo_FD_155480 | JGI IMG/M metagenome (GOLD analysis project Ga0210377, IMG submission 155480) | Groundwater sediment microbial communities from an aquifer in East River, Colorado, USA - PLM4_65_b1 redo | ecosystem: Environmental > Terrestrial > Soil > Riparian zone | place: USA: East...
CGTCCTGGCCGTGTCCGCGGATCCGACCCTCACCGCCGTCCCGTTGCTCGCCGACCGCCTGATGCTCGATGGCCGGCCGACCGCCTTCGTCTGCCGCAACTTCGCCTGCCGGCTCCCGGTCACGACTCGCGATGCGTTGCGCGAGCAGCTGGAGGCCGCGAGCGAGGCGCGCGACGTGCCGTCGGCCGGCGTCGGGTGACCGGCGGAACCGGCGCGCCGGTCCCGGCCGCGACGGTCGTCCTCGTCCGACGAGGGCGATCGGGCCCCGAGGTCCTGCTCACGCGACGCCCCGCGTCGATGGCGTTCGCGGCGGACATGTACGTCTTCCCGGGCGGTCGGGTGGATCCGGCCGACGCCGACCCGGCCCTGGCGGCGCGGTCGGTCCTGTCGGCGGCCCAGGCGGCCGCAGCGCTGGGCGGCGATCTCGAACCCGACCTGGCGCTGGCCGCCCACGTTGCCGCGATCCGGGAGTTGTTCGAGGAGGCCGGGGTGCTCCTGGCCGATCCGCCGGGCGGGCCCGGTTCGCGCGCGTCGCTCGGGGCGGCCCGGTCGGCCCTGGTGGGTGGCGACGCCACGTTCCGGGCGATCGCCGCGGAGCTCAGGCTGCGGCTCCGGACCGATCTCCTCGTGCCGTTGTCGCGCTGGGTGACCCCGCCGATCATGCCGCGGCGGTTCGACGCGCGGTTCTTCGCGGCCGAGCTGCCAGCCGGGGCCCGGGTCACGTTCGAGGGCGACGAGGTCGCCGATCACGCCTGGCTGACCCCGGCAGCGGCCTTGCGGGCGATGGCCGCGGGTGAGATCGGGATGTGGGTCCCGACGAGCGCGACGCTCCAGCAGCTCGAGCACGCACGGTCGGTCGACGAGATGCGCGACCGGCTCAGCCCGGGTGTCCTGGGCGCGATCGAGGTGGAGACGATCGCCCCAGCGATCACGCGGATCGCGATGCCGGCCGGCGGCGGCGTGGCCGGTCAGCCGGTCTTCGCGTACCTCGTCGGCCGGGAGCGGTTGGTCGTGGTCGATCCCGGCGATCCGACCGGACCCGGCCTCGACCGGGCCATCGCCCTCGCCGCCGAACGGAACGGGACCATCGCGGCGATCGCCCTCACCCATGCCGACCCGGACCACGCGGCCGGCGCCGAGGCCCTGGCCGAGCTGCTGGGCGTTCCGATCCTGGCCGGCCCGGGATCGGGCGACCAGCTCCCGTACGCCGTGACGACCGTCGCGGACCTCGGCCCCATCGACGCCTGCGACGTGCCCCTGCTGGCCGTCCATGCGCCCGGACCGCGCGTCGATCATGTCGCGTTCATCGTCGGGGAACCGGGGTCGCCTCGCTTCGTGATCGGGGGCGACCTGGATGGGCGACGAGGTGCTCGAGCGATCGTCGCTCCGTGGGATGCCCCCGCAGCCTCCCGGTCCCTGGCCCGAATCGCGAACCTCGCGCCGGAGGCGGACTGGCTGTCCGGACATCCTCCCCCGCTCTGATTTGACGTGGCGGGTCCGGACCGCGAGGCTCGTCGTCATGCATGACGCGATGACCGATGCACTGCCCGATCACGCCGAGGCTGCGGCCGCACCGATCGAGCCGCGCGGACCGCACCTCCCCGATCGCCTGACCAGCCTCCCGTACTGGGCGGTGCTGATTGGCCTGCTCGCGCTCGCTCGACTGATCTGGTTCGTCCGAGAGACGGAGCTCGGTCCGTCGCCGTCGCCGTCGGTCATCCTGACCTACGTCGGTGCGCTGGTCCCGGCGGTCGTCACCGTCGTGCTCCCGGCGGCCCTCCTGTTGCGCCATCCCGATGCCTGGACGAGCGCACGAACGCTCCTGATCGGGACGGTCCTGCTGGCCGTCGTCGAGGGCATGCGCGTCCTGAGCCCGGCGCTCCAGGGGTTCTTCGAATCGGTCACGCCTGGCAGCGAGGAGACGCCGTCGCTCGTGCCGCTCGCCCTCTTCTACACCGCGACGCAGGGGCTCGTAGCGACCTTCGCGGTGGCCAACATCGGGCTCGGCCTGGCGCAGGCACGCCACTATCTCGATCGCCGGGGAACCCTGTTGATCGTTCTGGTCGCGGGCGCGGCCGTCATGGCGGGAGCCGCGGCCCGGGTGACCGCGGTGGTTCAACTCCCGTTCGACGAGATCCCGATGACCCCGACCGTCGCGGTCTACCTCGCGTCGGCGATCGTGCTCGGTGTCCTGACCATCACCGCCTGGGGCTACCTGGCGGCCACCGCGGCGAGGGCCGCTCGGGCCGGCGAGGAGCCCCGCGGCGGGTGGCTCCTGGCCACCCTTGGTTCGTGGCTGATCCTGGCCGCATTCGTGATCGGCTCCGTCGCCAATCTGGCCGAGCCGACGCCCGAGACCCAGGGGCTCTTCACCGGCCTCGCCCAGGCCATCTCCGTCATCTACACCCTGGGATTCCTGGGGCTGGTCGCCGGGTTGCTGGTCGGGCTGCCGTCGCTCGTGCCGCCCGAGCCGCTCGATTCGACCGACGATGAGGACGCCGACGAGGAGCTCGTCGCAGCGGCGGCCACCGAGGACGGCGTTCCGCTCGCCGTCGGCTAGCCGCGGTCGACCGGCAGCGCGGCGGCGAGGTTGCGCAGGAAGTTGAGGCCCTGGTCGACCTCCGCAACCGGCGCGTACGGACCGGGCATCAGGAAGCAGGGCCGGCCCGCGAGCGCCACCCCGGCGAGCTGGCCCCACGATTCGGCCAACCGTCGGCCCGCGCAGATGGACGCGGCCCGCTTGTAGACGAAGACGACCGCTGCGGGCCGCCAGATCGCGATCTTCTGCCAGAGCGACCCGACCCCGGCCGTCAGCGTCTCGTCGGTGGCGTCGTCGCGCGGCGACGGCTCCTTGCGCAGGTCGGTGATGCCATGTCCGGCGGCCAGCAGGGCGTCGTCGGCGGTTTCGATCGGGGTTGCGGGCGGCAGGATCCCGGCCAGCATCAGTCGTCGCCAGAACGTCCGGCCAAGCCGGCCCTGGTGGTAGTGGCCGGCCTCGACGCTGACCGGTGACGGATTGAGCCCCACGAACAGGAGGCGGTCGCGCAGCGGCGGGAGATCGACCAGGGTCTCCGTGGTCATCCCGCGAACCCGGATGCGCATCCGGTGGGTGCCCGGTCCCGGCCGGTGGGTCAGCGCCTCGAGCTCATCCGGGGTCATGCTGCCAGCCGCCCTGGCGGCGGGAAATCAGGCCGGCCGGTCGTCGCCCGGCTTGGCCGGCTCGTCGGAACCGCCCATCCGGGCCTGGATCTCATCCTGGGCCTTGGTGGCCTCGGTGCGGGCCTCGCGCACGCCCCGCCCGAGCGCCTCGCCCAGCTTCGGCAGCGTCTTCGGGCCGCGCCACAGGACGGCCAGGACGAGGATCACGATCAGGATCAGCAGCAGGTCAGCAGGCATGCGCGGATGGTACAGCGCCCGGGTGGCGGCGCTCCCACCCCGCGTCGGCTCGGCCAGCGGCGCCGGCGCGGCCAGCCGGGCCGGTTCCGCCGCCGGGCCGGTTCCGCCGCCGGGCCAGGTCGGCCGTCGGCGGCGGTATCGTGCCGTCCATGCTCCTCGTCTACGGGCCGCGCTCGAAGACCTACGACTTCGGGCCGGGGCATCCGCTCACGCCGCGCCGGTTCGGTCCCGGGCTCGACCTCTTGCGATCGGTCGGTGCCGAACCCGGGCTGGCCCCCGAACCGGCCAGCGACGACGAGTTGCGGCTGTGCCACACCGCGCGCTACCTCGAGGTGGTCAAGGGCTTCTCGGCCGCCCCGTTCGGTGGCGACGTCGAGGCCGGGATCGGCGAGGGTGGCGACGATCCGCCGTTCTCGGGCATGCACGAAGCCGGGGCCATGGTCGCCGGCGGATCGCTCCGGGCGATGGAGGCGATCCTGCGTGGCGAGGTCGAGCACGCCTTCCATCCCGGTGGCGGGCTGCACCACGCGATGCCCGGGCGCGCGTCCGGGTTCTGCATCTACGACGACCCGGCGCTGGCCATCGCCAGGGCCCGTCGCGACGGGCTCCGTGTCCTCTACGTCGACCTCGACGTCCACCACGGCGACGGCGTCCAGGCCATCCACTGGGATGACCCGGGCGTGCTGACGCTGTCGTTCCACGAGAGCGGGCAGTACCTGTTCCCGGGCACGGGTGGGGTGGGGGAGCTGGGCGAGGGGCTGGCGGCCGGGACCGCGGTGAACGTGCCCCTCGAGCCGGGCACAGGGGAGACCGCCTGGCTGGATGCGGTCCAGACGCTCCTGCCCGAACTCGCCGCCTCCTTCGGGCCGGACCTGATCGTGTCGCAACACGGCTGCGACTCCCATGCCTGGGATCCGCTCGCCCACCTGCGGGTCACGACGACCGCGATGGGCGCGGCGGCGCGGCTGGTTGATGCCGTGGCGCACCGGTTTGCCGGCGGTCGCTGGCTGGCGACCGGTGGTGGCGGCTACGACGCCTATCGCGTGGTGCCGCGCGCCTGGAGCCTGGTCTGGCTGGCCGGGGCGCACCGGGACGTGCCGGATTCCACCGATCCGGCCTGGCGCCACCGCTGGACCGTCGAGGGGAGTCAGTATGGCCAGGCGCCCTTGCCGGTTGCGTTCGAGGACGCGGTCAACGCCGGGCTGCCGCTCGACGCCACGCAGCAAGCCGCCGAGGCCCGCTCGAGGACGATGGCGGAGCTCACCCGCAATCTGGTCGTACCACGGCTCGTCCGCGAGGCGGTCGATTGTGGCTGGTGGCGACCGATCGACGCGCCCGTCTCGGCGATGCCTGGCGCCCCGACCCCGGGCGTCGGCCGGCCGGCCATCCTGCCCCGCGTCGAGGCCGATGTCTGGAGTCGGCTGACACTCGCGGCTCGTGTCGTGGCACCGGCCGATCCGGCCGCCGGGCATGCGATCGTGCTGGCCGCGGTCCGCGATGGTGCCGCGGTGTCGGCCGCCGTCGAGGGCACGACCGTGATCGGCCTGATCGTCACCCGTCACGCCGACGCTGCCGCCCGGAGCGACCTGCTGGCGCTCGGTGTGGCGCCCGCCTGGCGACGGCAGGGTCTCGCCTCCCGGCTTCTCGCGACCCGATTGGAACGGACCCGACCAGGCGACGTCGACCACGAGGCGCTGGTCACCGTGGCCGAGCGCGATCCCTTCGAGCCGCTCGACGTCGCCGAACGCGTCGCGATCGCGCGCCGGTTGCTGACCGGGGCGGGGTATGAGGTGGCCCCGGCCGGCGGATCCGTCGGCACCGCCGACGCGACTGCGATCCGCGCGACGCGCCGCGATCTCCGCCGTGCGGACTGAAGGTCACCGTCCGAAGGGAACCGTCCTGGGCGGGTGTGCGAGGATCCTGGCCGTGTCGGCATCCACGGTCGCCCACAGCATCGCGCTGCCCGGCCAGGGCGCGGCCGGGCTGATCAGCGCGGCGTGCGCGTCGGCCGTGCGGGAAGGGTAGGCAGTCCTGAGCGTCGCGGCGATCCGGGCGGCCACCTCGCGGTTGGCACGGGTCGAGCGCAGGATCAGGAGAAGGTCGATGCGCGGTGCAGGGACCGCGAATCGCCAGAACGCAGCCGAAGGGAGAGCATCGGCCTTCTCGTTCAACCAGCGCAATTGCTGCTCGAGCCGGCGGACTTCGGACTGCACTTCGACCGCCAGGACGACGCCCGCCGACCGATCGTGTGCGACGAGGTCGATCACGCCGCGCGACGGTCGATAGACCGGCACTTCGAGCATCACGATCCATCGACGATCAAGGATCCGGACCAGCTCATCGACGATGCGGGCCTGAATTGGATCCAGGACGCGCGGTCCCGTCCCGGGGTGGAGGCGCACGTTGACGGTCCCGCCCAGCGCCGTCGAGGTCGCGACGAGGACCGCCAGGCTGGGCTCTCGAAGCCCTCGCTCGACGAGCGACAGGAAGCTGTGGTCGATTCCTGCGAGCGCGGCCAGGCGTCGCTGGCTCAGACCGGCGTCGACCCGCATCCTCCGAAGCTCCCCACCGACCGCCTTGCGCAGGTCGCGTGTGACGCGTCCACTCGAGGTTCGCGCGGCCTTGCGCGGGGTGAGGAGCTGACGTTCCGCCATGCCGTCAGCGAAGCACGGGCCGCTCATCGGCCAGTTACGTGGATCGCCGGCCACATATTGACGGTGACCGGCGGTCAACGAATCCAGCGCTCGTCGCCGATACCGGCCTGTACCCTCGACGCGGCGTTGACCATCGGGCAACGAACTGGCAGTGATAGCAGCGTCGACCGCGCCGCCTGGGCCGATCGTTGACTCCGGGTCGCCACGCCGGAGGGGTGGGACGCGCCGTCTCCCTCCGGCGAAGGGATCGTTGCCCGACGGTCACCGGCCGGCGTGGTTATCCGCGTGCGTCGCTGCGGACGCATCGTTCGTTGACCGTGGGTCACCCAGCGGGCGCGCGATCCTGGACTCCGAAATAGAACGTCTGGTCGATTCCTCGCGGTCGCCGTATACTGGCCGTCCCGTGGGAGCCCCGACCCGTACCCGTCGACCCGCTCGCTCGCTCGCCGACCCCGCCGAGCAGAACGGTCACGCCAGGGACGCCCTCGAGCGATTCTCGCCGGCCGTCCGCGACTGGTTCAACTCGAGCTTCGAGGCACCGACCCGGGCCCAGGCGGAGGGCTGGGCGGCCATCTCGGCTGGGCACCACACGCTGATCCACGCCCCAACCGGGAGCGGAAAGACCCTGGCCGCCTTCCTGTGGTGCCTGGACCGGCTCGCCCGCCACCCGACACCTGCCCCGAAGCGCGGGACCCTCGCCCAGGTCCGGGTCCTGTACATCTCGCCCCTCAAGGCGCTGACCTACGACGTTGAACGCAACCTGCGCGCGCCGCTGACCGGGATCGGGCTCGCCGCGCAACGCCTGGGCGGGACGCCGCCCGTGATCAGCGTTGCGTCGCGGACCGGCGACACCCCCGCGGACGACCGCCGCCAGATCGCCCGCCACCCACCGGACATCCTGATCACGACGCCCGAATCGCTCTACCTGATGCTGACCAGCGCCGCCCGCGAGGTGCTCCGCAGCGTCGAGCACGTGATCGTCGACGAGATCCATGCGATCGCCGGCACCAAGCGTGGGGCGCACCTCGCCCTGAGCCTGGAGCGCCTCGAGCGGCTGTGTGCGCCCGACGCCCGCCCTCCCCAACGGATCGGGCTGTCCGCCACGCAGCGTCCGCTCGAGGCGATCGGGCGGTTCATGGCCGGGGTCGGTCCCGGTCGCGAGGTCCGGATCGTCGACGCCGGCGCGCGCAAGCCGCTCGACCTCCAGGTCGTCGTCCCGGTCGACGACATGGCCGCCCTCGGGCAGGTCCTGCCCCCCGACCAGCAGCCGGGCGGTCCGGCCACCAGCCCGGACCGGCGGACCAGCATCTGGCCGGCCATCCACCCCGCGATCCTCGAGCTCATCCGTGCCCACCGCAGCACGATCGTCTTCGTCAACAGCCGCCGTCTTGCCGAACGGCTCGCCCAGCGGCTCAACGAACTGGCCGGCGAGGAGCTGGTCCGCGCCCACCACGGCAGCATCGCCCGCGAGCAGCGCCTGGCGATCGAGGAGGAGCTCAAGTCCGGCCGGCTCCCGGCGCTCGTCGCCACCAGCTCGCTCGAGCTCGGGATCGACATGGGCGCGGTGGACCTGGTGATCCAGGTCGAAAGCCCGACCAGCGTCGCCCGCGGGCTCCAACGGGTCGGCCGGGCGGGACACCAGGTCGGCGCCCCCAGCAAGGGCGTCATCTTCCCCAAGTACCGCGGCGACCTCCTCGAATGCGCCGTGGTCACCCGGCGGATGCACGAGGGTGCGATCGAGACGACCGAGATCCCCCGGACGCCGCTCGACGTGCTGGCCCAACAGCTCGTCGCAATGACGGTGATGGACCCGTGGCCGGTGGATGAGCTGCTGGCCACCGTGACCCGGGCGGCGCCGTACGAGACGCTGACCCGCGAGGTGCTCGAGGGCGTGCTCGGCATGCTCGCCGGCGCGTATCCATCGGACGAGTTCGCCGAGCTCAAGCCGCGCGTCGTCTGGGACCGGGTCACGGACGTCGTCCAGGGGCGGCGTGATGCCCGGGTCGTGGCGGTCACGAGTGGCGGGACGATCCCCGATCGGGGCCTGTTCGGCGTGTTCATGGTCGGCGAGGCCGGCACGCCCGGTCGCCGCGTCGGCGAGCTCGACGAGGAGATGGTCTACGAGCTGCGCGCCGGAATGCACGGCGATGTCGTCGTGCTCGGGGCGACCTCGTGGCGGGTCGAGGAGATCGGCCACGACCGGGTCACCGTCAGCCCGGCCCCCGGCGTCCCGGGCAAGCTGCCCTTCTGGCACGGCGACGCCGCCGGCCGGCCGGTCGAGCTCGGGCGCGCCCTGGGTGCGTTCGTCGGCGAGCTCGAGGCCGACCTGGCGCGGGGCGAGCGGGGCCGCGCGGCGGCGGTGACCCGGCTGCGCGAGCACCACGATCTCGACGAGCGCGCCGCCGACAACCTGCTCGCCTATCTCGACGACGAGCGGGCGATCACCGGCGTCCTGCCGACCGATCGGCGGGTGGTTGTGGAGCGATTCCGGGACGAGCTCGGGGACTGGCGGCTGTGCCTGCTCACCCCGTTCGGCGGGCGCGTCCACGCCCCGTGGTCGCTGGCGATCGAGGCGCGGATCGGCGAACGGCTCGGCATGGAGGTCCAGACGATCTGGTCGGACGACGGGATCGCGATCCGCCTGCCCGAGGGCGACGCGCCGCTGGATGGGATCGAAGCGTTGCTCTTTCCCGAGCCCGACGAGCTCGAGGACCTCGTCGTCGGCCAGCTGGCCAGCTCGGCGCTGTTCGCCAGCCGCTTCCGCGAGAACGCCGCCCGCGCGCTGCTCCTGCCCAGGCGCCGGCCTGGAACCCGCACGCCGCTCTGGCAGCAGCGCCAGCGAGCGGCCGACCTGCTCGCCGTCGCATCGCGCTACGGGAGCTTCCCGATCCTGATCGAGACCTATCGTGAATGCCTGTCCGACACCTTCGACCTGCCGGCGCTGCGCGAGATCCTGGCTGGCGTCCAGCGGCGCGAGATCGCGATCCACTCGGTCGAGACCGCCAGTGCCTCGCCTTTCGCCAGCAGCCTCCTGTTCGATTATGTCGCCGCCTACATGTACGACGGCGACACGCCGCTGGCCGAGCGGCGGGCGGGGGCGCTGACCCTCGATCGCGACCTGCTGCGCGAGTTGCTCGGCCAGGAGGAGCTGCGCGAGCTGCTCGACCCCGACGCCCTGGCCGACCTGGAACTGACCCTCCAGGCGCTGACCGAGGAACGCCATGCGGCGACGGTCGACGGCGTGCACGACCTGCTCCGCCGGCTCGGCGACCTGAGCGCCGACGAGGTGGCCGCGCGAACGGTTGGCGGCGCGGCGGTCGCCGATGCCTGGCTGGGCGAGCTGGTCGCCAGCCGACGGGCGGTCAGGACGCGGATCGCGGGGGTCGAGCGCTGGATCGCGGTCGAGGACGTGGCCCGCTACCGGGATGGCGTCGGGATCGCGCCCCCGGTCGGTATCCCGGCCGCGTTCCTGGGTTCGACGGTGGCGCCGCTGGACGGGCTCCTGGCTCGCTGGGCGCGAACGCACGGGCCATTCCTGACGCCCGAGCCGGCACGCCGCTGGGGGCTGTCGGTCGCGGTCGTCGCCGAGGCGCTGGACCGGCTCGTGTCGGCCGGCAGCCTGCTGCTCGGCGAGTTCCGGCCCGGCGGCGCCGAGCGCGAATGGTGCGATCCGGAGGTCCTGCGGCTGCTCCGCCGCCGGTCGCTGGCGCGCCTGCGTCGCGAGGTCGAGCCGGTCGATCCGGCGGCCCTCGCCCGATTCCTGCCGGACTGGCATGGGGTTGCCCCGGCCGGGGCGAGCCCGCCGCCGTCCCGGGGCACGGCTGCCCTGGAGCGGCTGGCCGAGGTCGTGGACCAACTGGCTGGCCTGCCGATCCCGGCGTCGGTCCTGGAGCGTGACGTCCTGCCGGCCCGGATCCCGGGCTACCTGCCGCGGCTCCTCGATGAGCTCGGCGCCCTGGGCGAGGTCGCCTGGGTCGGGCGGGGGAGCCTCGGCCGGGACGACGGCCGGATCGCCCTGGTCCGCCCGGGGCGTGAGGTGCTCCGTCCGCTCGGGTTGCCGGATGGCATGGAGCGGCCCGGTGGCCCGCGTCACGAGGCGATCCGCGAGCACCTGGCGCGACGCGGGGCTTCCTTCTACCGGGAGCTGTTCGCGGCGTCCGGTGGCGGCCGTGACCGCGACGTCCTCGACGCGCTGTGGGACCTGGTCTGGGCCGGCGAGGTCACCAACGACACCTTCGCGCCGCTGCGGGCGCTGCGCTGGAAGCGGACCGGGAGCGGGAACGGTTCGCGCCGGCCGGGCGGGCGCGGTCGGTTGACGGCGCTCGGCCCGCCGGAGGCCGCCGGGCGCTGGTCGCTCGTCCCGACCGAGCCGACCGGGACGCCGACCGAGCGCCTCCACGCGCTGAGTCTGGCTATGCTGGAGCGCCACGGCGTGCTGACCCGCGAGGCCGTCGCCAGCGAGGGGATCGACGGCGGCTTCAGCGCGGTCTACCCGGTCCTCCGGGCGATGGAGGATGCCGGCCGGATCCGCCGCGGCTATTTCGTCGATGGCCTCGGTGCGGCGCAGTTCGCGATCGGCGGCGCGCTCGACCGGCTGCGCGGCGTTCGCGACGGGACCGATCCGCCCGACGAGGGCGCGATCCACGTGCTGGCGGCATCGGATCCGGCCAGCCCCTACGGCGCGGCGCTACCGTGGCCGCGGCGCGGCGAGGGCGACCGCCGGCCGTACCAGCGCGCCGCGGGCGCGTACGTCGTGCTGGTCGACGGGATCGCCGCGCTCTACCTCGACCGGGGCGGCTCGTCGCTCCAGGTGCTGCCGGCGGCCGACGAGCCCGGCGTGGCGCTGGTGGCAGCGCGAGCCCTTCGATCGCTCGTCCTCGACGGCCGCTTCCGCGAGCTGGTCATCCGAAAGGTCGACGGCGACGCTGTGGCGACCTCGCCGTTCCGGGCGACCCTGCTCGACGCGGGATTCGTGGCCGGATATCGCGGCCTCATGCTCCGTGCGGAGCGTCCGGCGACCGCCAGATAAGGTCGTCGTGCTACTATCGCGCCACTATGAAGGCACCAAACGCCAGTCAAAGCGCCACATTGCCACCGCCGGCGGGAGCCGCGGTGGGCGTCCGAGACCTGCGCGACCATCTGTCGGCCTACCTCGAGCGGGTCAAGGCCGGGGAGATCATCACGGTCACCGAACACGGTCGGCCGATCGCAAGACTCGTCCGCGATGAGCCTCCGCCCGCGCGCCTGCTCGAACTGGCGGCGCAAGGCGCCGTAACGCTCGCGAGCAAACGGTTCACGCGGTGGGAGGACATTCCTCGAGTTCGCTACGACGGCTCGATCCAGGACCTGATGGATGAGATCCGCGGGCGGTGATCACGTACCTGGACAGCTCGGCGATCGTCAAGCTGTATCTCGTTGATGAAGCCGGCACCGCCGATCTCAAGGAGATAGCGACCGGACCGGCAACGATCGTCACATCGCGGCTGTCGTACGTCGAAGTACGGGCCGGGCTGGCCGCGGCCAGCCGAGCCGATCGGCTCGCCGGGCCAGAGCACGATCGCGCGGTCGCCTCATTCGAGGATTCCTGGCCGGGGTACGTCGTGGTTGAGCTGACGGAGGTCGTTGGCGCGCGGGCTGGGGCGCTTGCAGAGGCGTTCGGACTGCGCGCGGGCGACGCCATCCACCTTGCCTCCGTGTTCGAGCTGGATGTTGGTGAGACGGTGATGGTCGCTTGGGATGCACGTCTCCGGATCGCCTCTCAAGCCGCGGGGGTCGCGGTGTATCCGGCCACGATCTGAGTGCCGGAAGGAGACACCCTCTTCCGGACCGCGGCCGGCCTTCGTCCGTACCTCGTCGGCCGGGTCGTCACGGCCGCCCGAACCGGCGGACCAGGCCCGGTGCCCCAGGTGCAGCGCATCGTCGGGCACGAGATCCGGGCGGTCGACGCCATCGGCAAGAACCTCCTGATCCGCTTTGACAACGGGCTCGAGATCCGGACCCACCTGCGGATGAACGGAACGTGGCATCGCTACCGGCCGGGCGAGCGCTGGCGCCGGCCGCCGGCCCGGGCGCGCCTCGTGATCGAGGTCCCGGGCGCCGTTGCGGTCTGCTTCGATGCCCCCGTGGTCGAGCTGTTGGAGCAGCGCGCCGAGGCCGTCCATCCGGCACTCGGCCGTCTTGGGCCGGATCTGCTCGCACCCGACGTCGACCTTGACGAGGCGATTCGGCGTCTGCGCGACCCGGCACGTGGGACCACCGCCATCGGCGAGGCGCTCCTCGACCAGCGAGCGCTGGCCGGGATCGGGAACATCTGGAAGAACGAAACGCTCTGGGCCGAACGCGTCGATCCGTTCGCGCGGGTCGTCGAGGTCGACGACGAGACGCTCGGCCGCCTCGTTCGGACCGCCCAGCGGAAGCTGCGCGCCAGCGTCGCCGACCGACCGGAGCCGATGGAGGCCTACCGGCGCACCGGACGGCCGTGTCGCCGCTGCGGGTCGGCAATCGCGAGCGCTCGCCAGGGAGCGGACCTGCCGCGCACCACGTACTGGTGCCTGTCCTGCCAGGGTCCCGCGCGCTAGCATCCGCCGATCATGTGCGAGCACTTCATCGCCCGAGCCGCGGCGCCGTTCCGTCTCGACGACCTGTGGCCGTTCGCCGAACGGCTCGAGCGGTTCGGGATCGCCGGCTTCGGCTGGGGCGCGGCCTGGCTGGAGCCGGACGGGCGTCTCGCCTCGTATCGCGACCTCCGGGCCTTCCGCGACGACCCCGGTCGCGAGCGCGTGGGCGCGACCGAGACGACGGTCGCCCTGGTCCACCTGCGCCGCCCGTCGAAGCTGTCGACGCTGACCATGGCCGACACCCAGCCGTTCGACGACCCGGCCGGGCGGTTCGCCTTCAGCCATAACGGCGACCTGCGCGACTACCGGAGCCTGCGAACCACGTACCGGGCGGCCGGCCGGATCCATGGCCGCGCCGACACGGAGGTCGGGGCGCGCTGGCTCGAGGATGCCTGGCATCCGGGTGAGCCCGTGCCGCACCTGCTCGCCGCCCTCCATGACCGGTTCGGCGGCCAGGCGAACCTGGCGATCCTGCCCGCCGACGGCGCCCCGCACCACTACGCCGGCAACGGCGAGAACCCGGTCTTCACCTTCCGTCTCGGCCGGATCGGGCTCGCTTCGACCGGGATCTACTCGCTCGACCGGTCGCTCTTCCGGTTCGTCGCGCCGGGCGCCACGGACCGCCGGCTGGTGCGGATCCGATCGACTGTGGCGCTCGACGCCTCCGGACGGCCGGCATGACCGATCCGATCACCGGTCGCCCCACCGACCATCTCCCGAATCGCGAGCTCCTGCGTCTCTCGCTCTACTGGCTCGGGCTGTCGTCGATCTTCGCCGGAGTCAACTTCATCCTGAGCTCGCGGCTCGAGTTCGATGGGCTCGTCCCGAACAAGGACGAGGCCGGCCGGACGCTGTTCTTCCTGACCATCGGCGGTGCGGCGATCGCCATGATCGTCCAGCCGACGATCGGCTCGATCTCCGACTACACGATGTCGCGCTGGGGCCGGCGCAAGCCGTACATCCTGATCGGGTCGCTGCTCGACGTGGTGTTCCTGGCCGGGATCGCCCTGAGCCAGGACCTGCTGGCGATCGCCGCGTTCGTGGCGCTCCTCCAGTTCAGCTCGAACTTCGCCCAGGGCCCGTTCCAGGGCTATGTCCCGGACCTCGTGCCCGCGTCGCAGGTCGGGTTTGCCAGTGCGCTCGTCGGGATGATGCAGATCCTGGGCAACGTGGCCGGGTACGCCATCGGCGGGCTCGCCGTCACCCTCGACCAGTACGCCCTGGGGCTGATCGCGCTGGGCGTGCTCGAACTGGTCACGATGCTGTCGGTCGTCATCCGAGTCCGCGAAGGCCAGACGCCAAAGTCCCGCGAGGGCCGTTCCTGGCGGGCGATCGCGGCCGAAGCGTGGGGGACGGACATCCTTCGCGAGCGCAGCTTCCTGTGGCTGGTCGGCTCGCGGCTCGCCGTGCTGATGGGTGGCGGCATCCTGACCAATCTCGCGGTCTTCTATCTCGCTCGGTCCCTGGGCATGACCCAGGAGGAGGCGGGCACCGCGTTCATCGTGATGGTTGGCGTCGTCGCGGTCGGAACCGTGATCGCGGTCGTGCCCGCGGCACGGGCGTCCGACCGGATCGGGCGCAAGAAGGTCATCTGGACGAGCTGCGCGGTGGGTGCCGCCGGGCTCGTCGTGGTGGCCCTGGCGACGACGTTCGCCTTCGCGCTCGTGGGGGCGGTCGTGTTCGGGCTGTCGACCGGGATCTTCCTCGCCGTCGACTGGGCGCTGATGACCGACATCATTCCCAAGGCCTCGTCGGGCCGGTACATGGGCCTGTCGAACGTCGCCACCGCGAGCTCGGGCGTCCTCGCGGTCGCCTTCGGCGGCACGTTGATGGACCTGGTCGGTGGATCGTTCGGCCCACGGGCAGCCCTGTGGCTGGCGGTCGGGCTGTTCGGAGTCGGCGCCCTGCTGCTGCGCCCGGTCGACGAGCGGCGTCGCGAGGACGTCCCGGTGGCGGCGGGACCGGTCCGGGCATTGCCCTAGGACCCGCTGCTTCCCGTGTCGGCTAGAGCGACGGCCGCGTGACCCAGCCGCGGAGCCTCGCCGCGGCGCGTCGCCAGCTCGCCGGCCGGAGCGCGACCAGCGGGTCCGGCGCGCGGTACAGCCACGGGACGAACGCCCAGAGATAGACCAGGTAGTCGAGCCGAATCGGCCGAGCCCCGAACCCGAACAGGGTCTGCATCTGGATGATGGTCAGCGGCAGGGTCACCAGGCTGAGCGCGATGGATACGCCGAGCCAGACCAGCCCCCAGGCTCGACTGCGCGGGCCCAGGGCGAGCCAGAGGACCGCGGGGATCCACTTCATCCAGGTCGCCAGGGCCCACAGCAGGCCACCGAAGCGCGGCCCCGTGAACATCGCCGCCCACAGCATCAGCGTGAGCTGCAGGTTGATGTTGCCGGTGTCGAGGTTGGCCCCGAACGGGAAGCCGAGGCCCGCGACGATCAACGCGGTGGTCAGCGGCCGGCGCCGGTAGGCCCAGTCGATCGTCCACAACAGCACCAGGATCGTGCCCACCCGCCAGACGAACCAGGCGACGTCCCAGGGCAGCGCCGCCCATGGCGTGAAGAGGGGGAGCATCCACGGCGCGTAGACGTAGGGCAGGAACGGCCCGGTCGGGTGGTACGGATCGCCGCCGTTGAGCCAGATCCGGACGCCGGCCCAGTAGGCCCGGGCGTCGGCGCCGCCGGCCTCGCCCCGGGCGATCATCCCGGACAGCAGCAGCGCGAACGTCACGCTGAGCAGCACGATGGCCAGGATCCGCCGGCGGTCCTGGAGTCGTGACACCTCGCGCCGAAGGGCCCGCCGGAAGACCCCGGCCCGCCGCCGTGTCCCGCGGTCGACCACTTCGGACAGGTCGACGACGATCCGCCCGCGACCGCGCGAGGTCCCGGGGACAGGTCGAAGGTGCGGGGGCGGTGCGTCGGCCATCGCGGGCGCATTCTCGCACGCGCTGCGCGGCTCCCCGTGCGGCTCGTCGGCTATCCTCTGCCAAACCAATCGCGAGGGAGCGCCTCGGTCAGTGTCGGACGGGACGGTCATCATCATCGGCGGGGCGGAGGACAAGGTCCGCGACCGCGTCATCCTGAGCCGGTTCGTGGCGCTGGCCGGTGGTCGGGACGCGACGATCGTCGTGATCAGCACGGCCTCGTCGCTCGGCCTCGAGGCCGGCGAGCGCTACCGGGCGATCTTCAGCGAGCTCGGCGTGCGCAAGGTCCGGCTACTCCACGCGATGACCCGGCCCCAGGCCAATGACGATGCCGCCGCCCTGGCGGTCCGGGACGCCACGGGCATCTTCCTGACCGGCGGCAACCAGCTGCGCCTGTCGTCGACCATCGGCGGGACCCGCCTCGCCGACGCGATCCTCGATCGCTTCCAGCACGGTTCGGTCGTCGCCGGCACCTCGGCCGGGGCGTCGGCGATGTCGAGCCACATGATCGCGTTCGGGGCGTCCGGGGCGACGCCGAAGCACCGGATGGCCCAGATCGCGGCCGGCCTGGGCGTCCTGCCCGGCGTGATCGTCGATCAGCACTTCCAGCAGCGGAACCGGCTTGGCCGGTTGCTCAGCCTGATCGCCCAGAACCCGAGCCTGCTCGGTCTCGGGGTCGACGAGGACACGGCGGGCGTCGTCGGACCTGATCACGTCATGGAGGTCATCGGGCGGGGCTCGATCACGGTCGTCGACGGCGCGCTGTCCGAGACCGACGCCTGGGAGATCCACGGGCACCGCCCGTTGATGATCAGCGGCGTGATGCTGCACTCGCTGCCGGCCGGGTATCGGTTCGACCTGCGTCGCCGCGAGCGCGTGGCTTCACCCGCCCTTCATGCCCTGCCCGGCGGCGAGGCCGCCTCGAGCTAGCCCGCGCGGGCAAGGTCCGTCGCCCACCAGGAGGTTCCCCGTGGCCCAGACCGCTCCAGCGTCCCGCACCCGCCGGGGTCCGCGTCGCCCGGCGCGCCCCGTCGCCGGCCCGGCGCCGACCCTGCGGATCCTGGAGACGCGCGTCCTGCGTGGGCCCAACTACTGGGCGCGCGAGCCGGTCGTGCGGATGCTGGTCGACCTGGGCGTGCTCGAGCAGTTCCCGTCGGACAAGATCCCGGGCTTCAACGATGCGCTGATCGCGCTGCTACCGACGCTCGAGGACCACGCCTGCTCGCTCGGCCGGCGCGGGGGCTTCATCACCCGGCTGCGTGACGGGACCTGGGCGGGCCACGTCGCCGAGCACATCGCGCTCGAATTCCAGATCCTGGCCGGCACCGACGTCCGCCACGGCAAGACCAGGTCGGCCGGGCCGGTCGGCCAGTACAACTGCATCTACGAGTACCGCGAGGAACAGGTCGGCCTCGAGGCCGGCAAGATGGCCGTCCGCCTGGTCAACCACCTGGTCGCTCCGGACGATCCGGAGGTCTTCTTCGACTTCGCGCCGGAGCTGGAGCACCTGATCCGGATCGCCGAGCGGCAGGCGTTCGGGCCATCCACCCAGGCGCTGATCGACGAGGCGGTCAGCCGGGACATCCCATTCATCCGGCTCGATCGCCACTCGCTCGTCCAGTTCGGCCACGGCCTGTACCAGAAGCGGATCCGGGCGACGATGACCTCGCTGACCTCGGCGATCGGGGTCGACATCGCGTCGGACAAGAGCCTGACCAACCAGCTGCTCGACTCCGCGGGCCTGCCCGTCCCCCGGGCCGAGGTCGTGACCACGGAGGAGGAGGCCGCCGTGGCCGCCCGGCGCCTCGGCTTCCCGTGCGTCGTCAAGCCGCTCGACGGGAACCACGGCCGGGGCGTCCACCTGAACCTGCTCGACGAGGCGGCGGTGCGAGCGGCGTTCGCCGGGGCGCTCGGCGAGAGCCGATCGGGCGACGTGATCGTCGAGACGTACGTCGCGGGCAACGACTATCGCTGCCTGGTCATCGGCGGCAAGGTCGCCGCGATCGCCGAGCGCGTGCCGGCCTCGGTCACCGGCGACGGCGAGCACACCGTCCGCGAGCTGGTCGACATCGCCAACGCCGACCCGCGGCGCGGCATCGGCCACGAGAAGGTGCTGACCAGGATCCGGGTGGACGAGGCGGCCGTGAGCCTCGTCCGAGACCAGGGCTTCGGGCTGGACGACGTCCCGCCGCCGGGCGTCTGGGTCAAGCTCGCCCTCACCGGCAACATGTCGACCGGCGGCACCTCGATCGATCGGACGATCGAGGCCCACCCGGACAATGTCGAGATCGCCGAGACGGCCGCCCAGATCGTCGGGCTCGACATCGCCGGGATCGACTTCATCTGCCCCGACATCGCCACGCCCGTCCGCGAAACCGGCGGCGCGATCGTCGAGGTCAACGCCGCTCCCGGCTTCCGGATGCACACCCACCCGACCGAAGGCGAGCCACAGTACGTCGCCCGCCCGGTGATCGATTCGCTCTTTCCGGCCGGCTCGTCGGCCCGGATCCCGATCATCGCGGTGACCGGCACGAACGGCAAGACGACGACCGTCCGGATGGTCGCGCACATCCTCAAGCTGATGGGCCGGCGGGTCGGGCTGACCTCGACCGACGGGATCGTGATCGACGGGCGACTGATCCGGAAGGGCGACATGTCCGGGCCGAAGTCGGCCCAGATGGTCCTCCAGAACCCGACCGTCGACACGGCCGTCTTCGAGGTCGCCCGGGGCGGGATCCTGCGCGAGGGCCTGGGCTACGACCGAAACGACGTGGCCGTGGTCACCAACGTCACCGGCGATCACCTGGGCCTTGGCGGGATCACCTCGATCGGCCAGCTGGCCAACGTCAAGGGCGTCGTGGTCGAGGCGGTGCCCCGCTCGGGGACCGCGGTGC
>Ga0210377_10001928_pt1 | contig 18486 bp, 14 predicted proteins | sample PLM4_65_b1redo_FD_155480 | JGI IMG/M metagenome (GOLD analysis project Ga0210377, IMG submission 155480) | Groundwater sediment microbial communities from an aquifer in East River, Colorado, USA - PLM4_65_b1 redo | ecosystem: Environmental > Terrestrial > Soil > Riparian zone | place: USA: East...
AAAGGACATCCTGATGAAGTCAGGATTAGCCCTTTTTGTTTAGATGTGTCATTGGGTTTCAAGGCCAGATGCCCCGCAGCTCTGCTGCGGGGTACTTTCACTTAAAAGAATAATCCGGGTCAGGTAAGAACGATGACAAAGAAAACGCCGGTGCTCTTTATCGGGCACGGATCGCCAATGAACATTATTCTGGACAACAGTTTTACGCGAAGTTTGGGTGCTTTGGGGAAACATCTGCCCAAACCAAAAGCGATCATGGTCATCTCCGCGCACTGGCTTACGAAGGGAACCTTTGTGGGCTGCATGGAGAAGCCAAAGACCATCTACGATTTCTACGGGTTTCCCGAAAAGCTGTATGAAACGACCTACCCCTGTCCCGGCGCTTCCGAAGAGGCGTCGTTTGTGACAGGCGCGGTTAAGAAAGCCACGGTGAAATGCGATCATGGCTGGGGATTGGACCACGGCGCTTGGGCAATCCTGAAACACCTGTATCCTCCTGCAGATATCCCGGTATTCCAGTTGAGTCTGGATTATTCTTTTAATGAATGGGACCCGAAACCGCTCCAGTATCACTATGATCTTGCCGCCGGGTTGTCTGAATTGCGAAGCAGGGGTGTTCTGATCATCGGGAGCGGAAACATCGTTCACAATCTCGGGATGTTCGATTACATGAACATCGCGGCGAAGTCATTTGACTGGGCGGTGGAGTTCGATGAGCTGGTGAAATCAAACTTGATCAGGGGAAACCACCAGGACCTGATCCACTATACGAACATGGGAAAGACAGCGGTCCTTGCCGTGCCGACGCTCGATCATTATCTTCCCATGATCTATGCCATTGCCCTGCAAGAAAAGAACGAACCTCTCCTCTTCACCTATGAAGGATTTCAATACGGCTCGATCTCGATGAGGTGCTTTCAGATAGGATCGGTCCCCTGACGGGGCAGGCATTTTGATTGATGCTCTTTGCTGAGGATCCCTGAGGTATCGAGATGAGTCGTGTATTCTTCCTTAATGCGGGCTGTTCTCCAACATGTATTCCATAGTTGTAAAATCCGAATTACTTGCATGATGCAGAACTAAACCTGTCGCCCGAAAAACATCTCGAACTTGAACAGGATCCCGGGAGTGCCCTTGAATTGACTGTCCCGGGGGAAGCGGTACTGGGGGGCCACTTCGAAAAAGAGCCATTCGCGCAAGAAGTTCTGGCGGTAGCGGACACTGAAGAAGACTTCCACTAATTCGCCGACCGGCCTGGTCTGGAAGCTGTTGTTCCATACATACTCCAGTGCGCGTTTTGAATCAAGGGGATGGCGCAGCGAAAAACTGAGGCTGTAGAAATAACCCTTGCTGGTATTGATCCACGTTCCGCCGGCGCTCGAGCGAAAAAAGAGATCGTGCGGGAGCTTCCGCTCGAGATCGAAGATGGTGTTCGTTTGCCACGTCGTGTCCGTTTTCCAGATAACCTCCTGGGTGAAGCGAAAGTCCCATGGATTGATCGGGACAAAATACCGGTAACGCGGAGCGAGGAACAATACCGGCATCCCGCGGGTGAACTGTGCTCCGCTTCTTACGGTGAAGTTCTGCTGCTCGGTAGCCCGGAAAATATAATTTACTGCGGTTGTAACATTCCGCTCTTCAGTTGGTCCAATGCGGTCGCTAGGGATACTCGGCGAACCCGGGGTGGTTGCGGGAGTTTCAGCCGGTTCCGCGGATACGACGATGTGCGCCTTCCGCTCCAACTTCGGGAGTGCCAGGCGAATATCGACAGCCGGTTTGAAGGTAGCGTGTGACCTTTCTTCTGTAAAGACATCTAAGCGGGTCCGTATATATGACCGGTTTTCCTCCTTAATGGACCGCTCATCTGCGAAAAAAGAATCCAGCTGGGTCGCAGTCGTAAGAAGCCGCTCGGAAATTTCGCCATGCAACTCATCAATAAAACCTATCTTCGGGCCAATGAAATCGGGTTTCAATGATGTATCCGAGGGGGATGATTGTATGGATTCGATAGGCGGTGCGGGCGTCGCTTGTTCCCCGGTTTTTGAAGGCTGTTCCTGTGATGTTTGCGACTCCTGTTGCTGTGTGGTCGTAGCTGTAGTGGACATCTCTTCGCTGTTTGCCCGGGTTGCCAGAGAGTGGTGAAAGACGATCAGCGTGACAATTATGGCTATGTGTTTTAAGATTGACATTGTTAGCGGATTGTTAGAGAGAATAGGCAAAGGGCAGCTGAAAGTCAAGAGGCAAGAAAAAAACAGCCCGCGGTCAGGATATGACCGCGGGCGGGGGGAATCGTAGATTTTGGAGAACCTGCGAGGAACGAAGAGAGCCTTATTTAGGCGATTTGTTGTACTGGACACTTACCTCATAGGCGATACTGGCATGGCCGTGTCGGAGATCATCGCTTTTCCCATTGCAGACGATTTTGCCTGATACAGATTTCTTATTGTTTTTAACCAGACTGGCAACCACCGGCGTCAGGTCAAAACCGCCGTCAGAGCATTCTTCCCGCATACATTCAAGATGAAAACAGGCATAATTAGTTGGAGAAAAACTTATCGTGCGTTTCATCAGGATAGGGTCCGCCGTCCTCTGGTAATAGGTCATGCGAAACATGATGTTGGCAACCGCAGGAAACCGTTCGGATACCAGACCGGCAGCAAGCATGATATTTCTCTTCAATTCCAGCTTTTCCTTGTAATTTTGTTTAATCGCCATGGTGCCCCTTTCTGATGATAACATCCCAAATGGAAAAGCCGCAAAGACGCCTGTCTTTGTGGCCTTTCTGGTTTGATCTTCTGTGACCTTTTACATTCTTATATTTATCATTATCTCACTTTTTTTGAATAAAAGCAACCTTTGTTTGGCATTAAAATAGTCCTTTTTCGCATTATATCCACAATTTCCCCGTTTTTTATGGCTAAACCTTATACCCTGGTCGCATTTATGGTAACAATTTCAAAGCTGTGCAAGCGATCTCGAATTGCGACTGCGCAGTGCAACCGACCTGGGCAGTTACAAAAAAAAGGGATGAGCATAGGCTGAATTCCTGATGAAGGCGTCTTTAGACACAATATTGTCCTGGGCGGCTTCATCCCAGCCCGTATATCTCCCGCATCTCTTTCGAATAGCCACCACCCTGCTCATGAACGACCAGCGGCGGCAGGATTTCAAGACCAACCCCCTTTGTTTTTATGGCTTCGATCAACACGAGCGACGCGGGTTTTTCCTGAAAGGGATGCACACACCGAAGGCGCTTTGGTTCCATCCCTCTCGTTCGCAACAAAGACATCATTTCTGCTGCGCGACTGGCGGGAAAGACGAGGAAATATTTGCCCTTGTCCTTTAAAAAGGTCTGGAGGTCGAGCCAGTGCGGCAGCGACGTGGTCGCGTCCTGACGTGCGGTTTGTCGTTCCCGGGAGGGGCTTTTTCGACCGGTCCCGTATTTGATATAGGGTGGATTGGCGATAATGACATCAAAAAAGTCCGGCGCAATAGACCGGCCCAGATATCGAATGTCCCGCTCAAGAGGCATGATAATATCAACAAGACCATTATGCTGTATATTTTGGCAAAGGAGGTTGAATGCCTGTGGTTCTATTTCAGAGGCAATGATCCGCGCCCTTGGAAATTTCCGTGCAAGCAGAATTGAAATGATCCCGGTTCCCGAGCCCGGTTCGAGAATGCGGCAAAGAGGTTTAATGCTGCAAAAATCGGCGAGAAGAAGACTGTCCAGTGTAAAACGGAAACCTTTTTTCGGTTGAGCAATGCTCACCATGCCGGCGTTGCGAAGCCAGATGCTGTCAAGGGTTGAGGATGTCATGGATAGTATCTTTTATCACACATACCGTTGAACTGGCAAAGAAAGCAGGTGGATGTGATTGAATAATGGTGATTCGTTGTCTCCCTGTTGAAAGATATCCTCACATTATTTTTTCAACATACTCTTCGGACAGGCGTTTGGGCCTTGCATTCGCATCGACAGCGACGACCTTTGCCCTGCATTCGACCAAAACGCGACGGGACATCTTCTCCCGCATCACATGCTCGAATATCATCGTGGCCCGCGTCACGTCTCTGACCCAGGTCTCGATCTCGATCGTGTCCCCGTACCGGGCCGGAGCTTTGTAGTCGATCTCGACGCGGAATACCATAAAGATCGTGCCCTGATCCATCAGCGTTTTGACCGAATAGCCCCTGGAGGCAAGGTACTCGGTCCGTGCCCGTTCCATGAAGCGCAGGTAGTTGGCGTAGTATACGACTCCGCCACAGTCCGTGTCCTCGTAATAGATCTTAACGTCCATGGCATGGTTCATGGCCTATCTCCTTATGAAGATACAGTTTAAAATAATTTATTAATTTTGTCGAGCGAAAGATTGACTGTGCAAGCGAGGTTTCCGTTATCTGGAGCAGGGCGCCCCAGGAGATAGGATAATAACAAAAAAGGCGTTGCCCGCGGACCGTTACTGATATTCCGTTGAGCCGGGGACTCTCTGCGGGATTTCAATGGCTGCTTCTATGGCTCTGCTCAGCAGACCCTGTGAAGCTCATTGTTCCTTTCTTCCCGCACTGTCCTTCGACTTCGGGGCTTTCGGCTCTTCCATACTTAATAGAAGCCTGTGAAACAACCAGTGAATGACCGCTCAACTTGCAGACTTCTTACCGGTTTCGGCTCTCTGTCCAGCACGGTGCCTTATTCCCCTTTTAACGGGCTATCATCTCTACACCTAGTCGGTGATGGTCCGGCAACGCCTTGTGAACTTCGTGCGCTTCTTTAGAAAGATCACTGCATCCTTACTGATTTTAGTATAGCACATCCTTCATTCGTATGTGGAATTTTTTTTGAGAATTGTCTTGACCGGGTAATGAATTGCCTTTAGAATTTCCCCATTTCATCATGCATACAATCAAGCCCTCAAAAAACTATTTTCTCGATGCCGTTCAGGCCGGGAAACTGCTGCCCCTTTCAGCCGAACTCGACCTGCCGGGACTGACGCCGCTTACTGCGCTTGAGGCCATCAGGGGGGAAGGCTATCCCGTGCTTCTCGAAAGCGCCCGGGTGAACGACAAGATCGGACGGTATTCATTCGTTACGGCGGAACCCTATCTGATCTTCCGGTCCCGCGGGGACGATGTGGAACTCAGTCTGCCGGTCACGCCCACAGGCAAATACGGAAGGCGGGCGTCCATGAAACGAAAGCCGCTCGTGAAGCTTCGTGAGCTTCTCGCCAATTACCGGACAACGCGGGTTGACGGATTGCCCCCTTTCACCGGAGGTGCAGTGGGGTTCTTCTCATACGATTTTGTGCACCAGATCGAGAAGCTTCCACGCAGGGCGCGGACTGAGCTGGACATCCCTGAGGCGTATTTCGTGTTCGTGGATATGGTTGTTGCCTTTGATCATATCCTGGAAAAGGCGTGGGTGATCGTCAATCCGGGAGCACGGGAACAGGAAATGGGCTTTCGGAAACCGGAGCGGGACCAGTGGGGCAGGCTCTATGATGAAGCAAAAAATAAGATTATAGCTCTGAGCTCAAAGCTCGCCGCAAAGGTTAACGAGGGCACTGTTCAGCTCCCTGAAAAAAGCGTTCCGGAGAGTTTTATCCTTGCTCCGAACATGACGAAAGACCAATTCGAGTCCATGGTCGTGCAATGCAAGGAATATATTGCGGCAGGGGACATCTACCAGGCGAACCTGTCTCAGCGGCTCTCGGCATCGATCGATGATGCGGACACGCTGCGTTTATACACAATTCTGCGAGATATCAATCCATCATCGTTTGCCACGTACCTCGATTTCGGCGACCTGCAGCTGGTGGGCTCTTCCCCCGAGCGTCTGGTCCGGCTTTATAACGGTATTGCCGATACGAGGCCGATCGCGGGTACGCGCAGGAGGGGAAGGGATGGAACGGAAACGAGTGCGCTTTCCGTGGAGCTCCTGACGAACGAAAAGGAGAGAGCGGAGCACATCATGCTGCTCGATCTCGAGAGGAATGACTTGGGCAGGGTGTGCGAGTATGGCACGGTGCAGGTGGACGAGATGATGGCAGTGGAGGATTACTCCCATGTTATTCACATCGTCTCGAATGTCCGGGGTACGCTTGCGCGGGGACGTGATGCCTTCGACCTGGTCCGTGCCGTTTTCCCGGGAGGCACGATCACGGGTGTACCCAAAGTCCGCTGTATGGAGATAATCGACGAGCTTGAACCCATGGCACGCGGACCCTATACCGGCTCCATCGGGTACCTATCGAACGCCGGCGACATGGACCTGAACATCATCATCAGGACCTTTGTCGTGAAGGACGGGATCGCTCACATCCAGGTCGGGGCGGGGATCGTTGCGGATTCCGTTCCCGAACAGGAATATTATGAGACCCTCCAGAAGGCCGAGGCGCTCAAGAAGGCGCTGGAGACGCTGTGATAGAGCCGTTTTCCCTGTTGCAACTTTAGCCTACTTGCGTTATAGTGCCAAATTAATTGAGAAAAGGAGCCTGGTCAATGTTCCTGGTGGAGCTTGTTTTACAAGGTGTGCGGGGATTTCGTGAACCTACCCGGTTCAGGTTCAAGGGTGGATTCAACCTTGTCATTGCCGGTAATGAATCGGGAAAGACCACGGCAGTGGCCGCCATGCAGCGCCTGCTGTTCCCCATCAGTCAGGCCGGATCCCTTGATAGCATGGTATCCCGGCACACGCCCGACGCATCACGCGCGGCACTTGTGATGTGTTCCGCTGACAATGACTACTACCGAATCATCCAGGATTTCTCAAAACGCGTCGTAAACATTTCTCAATACAATCCAACGAGCAAGGAATTCAGCCTTCTGCATAAGGACTGGGAAAGCGCCGCTCGGTTCATGGCCGAATTGACCGCCGGGATTACCGCAGAGGACTTTTTCAGAATTTTTGTTTTTCAGCGGGAGCAGCCAGTCCGACCGGGAAGGTTTAATTCAGCCGCATTGCTTCATTCGGCGCCGAGCACGCCGGTTCCACCCGCAGTTCGAAAGACCTCCGGAAATCAGGAAAGGCTCGCCGTACTTCGTGAGTCCCTTCGCAAGGCGGAGGAGGCCGCGGATGCCGAGTACAAGTATCAATCCGTCAAGCTTGCACTGGAAGAGAACAGAAAAAAAACCACCTCCCTCGACGAGCTCGGGAGGAAAAAGGCAGAGCTGGAGTCATCGCTTAAGGCGCTCAAGGCGTACGAGGCGATACCCGATGACCTTGGCGCGCTAATCGAGGCCCAGGAGCGGCGTCTGGGCCAAAAGCTGGCTGATGCCGATGAGCTCAACAAACGGATCGATGGGCTGAAGATGCAGCGGGCGGCAATACCTCCGTTCGTCTTTATCTCGGACAAGTTGTTCATCACCGGCTGCGTCCTGGGCGTCCTGTCGGTCATCCTCGGGGGATTTGTGCTGACCGGGGACATGGCCTATTACATCCTAGCCGGTGGAGTCCTTCTTGCATTCGCGTTGATTGTGGGCGCGTGGTATTTCGGCTCCCGGAAGGATGCGCGGCGCAGGCAGTATCTGAAGGAAGAGGAACACCTGAAGCAAGAACTCGCTGAACTTGAAAAACGTTTTCAACAGGAAGGGGCGACCCTAACGACCTATATGCTCTCGACAATGGCTACATCGACGGCCGAGCTTAAAGAAAAGGCAGAGAACTACCGCTATTTTCTCTCCCTCAGGGCCGATCTTGAAGAGCAGCGACAGCGCAGCCTTGGGGATCTTACGCTGGAAATTCTCCAGCAGCAGTGTGAGGATCAGCAGCGGGAGATTGTGGAACTGGAAAAGGCGGCGCAGGCACTCGCTCAATTTAATGTGGACACCTACAGCATTCGTCAGGATATTGAACGGCTGGAATCCGAAGCATCCGCCGCATCCGCGGGGACGTCGTGGGATGTCGGTGCTGAAGCGCAGCATCTGCCCTCAGATTCTGATGATTTTTCGGCAGGCGGCAGTCATGGTGGATTCCTTGCGGAACTCAGCATTGCAAGCCGGGTGGGAGGGATCGAGATGGAGACGCTTGTCCCGGCGGTCGAAGCGGCGGCCCAGAGGAGCCTGATTGCAGTTACCGCGGGCAGGTATGTAAGGCTCGAGGCCGGCCATAATGGCGATACGATCGTGCATGCCAACGACGACTCGGTGGTGGCTTACTCGGAACTGAGCCACGGAACCAGGAGCCTGATCACCTTCTGTCTCAGGACCGGTCTGGTCGAGGCGCTTGCCGGGAAAAGGCGATTTCCGTTCATTCTCGATGATTCGCTCGCAGAATTCGATCCAGCGAGGCAGAAGGCCGCATGCCAGGTCCTTCGCGCCCTGGGTGCGAAGACCCAGGTGATCTTGTTCACCTCCAACCCCGCGCTCAGGGCAGAGGGAGATGCCGTTGCGGAGCTCAAATAAATGAAAGGAACTTTCATCACCTTCGAGGGCATCGAAGGTTCAGGCAAGTCCACTCAGATTGCGTTGCTTGCGAACTATCTTACCGCCAGGGGAGTGCGGTATGTGCTCACCCGGGAGCCTGGCGGGACGCTGATCGGCGATCAAATACGGAAGATCCTGCTTGACCCGGCGAACAGAGTTCTCGATCCCGCAGCGGAACTCCTCCTGTATGCCGCCAGCAGGGCCCAGCATTTGCGCGAGATCATCGTGCCTGCGCTAGCGGGCGGTGCGAATGTTCTCTGCGATCGGTTCTCGGACGCCACGCTTGCGTATCAGGGGTACGGGAGAGGGCTGAATATTGAGATGATCCGCGCTCTCGACCGGATCGTAACCGCGGGGATGCGTCCCGACCTGACCCTCCTGTTTGACATCGAAGCAGCCTCAGGAATCGCCCGTGCGCGGGGGAGGAACAATAGCCGCGGACTTGAAGCCGAGGCGCGGTTTGAGAACGAGGAGCTTGCTTTTCACGAGCGGGTGAGGCAGGGATACCTGGCGCTGCTTGCGCAGGAGCCCGAACGCATCCAGGTCGTAGACGCGTCTTCATCGGCCGAAGCGATCCAGGCAAAGGTCAGGAAGATCCTTGATGAGAGGCTGCGAATCTGATAATGAAATGGTCGGGTAGCGGTTCCTGACTCGGACGAACGAGAAGCGAAATTTTTTACCACGCCGTGCACTCGCGCTGGCGCACTCGTAAACGCCGGGTGCAGGCAGAGGACTCAGAGGTCACAGAGAACAACGCGTAGAGTACTCCTCGTATTAATATAATTGCAGTGCGCTGTCCTCTGTGTACTCGGCGACCTCTGTGGCTGAACTGCTATTCCGTTTTGTGTATATTTTTATTCATTCGTAAGTCGCAGGGCATCCGGTAGATTGTAAACACGCTTGAGCTTATCAATTATGACGTATTCGACGATAGAGGGACACGCACAGTCCATTCGAACCTTGCAGCGGGCGATCGCCAACAACGCCCTTGCCCACGCCTATTTATTCTCAGGCCAGGCGGGGATCGGAAAAAAGAAGACGGCCTTTGCCCTTGCAGCCGCGGTGAACTGCCTGAACGCGAAGCCGGAGGGCGGGTGCGGAAAGTGCCCTTCATGCCGCAAGGTCGAAACGCTCGGCCATCCGGACGTGCATGTGCTGGTCCCGGACGGGGACGAAATAAAGATCGATCAGATCAGGCAAGTGCAGGCTGACTTCGCGCTCAAGCCCTTCGAGGGAATGAAGAAGGTATTGATCGTTGACAATGCCGAGACCATGAACCCGGCATCATCGAACGCGTTTCTGAAAACGCTCGAGGAGCCTCCCGGCGACGCACTCATCATTCTGATAACCGCGATGCCGCAGAGTCTTCTTTCCACAATCCGTTCGCGCTGCCAGGAGATCACGTTCCATCCGCTTCCCCGCAACACGCTTGCCCGGGCGATTGCTCAAAGGCGCGGATTCTCCGAAGAAGACGCGTGGTTTATCGCGGCGCTTGCGCAGGGAAGCATGGGCCGCGGACTCGAAATGGACGTTGAACAGGAAAAGACCGCCCGGGATGAGGTCGCGACGCTCTGGACCGGGCTGGGGCAGATGGGTCCCGGCGAGACGCTGTTGCTGGCGGAAGCGCTAGCGAAGGACCGCGAAAGGCTCGAACGCCTGATCGAGATCGGCGTTGAAGCGCTCAGGGACACGCTGGTATACCGTGAGACAGGGGAAGAGCGACTGCTCGTCCATGCTCGGGCACAACAACTCTACCGTCAGGTTGCCGACCAGTATTCGCTTCCCCGACTTCTTGCGGACATGGAACTCTTCATGGCGAGCCGGGACCTGCTGGACCGACGGGTGAGCGCCCAGCTTGTAGCGGAGAACCTGCTCCTCAAGTTTGGGAGAGGATGAGCACAGAAGCAGTCAGAAGCCAGAAGACAGAAGACAGGACAGAAAATCGATGACAGAAGAAACTATGATAAGGATAGCCGGAGTTCGTTTTCATGATAACTGGAAGGTGTATGATTTTGACGCAACGGATATTAATGTTGCCGTGGGCGACAAGGTGATCATCGACTCCGACCGCGGACTGGACGTTGCTCAGGTGGTCCGCATGAGGAGAATGCAGGAGCCGCTTGCCGTGGAAGCGACACCTCGGGTTGAGCAGGAAGTCGAACGGCCGATTGAAGGCGGGGAAGAAATCACCCCGGCGGGAGCCGCGTCTTTTCCGCCCGCGTCCAAGCCGCCACGGGGGCTGCGAAAGGTCCTTCGCAGGGCAACGGAAGAGGACCTCGCACGGGAAAAGAAAAACCGCGCTCGCGAAGCTGAGGCGTTCAGCATTGCACAGGTCATGATTACCGAGCGGGAACTGCCGATGAGGCTTATCCGAGCGGAATATTCCTTTGATGCATCACGCGCCACTTTTTTCTTTTTTTCCGAGACCAGGGTGGACTTCCGTGAGCTGGTCAAGGACCTGGCGCACAAGCTCAAGAGCAGGATCGAGATGCGCCAGATCGGCGTCCGGGACGTTGCGCGGATGATCGGCGGGTTCGGTCCCTGCGGCAGGGAGCTTTGTTGTTCGGCGTTCCTGAAGAACTTCGAGCCGGTCTCGATCCGGATGGCCAAGAAACAGGAAATGATATTGAACCCGGCCAAGATCTCCGGGGTCTGCGGCAGACTGCTCTGCTGCCTTTCCTACGAGTTCGGGATGTACGATGAGAACAAAAAGGACCTCGCAGACATGCGCGAGGCCGCAGCCACTGAAAAGAAGCTTGAAGTGGAGCAGCGTATCACCGAGGAACGCAAAGAAGCCGATGAGAGCCGGGCAGCAGAGGAGAAGAGACGCCAGGAGGACCGCAAGCAGCAGGATCAGCGGCGCGACAAACAGCGAGAAGGCGGCCAGAAGGGCGGCGGCAGGTCTGAAAGGAAGAGGGACCAGAAGCAGGAAAAGAAGGCACAGCAGCCGAAACCGGAGCAGTCCCGGGAAAGTCAGCAGCAAAAGCCGGAAAAGCAGCCGCCGCAGCCGCAGCCACAGCAACAGCCACAGCAACAGCCACAGCCACAGCCACAGCAACAGGAACGTGATTCGCAACAGCCACAGCAGCAGGAAGGAACCGCGTCCGCACGGAAGAAAAAACGCAAGTTCTGGCGCAAAAAAAAGAAGGGTCAGCAGGGCGAGAACAAACCACAGGGACCGGCGAGCGCCTGAGGCAGACCCGGAGTTAGGTAGGGTCACGGGTCAGGGGTCATGGGGCGTGGGCATCGTACGAATTGCGCATTCCCAGTTGATAAATTCGTGAAAATAGTTTTGAAAACACTTTTGCCGTCATTCCCGTGAAAACGGGAATCCATCTTTTCCGGCAATCACTTGGAACCTGGATACCTGCCTACGCGGGTATGACGATTTTACGAGACCATCATCAATGAGTTCCGAATAACGAACATATGACCAGTAAATTCTACATCACTACTCCCATCTATTACGTGAATGATGTACCGCATATCGGGCACGCTTACACGACGATCGCGGCGGACGTGCTTGCGCGCTACCATCGGCTCAGGGGGGATGCTGTGTTCTTCCTCACGGGCACGGACGAGCACGGCCAGAAGGTGGCAAAGGCCGCGCAGGAACGCGGGCTTACCCCTAAGGCACACGCGGACAGCATGACGGTGAACTTCCAGAAGCTCTGGAAAAAGCTTGATATCACGAACGATGCCTTCATCCGCACGACTGACAAGGAACATGTCGCCGTGGTGCAGGAATTGCTCCAAAAGCTCTTCGACCAGGGCGAACTGGAACAGCGGACCTATGAAGGCTGGTACTGCACGCCTGATGAGCGATTCTGGACCGAGAAGGAGATCGTGGAAGGCAAATGCCCGGATTGCGGCAGGCCGGTGGAGCATATCTCGGAAAGCAACTATTTTTTTCTGATGAGCAAATATCAGGAACGCCTTATCGCGCATATCGAACAGAACCCGAACTATATCCGTCCCGATTCCCGGCGCAATGAGGTGCTCGGGTTTTTGAAATCGCAGACCCTGGGCGATCTCTGTATCTCGCGGCCCAAAGCGCGGCTTGCATGGGGGATCGAATTGCCATTCGATAAAGATTTTGTCACCTATGTCTGGTTCGACGCCCTCGTGAATTACTTTTCAGCCACGCGGTATCTGAGCCCTCCGGCAGCGGGCTCGACGGACCCGGCTGCAAAGGAAAAATTCTGGTGGCCTGCGGACCACCACCTGGTCGGCAAGGACATTCTTACAACGCACAGTGTGTACTGGTCCACGATGCTGATGGGGCTCGGGCTGCCGCTTCCGGGGAACATCTTTGCCCACGGCTGGTGGACACAGGTCGGCAAAAAGATGTCGAAGTCGCTCGGGAATGTGATCGACCCGCACGAGGTCGTCGATGCTTACGGCGCCGATGCGTTTCGCTATTTCGTGCTGCGGGAAGTGCCCTTCGGCCTGGACGGCGATTTTTCGAAAGAGACCTTTGTCACGCGCTTCAACACAGAGCTTGCGAACGACCTGGGTAACCTGCTCTCGCGGGTACAGACAATGATCGGGAAGTACTTTGAAGGAAAGATCCCGACAGCAGGAGTTGAACAGCCGCTCGACCGTGAACTGCGCGAGACCGCGGCGCCGATCTTGTCCAGGATCGACGAAAATCTGTCAACGCTCGCGTTCACCAAGTATCTTCACGAGGTGTGGACGCTCGTAACGCGCGCGAACCGCTACGTGGAAGAGAACGCGCCCTGGACGCTTGCAAAGAAAAACGATATGGCGCGCCTCGGAACCGTGCTCTATAACCTTTCGGAGTCGCTCAGGCTGATCGGGCTGTATCTCTATCCGGTGATGCCGTTGACCTCACAAAAGATATGGAACGCTCTTGGCAGGGACAAGCAGATCGCCTCGTGCCGGTTGAACGAAGAACAGCAATGGGGGAAGTTAACGCCCGGCACCGCCATTCAGGTAGGCGCACAATTATTCCCCAGGATCGACCGGAATAAGAATACGGAGAAGAAGATGGAAAAAACAGTAGAGGATGTAAAGGAACCTGCGCCACAGCCGGCAGCGGCCGGTCCGGAGCTTATCGGGATAGAGGATTTCATGAAGGTCGACCTCAGGGTCGGCAAGATTATTTCTGCCGAGCGCGTGGAAAAATCAGCGAAACTGATAAAGCTCAAGGTGGACATTGGCACCGAGACCCGCCAGGTGGTTGCCGGCATCGGGAAGAGTTATGGCCCTGAAGAGCTCATGGGCAAGTCAATCGTGATCGTGGCGAACCTGAAGCCCGCCAAGCTCATGGGCATTGAGTCCCAGGGCATGCTGCTCGCCGCGAGCAGTGGGGACCTGCTTGCCGTGGCCACCTTCGACCGGGAGACGAAAACGGGGAGCAGGGTGAAGTAGGTTGTTGAGCCACGAATGGACGCGAATGATCGCAAATAAAGTCAATGAATATTTTACCACGGATGGACACGGATGCACACAGATAACAACGAAGGAGCAGGGTGTAGAGGAAAGACATTGAATTGATTTTTCCAGCGGTATCACGGCTTCGTATATTTCCTTACGTTTTTTCAAATCGTGTTTATTTGCAGCAAACCCGAAGCTCTCTTTTCTTCATCCGTGTCCATCCGTGGTTAATTATGTTTTTTTGAGAAAAGGTTGAGAGCATGCTGATCGACACCCACGCGCATCTCGAGATGCGCGAGTTCAATGACGACCGCGACGAGGTGATCAAACGGGCACGCGAAGCGGGCGTCGAATACATCGTCACCATCGGCACGACGATCGAATCATGCCGTGATGCGGTAATGCTTGCGGAAAAGCACGAATTCATCTACGCCGCCATCGGCATCCACCCCCACGAGGTGAGGGATGTTCTTCATCCCGCATACGATATCATCAGACACTTTGCGCAGCATAAGAAGGTCGTAGCTTACGGCGAGATCGGGCTCGACTATCATTACGAACATTCGCCCCGCACGGACCAGAAAAGAAAATTCCGAGACATGTTGCACGAAGCGCGCGAACTCAAGCTTCCCATCATCGTTCATGACCGCGATGCCCATGACGATATGCTCCAGATCCTGACCGAAGAATGGGCGCCCGGGCTCGGTGGCGTCATGCATTGCTTTTCCGGCGATGTGGAGCTGGCGAAAACTTTCATTGAGATGGGGTTCCTGATTTCCATCGCGGGGCCGGTCACATTTCCCAAGGCCGAATCCCTGCGCGAGGTCGTGCGCAGGATCCCGATCGAACACCTGCTGGTCGAGACGGACGCACCCTATCTTTCTCCTGTACCGATGCGCGGCAAAAGGAACGAGCCCGCCTTCGTACGCTATACGGCAGAGGCCGTTGCTGCAATCAAGGGGCTCACGTTCGATGACGTTGCCAGGATCACAAGCTTCAATGCCATGCAGCTCTTCGGCATCGGCACGATACCTGATCGCGGCCAGATAACCTATCCCATACGGAACTCGCTCTATCTCAACATCACAAACCGCTGCACCGCGGCCTGCACGTTTTGCGTACGGTATCACACCGATTTTGTGAAGGGTCACAACCTTCGATTGCGCGAGGAACCCTCGGCGGATGACCTCATCAGGGAGATCGGGGACCCGAAACGATATGACGAGGTCGTGTTCTGCGGATACGGTGAGCCGTTGATCCGGCTTGATGTAGTAAAGGCAGTTGCGGCAGAGGTGAAGCGGCTTGGCGGCAAGGTGCGTATCGATACGAACGGCCATGCGAACCTGATTCACAAACGGAACGTTTTGCCCGAGCTGGCCGGGCTCGTGGACGCCGTGAGCGTCAGCCTGAATGCCCAGAGCGCGGAGGTCTATGAGAGGCTTTCACAGCCCCAATTCGGCGCCCCGACCTATGAGGCGGTCAAGGAATTTATCCGCGAAGCAAGAAAACATATCCCCGATGTTACTGCTACCGTGGTCTCCGCGCCGGGTGTGGACGTCGAAGCCTGTAGAAAGATCGTCGAAGAACTCGGTGCAAAGTTCCGCGTGCGGGAATATAATGTGGTAGGGTAAGAAGAGGGTGATTACTTCATAAATCAAATTCTAAGGCAGGATTATTTCTCGCAGAGGCGCAGGCTCGCAGAGAAAAGCGCAAAAATGTTCCGGCTTACAACCAATACATTAAGGTTTTGATTTAACTCTGCGTCCTCTGCGTGCTCTGCGAGAGACGCTTTAAGTTTTATCCTCTTCCGAGGGTCAACTGTTGAAATATAAAAAATCGTGTGGTATAGTGCCCGGCGTGATTCCGGCAGTCCGGCGTTATTCTCATCGTACAAGGGAGTTGCAATTCTGATATGTCGTTCAAACGGCAGGACCGCTATATAAAAAATATCTTCTCCACGGTCGCGCCCCATCTTGATCTTCTCACGAGCAGTTTCAGCTTCGGGTTCGATCACATCTGGCGCACGCAGGCCGTGTCCCGATCGGGTATCCTTAAAGGAGATCGGGTGCTCGACGTCTGTACCGGCACCGGCAAGCTGGCCTTTCTGCTCTCCAAGCGCGTAGGCCCCGGGGGCTCGGTCACGGGAGCGGACTACTGCAAGGAGATGCTCGATCTCGCGGAGATCAGAAAGGGCTCCCGTTACCAGAATGTCTCGTTCATTTTCTCGGACACGAAGAACATCTCCTTCCCGGACAATACGTTCGATGCTGTTACCGTGGCCTACGGCATACGGAACATACCCGATACCTCGGTGGCCCTGACGGAGATCAACCGGGTGCTGAAGCCTGGCGGAAGATTCATCTGCCTCGAGCTCACGAGGCCCCACGCCCCCTGGTTCCGCGTACCCTATGAATGGTATGTATTCAAGGTCATGCCTTTTATCGCAATGCTGGTCACAAAAAAGGCCAAGCCGTATTTATATCTTCCCCGGTCCATTAAAGCCTTCTACTCGCCCGATGAGCTCAAACAGCTCATCGCCACGTGCGGCTTCACCGACATCACCTTCGATTCACTGACGATGGGGATCGCGACGATCACCAAGGCGGTAAAAACCGAAAGGGCGTCTCTCGCAGAGCACGCGGAGGATGCAGAGTTTAATCAACACCGTTAAGCCTTGGTTTTAACCAAGAATTTATTTAGCCTTTCTCCGCGAACTCTGCGCCTTTGCGAGAAAGTTTCTTGTAGTTTCGAGAAGAATTTGATTTCATTGTTACCACGCCGCCGCATACCGCACGGGACAATAAACCGACAACCATGATCACCGCGCTCGTCATTTTCATCATCACCTACCTGTTCATCGGCCTACGCCAGATCCCGCGTCTTCATATCGACCGGCCCGCTGGCGCCCTCGTGGGAGCGGTGCTGATGGTCGTCTTTGGTGTGCTCACCCTCGATCAGGCATTTAGCGCCATCGACATGCACACGCTCTTGCTGCTCCTCGGGATGATGATCATCACGGTCTATCTCCGCACGGCGGGGTTCTTCGAGCTCATGGCGGACAAGATGCTCTCGTTTGCCAAAACGCCGCTCCAACTTCTCATACTGGTTGTGCTGTCGTCAGGCCTGCTGTCCGCGTTATTTGTGAACGATACGATCTGCCTGCTGTATACGCCGATCATCCTCGAGGTAACGGTCCAGCTGGGAGTGAACCCCATGCCGTATCTGCTCGCCCTTGCCACGTCGTCGAACATCGGAAGTGTCATGACCGTGACCGGTAATCCGCAGAATATGCTCATCGGCATCTATTCGAAAATACCCTACGTGTCCTTCCTGGGGGCGCTCTTTCCAATTGCCCTTGCCGGACTCGCAGTGAGCGTCGCGGTCATCTGGCTGGTGTATGGGAAAGAGATGAAGACCGGAGCATTTCCGACCCGGCCCCTGATGCCGGAGTACTGGGTACGCAAGCCATTGCTCGTGAAAACACTTCTTGTCTGCGGAGTTGTCCTTGTTTCATTCTCGCTGGGATATCCGTATTCGCTTGTGGCCGCTGCCGGTGCAGGTTTGCTCCTGCTGATCGGAGGGGTAAACACCGGCAAGATACTCGAGGGTGTCGACTGGACGCTCCTGCTGTTCTTCTCCGGACTTTTTGTCGTAATGCACGGGATGGAAGTCTCGGGTCTTGCCGCAACAATGATCGGCAAGGCAGGTGATCTGACAGCGCTCTCGCCGTTTGGCAGGATCGCGGGGTTGTCCGCGGTGTCCGTTATTCTCTCGAATCTTGTGAGCAATGTGCCCGCTGTGATGTTGTTAAAACCGCTAATCAAAACGCTCGGCAGCGGACAGTTCATGTGGCTTGCACTCGCCATGAGCAGCACGCTGGCGGGGAACCTGACCCTCATCGGTTCAGTCGCCAACCTGATCGTGGTACAGCAGGCGCGAAAACGGGTGGAGATCGGGTTCATGGAGTATTTCCGGGTTGGTGCATTGATCACGGTCATGACGATCGCGATCGGTATCGCGGTGCTTGCTGTAGAAGTAAAACTGGCAGGCGGCGCTGAAGCCATTGCAGCAGAGAGACCGAGGCAGCTGTCATCGGTGATGATCACGCCGTCCGACCGCAGGTCTGAGCCACGCACCTTCAGCATCGTGCTGATCTGCGATACTGAGGATGCCAGGGCCCAAGGGCTACAGGGTTTTCGTCGGTTACGCGCCAATGAGGCAGCGCTTTTTGTGTTCGAGAAACCCGATGTCGTCACCTTCTGGATGGGAAGCGTAGCGTACCCGATCGATATCGTATTTGTCGGCCCCGATAAAAAGGTCGTCCGCGTCTATCCGAACTGCAGGCCAGGGAGCCGGGATATATATCCCTCCGGTAATCAAGCTGTCTGGGTGATCGAGACCGCGGCAGGCTCCGGGATCAAAGTGGGGGACGGAGTGAACTTTACCGAAAACTTGAAAAACAAAGATAAACATTAGTCTGTTACGTATTTTTAAAATTATCAATTTCCAATTCCGGCTTTCCGGACTAGGAGCCTGTGTGAGCAAGTTCACGGATTACATCGATGGTATTGCGGATAAGAGCTCGACGCTGGCTAAAGAGGAGCTGAAGGAACTTATTCTTTCAGCCAAGAAAGATGAGTCCGAATTTGTGAGATTGCAGGCGGT
>Ga0210377_10001929_pt1 | contig 18474 bp, 14 predicted proteins | sample PLM4_65_b1redo_FD_155480 | JGI IMG/M metagenome (GOLD analysis project Ga0210377, IMG submission 155480) | Groundwater sediment microbial communities from an aquifer in East River, Colorado, USA - PLM4_65_b1 redo | ecosystem: Environmental > Terrestrial > Soil > Riparian zone | place: USA: East...
CGTCCTGCCCGAAACCGGTCCGGAGGACGCCGCCGAGGTCGCCGAGAAGCTCCGCCTGCTCGTCCAGCGGCAGCGATTCCCGGTCGCAGCCGACCTGAGCGTCGCAGTGACGATCTCGATCGGGATCGCCGGCGGCCAGGGCAAGACGCTCCGGGCGGAATCGCTCGTCCGCGATGCCGACCAGGCGATGTACTCGGCGAAGTCGCTCGGCCGGAACCAGACCTATGTCTTCGCGGAGCCCAACGACGATGCCCGCGTGCCGAGCGCGCCCATCTCGGCCGCCGGCCGCGCCCGCGCCCACGAGGTCGCCGCGGTGGCCCGCCAGGCCGCCGAGGCCGCGCTCAGCGAGCTGATCGCGCCGCTGCCGCACTACCGCGGCAAGCCGTCGGTGCTGATCGCGACGATCGGCGTGGCCATCGGCACCGACCTCGGGTTGCCGGCCAACGAGATCGAGCGGATCCGGATCGCGTCGCTCCTCCACGACATCGGCAAGATCGCGGTCCCGCCGCAGATCCTCGAGAAGCCGACGGCGCTGTCGACCTCCGAATGGGACTACGTCAAGCAGCATCCACGGATCGGGCAGGTCATCCTCGACGAGGCCGGGGGCCTCCTGGAGGCCGGCAAGATCATCCTCCACCACCACGAGCGGTTCGGTGGCCACGGCTATCCGCATGGGCTGCGTGGTCGGGACATCCCGATCGGCTCGCGGATCGTGTCGATCGCCGACGCCTATGACGCGATGATCCAGGACCGGCCCTACAAGCGGGCGATCGACCACGCCGAAGCGGTGGCCGAGCTCCATCGGAATGCCGGGACACAGTTCGACCCGGAATTGGTGGCGATCTTCGCCAGGCTGTTCGCCGAGAATCCACCGGTCGCCGACCTCGGTCTCCTCGAGCGCCCCGGCACGCTCCCGACCCAGGTTCGGCCCGCGCGACGGGCGTCCGCCTAGGCGCGTCGACGGCCCACGACCGAGCGCAACCGGCGCGCCAGGCGCATCCCGCGGAGGAACAGGCCCACGAGCCCACCCGGACCGTTCGGCTGGTACGCCTGCAGCCTCATCGGCAAACCAGAACGCCGCCCCGGAGGGCGGCGCACTGGTGCACGTGGTTTCGACTGATTCTACGGCGCGATGATTCGCGCGCTCTTGTGGATCAAGGGCTGGGTCGCCCCGCCGTAGGTGATCGTGATATCGACCACGACCACGCCGGCCGGCTCACCGGCTGGGACCTTGATCTTGCCGACCGCCACGAACGACTTCCCGGCACGTCGCAGCTGGACGGTGACCGGACCACCCTTGACGAAGGTGGCGGTCGCTGTCGCGGTGAACGTGGTCCCGCGAACGGGATGGAGGACCTTGGCCTGGATCTTGATCGTCCCGCACGGGTGGCCCGGGGTGACCTTCGCGCCGAACGCGGCGACCTTGGCCGGCGTTGCGCTCGGCGTCGGCGTCGGAGTCGGCGTCGGTGTGGGCGTCGGTGTCGGCGTGGGAGTCGGCGTGGGCGTCGGGGTCGGGGTCGGCGTTGCCCCTGGCGTCGGAGTCGGGGTCGGGCTGGCCGCCACGCACGGGGCGCCGTGGGACTGTCCGCTCTTGCCCTTGCCGGCAGGCGGGGTCGCGCTGACAACGCTCGTGCTCACAAGGCTCACGACGAGGAGCGCGGCGCTCCCAAGGGAGATGATCCGCTTCTTCATACGTCCTCCGGTTCGGGCGTGCAGGCGCTGGGATGCGTGCGTTCGACCGCTGCTTCGTGGCAGCCGGGTCGGGGTTGTCATTGGGTAGAACGGACGCACCGCCTCGATGTTAGGTGCGCGGAGCCGAATGGCGGCCAGACGATGGTCCGGGGTCGGCCTGACCGATTCGGCCCAGGTCGTGTGTCGTACAGTCCGCCGATGGATCGCCATCCGCGTCTCTCGCCCGAGGATCTTTCGGCCCACGCGCGGCGCAACCGCGAGTCCTGGAACGAGGACGCCGATGCCTACCAGGCACGCAATGCGTCCACGCTCGAGGCGAGCGGCGGGATGGCCTGGGGCGTCTGGCAGATCCCGGAAGCCGAGCTCCGGGTCCTCGGGGAGGTTCGTGGCCGGGACATCCTCGAGCTCGGCTGTGGCGCGGCCCAGTGGTCGATCGCGCTTGCGCGGGTGGGCGCCCGGCCGGTCGGCCTGGACCTGTCAGAACGCCAGCTCGAGCACGCCAGGACGCTGATGAACCGAGCCGGCGTCGATTTCCCGCTGGTCCACGCGAGCGCCGAGCGTGTCCCGCTGGCCGATGCCTCGTTCGACGTCGTGTTCTGCGATCACGGGGCGATGACCTTCGCCGATCCGTACCGGACCGTGCCCGAGGTGGCGCGGCTGCTCCGGCCCGGCGGACTGTTTGCCTTCAATCACGGATCGCCGATCCTGTCGATCGCCTGGGCCGCCGATGACGAGCGCGCCGGAGATCGCCTCGTGTACGACTACTTCGGCATGCACGAGTTCGACTACGGGGATTCGGTCGACTTCAACCTGCCGTATGGGGAGTGGATCCGGCTCTTCCGGGCGAGCGGCTTCGCCATCGAGGACTTGATCGAGCCGCGACCCGCGCCGGACGCGACGAGCACCTACCGGGACGAGATCGAGCGCGATTGGGCGCGGCGCTGGCCCGCCGAGTCGATCTGGCGGCTCCGCCGAACCTGACCTGGGCTACGGTCGGGTCTGGCCGAGCCGAGCCCGCGGTCAGCGGCGGTCAGTCTGCCGGGGCGAGGGTGCGTCCGAGGTCGTCGGCGACGCAATCGTCCAGCCGCCGAACGACCGACGCCGTGCCGCGGCTCACGGCCGCGAGCAACAGGGCCACGGGGCGGCGGAGGCGAGATGCCCGGGACGGTCCGGCTGCGGTCAAGCTGGCCTCGAGCCAGCGCGCCTCGGCCTCGCGGCTCCGCTGCTGGGCGATGTCGAGGGCAAGGAAGGCATAGAGATAGTGGTTCACGGGATGTCTCCTCGAGTCTGGTTCGGATCGACCGGCTGAGCTGGGTCAGCGGGCGTGGTCGTCCTGATACTGCTCGCGCGAGTCCGCGCCCCAGATCTGGGAAGCCACGGCAAGGACGAGAAAACCGATGATCGTGACCAGTAGCGTCAGCATGGCTTCCATCTTCGGTCTCCCTTCCAAGATAACCGTTTCGGCGGTCTTTATGGGTTACACAATACCGGGTTGCACGTAACCTGTCAAGCGTTGTACAGTGGTTATCACGATGTTGACAAACGCGCACCAGCCCCTCGATCAGGGTCACGCCCATGGCGTCGATCTCGAGAGCACCTTCGACTTCCTGAACACACTCGACACGGACAGTGGTTTCCCGGTCGAGCGGCTCCCGACGCTCGATGACGCGCTGACCTGGTTCGTCGATCGCGGGGTCATCCACCGCGAAGGCGCCGACCGGGCACGCGGGAAGGTCGCGACCCAGGTCGCCGCCGCGGCGAAAGACCTCGATCGCGTCCACGCGGTGCGCAACGCGCTTCGCGAGGTGGCAGAGGCGATCGCCGAGCATCGCGCGCCGCGCGCCGCAGCCCTCGGCACGGTCAACCGCGCCCTCCACGCGCGCCAGGTCATCGAGCTCGTGCCTGCGCCGGACGGCTGCAGCGTGGATCACCGGCACGTCGGCGATCCGATCGACGATGCCCTCGCTCGTCTTGCCGATCCGCTGGTCAGCGAGCTGACCGGTGGGCGCCCGGAGCGGATCCGGGTGTGCGCGAGCGACACCTGCGACTGGATCTTCTACGACGCCTCGCGCACGGCACGGCGTCGCTGGTGTGACATGTCGACCTGCGGCAATCGGGCCAAGGCGGCCCGCCACCGGGCCCGGTCCCGGGCCGAAGCAGGCAGCGACGAGGACACCTCGACCGCGAGCGCTCCGGCCGGATAGGTCGCGCTCAGCCGCGCTCGAGCAGCGGTCGGACCTCGGTCGCGAGGCGGACCATCGACTCCTCGTCGAACGGGGTGGGGAATCCCGCGATCAGGTGCCGGTAGCCGATCTCGACGAATGGCGCCAGTGCCGCCGCGACGTCCTCCGGCGTCCCCACCGGCTGGTCCGACCAGGGCCGGGCGTTCCCGTTTCGCTCGAAGATCGTGCGAGCCAGTCGATCGACCTCGGCGCGCGAATCACGGATCATGACGGTCCCGATCCCGACCGTTCGCTCGATCTCCGCGGGATCGCGGCCGATGGCCTCGCAATGCTGGAGCAGGACCTCCTCCTTGCGCTTGACGTTGGCCAGGCCTCCGCCGACGTTGTTCGCATCGGCGTAGCGAGCGACCAGCTTGAGGGTGACCTGTTCGCCCCCGCCACCGATCAGGATCGGCAGGCGCGCCTGGATCGGCCGTGGGTCGTTGCGCACGGCGGCCGCCGAATAGCGCGGCCCGGTGGCGGTCGGCTCCTCGCCGTGGAGCATGCCGCGCATGATCGGCAGCGCCTCGCTCAGCCAGCGCAGGCGCTCCGGTGGACCGTCGCCAAAGCGCAGACCGTAGCCCAGGTGCTCGGTCTCGAACCAGGCCGCGCCGATCCCCAGGCTCGCCCGTCCGCCCGAGATGTGGTCGAGGGTGGTGGCCATCTTTGCGGTCAGGGCCGGCTCACGGAACGTATTGGCGCCGACCATCAGCCCGATCCGAATCCGCTCGGTGGCCTGTGCCCAGGCAGCCAGGGTGAGCCAGCCTTCGAAGATCGGTCCCACGGGGTTGCCGACGATCGGGTAGAGATGGTCCCAGGTCCAGAGCGAGTCGAAGCCAAGCCGCTCCGCCCGCCGGCCGGCCTCGAGGAGCGATGGCCAGTCCGTGTACTGGTTCCAGCAGAGGGCGCCAAGCTTGACGTCGGACATGGGTCCTCCAGGGATGGGTCTAGAGCGTGTGGTGGGCGATCTGGGCCGCGATCGCAGCCGTCAGCCACGGCGCGGCGGCGTCGTCGATCGTGCGGGCCGTCACCCGACGACCAGGTTGACCAGCCGGCCGCCTCCGGCGACGACCACCCGATCCGGCCGGCGCCCATCCAGGATCGTGACGATCCGCGGGCTCGCGAGCACGGCCGCCTCGATCTCGTCGGTGGTCGCGTTCGTCGGGACGATCACCCGATCGCGCAGCTTGCCGTTGACCTGGACAGGGATCTCCCGGGTCGCTTCGACCACGGCCGCCGGATCGACCTCGGGCCACGACTGGAGGTGGATCGAGACCCACGGTTCGCCGGCCGCGTCGGCGCGCCGGCTCCAAAGCTCCTCGGTGACGTGGGGCGCGGCAGGCGACAGCATCAGCAGCAACAGGCGGATCGCCTCGTCCCATTCGGCGTCGCCGGCGACCTCGGTCCCGCGGTAGCGGAACAGGGTGTTGGCCAGCTCCATCAGCTTGGCGATCATCGTGTTGAAACGGAAGGCCTCGTAGTCGGTCGTGACGTCGCGCAGCGTCCGATGCGCCGCTGCCCGGATCGCCTGGCGGGCCTGATCCGCGGTCTCGCCCGCCGGCAGCGAACCGGCCTCGGGGTCGCCGGGCTCGCGTCCGTGCGCATCCAGGACGAGCGTCCAGACCCGGTTGAGGAACCGGTGTACGCCACCGATCCCGGTCGGACTCCACGGTCCGCCCTGGTCCCACGGACCCATGAACATCAGGAACAGGCGGACGGTGTCGGCGCCGTACCGGCCGACCAGCTCGTCGGGATCCTGGACGTTGCCGCGCGACTTGCTCATCCGTTCGCCGTCGGCGCCCAGGATCTGGCCCTGATTGAACAGGCGGCTGAACGGCTCGCGATGGTGGATCAGGCCGGCATCGGCCATCGCCTTGGTGAAGAACCGGCTGTAGAGCAGGTGCATCACGGCGTGCTCTGCGCCACCCGTGTACTGGTCGACCGGCGTCCAGCGGTCGGCCATGACCGGGTCCACCGGGGCGGCCGCGAAGTCGGGCGACAGGTAGCGATACCAGTACCAGGACGAGTCCATGAACGTGTCCATCGTGTCTGTCTCGCGCCGGGCGGGCTGACCGCAGCGGGGACAGTCGACGCGCAAGAAGGCCTCGTCGTGGTTGAGCGGGTTGTCGCCGCTGCCCGCGTAGTCGACCGTCTCGGGGAGCAGCACCGGCAGCTGGTCGTCCGGGACGGGGACGATGCCGTCCTGCTCGCAGTAGATGACCGGGATGGGCGTGCCCCAGTAGCGCTGGCGGCTGATCAACCAGTCGCGCAGGCGGTAGGTGACCTTGGGCTCGGCCCGGCCTTCGGCGGCCAGCCAGTCGACGATCGCCTTGCCGCCTTCGTCCGCGAGCATCCCGTCGAACCGGCCGCTGTGGACCAGCCGCTCGTCGGCGGCGTGGGCGACGTAGGCGTCGTCCATCGGCGCATCCGCTTCGGTGCCGGGTGCGGCGACGACCCGGCGGATCTCGATGCCGAACGTGCGGGCGAACGCAAAGTCGCGCTCGTCGTGGGCGGGGACGGCCATGATCGCCCCCGTCCCGTAGCCAGACAGCACGTAGTCGGCGATGAAGATCGGGATCCGCTCGCCGTTGACCGGGTTGATCGCCTGGGCCCCAAGCGCGACGCCGGTCTTGGCGCGATCGGTCGACAGGCGCTGGATCTCGGTCTGGCGACGGGCCTGCTCGACGTAGGCGTTGACCTCGTCGCGGCGGTCGGGGTGGGTCAGGTTCGCGACCAGCGGGTGCTCCGGGGCGAGGACCATGAAGGTCGCCCCGAACAGGGTGTCCGGCCGGGTCGTGAAGACGCGGATCCGGTCGCCGCCTGGCTGCGCGGCGTCGGCCGCGACGTCGAAGTCGATCTCGGCGCCTTCGGACCGGCCGATCCAGTTCGTCTGCTGGGTCTTGACCGGATCGGGCCAGTCGATCCCGGTGAAGTCCAGCAGCTCGTCGGCGTACTTCGTGGTGCGCAGGAACCACTGCTCCAGGTCGCGCTTCTCGACCAGCGCATGACAGCGCCAGCATCGGCGCTCGGTACCTTCGACCTGTTCGCGCGCCAGCGTGCCGTCGTTGGGGCACCAGTCGACCGCTGATAACGCGCGGTACGCCAGCCCTGCCTCCAGGAACCGCAGGAACAGCCACTGGTTCCAGCGGTAGTAGCCGGGATCGGCGGTGACCACCTCCTGGTTCCAGGCAAAGGTCGCGCCCATCGACCGGAACTGGCGGCGCATCGTCTCGATGTTGGACATCGTCCAGGTGAACGGGTGGCCGCCGTTCTTGATCGCGGCGTTTTCGGCCGGCAGGCCGAACGCGTCGAAGCCGATCGGGAAGAACACGTTGTACCCGTGCATCCGGCGATAGCGCGCCAGCGCGTCGCTCGGGGTCACGATGTACCAGTGGCCGATGTGCAGGTCGCCCGACGGGTACGGGTACATCGTCAACAGGTAGTACTTGGGCCGCGGGTCGTCGGTCAGGTCCGTGTCGTGGAGACCGAGCTCCGCCCAGCGCGCCTGCCAGCGCGGCTCGATGACGGTCGGGTCGTATCGCTCGACCCTGGTTCGGTTCCCGGCGGTGTCGGTCACGGTTCGTCCTCGGAGACGATTCACCCCCCGCCGCGCCGGCGAGGGGTGAGGGTTTCGCGGTCTCGTCGCGGGTGGTGGAGCTACGGGGACTCGAACCCCGGACCCCCTGCATGCCATGCAGGTGCTCTTCCAGCTGAGCTATAGCCCCACGGAACGCGGAGTATATCAGCGGGTCGCCTGGCGACCGGCTACGGCCTCACGATCGAGTGCCTGCGCAACGCTTCGACGGTCATCGTCCCTCCATCACACGGACGATCATGACCGCCGTTCGGAAGAGAGATGCGCGAGCGAACCGTTTCGGGCTAGTCGACGTGGCACCATCGGGCGAATGGCAACGTTCGACCTCCTGGTCCGCGGCGGGACCGTGATCGATGGCCGCGGCGGACCGGCGCGTCGGGCGGACGTCGGCGTCGTCGGCGACCGGGTCGTCGCCGTCGGCGACCTGTCGGCGGTCGACCTCGATGGGATCCCCGTCGCCCTCGACGCCACCGGGCTGGTGGTCGCCCCGGGCTTCATCGACCCTCACGGCCATTCGGACGGGTCGGTGCTCGTGGATGGGGCCCTGGCCAGCCACCTCCACCAGGGGTTCACGACGCAGCTGTCCGGCAACTGCGGTGAGAGCCTCGCGCCGATCACGGAGATCGGGCGGGAGCTCACCGAGCTCGCCCTGCGCCCGAACGAGCTCGAGGCCGGCTGGCGGACCTTCGCCGAGTACCTCGATCGCGTGGAGGCGCAGCCACTCGGACCGAACGTCGCGTTCCTGGTCGGCCACGGCACGGTCCGCGGGGCGGTCGTCGGCGCGGAGGCTCGGGCCGTCACCCCGCCGGAGCTCGCCGCGATGGTCGTCGAGGTCGAGCGGGCGATCGAGGCGGGCGCGCTCGGCCTCTCGTCGGGGCTGATCTACGCCCCGGGCATGCACGCCGCCGGGGAGGAGGTCGAAGCGCTCGTGGCCGCCGCCGCGCGACGTGGCGGGCTGTACGCGACCCACATGCGCAACGAGTCCGATGGCCTGTTCGCGTCGCTCGACGAATCGATCGCCGCCGTGCGGGCGGCAGGCCCGGGGGCGCGGCTCCAGGTCTCGCACCTCAAGTGCGGTTCCCGGTCGGTCTGGGGCCGAGCCGGCGAGGCGATCGCGAAGCTGGAGGCGGCTCGGGCCGAGGGCCTGGACGTCGCCGCCGACCAGTACCCGTACACCGCCGCCGCGACGACCCTCGCGATCATCCTGCCGCCGGTGCTGCTGGGTCTCGGCGTCGACGCGTGCGTGGCGGCGCTGTCCGATCCCGCTACCCGCCGGGGCGTGCGCCTGGACATGGAGCACGGGATCTCCGGCTGGGAGAACGTGGCCCGGGATCCCGGCTGGGACGGCTTCCGGATCTCGTCCGCGGCCAGCCACCCCGACTGGGCCGGTCGGCCGATCGCGGAGCTCGCCGACGAAGCCGGCGTGGCGCCCGCCGAGCTCGCGTTCGACGCGCTGATCGACGACCGGCTCGACGTCCAGATCGTCCTCGAATGCATGGACGAGGCCGACGTCGAGGCGATCCTCGGCGTGCCGTGGATCGCTGTCTGCACCGACGCCCAGGGGCGGCGGCCCGGTCACCGGATCCTCGATGCGGGGCGGCCACACCCCAGGACCTACGGCAGCACAGCCCGGGTCCTGGGCCGGTATGTCCGAGAACGGGCGACGCTGCCGCTCGAGACGGCGATCGCCAAGCTCAGCTCGGTGCCGGCCGAGCGGCTCGGCCTGCCCGACCGAGGCGTGATCCGCCGGGGCGCGGCGGCCGACCTGATCGTGTTCGATCCGACGACGGTGGCCGACGAGGCGACCTACCTCGAGCCGGCGCGCCACCCAACCGGCATCGACCATGTGATCGTCAACGGTCGCCTCGCCATCCGGGACGGCGTCGAGACCGGCGAGCGGCCGGGCCGGCTCATCCGAGGCGGCTGAGTGGCCGATCCCAGCGTGGACCGCCGGAGTCGTGGCACCATCGGGTCGTGATCGTCACCGAGACCCCAGCGATCCTGGTCCTGCCTGGCGGTCCCCTCGAGTACACCCTCCGCCGCTCACCGCGTTCGCGCGGCCTGCGGGTCGTCATCCATCCCGATCGCGGGGTCGTCGTGACCGTGCCGGTTCCGGGTCGCCGCGGTTGGGCGGACCCCGGTCGACACGTCGGGCCGTTCCTCGCCGAGCGTGAGGTCTGGCTGCGTCGACACATCGCCCGGAACGCCCGGGAGCGAGCCGTGTTGGCGGCCCGAGGTGGGCTTCGCGACGGGGCCGCGATCCGGTTCCGCGGCGACCTCCACCGATTGCGCGTCCTGCCGCGCGATGGCGGCGCCCGCCGCTCGACCGTCGAGCGGATCGGTGGCGGAGAGGGCGACGAGATCGTCGTGCGCCTGGCGACCGCCGATCGTCGATCGACCGCGGCGGTCCTCGAAGAGTGGCTCAAGCCACGCGCTCGAGCGGAGATCGAGCGCGAGATCCGGCGTCATGCGGCTGCCCTCGAGGTGTCGCCGCAGGCCGTGTCGATCCGCGACCAGCGGACGCGCTGGGGGAGCGCATCGCGACAGGGTCGGCTGGCCTTCTCGTGGCGGCTGATCCTGGCGCCCCCGGAGGCGCTCGAGACGGTCGTCGTCCACGAGCTGGCCCACCTGCGGGTCTTCGGTCACGGCCCCCGGTTCTGGGCGGTGGTCGCCTCACGACGTCCGGATCACGCGACCTGGCGACGCTGGCTGCGCGACCATGCCACGGAGCTCCACGGCGCCCTGTCTGAGGGCTAGGTCCGGCTCACTCCGTCGGTCGCCGACCGGCGTACAGCGCGGCGGCCTGCGCGCGCCGCTCGAGGTTGAGCTTGGACAGGATGACGCTGACCGAGCGCTTCACCGTCTTCTCCGACAGCTTGATCTCGGCGGCGATCTCCTTGTTGGTCTGGCCCGCGGCGATCAGCTCGAGGATCCGTCGCTCGCGTGCGGCGAGGCCGATCAGTGGGTCCGCCTCGGCGCCCTCGCCGAGGCGCCGGATTCGCCGGACCATCCGGTCGGTTGCGACCGGATCGAGCAACGAACCGCCGCCCGCGACCACGTCGATTGCGTGCATCACCTCACGAACGCCGGACGACTTGAGCAGGAAGCCGTTGGCGCCGGCCACCACGGCGGTCAGGACGGTGTCCTCGTCCGCGGAACCGGTGAGGATCACCACGCGGGTCCCGGGGTGACGGGCCTTGATCTCGCGGCACGTCTCGATCCCCGAGCCATCCGGCAGGGTGACGTCGAGGATGACCAGGTCCGGGCTGAACCGGCTGGCCGCTTCCAGCGCCTCGGCTGCCGTCCCGGCCTGGCCGACCACGTCGTATCGGGGCTGTCGCTCGAGGAGCGCCGCGATCCCTTGCCGGACGATGTCGTGATCGTCGACCACGAGGATCCGGAGGGGACGGTCCGATTCCTGCTCGGGCATACCCCGATCTTGCGGGACCAGCCGGGGCAATGCAATGCCTCATGAGAGCGGACGGTCGTTTGTCACGGCCGCTCGGCGACCTTTGTCCATGCCGGGGCGGGTCGACGCCCGGCACGCTGCTCGACAGACGGCACGCGTCGTCCCTATCTGGAGACTCCGATGCAAACCACCGTTCCCGTGGCGGCCCTGACGTCGCTCGGGATCCTCCTTGCCGTCCTGGGCCTGTTCGTCGCCGGCAACATGATCATCGTGGTGATCGGGCTGGTGGCGATCTTCGGCGCCGGGCTGCTCCAGGTTGCCGGGCAGCCACGCGCTCGCTGAGGGCGGCTCGACACGCCCGTTTCGAACGGCCGCCCGCGCGGCACGGGCCGATCGGCATGGACGCGCGGTTCGGGTGGTGCCAAGATGCGCCGCACGGCGACGTCATCCGTCCCGGCGTCGGTGGCCGCAGTCAACCCCAAGGCCCAAGGCCCTGACCCCATGCGTGACCGCCGAGGACGCGTGGCGGCGCGCAGAGGAGTGCCGAATTGCCGACCCCCCAGGAGCTGGAGATCGCGGCACACAGCCTGATCGCGGTTCTCGGCGTCTGGCTCGGGCTCACCGTCCTCACCCGGTCGCAGGCCCTTTCATCGCGGATCTTCTCGTTCCTGTCGCTGGCCCTCGTCGTCTGGAGCTGCGCGATCATCCTGGAGCGGCTGTCGAGCTCCGACGAAGCCGTTCGTTGGGGACGGTCCATCGAGGAGATGGCCGCCGCGCTGATCGTTCCGGCGACCGCCCACCTGTCGCTGGCGATCGCCACCGAGGGCCACCCAAGCGTCGGGCGGCGAAGGGTCATCGTGATCGCCTATGTCGTGAGCGTCCTGTTCGCGCTGCCGGGGATCCTCGACCAGACCCCGGTCCAGCTCGGCGAGCCGCACCTGAGTATCGGCCCGATCTCCGGGGACCTTCTCGGGTGGGCCTGGATCGCGTACCGGCTGGCAACGCTGTCGATCGGTGCGGTCTGGCTCCTCGCCGCGCTCCGCGCAACGCCGTCGGCGGACCCTCGGCGGCGGCAGCTCGGGGCGACCCTCGCGACGGTCATCGTGGCGACGGTCGGGGGATCGATCCGGTTCCTGCCCATCCTGGGCGACACCGACCCGTGGATCGGGATCTCGCTCGTGGCCCTCGCCATGATCCTGGCGGCGGCGGCGGTGCTGCCCGCCGGGGTCTTCATCGCGCCCGAGCTGGCGGGCCGCGCCTTCTGGACGTCGATCGGTCTCGGGATTGGCCTGTTCGTGCTGGTCGGGGCCGTCCTCGCGCTCGAAGCCGCCAGTCGCACGGTCCTCGGCCTCGACCTCCCGCTCCTGACCACGATGGTGCTGGTCGTCACGATCGCGCTGTATGAGCCCGCGGCCACCTGGCTGCGCACCCGCCTGCGCGATCGGTCGCCGAGCGCCCTCGCCCGCCAGCGCCTGTTGCGGGCGCTGGGCCAGTCCGCCTTGACGACGCAGGCCGCCGACGCCGGCGTGCAGCCTGCCCTGGCCCGGCTGGCGCACGCGCTCGACCTTCGTGGCGCGGCGGTCGTCGGCCCCGATGGCGCGATCGCGGCATCCGTTGGCGAGCCGCCGGCGGCCGCGCCGCGCGGTGTGACCGCGTTGATCGCGGATGACGAGCGGGTGGGGGAGCTCTGGATCGGCCCGACCCGATCGGGCCGCTCGCTGACCCGGCGCGACGAGGAGCTGCTCCAGCTGTCGACCGTCTATCTCGCCTCCGCACTCCGGACCGGGCGCCGGGAGGACCAGCAGGCGGAGGCGCTGAGCGACCTGTCGGAGGATCGCGCCCAGCTCGACTCGACCGCAGCCGTGCTGCACGCCGCCATCCTCCGACGAGCGTCCGCGCCCCCGGGTCTGCACGTCTTCGCCCTGGGTCCGTTGCGCGTCGAGCGAGGCGACGAGCGGATCCAGCGCTGGGGCGGGGAGAAGGCCGGCTCCCGCCAGGCGCAGGCGCTGTTCGCGTTCCTCTACGACCGTGGCGAGCGCGGCGTCGCCAAGGACGAGGCGCTCGAGCTCATCTGGCCGGACACGGACCTCGAGCGCGCCGACCTCGCCTTCCATCGAACCCTTGGCGGGCTGCGCCACACGCTGGACCCGGATGGCCGGAGCGGCCGACAGGTGATCCGGTTCTACAACGACCGTTATCGACTCGATCCGGGCCTGATCGACTGGTCGGACGTCTCCGCGTTCCTGGGCCATCTCGATGAGGCGCGCGCCCTGGGCGACCGGGCCGAGACGCTCCGCTGGCTCGAGGCCGCCCGCGCGCTGTATCGCGGGGAGTATCTCGACGACTGTCCGTTCTACGGGGACAGCGCGCACGTGGAGGATCGTCGCGAGGCGCTGCGAGGTCGGTGCGTGGACCTCCTGCTCGCGCTCGGCGAGGGCTACGAGCAGGCCGGCGATCGGGTCTCGGCGGCGGCTGCCTACCGGGACGCCCTGGCGATGACCGACGAATGCCCGCCCGCCCAGGCCGGCCTGACGAGGCTGGCGCAGCACGGCTGACGCCGTCAGCACACCTGACGCGGTCAGCACGGCTGACGCCGATTCGCGCCGACCGCAGTCCGCCCGAGCCTCACCGTAGTCTGACCGCAGGGCCGATCAGGCAAGGTGTGCCAAGCACCGACGGTGGGGGGGCGGACTACCGGGCCTGATCTGGGGATCGGGACCACGAAACCCCGTCGGTGCCGGTCTCTCGAGCTCGCGAGCGTGCCCATCGACCGCAAGCTTGCGAGATGCCGGCCTGGGTCGCGCGACCGGAGGGGAGTCGCGCGGCACAGGGCCCGCCGAATGCCCTGCCGATGCTGGCGTCACGCCGGGACTTCATCGTTCTCCTCCTCCCAGACGTGACCCAGCTCGGCATCCGCGCCAACCCGGATGTAGACCGGGATGACGTCGATCGGGACCGCACGTGTGATCGTCCCGGGTCCCGGCCGGCGCTCGCCGGTCCAGGCATCGATCCAGGTTCCCTCGGGCAGGTAGACCTCCCACTCGGTGGCCCCCGGCCGCGTGACCGGCGCGACGAGCAGCGCGTCGCCGAGCAGGTATTCGCCGGGATACGCCCAGACCGCCGGATCGCCGGGCCAATCGAAGCAGAGCGCCCGCATCAGCGGCATGCCGGTCGCGGCCGAGCGGCGGGCCTGGTCCGCCAGGTACGGGACCAGCCGCTCACGCAAGCGCATGTATCGCCTTGCAACCGGCAGCACACGCGGGTCGGCGGTGCGCTCGGCGATATTCCACGGCGTCCGGTCGTTGGACGGACGGCGGTGGTGGTTGAACTCCGAGTGGTACTGCATGATCGGGCACAGCGCCGCCATCGCGGTCGCGCGCAGGTACAACTCCGCGGACGGTGTGGGCCCCGAGAAACCGGCCACGTCCCAGCCCCAGAACACGATGCCGCTTGCGCCGGCGGTGAGCCCGGCCGTGATCGACGCCCTGAACGCCTCCCAGGTGGAATCCTCGTCACCCGCCCAATGGCACGGCACACCGGCCGCGCCCGTGAACCCGGCTCGGCTAAAGGTGACCGGCTCGCGGCCGCACTCGGTCATCAGCTCGTGATAGGCCGCGGCGTAGCCAACTGGATATCGGTTGTTCGAGACGTCCCCGCGGGTGCCGTCGGCATAGCGCAGGTCGGGCCCCCAGGCATGCTCGCCGCCGTCGGTCTTGAAGCCGTCGATGCCGAGTTCCTCGACGAGGTATCGCCGCTTGGCCAGCCACCAGGCCCGGGCGTCCGGGTTGGTGAAATCGGGCATCAACGAACCGGGAAACCACCACCCCCGGTTTCGGTAAGGCCGGCCACGTCGATCCCGGACCGCATAGCCCTGCACGAGCATCGTGTCGCGATCGGCGCGCGCCTGGCCACTTGGAGCCGGCCGTGCCCGCTGGAGCGGGATCTGCCACAGGACGAGGCGGATGCCCAGCCCGTGCAGCCAGTCGACGAGGCCCTTCGGGTCGGGCCATGCGCCATCCGGCGGAAACTCGAAATCAGCCAGTCGATGCGGCGACCCGTCGCCATGGAGCGGATAGGTGGCATCTCGAAAGGCCACGAAGGTGGTCTCGTCGCTCCAGGCCTCGATCACGACGGTCCCGATCGGGATGCCCTCGGCGAGGCTCCGTCCCACTTCGGCCCGGACGCGGGCCTCGGTGTTCCACTCGTTGGAACTGGCCCACGGACGAAGGACCCAATCGGGCGCCATCCGCGGCTCGCCGGTCTCTCGCCAGAACGCCGAGCGGACTTCGGCCGGCGTCCCGCCGTAGGTCGCCAGGACGACCTCGGGGTCGGGCTCGTCCGGATCCAGGTCGGCCTCGACCCACAATCGCGCCGGATCGGTGACGCCGACGTCGTACCAGCTGCGCCTTGATGTCCGAACGTGGAACCCCCAGCCATCGCCGCCGGTGACGATCGCAAACGGCATGGGCAGATAGGTCCGCGCTCCCTGGCCCTTGTACTGCTCGAACACCGTGGCGTCCAGCCGCCGACCGCGCTGGTCGAGGTGGTCGAACCGTTCGCCGAATCCGATGACGTGCTCGGGCCCGGCGAGTCGCAGCGCGAAGCGGACCCGGATGGGGCACTCGCCGGCGTGAAGCCAGCTGACGCTGTCCGGATCGAGCCGGTCGGTCGCCTGATCGATCAGGTCCACGCGCAGCCGGCCGCCGTGGCGCGACCAGCCGGCGACGACCACCCGATGGGACCGCGTGCGCAACCGGCCGTCATTCGAGGCGATGCGGTAGCTGAGCGTCGTGCCGGCAGGCAGGGGATCGAGCCGCACGGTCCATCCCTGCCGGGTCGAGGCACCCTCGCGGACCGCGGCCGCGTCCAGGTGGCCCGCCCCGGCCGCGCCGGCCCCGCGCTCGGCGGCCGGCGCGGCCCGATCGAGCGCCATCACGCGCCGACGCCCGTCGATCACCAGCTCGGCGACGAGACCGCTCACGCCTCGCTCGGTCGTCGCCCGTAGCTCGATCGGATCACCGGCGATCGGTTGGGCCGGGACACGCTGGTCCGGCTCGAGACGGTAGGGGTGGCCGAGGCCGATGGGCCGGTGACGGATCATGTGTGGACTGCCGGCAGGCTCCGGTGATCGGTCGCGGACACGGACGGGTGGACGGCTCCAAGCTCGAGGCCCAGCGTCAGGAACATCGCGTGCGACCAGAGGAGCGGCGTCGCTACGGGTCCCCAGCGCTCGATCCAGGTGGCCGCTGCTTCGGGTGCCAGGAGGTGGTCGTCGACCTGCTCGGGCAGGTCGCCGGCGGCGGTTGCGTGCCGGGCGATCCAGTCCAGCTGCGCGCGCGCCTCAGCCGTCCGGCCGCTGCGGAGCTGATGCCAGCCCAGCAGCGCGGCCAGCAGGAGCCACTCGCCGCCGCCGTAGAACGTGTCCTGCGGGTAGCGATGCACGCCACCGGCGTGGACCAGGTCCGTCTCGATCTGGTGGGTGGTCGCGACCATCAGCGGATCGTCGACCGCGAGCAGGTCGAACGGCGTCGCGACTGCCAGGAGGCTGGCGTCGACCGTGCTGCCGCCGAGCCACTTCGAGAGGCGGCCGAGTCGCGCGGCGTCGACCCGGACCAGCGCGGCCATGTCGAGGGCCGCCTCGGCGGCAGACGCGCGTCGGTCGGGGGCGAGCTCGGGCCACGACGCCACGGCGCGAAGACCGGCGTGGACGGCTGCGAGTGTGGACGTATGGCGTTCGATCGGATGCTCTTCCCACCAGTCATAGCTGGGCTGGGTCCCGAACGCCGCGATGTACGCGGCCGACAACGCAGCTCCATCGAGGAATGGTTCGATGGAACGATCATGACGGCGGCAGTGCTCGTCGAGCGCCCACAGCCACGTCCCGTAGCCATCGAGCTGGTAGTTCTCCCAATCGGCGTCCGATTCACCCCCGTCGAGGGTGTAGCGCGTATGGAGCATCTCCGACATTGGGATCGATTCGCCGACCGCATGTCGGATGAGCAATGCGTCGACCTGCCCCCGGCGATCGACGAGCACGCGCGCGCACCAGCCGAAGAAGGCTTCCGCCGAGTCGATCTCGCCCGCTCGGCTCATCGCGTCGGCGATGAACGCTCCGTCGCGAAGCCAGCAATAGCGATAGACGGCAAAGGTGGGCGAGGCGACATACGCGCCGCTCGCGGCTTGCCCGGCGCGGATGAGCGCGAGGCTGTGGTCGGCGAGGGCGCGCAGCCGCTCCGGACTGGTCTCGGACATGGTGTTCAGGACTCCGGCATGGCGGGACACGAGGAGGGTCGATGGGGCGACGGAGGAGACGCCGCCCCATCGAACCGGATCACTGGAGCAGTGCGTCCACCTGCGTGGCGGCCTCGTTCAGCGCGTCCTGGACGGACAGCTGGCCGAGCCTGGCCTTCTCGAGTGCCTGGGACACGATGTCCTGCATCTGCGACTGCTGCTCGATCACCGGCGGCGTGACGATGTCCGACAGCGCGTCGAAGACGGCCTTCCGGTTATCCGGTGGCGTCTGGGACAGGTACGGGCCGAACAGGCTCTGGTCCGCGACGGCCGGGAGCTCCCAGCTTGCCGCGAGGCGCGTCTCGACCGCCTCCTTCGACGAGGTCAGGAACCGCAGCCAGGCCCAGGCCTCGGCTGGATGTTCCGTCGCCGCCGACGCGACGATCGCGTTCGCGAAGAAGTGGTGCGCCTTGGTCACCTTGCCCGGCTCGACCGAGACGTCCCACGCAAATGGGGCGTCCTTGAGCGCGGAGAACAGCCAGATCCCGGTGTGCCACATGCCCAGCTTTCCGGACTTGAACAGCGCGGAATCCTGGTCGGGGCCAAAGGCGTCGCTCGGCATGGTCTTGTCGAGCTTGCCGATGAGCCACTGCGCGGCCTCGACGCCCTTGGCGTCATTGAACGTGGATGCGGTCTTGTCGGCGTTGAAGAACGAGCCGCCGTTCTGGGCAAGCACCTTGTAGAACTCGAAGAACTGGATCGGCTGGAACTCGCCCCACTGACCCTTGCTCGCGTCCGTGAGCTTCTCGGCAGCGGCCTGCTCGTCGGCCCACGTCCAGGACGCATCGGGATAGGCGACGCCGGCGGCGTCGAACAGGTCCTTGTTGTAGAAGAGGAGGACGTCAGAGAACTGCTCGGGGACCCCGAACTGGACGCCGTCGGCCTGGAACACGTCGTAGGCCCGCGGGTAGTAGACCGCCGGATCGAAGTCTGGGTCGGCCGCGGCCAGCGCGGTCAGGTCGAGGAGTGCGCCGGAGCTGGCGTAGGCGACCGCGGGCTCGTAGTTGAGCTCGAACGTGTCGGGCGCGCTCCCGCTTGCCACCTGGGTCTGCAGCTTGGTGAAGTAGTCGGCGTATGCTGCCGTCTGGACCTCGATCGAGATGTTCGGATTCTTCTGCTGGAAGGCTTGGACGATCGCGTCGAGGTCCTTTAGATGATCGGGTGCCGCCGAGAAGGTGAAGTAGGTGAGGGTCACCTTCTCGGCCGCGGCGGTTGGTTCGGTGGTGGCGGGGGCCGCCGACGGGGCTTCGGAGCTCGCGCTCGAG
>Ga0210377_10001930_pt1 | contig 18473 bp, 17 predicted proteins | sample PLM4_65_b1redo_FD_155480 | JGI IMG/M metagenome (GOLD analysis project Ga0210377, IMG submission 155480) | Groundwater sediment microbial communities from an aquifer in East River, Colorado, USA - PLM4_65_b1 redo | ecosystem: Environmental > Terrestrial > Soil > Riparian zone | place: USA: East...
GTCGGGGCTTTCCCCGGAGAGGCTCAAAAAGGCGCTCGATCTCCAGAAAAAACGGGGGGGCCGCATCGGCACGCTCCTGGTCCGCCTTAACTTCGTGACCGAAGAGGACGTTCTCAAGGCCCTCGGCACGCAGCTCGGCCTGACTTACCTTTCCGAGTTCGGGGACATCGACCGGGAACAGGCGCTCAAACTGCCGATCACCTACGCAAAAAAAGCAATGGTGCTCCCGCTCCGGCGGGAGAACGGCGCGGTCATGGTTGCCACGTCCGAGCCGCTCATTCTTACCACCGTCGACGATCTCCGCATGCTCTTCGGCGCCGAAGTCTCGCTCGTCCTCGCATCACCCGAAAAGATCCTCGATACCGTCAACCGTCTCCACAGCGAGGACATGAACAAGGCCGAGGACACGGTCCAGGAGATGGAAGAGGACGACCTCTCGTTCCTTGCCGCCGAGCTCGAAGAACCGACCGATTTGCTCGAAGTCACCGACGATGCCCCGATCATCCGGCTTGTGAACTCGCTCCTGTCGCAGGCCATCCGCGAGCGCGCGAGCGACATCCACATCGAGCCCTTCGAGAAGGACGTGATCGCCCGGTTCCGCATCGACGGTATTCTCTACAACATTCTTACCATCCAGAAACGGTACCAGGCCTCCATCGCCTCCCGCGTCAAGATCATGTCCGGCCTGAACATCGCCGAGAAACGGCTTCCGCAGGACGGCGGCATGCGTATCAAGATCGGCGGCAAGGACGTCGATATCCGCGTATCGATCGTGCCCACGGGCTTCGGCGAGCGCATCGTGCTCCGGCTCCTTTACCGCGAAAGCGCGCTCCTGCCCCTTGAGCAGATCGGGTTCTCCGGCGATAACCTCGACCGGTTCAACGACCTCATCACACGGCCGCACGGGATCATCCTCGTGACCGGTCCGACGGGGAGCGGGAAGACCACAACGCTCTACGCAGCGCTCTCGAAGATCAACTCGCCGGACAAGAACATCATCACCATCGAAGACCCGGTCGAGTACCAGCTCAAGGGCATCGGTCAGATCCAGGTGAACCCCAAGATCAACCTCACCTTCGCGGCGGGACTGCGCTCCGTGCTCCGGCAGGACCCGGACGTGATCCTCGTCGGCGAGATCCGCGACTCCGAGACGGCCGAGATCGCGATCCAGGCGGCCCTCACCGGACATCTCGTGTTCTCCACGCTCCATACGAACGACGCCGCCGGCGCAGTGACACGATTGATCGACATGAAGATCGAACCCTTTTTGATCTCTTCGTCCGTGATGGCGATCCTGGCGCAGCGGCTCGTGCGCGTGCTCTGCACGGAGTGCCGGGAGCCTTATCCGATCACGCCCGCCGAGATCGGGGAACTCGAGACCAGGACCGCGGCCGCGGGAACGACGGTGTACCGCGCAAAGGGCTGCGAGTCCTGCTTCCACACGGGGTATCTCGGCCGCAAGGCGATCTACGAGCTCCTGCCGGTAACTGACGAGATCCGCCAGCTGCTCATGAAAAATGCCGACGCGTCCACGATCAAGGCCGCGGCCGTGACGGGGGGGATGCGCACGCTCCGCCAGGATGGGGCGGAAAAAATACTCCACGGCATCACCACCGTCGATGAGGTCGTGCGCGTGACGCAGAAGGAAGTGTAACGACAGTTCGGAGTTTGGAGTTCGGAGTCGGGAGTGAGGATCACTTTTTCTGCCTTTCTCTCCGAACTACGAACTCCCCGCTCCCAACTATACTAAAATCATGCCTGTCTACGACTACAAAGGCGTTACCAGCCGGGGCAAGCAGGTCTCCGGCGCGCAGGACGGAGAGGGCCTGAGGGCGGTCCGGGCGAAGCTGAAAAAAGACGGGATAGTTGTGCTCGAAATCCGCGAGGGCGGCGGGCGCCGCTTGCGCGGGTCGCGGGAGTTCAGGCTTATCAGCGGCAGGGTGCGGCTCGGGGACCTGGCGAACGCGACGCGCCAGCTCGCCACGCTTCTCTCGTCCGGCCTTCCGCTCATGGACGCTCTCACGGTGCTCGTGGAGCAGGAAGAGGCGCCTCCCCTCAAGTCCGCGCTCTCGTCGGTGCGCGACGCGGTGCGCGAGGGCTCCTCGCTTGCCGACGCGCTCAAGGCGGACCCCAAGGTCTTTTCGCAGCTCTACATGAACATGGTCTCCGCAGGCGAGGCGAGCGGCACGCTCGAGATCACGCTCGACCGGCTGTCTGATTTTCTCGACGAGCAGGTGCGGTTCCGCGGCAGGTTCGCGGCGGCCCTGGCGTACCCGGCGCTCATGACGGTTATCGGCGTCGGCGTGCTTTTCTTCCTTTTCGCCTTCGTTATGCCCCGCGTCGTAGGCATGTTCGAGGACATGAAACAGCAGCTCCCTTTCATCACCCTTGCATTGCTGTGGGTGGTGAAGTTCCTCTCCACGCTCTGGTGGGCGATCCTGATCGCGCTGGGCGGCGTCGCTTACTATCTGAGGAGGTACTTTGCGACGCCCGAAGGCAAAGCCTGGCTCGACGCGCGGCTGCTGCGTCTGCCGGTGTTCGGGGGCCTCGTCAGAATGATCGCCATATCGCGCTTCACGAGGACGCTCGGTACGCTTCTTCAAAGCGGCGTGCCGGCGCTTACGGCGCTCGATATCGTGAGGAGCGTCGTCGGGAACACCGTGCTCGCCGACGCGATACAGAAGGCCCGCGAGAACGTCCGGGAAGGCGAGCCGATCGCCGACCCGCTCCGGCGAAGCGGGCTGTTCCCGCCGGTGGTGGTCCAGATGGTGGCCGTGGGCGAGAAGAGCGGCGAGCTCGAGAAGATGCTGCTCAAAATATCCGACTCCTTCGACCGCACCGTAGAGACCCGCATCACGGCGCTCATGTCGCTGCTCGAACCCGTGATCATTCTGGTCATGGGGCTGGTTGTCGGCTTCATCGTCGTCGCCATCCTGCTGCCCATCCTCCAGATGAGCACGGGAGTGCGGTGATGCAGTCAGGAGTCAGGAAAATCTCGTTTACATCGCAATGGAAACTGTATAAAGGAGTGCATATGAAAAGAAGAAATCAGAAAGGCTTTACCCTTATCGAGATCATGGTCGTGGTCATCATTCTCGGTCTGCTCGCGGGCCTGGTGCTGCCCAGGATCCTCGGGCAGGAAGACAAGGCGCGGGTCGAGACGGCAAAGGTGCAGATACGGTCGCTTGAAAGCGCGCTTGACGCGTTCAAGCTCGACAACGGCTTTTATCCTTCTACCGAACAGGGGCTCGATGCGCTCATCAGGAAACCGGAAGTCGGACGCATCCCCACAAAGTGGAGCGAGGGCGGTTACCTGAAACCAGCGCGCATTCCGAAGGACCCCTGGGGCAAGGATTTCGTATATCTTTCTCCCGGCAATGAAGGGAGAGAATACGAGATCTCCTCCTACGGTGCGGACAACGAGCCCGGCGGCGAAGGGAAGAATGCGGACATCGAAAGCTGGAAGATGCAGTAAAATGCGGAATTCGGAATGCGAAATGCGGAATATCAGGGAGGGTGTGGCATCGGAAGTTGGCTTTTCAACTCCGAATTCCGCATTCGCCATTCCGCATTCTAAAGGTTTTACCCTCATCGAACTAGCGGTGGTCATCGCCATCCTGGGCGTTATGATCGCGCTGGTTGCGCCGCGGTTCGCCGATCTCGGGGAGGCGAATTTGAAGCGGAGCGCCCGGCACCTTACGGGCATGATCCGGTTCCTCCGAGATGAGGCGCAGGCGAAAAAGACCATCTACCGGCTGAGGTTCGACATCCCGGCAGGGAGCTACTGGGTCGAGGCTATGACGCTTACCAGCGATACGACGCTCGAGTACCGAAAGGTGTCGCAGGTGATTGCCGGTGAGGGAAGCCTTTCGGGCAATACGACGTTCCGCGATGTTGCCGTGTCAGGCCATCCCGACGATCCGTATCTCCTGTTCATGCCCGACGGCTGGGTCGAGCACGCGCTGATTCATCTCCGCGACGGCGAGGACCGGGACTTTACGCTGCTGGTAAAGCCGCTTACCGGCGATACCGAACTCCGTGAAGGATACGTGGAGGAAAGGTGATAGATAATTCGGAATTCGAAATTCGGAATTCGGAATGTAAAACACGCAAGACGGAATGCAAAAAAGACGTTCCGTATTCCGCATTCGGCATTCCGTATTCGAGGGGTTTTACCCTCCTCGAAGTGATGGTGGCCGTGGCCATCCTGGCCATGGTGCTCGTGACGCTCCTGGGAGTGAAGAATACCAGCGCTAAGAACGCGATGCTCTCGGAGCGTATTACGACTGCCACGCTCCTGGCGAAGCGCATGATGACCGAACTGCTGGTGACCGCAGGAACAGGAGCGGTCGTTCAGAAAGAAGACGAAGGAGAGTTCCCCGAAGAGGAATTCAAAGGTTATACGTGGAAGACGGCGATTGCGCCCGTGCCGCTCGACATTAACGTAAAGCTCACGGAGGTGCGTGTGGCCGTGCTCTGGAAAGAGGGCGAGCGGCAGGAGCAGGTCGAACTGGTGAGTTATGAATAGAAGCAATGCGGAATGCGGAATGCGAAATGCGGAATGGAAAGCTGAAAAATCAGGATGCCGAGGTTTCATTCCATACTCCGAACGCCGAACTCCTCACTCACAAGGTTTCACGCTCATCGAGGTGCTCCTGGCCATGGCGATCCTGGCGGTGATTATTGCGGTGGTTTACGGGAGCTTTTCCACGGCGGGCAAGAACATCGAACAGGCGGAGGAGAGCCGTGACGAGACTGACCTGGCACGCACGCTGATCTCCCGACTTTCGGACGATATAGCGAACGCCTATGTAAATACAGCAATGAATTCACAGGCGAAGATCACGGTCTTCTACGGCAAAAAGGAAGAAGTCGAGAGCGGGAGCGAGAAGGTCAGGCACGATAGTATCAGCCTGACGACGCTCACAAACTTTCCCAGGCCCGATACGAAAGAGATGGATCTTTGGGAAGTGGGATACTTCTTTAAGGAGAAACCGGAAGGCCAGGGATACGCTCTTTACCGCAGAGAGAAGCGGACGTTAAATAAGGATATGCCGGCGCTCGAAGGCGGCGACGAGTACGAGATCACGGACAAAGTTAGAAGCCTCCAGCTCCGCTATACGAATGATGAAAAGAATTGGGTTGATGAGTGGAAGCAGAGCACTCTGCCGAAGGCAGTGGAGATCACGCTCGTGCTCAATAGCGGAAAGGCATACGTTACTCAGGTAGATGTCGTGAGCACAGCGCGTTGACGGCAGACGTCGGGATGTGCAGGATTATGTTGAATAAGATGAAAAACAATCGCGGGGTCGCGCTGTTGATCGTGCTCCTGGTCACAGCGCTCTTGATCGCGCTAATTTTCGAGTTTGCCTACGCAACGCGAATCAGCCTGAACAGCGCCGTTAACTTCCGCGACAGCCAGCGTGCTTACTTTCTCGCGCGATCGGGCGTGCACTTGTTCGCCAAGTATCCCCAACTGCAGGACAATCTGCCGCAGGGCGAGTGGGGCGTAGTGCCGATCATAAGCCAGGGAGAAACTCTGGTCAGGATCAAATGGGCGGACGAGACCGGAAAAATCAAGGTTACCGATGTAAAGAATGACAAAGCAACGCAGACCATGATACGAACGCTCTTCGAGAACAAGAGTATCGACATTGCGGTATATGACAAACTGACCGATCTAACAAGCGAAATTTACAACCTTGGCCTTTTGGCGGGACTCCATCAGTACATGAGTGATGAAGATTTCAATAAGGTGCGTGAATGTTTGACTGTGAGCCCCGTGCCGACGCACACAATCAACATAAATACTGCGTCCGCAGACGTGCTTCAGAGTCTCGGCATAAGCGCGGGAGCCGTGGGATTGATCATAGAAAATAGGCAAAGAACTCCTTATGCGGACCTTGAAAAGGTGTCCGGAATCGGAGGCATACAGATTAACGGCTTGAACCTGTCGAGTTATTTGACCACTACGGTGGGCCGCTACTCAACAGTCTACTCCTACGCCACGGTCGGTGGCTACACCAAGCAGATCGAGGCCATTATCACCAAAAACCCGTTGACGATCCTCTACTGGAGAGCGTTGTGAAAATTGTCGGTCTTAAAATAGAGAAGGGGCTCGTTGCCGCCTCGATCGTGCAGAAGGGGTTTCGCCAGAATGAACTGACGGGCTCTTTCAGCCAGCCCTTTGCAACCGACGCCGAACTCGTGGAAATATTGAAGGACAAATCGCGGGAGTGGGCCGGTGCGAAGATCGTCTCGTCAATTCCCGGCCAGCTGTTCAGCCAGCGCCCGGTGTCCTTTCCCTTTGCGGACCGCAAACGCGTGGAAAAGGCGCTGCCCTTCGAGCTCGAAGACGGCCTGCCTTTTCCGCTCGAGGATATCGTGATCGACCATCTGGTCCTCGATGGAGGACAAAGCGCCAAAGGCGCCGGGGTCTCGAAAGAGGCCTCGGTGCTCGCTCTCATGCTGCCGAAAACGGTCCTGAAACAACATCTCGACCTTCTCGCTTCGGCCGGCATAGACCCGCAATTCATCGTTCCCTCGTACGCAGGGCTTTATTCCCTCTCGGAGATGATGAAGTCGGAAGGGTGCACGCTCCTGGCCTGCGGCAGGGACCTTTGCCTCAGGAGCAACGGTGCTGTCAAGGCCCTCAGGAGCTTCTCCGGTACGGGGCCGACCGCGGGTTTGCGCCACACTGTTCAGTCGCTGGAAACAGAGCAGAAAGAACGGGTTGAAAAGGCGTCGCTTCTGTGCGCGGACGACGTCACGCAGGGCGAGCTGACCGCCCTCGGCATCGCGGTCGAACAAATTACCCCCGAACTGGGCGGCAAGAAGGCCGTTGATCCCGTAAGCCTTGGGCTTGCATTGTCGGAACAGGTAAATTTCCGCAAGGGGGAGTTCTCCTACCGCCTGGCGGACGAAGGCGCGCACCGCAGAAAACGAACGCTCATCATCGCCGGAGCGGCCGCGGCAGTCCTTTTTGCCGCGAACCTGGGCGTCAAGTATTACCTGATACAGACTTCTTACGGCAAGCTGGACCAGGAGATCCGCGCCATCTATCATCAGGCTGTTCCCGACGCGAAGAACGCGGCCGATCCCGTGAGGATGCTGAAGAGCAGCCTCGACGAGGCGCGGAAAAAATTCGGCGTGCTCGGCACGGGGACGTCGGCCCTTGATGTGATGAAGGCGGTGACCGACGGCGTTCCGAAAGAAGTACGGGTCGCATTTCAGGAGTTCAATCTTGAAGGAGACCGGCTGAAACTCCAGGGCGAGGCGGCCTCCTTCGAATCCGTGGACAAGATCAAGGCCGAGCTCCTGAAGTCCGAGCTGTTCAGCGAGGTCACGGTCCTGGACACGCGGATGGGCGCGGACAACAAGGTGAAGTTCCGGCTCGACATCAAGCTGAAGCAGGCGGCGTGAAGCAAGGCTAAGGTCCAGGCTCAGATCGAGTGTTGCTTAGCCTTAACCTCAAGCAGTTTGTCATGGCTCAACGAGGGGTGTTTTTTTGAAGCTTGAAGACCGGGATAAAAAGTTCCTCATCTACGGCGGTATCGTGGCGCTGATCCTGCTGTTCGCGATCGTGCTGCGTCCGATCTACGCCGAGCTCGACCGGAAAAGGGGATCGCTCCCGAAGAAGGAGCGCGATCTGGCAGAAATGCGCGTGCTCAAGGACCAGTATCTCGAGATGCAGCAGCGACTTCAGCAGGCGCAGGCCTCAGCGGCGCAGCGCGGTCCGCTCCTCACGGAGCTCGAGAACATAACCAAACGGGCGAATCTGGGCGCCAAGATCGTGTCGCTCAAGCCGCAGGCGGGCGTTCAGACCGCGAACTTCAAAGAGAGCATCGTCGAGATCAAGCTTGAGAACGTCACGCTCTACGACATCGTGAACTACGTGAACCTGCTCGAGAAGGGCACGCTCCGCATCAGGAAGCTGTACTTCAAGCCCCGGTTCGATAACCCGAAGCTTTTGAACTCCACCATCCTGGTCTCGAGCGCGGGGTAGGGCATGATCGAGAGAAAAACGCTCGTCAGAAGACTGTCGTACGCCGCGTATTTTGCCGCTGTATTTTTGCTCTTCCTCCTGTTGCTCTTTCCCTTTGACCGGATCAAATCGAAGCTCGAGTCGGAAGTCCGGACACGCACGCCCTTCGAATTGTCCGTCGCGCGCATCTCTCCACGGTTCTTCAACCGTTTTGTGCTTTCCGATGTCGTCGTGGCCGATAACAAAGGCAGGGTCTTGTTCGAAAGCAAGTCCGTAAAGACCACGGTCTCGCTCTTCAGCCTGCTCCGCGGAGCCCTTTGGCTCAACCTGAAGGCAGCGGCGTACGGAGGGGAGCTTTTGGTCAAGGCCAGTCAGGGGCCGGGACGGCAATACCTGCGGCTCGATGCCGACGGACTGGACATCGCTTCCTACCCCTTGCTGAAGGATTTCGGATTTCGCCTCTCGGGAAAACTGGGCGGAAATTTCGAGATGGACGGGGACTCGGGAAAGGGCAGGCTCTGGCTCAAGGGCCTGGCCTCGCGCGAGCTCAAGGTCAAGGGATTCCCCATTCCGGACCTGGATTTTGAAAAGGGCTGGCTCGAAGCGGAGCTGAAGGGAGACCGGTTGACGGTCAAGAAGCTGGAGCTCGACGGCAAGGACCTCACGGTCCGCGTGACAGGGGACCTGGTGCTTCGCGAACGAGGCACGATCAATCTCGCGATAAAGCTGAAACCGTCGGAGCGGCTGGCGCACGAGCAATCGGCACTGATCTCTTTTTTGCGGACCCGCGATGCCGAAGGATATTATCTCCTCACCCTCGGCGGCATGTTGACGGAACCAATGCCGAGGCTATAAAAAACGGCCGGAGGTCAACCGGCTGTCTGCGATGGGTTTATCTTTTCTCAACATCCTTCACTTATTTTCTTCTCAACTTTACAGGTTCTACCTCGCGGGAGATTTAGCGTTTGACATTCCGGGACCGAACCAATAGAATACTTTCACCGTGAAATCGAAAGCTAAAACCGTCTATGTATGCCAGTCCTGCGGCACCCAGTCGCCGCGGTGGATGGGCAAATGCCCCGACTGCGGCCAATGGAACACCATGGTCGAGGAGCGCGTCGAGAAGCAAAAGGACGTCGGGAGCTCAAAACGCCGTGATGGCGCCGAGCCGCTCCTGTTGGGCGATATCCAGGCGCGGGACGAGGACCGTTTCGTCACGAAAATCGGAGAGCTCGACCGAGTGCTCGGAGGCGGCATTGTCGCCGGCTCCGTGGTCCTGATCGGCGGCGACCCCGGCATCGGCAAGTCCACGCTTGTGCTCCAGATGCTCCGGCAGGTTTCTGAGCTTCGGGGCAAGGCACTTTACGTCTCGGGCGAGGAATCTCCTGCCCAGATCAAGATGCGTGCGACACGCCTGGGCGTCAAGACCGATAACCTCTACGTGCTTGCAGAGACGCAGCTCGAAGAGATCATTCATGCGGCGGACGGGCTTCAGCCTCAGGTCCTGGTCGTCGATTCCGTCCAGACCGTCTTTACCTCAGAGCTCCCGTCGGCGCCCGGCAGCGTGGGACAGGTGCGCGAGGTGTCGGGGAGGCTCATGCTCCACGCCAAACGCACGGGCATCCCGACGTTTTTGATCGGCCATGTGACCAAGGACGGCGCCATCGCCGGTCCGCGCGTGCTCGAACACATCGTGGATACGGTACTTTATTTCGAGGGAGACAAGGGACATTCCTTTCGTATTTTGCGCGCGGTCAAGAACCGCTTCGGCTCCACGAACGAGATCGGCGTGTTCGAGATGAAAGAGAGCGGTCTCGCAGAAGTGGCCAACCCGTCCGAAATATTCCTTGCCGAGCGGCCTGCGGACGCCACGGGCTCGGTCGTGGTCTCATCCCTCGAAGGCACGCGACCGATCCTGGCAGAGCTCCAGGCGCTCGTGGCGCCCTCCAAGCTCGCGATGCCGCGCAGGACCTGCATCGGCGTGGACTTTAACCGGGTCTCGCTCCTGCTGGCCGTCCTCGAAAAGCGCGTGGGCATGCACCTTATGGGCATGGACGTGTTCGTAAATATCGTCGGCGGCTTGAAGATCGACGAGCCGGCCATTGACCTCGGTGTGATCGCGGCCGTGGCCTCGAGCTTCCGCGAGAAGCCGATCCATGCCCAGACCGTGGTCATGGGCGAGGTGGGCCTTGCCGGGGAAGTGCGCGCCATCAGCCAGGCAGAGTCCAGGCTCAAGGACGCGGCAAAGCTCGGCTTTACCCGCTGCATCCTGCCGGCGCTCAATGTCGAAAAGATGGAGAAGTCCGCTTCGATCAAGAAGATGGAACTCATGGGCGTGCGCACGGTTGACGAGGCGATGGAGAGGTTGTTCTGAACAGAGGCGTCGGCTTGACAGAAGCATGCGATGTAGTGTATTGTAGTACAGGAGGTCCGCCATGAGATCAGTACTATCAATAAGCCTGCCCGACAAGGTAGCCCGTGAGCTCGACCGCTTCGCAAAGAGCCAGGGGAGGAACAAGAGCGACGTTGTCAAGGAATCGATCAGCATTTATCTTTGGGAGTCCCGGTTTGAGGGTGCGCGGAAAAGCCTCAGTGCACGGGCGAAGAAGAAGGGCATGGTGACGGACGAGGATATCTTTAAGGAAGTGTCGTGAAAGCGGTATTCGACACCAATGTGCTCCTCGCTGCCTTTCTTACCGAAGGCGTCTGCGCAAAGCTTCTGACGCGGGCGCGGAAACAACAATTCAATCTCATCACCTGTCCCTTCATCCTTCACGAATTCGAACGCATCCTTACCAAAAAATTCTCAGCGACAAAACAGGAACGGAAAAACGCCCTTGCGTTGATCACCGAGGCGGCCCAGGACATCGTGCGTCCCACTAAAACTCCGGTCGGTGTTTGCCGGGACAAAGATGACGACAATGTTCTGGCCTGCGCTCTGGAAGCAGACGCTGATTATCTTGTCACGGGAGACAAAGACCTTCTTCATTTGAAAGTGTTCAGAGGCATACGGATTATTACTCCCCGGGATTTTGAGTTGCTTTTTGATAGTTGAGGAAGGCGCGCGGCTGTGCCATGACCTGTTCAGGAAGCATTTTTCACAGTGATGAGAGGAAGCCCGTGCAGTGCGATTGAGGATGGGTGGAGTAAAGATGAACGCGTGATATTAGAACATTTATGGATAAACTTAAAAAAAAAGAAGACCTATTGAAAGAAGCTAAGGAACGCTGTGCCTTATTAACACAAAGCCGACTAACAAGGCTTGATCCTGCCTCAATTTCTCCGAAGGCGAAAATTCCCTACAAAGCCATGCATTATTGTGCGGCTTTAGTCTGGCGAGCCGAAGAATTGGCTCGAATCGCTTGTGAACTGTATGATCGCGAGGAAGTGGTATCAGCTTTAACTCTTACTCGATCAAGCATGGAAACCGCGGCAGCTCTGTGGTTCCTCAAAGAGAAAATTCAAAGTGTTGTCGATTCGAAATACATGGGAGAAATTGATGATGTTCTAAAGAAATTATTGGCGGGGAGCAGGAATGACGCCACGGTTTATGATGCTTATAATGTTATGAAATTTGTGGACAATGTCGATAAACGTATTGCTGGTTTTAGAAAAACGTATGAATCCATGTGCGAATATGCCCACCCAAACTGGCTTGGGACATCGTATCTCTTTTCCAAGCCAAATAAAGAGAAAATGTGGTCGGACTTTGGAAAAGATGTTGAAAGAACAGCAGCTTCTGTCGTCGGTGGATTATTGCTGCTAAATAACGCAGTGATGATATTTACCCACACTTTAAATAAAGTAGATGAACTGCTGCCAGCCTTCATCAAAATATGTGAAGAGGATTTGAGCCAGACTGTCAAAAATTCCAAGAACCATAGCGAACAATGAAACAATAAGCTGAGGACTTCGCTCAAAAAATGTTTTGTCTATACGCAAGGTGCTTAATCTTGACGAAGGAATCTGAAATTTTTGAGAAGCAAATAAGCCGAATCCTAGAGCTTTTGGAAAGCTCTGGTGCCGAGGTTACTTGGAATGATCATATTGCCGATCCCGATAACGCCGAACAACATCGCCAAATCGATATCTCTATAAAGAGAGAGGGCAAACTCACTCTCGTTGAATGCCGCCACCACCACGCGTGTCAGGACGTTAAGTGGATAGAGGAACTCATAGGACGCCGTATTTCGCTTGGGGCAGATAGTGTAGTTGCCGTTTCTTCCTCTGGTTTCACTCGAGGAGCGGTGCATAAAGCTGCACGGTTTGGGGTCATCCTGCGAGATGTTCAAGAACTTGCTGACGCAGAAATTCGCAGCTGGGGGCGCACGGTTGCACTGACGGTCTACTTCTATCAATATCTTGATCTTAAACTGTTGCTTTTCTTTGACATGGATAGCATCTCCAGACTAGATGAGGAGAAACTAAAAGCTGAACTGAAGTTCTATCCTGGGAATCAGTCTTTGTTTAATGCTGCCGCAGAACAAATAGATCGTCTGAAATTGGTTGTCAAGGACAATAGAGGGAACACAGCCAAGTTCAGGATTCGGCTGCAGTTAGAAGACTTTCGCCTTTGCGGCGAGCCAGTCGTGGAAGTTGAGTTCTCTGGAAGAGCGAAAATCGTGGCACGAGAGGTCAACTATCTCGCTGTTCTCGCATATGGAGCGCCCACGCATATGCCAGCAGAGCGGGATGTTGTTGTGGAAAAATATTGCCTCGGGGAGAGTTCCATAACGCACAGCGCCGAATGCGTTTCAGTATTGTTGGATCTTTCGACGATGGAGATTCCGCCGCTTTGTCAATTTCGGTACGTGGAACTGCGCGGAGCGCGGTCAATGAATATGGAGATATTTAGACTATTTGGTATCGAGAGGCTCGCAACCGCCGCCGGGCAAATGGAAGTTAGCATAATAGCAAGAGAGACTCATTCAGCAACTGTGCAACAGAAACTATAACGTGGTTCATGAGACCGAGGCCCATTATGGTTTGGCACCGATTATCTACCCCAGTAGCTGATAAACAGCAGGAGGCAATTATGACATATCTCCGGATGTTGCTTGAGAGAGTCGGCATGCTACCAATTGCGTTTGTTATTATGGTGTTTTTTGCAATACCGGTTGATTCAGCGGAGAAGCCGGCTGCGACGCAAGGTCCGGCCAGGTATTATGTGTTCGAGGACGAGTTACCAAATTGTCTCCAAAATGAGCCAAAGCAATGTCTCATTGAGGAGTGTAAGGCGTATTTATTTGGCATTAATATGCAGGCAGATAACCAAAAGGCCATACAGTGCTTCGAAAGAAACGGTAGCACCATAGCAAGGGGTTTCATTGCACTGGCTCATTTTAGAGACAATAGAGAAAAAAACAGAGCAAGGGGCATTGACCTTTTTAATGCAGTAAAAACAAAGATAGAGGTCGCGTGTAATAATGGTGATGCTGATGCCTGCTTTTTGAGAGGCATGTACTCTTTTGGTGTGCTTGGTGACAAGAAGGCTTCCATTGAACTGCTCGAAAAATCCGCAAAGCTCGGTAGTGCGGTCGGTGATGTTTTTTTATGCCTTGTTGACGCCGATTTTATTGGAGAAAAGCAAAACTATACGAAGGCGATGGAATGTGATCTCAAGGCGGCGAATATAGGCATCGTAGCTGCAATGACAGAAATAGGCGATTTTTACAAAGAAAGCCGCGGAGTAAGGCAGGACTACGCAAGGGCAATGGAGTGGTATCTAAAGGCAGCGGATAAGGGTGACGTAGATGCAATGCGTAATATCGGAATTTTGTACAACAACGGGCAAGGAGTAAAACAGGACTACACAAAAGCGCTGGAATGGTATCTCAAGGCCGCGAATAAGGGAAATACATATTCGATGGCTAGAATTGCTGAATTATACGAATATGGCCGGGGGGTTAATCGGGACTACCCAAAGGCTATGACGTGGTATCTTAAAGCCGCGAATAATGGCGATACTTTTTCGATGATGAATATTGCATATTTCTATGCCGACGGCCAAGGAGTAAAGAAAAACCAACAAAAAGCAATGCAATGGTATCGCAAGGCTGCTGATAATGGCGATGTTGATGCGATGTATGTAATAGGAATATGGTATAGCAAGGGAAAGGGTGTAAAACAAGACTACAAGCAGGCAATGAAATGGTATCGTAAGGCTGCGGATAAAGGCGATAAAGATGCGATGAATCAAATTGCCGATTTGTACGAAAACGGTTGGGGCGTGCCAGTAGATGAAGATAAAGCAGAGGAATGGCACGCAAAGGCCTCGGCAAAAGCTACTTCAACTGTGGACCTTTCTGGGGTTGATTTTTCTGGCGTACTACCATCAGCGGAGGCGTCACAACAATCGAAAACTCCGCCGTTTCTTTTGATCAGTGATGTAAAGTTTTACGAGCCTTCAGGTAATAAAATTCTCGACGCCTTTGAGTCGGGAAAGATATCGCTCGTCGCCAGAAATGACGGCAAAGGGCCAGCTAAGGATGTCAAGCTTCAGGTTGCATTTTCCGACAAAGCTCACGCTATAAGTGGCTTAACATTCAATGAGACAACGAACCTCGGCACGATGCAGCCCGGCGAGGAGAGGAAGATTGAAGTTGACATTACGGCACAGGAAAATGTGCCTACGGCGAGTGTGGAACTCAAAGCAGTGCTGGTGGAAGGAAACGGGCTTGACTCATCACCTACTATCCTGGCGTTCAGCACGGGGAAGTTGATCCCTCCCAGGTTCGAAGTTACGCGAATAGAAATCGAAGACCCGGATGGGAAGAGAGTTCTCGGGAAAGGGAAGCAGACAAGGATCAACTTGATCGTTCAGAACGCGGGTGCAGGAGAAGCGCGGAACGTGGAAGCGCGCATGGATATCGATAATGAAGACATCAAGCTCTACAGCGAGGGAATGGTAAAACTCGGCACCATAAATCCCGGAGAAACCAAACGGGCTGCCTTTGACATTGTTGTGTCCAACAGATACAAGGGTGACAAGACCCTGCCGGTGAAATTCACCGTTAAAGAAAGCACGGACCGCTTCACAATCAAGCCCGACATCGCCCTCAGACTGGGGGAAGAGGCGCCGGACATCATGGTTGTGCGCGTCAAGCCGCAGGATACATTGAAGTCCTCTGCTGAAAAAGCCGATGATATCAGCATCATCCCAGCGTTGGATAAACTGCAAATGGCATTTGGGCAGAACGACCTTGCCGTGGTCATCGGCATTGAAAAATACCAGAACATTTCAAACTCCGAGTTCTCTTATAACGACGCGAAACTTGTGAGAGGCTACTTGAAGGCCCTCGGGTTTGCGGACAGGAACATCGAGTTTATAACGGACGAGAGGGCGACCCGGTCGGGAATAGAAAAATCCGTGGAGAACTGGCTGCCGAATAGGGTGAAGAAGGGCAGTAGAGTATTCATCTACTATTCCGGGCACGGTTCTCCGGACCCTACGACAGGAGAGCCGTACATTGTGCCGCACGACGCTGACTTAAACTACCTGACGACGACCGGCTATCCGCTGAAGAGGCTTTACGCCCAGCTTGCCAAACTTGAGGCGAAGGACGTGATCGTGGCACTCGACTCCTGTTTTTCAGGAGCAGGGGGAAAAGGTGTTCTGCCGAAGGGCGCAAAGCCTGCCCTGCCCGTGATCGAGGACCCGCTGCTTGCGGCTCAAAATATTGCGGTTATTGCGTCATCCGAGGGGATACAGATATCCACGTCGATCCCAGATAAAGGGTACAGCCTCTTCACCTATTATTTCCTTAAGGCCATCAAAGACGGCAAAGGAGACCTGGTGGACATCTACCAATACATCAAACCGCTTGTAGAGGATGAGGCGCGGGGCATTAATGTGGCGCAAAGCCCTTCACTCAGACCGGGGGCGGAGACGCTCAAAGGGAGGTTCGCATTAAGGAAATGAAGAAAATAGCGCGCATATGTCTGATTCTACTTTTTGCGGCCCGAACAGCCCATGCTGTGCAATGCCAGATGGTAGAGGCACGTGGAGAGGTCGTAGTGTCGAACTTCACACCGGAAGAGGCAAAGGCCCTTGCTATACGGCAAGCGCGTTACGAGGTAATAGAGAAAGTGTCCGGCGTAAAGGTGGCCGGTGTCACGCTTGTAAAGGACATGGCCTTAGCCGGGGAGTTCGTGAAGTCCATGGCAAAGGGTTATATACGTTCCGAAAAAATCTTGCGATGGGAGCAGGACAAGTACCAGCCCACGCAAAAGGACTTCCCAGTAACAACGCTGCGGGTTGTCATCGAGGCTTGCGTGGAGCCTGCCTTGCCTGTAAAAGACCCGTCCTTTCGGGTAAAGGCGGAGTTGAACAAGACGGTCTTCATCGAAGGGGAGAAACCGGTCCTTGAGATCACCTCCAATAGAAAGGCGTATGTTCACATCTTCAACCTCACGGCTGACGACAAGGTGTGGTATCACCACGAGTATATCCCTCAAATCCGGATGCCGCTGGCAATCGAACCGGGCCAGAAGCTTGTTTACCCGCCAAAAGGCATAGCATTACCAGTGAGCCTGCCTGACGGATACAAAAGGGGGACCGAGGCGTTCATCATCGTTGCCACTAGGGACGACACGGACCTCTCTATGCTGTTCAAGGTAAAAAAAGAGATGAGCATTCCTGAATTCAATAATGGGTTGCTATCAATCGCCGGAGATATAGTCGAGGAAATGGTGATATATAGCGTGGAAAAGAGATAGTATATTAATACAGCAATGGTGGATAAGGTTACATTGAACCCTTATAACTTCTTGCCGCAGCATAGACTATTATAGTATTTCGTCAGGGCTTTTTTTGTGGTATTCTGTTGCCATGTCTATCGGCAAACTTTGGAAATTCTTCGGCAACAGGATGGGGATGGCGATCCTCCTCATTCAGATTGTCCTCGTACTCCTGTTTGCCTACTTTTACTCCGGCTATCAATCGAGCGACAAGTGCGCGGCCTGCCACGCGGATAAGTCGAAGATGGTTGCTCTGGGCTATCCCGAATTCGTGATGACCCGGGAGCAGGTGCAGAAAGAAGCGCGCCATCCGAACACCGAATGCCGTGATTGCCACCTCGGCAACGGCCTTTCCGACGATCCCGCCAAAGCCCACAAGGGCATGCTGAAGCTCATCGTATTGGACAACAACTTTGATGTCATGCCCAGAAAAGGTCATGTGCGGCAACTCCTTCCTTCAGGCGATGACCGCCAGCGGAACATGCTGCCTCGGCTTGCGGACGGATCGCTTGACTACGACGTCGGAACACTTATGTGGAATGACCGGAGCCTGGTTACCCTGGGTTACGATCCAGCCCTTGCCCAAAAGACCTGCGGCAAATCATCGTGCCATCCCGAGGAAGTGAAGCAGTTCGCCACGAGCATCATGGGCGCGAACTTCAGGCAACGCTCCATGCGGACCTGGAACGATATCCACGGCCCGAATAATTGAGGGCCGTCCTTTGCGGACACCCAGCCGGTCGGCAGGGCGGAAGGCGACAGGTTCTCCTTCGAAAATACACAGAAGATCCTCGAGCAGATCAATCTACCTCTTTCGCGCGATCAGGCGGTTGCCAAGCAGAAGGCCTGCAACATCTGCCATGCCGGCTGCCTTGACTGCCACTACGCACCCACGCGCGAGAAGGGAGTGCATGCCTTCAGCCGCACGCCTCCATCGGCAAATTGCGCCGGCGGCGGACGGAGTACGTTCGTCTGCCATGCAGGCACCATGGAGCGGAGGCGAGGCGACAGCTATCTCGGCAAGGATTTCTCCGAGCCCCCGGGTCTGCCCGAAGACGTACATGTTGCGAAAAAAATCGAATGCGTTGATTGCCATCAAAGCGTCGGCGGCATGGGGCATATCGAAAGAAAGGCCACGTGCCAGGACTGTCATATCGAAGTCGAAGAGGCGATGACAAAGAGCGTTCACAAGAACCTTGCCTGTGAGGCCTGCCACGTGAAGGTCCTGGGTGGTTATGAGATGACCTCGTGGGGCCCGGGCATGATCGAGTCCAGGCCGAACCCTTTCAAAAAATATTCATTATATTACGGCCCGCAGGAGCCGCCGATCTTGATCAAAGATCAGAACGGCAGGTGGATGCCGGTGAAGATCTGGCCGAACAGCGCGGGCGGGATCAAAGAGACGGTGTTGCCGAAGCCGGGGCTCATCTTTCGCTGGCCCAAGGGCGAGACGCATGATGTCTATGCCCAACTCGGGACGTTTAACTTCCCCGGTGGGAACAACAACTACCTGGCATGGCTTCAGGTCGAGCAGGTGGCGCACCCGCTCGGGAAATCACGCACCTGCGGGAGTTGTCATAAGGCAGAGGAACAGGTCAGCCGGGTGACGTGGCATTATTTCGATAACCAGGGTGCTGAACCGTTTGACGGGAGCCAGAAGGTAGTGGCGGACAGAAATGGCCTCCATGTAAAAGATATTAAAGCGACATCGAAGATCGTTCCTATGCCCGGGGGAAAGACAGAATATTTC
>Ga0210377_10001931_pt1 | contig 18462 bp, 16 predicted proteins | sample PLM4_65_b1redo_FD_155480 | JGI IMG/M metagenome (GOLD analysis project Ga0210377, IMG submission 155480) | Groundwater sediment microbial communities from an aquifer in East River, Colorado, USA - PLM4_65_b1 redo | ecosystem: Environmental > Terrestrial > Soil > Riparian zone | place: USA: East...
GGCTGCCGAGAACCGCACCACCGGGCTCTCGAGCGGGAACTGGTGCCGCACGTAGACGAGGTCGAAAAAGGCGATCGCCTCCAGGAAGTAGGTCTGGTGGTTGGCCAGGAAGACGACGTTGCGGCGCGGCAGGCCGTGGAGCACGTCGTCGCCCTCGACTTGGACGTCGTTCAGGATCGCGAAGTAGGGGACGGTGAAGCCGACGCCGAAGCCCGCGAGCAGCCCGCGCCGCAACCAGCGGCCGAGGAAGGTGCGGGCGACGACGGTCTCGGCGAGGGCTGGCCCGCCGGGTGACGGGTGTTCGGCCGAGTGCGCGGCTCGCGATCCGGCTCGGGTCAAGAGGCCTCCTGACGCGTTCCCGCCGGGAATCATATACTCGCGCGCGACCACTCAACGGAGGAACCCGATGCGTCGAGACCGTCCCGCTATCGTCGCCGCGCTCGCCCTCGTGGCCTTCGCCGCCGCCGCGGCGGAGGCGGCAGCCGCCGATGCGTCGCGCCTGCGCTTCGCAGTGCGCTACCCTCAGTCGCTCGCGCCAGGGCCGCTCGACGGCCGGCTGCTGCTGTTGCTCTCGAGCGACGCCTCGGCCGAGCCCCGCTTCCAGGTCCGCGACACCAACGTCGCGAAGAGCCAGCAGGTCTTCGGGATCGACGTCGTCGGCTGGAAACCGGGCGAGCCGGCCGTGATCGACACGAGCGTCCTCGGATTCCCGGCCGAGAGCCTGGGAGCGGTGAAAGCCGGGCGCTACCGTGTCCAGGCGCTGTTGCACCGCTACGAGACCTTCCGCCGTGCGGACGGGCACGTGGTGAAGCTGCCGATGGACCGGGGCGAAGGCCAGCAGTGGAATCGCGCGCCGGGCAACCTGCTGAGCGCTCCACGCGAGATCGCCGTCTTTCCCTCGCGCGACGAGACGCTCGCGATCGAGCTCGACCAGGCGATCCCGGAGATCAAGCCGCCGACCGACACGCGCTACGTGAAGCACATCCGGATCGAGAGCGAGCGGCTCACGAAGTTCTGGGGGCGGCCCATGCACCTGGGCGCCGTGGTGCTGCTGCCGCACGGGTTCGACGAGCATCCCGAGGCCCGCTTCCCGCTCGCGGTGTTCCACGGGCACTTCCCGTACACCTCCGAGTTCCGCGAACAGCCGCCCGACCCGGACCTGCCCTGCGAGTACTCCGAGCGGTTCCGCCTCGACTGTTACAACCGGATCCAACAGCAGCTCGCCCACGAGCTGTACCAGGACTGGACGAGCCCGGGCTTCCCGCGCTTCCTGGTGGTGGAGGTCCAGCACGCGAACCCGTACTACGACGACTCCTACGCGGTGAACTCCGAGAACCTCGGCCCCTACGGCGATGCGATCCAGTACGAGCTCATCCCGGAGATCGAGCGCCGCTTCCGCGGGATCGGGCAAGGCTGGGCACGCTTCACGTACGGCGGCTCGACGGGCGGCTGGGAGGCGCTCGCGGTGCAGGTGCTGTATCCGGACGAGTGGAACGGCGCCTGGGCGGCCTGCCCCGACCCGACCGACTTCCGGGCCTACCTGACGACGAACATCTACGAGGACAAAAACGCCTACTGGGCCGAGGGTCCGTTCGGCCGCGTGGCGCGGCCCGGCCACCGTAACTGGCTCGGCCACGTCTCGGCCACGATTCGGGACTCGAACCAGGCCGAGCTCGTGCTCGGGACGAAGAGCCGCTCGGGCGGGCAGTTCGACATCTGGGAGGCGGTCTACGCGCCGGTGGGCGCGGACGGCTACCCGAAGCGGATCTGGGACAAGCGCACGGGCGTGATCGACCCCGACGTGGCGCGGCACCTGAAGGAGAACTACGACCTCGGCTACATCCTGAAGCGCGACTGGTCGAAGGGGCTCGGCCAGAAGCTCGAGGGCAAGATCCACCTCTACTGCGGCGACATGGACAACTACTACCTCAACAACGCCGTGTACCTGGTCGAAGACTTCCTGAAGAGCACGACCGGCCCGCCCTACGGCGGGGAAGTGGACTACGGCGACCGCGCCGAGCACTGCTGGAACGGCGACCACACGCGACCGAACGCCTACTCGCGGCTGCGCTACATCCAGATGCACGCGCCGAAGATGCTGAAGCGGATCGAGGCGAGCGCCCCGCCGGGGGCCGACACGAAGAGCTGGCGATATTAGCGGGGGCGCGGGGGGCGCTCAGCCCCCCGCTTGCTCAGTCCAGAGAACCCTGGCCGTTCTCGTCGCTCCGGTTCATCAGTGGTTGCTCGTCTAGCGCTGAAGATCCGGCAGCGGCGGAGCCGCCTTCGGCTGTGCCCTCTGGAACTCGCCGCCCAGTCCCAGCAGCGCGGCCACCGTCGCTGCGAGCTGCGACTGGGTAGCCTCCACTCCCTCGCGCACGCCGAGCGGCGGCGTGCCCGGGCCCATCACCGCCATCCAGATCGGCTCGGCGGCCGGGACCTTCTGGCCGTGGTCGGTCCAGTCGAGAGGGGTCGCGCCGCGCCCGTGGTCGGTGGCGAGCACGAGCGCCGTTCGTCCGCGGTAGGCCGGCAGCGACTGCGCTTCCTCCCAGAGCCGGCGCACGAAGCGGTCGGAGCGCGAGGCCGCGTCGAGGTAGACGTCGTAGCGCCGGCCGTGGGCCCAGCTGTCCGTCTCGCCGAGCATCACGTAGAGCACGCGCGGCTGGCGCGTGCGCAGGTACTCGAGAGCACCCTGCATCGTGGCCGCGTCGAAGCGCTCGTCGGCCCAATAGGCCGGCAGGTCGTCCGTGAAAGCGTTGAGCAAGAGCTCACGGTCGCTCACGGGCTCGAGCACGGCCGGCCCGTCGCCGTTCGCGTGCACCCCCGAGCGCTCGGCCGCGACGATGAAGGGCAGCACGTCCCAGCTCGCGAACGCGGCGACCCGGCCTTCGAAGCCGGGGCGGCGGTTCAGCCACTCGAGCACCGTCAGGTTCGGGTTCGGCTTCTTGTCGTTGCTGTCGACGCGCGGGTCGGCGAACCCCGCGAGCATCTCGTTGTAGCCGGGATAGGAAAACCAGAAGCCGTTCGTGATCCGCACGCGGCTCCCGCGCGACGCGTCGCCCAGGATCTGGCCCTCGCGGGCTACGACCGTCCAGATGAAGGGCAGCAGCGCCTCGCGCCGTGCCTCCGGCGTCGGACGATCGAAACGAGCCGCCAGGGGCTCCGGCTTGCCGACACCCCCGTCTTTCTTCGTGTTGAGCGTGGCGTCGTAGCCGCCGAACATCTCCTGCCAGCGGAAGCCGTCGAAAGTGACGACGAGGACGTTGTCGGCTCGGTGCCGGTCCTTGGCGTCCTCAGCCTTCGCGGGCGGCGGCGGACACGCCAGGGCCAGGACCCCTGCCACGAACGCGAATCGATTCATGCGAGCTGCAGCTCCTTCATCAAGGCGGCCTTGAGCGCGCGGCACTCGGCGTCGAGCCGAGCACGCGTCGGGGCGACCGCCGCGCGGTCCTTCGCCTGGCCGACGAGCTCGAGGTAGAACTTGATCTTCGGCTCGGTGCCGCTCGGGCGGACCGTGAGCCGGGCGCCGTCCTCCGACTGGAAGGCCAGCAGGTCCGACGGCGGCAGGCCGGAAGCCCGCCGCTCGCCGCCGACCGTCTCCTCGCCGCTCGCGCCGTCGAGCTGGCGCACCACGGGGCTCTGCCCGATGCGTTGCGGCGGGCTCTTGCGCAGCGCCGCCATCGCGGTGTCGATGCGCGCGCGGCCTTCGGCCCCCGGCAGCGTGGCCGACCACTGGACCTGGTGCGAGAGGCCGTGCGTGACCAGCAGCTGGTCGATGCGGCCCAGCAGCGTCTCGCCGCGGGCCTTCAGGTGCCGCGTCATCTCGGCGAACCGCAGCGCCGCCCCGATGCCGTCCTTGTCTCTCACCAGTGGCCCGACGGAGTAGCCGAGCGCCTCCTCGTAGCCGAGCACGAAGGCGATGCCCTCGCGCTCGGCGCGGATCGCCGCGTCCGCGATCCACTTGAAGCCGGTGAGCGTCTCGCCGTAGCGGGCGCCGCGGTCGCGCGCCATGCGCGAGAGCAGGCTCGACGACACCACGGTCGTGACGACGAGCTTCGGCCGTCCGCCCGTCTGCGCGTGCTCGAGCGCGTCGTCGGCGAGCAAGACCCCGATTTCGTTGCCCGAGAGCATGCGGTAGCCGTGACCCTTCGGGTCGGGCACCGCGGCCGCGAGCCGGTCCGCGTCCGGGTCGTTGGCGAGCACCAGCTCGGCGCCCGTCTCGGCCGCCAGCGCGAGCACGCGATCCATCGCTCCCGGCTCCTCGGGGTTCGGGAAGGAGACCGTGCGGAAGGCGCCGTCGGGATCGGACTGCGCGGGCTCGGCGGCGACGCCGTCGAACCCGGCCCGCGTGAACGCGCGGATCGCGAGCCGGTGGCCGACTCCGTGCATCGGCGTGTAGGCGATGCGCAGCGAGCCGCCCTCGCCCGGGTGCAGCGACGCGCGGGCGAGCCCGTCCAGATAGGCCTCCTCGACGGCCGAGTCGCGCGCATCCACGAGCGTCCGCAGGCCTTTCGCCGCCGCGTCCACCGGTGCCGGTCGCGCGATCGCCTCGCACCGCGGCGCGGCCTTGATCTGGCGCGCGATCGCGCCGTCCACGGGCGGGATGATCTGGCCGCCGGTCGCCATGTAGACCTTGTAGCCGTTGTCCCACGGCGGGTTGTGGCTGGCCGTCACCATCACGCCGCCGGCGGCCCGGAGCTGGGGGACGGAGAACGCCAGCAGCGGCGTCGGCACCGGGTCGGGGAACAGGTGCACCGGGATCCCGAGGCCCGCGAGCACGGCGGCCGCGTCCTCGGAGAAGCGCCGGCTGGAGTGGCGGCCGTCGAAGCCGATCACGACGCCGCGCGTCTGTGCCTCCGCGCCCGTTGCCTGCAGCAGGTGAGAGCCGAAGCCCCACGTCGCCTTGATCACGGCCAGGCGGTTCATGCGTGAAAGGCCGGCCTCGACGCGCCCGCGCAGGCCCGCGGTGCCGAATTCCAGCGGACCCGTGAAACGGTCGGCGAGATCGCGCCGCGCGGCCTCGTCGCCGCCCTGCACGCGCGTCAGGAGCGCCTCGAGCTCGGCCCGAGTCTCAGGGTCGGGGTCCTCGGAGATTAGCGCGCGCGCGAGGGATACCGGGTCGCCCATCGCCGCATTCTAGCGCTAGGATGTGCCGTGCTCTCGTCGCTGATCGTCGCCCTGCTCGGCGCGGCGCCTGCCGCGAACGCGGCGGTCGAGCCTCCGCTCGCCGCGCGCTTCGCGCGTCTGGCGCTCGCGTGCGTCCACCAGGAGTACCCGAACAAGATCTCGCACACCCTGAGCTCCGATGCCGACGCGCGCGTGCCGCGCGAGCTGACGCCGTCCTTCTACGGGTGCTACGACTGGCACTCGTCGGTGCACGGCCACTGGCTGCTCGCGCGCGTCGCGCGGCTCGCTCCCGAGGCACCCTTCGCGGCTGAGGCGCGCTCCGCGCTCGCCCGCAGCCTGACGGCAGACAACCTCGGTGGCGAGCGGCGCTACATCGAAGGTCAGGGGCGCGTGAGCTTCGAGCGTCCCTACGGTCTCACGTGGCTATTGCAGCTCGCGGCGGAGCTACGCGAGTGGGACACGCCGCAGGCGCGAGCCTGGGTCGAGAGCCTCGGGCCGCTCGAGCGCGCCGCCGCGGCCCGCATCCGCGACTGGCTGCCGAAGCTGACGCGGCCGGTGCGCGTGGGCGAGCACTCGCAGACCGCGTTCGCGCTCGGCCTCGCCCTCGACTGGGCGCGCACGGCGGGCGAGCGGGAGATGGAGGCGCTCGTCGTGGCCCGCAGCCGCGACTTCTATGGATCGGATCGCGACTGTCCGCTCGGTTACGAGCCGTCGGGCGAGGACTTCCTCTCGCCCTGCCTGGGCGAGGCCGACCTGATGCGCCGCGTGCTGAAGCCCGCGGAGTACGCCGCATGGCTGGGCGCGTTCCTGCCCGGGCTACCACGCGACGGCCGGGGCGACTGGCTCGCTCCGGGCATCGTCACCGACCCGAGCGACCCCAAGCTCGCCCACCTCGACGGGCTCAACCTGAGCCGTGCCTGGATGCTCGAGGGCATCGCCGCGGGCCTGCCCGAGCGCGACCGGCGTATTGCAGCGCTGCGCGCGGCGGCCGCCGTGCACCGCGAGAAGGGCCTCGCGGCCGTGACCGGCGAGCACTACGAGGGCGGACACTGGCTCGGCACCTTCGCTGTCTACCTCGTGACCAGCCGCGGCCTGCGCTAGGAGGAGAGACCCATGAGAAGTGCCATCGCCTCGGTCCTCGCGCTCCTGCTCGTGCTCGCCGCGCGGGCGCCTGCCGCCGACGCGGCGTCCGTGCCGACGCTCGCGACCTTCGCCAAGGCCCCCGATTTCGACCTCCCCGGCGTCGACGGCAAGCGCTACACGCTCGCGAGCTTCGAGAAGGCGAAGGTGCTGGTGCTCGTCTTCACCGCTAACCACTGCCCGACCGCGCAGGCCTACGAGGACAGGATCGCGAAGCTCCACACGGACTTTGCGAGCCGCGGCGTCCAGCTCGTCCTCGTCTCGCCGAACGACCCGCTCGCGCTGCGCCTCGACGAGCAGGGCTGGACGGACATGGGCGACACGCTCGAAGAGATGAAGATCCGCGCCAGGGACCGGGGCTGGAGCTTCCCTTACCTCTACGATGGCGAGACCGAGTCGATGTCGCGGCAGTACGGGCCGGTCGCAACGCCGCACGTCTTCGTGTTCGACGCCGAGCGCAAGCTCCGCTACGCCGGCCGGGTCGACGACAACGAGAACCCCGCGAAGGCCACGACCAGCGAGGCGCGCGATGCGATCGAGGCGGTGCTTCGCGGCAGGCCGGTCCAGGTCGAGACCACCAAGGTCTTCGGCTGCTCGGTGAAGTGGTCGGACAAGCGGGGGTCGGTGGCGGACGGCTTTGCGAAGTGGGCGCTCGAGCCGGTGGCTCTCGAGGCGATCGACGAAGCCGGCGTGAAGGCCCAGGTGAAGAACGAGGGTGGCAAGAAGCTGCGGCTCGTCAACGTGTGGGCCACCTGGTGCGGGCCCTGCGTGATCGAGTTCCCCGACCTCGTGTCGCTCCACCGGATCTACCGCGGCCGCGAGTTCGAGGTGGTGACGGTGAATGCCGACGACCCGGAGAAGCGCGACAAGGCGCTCGAGTTCCTGAAGGCCCAGCAGGCCTCGACCCGGAACTACGCCTTCGACAAGGGCGACCCCTACGCGCTCATCGAGGCGGTGGATCCGAAGTGGCAGGGCGCTTTGCCGCACACGATCCTGGTCGCCCCGGGGGGCGAGGTGATCTACCGCAGCGAGGCCGCCTTCGACATGCACGAGCTGCGCCGGCGAATCGTCGGCTGGCTCGGCCGCTACTACCACTCCACACCGGGAGGGAAGTGAGATGCCCACGATACGTCCCGTGCTCATCGCCTTGCTGGCGCTCCCGTCGCTTGCCCTGGCGCAGGCGCCCGACGCCGGCGCAGCCGACCCGCGCGCCGGGAAGAGCTTCATCGCGACGCCTGTCTTCTCCCCCGAGGAGGACCGCGCGCTGCTGGCGCTCTTCGAGGGCCTGCGTGTGGCCGACGTGACCGACGGCATGGACGCGGTGGGGCTTCCGAACGTGGGCCTGATGGACCCCGGGATTCGTCCCCTGTGGAAGGACACGCAGGCCTTCACGCACCGGTTCGTCGGAATCGCGGTGACCGCCCGTTACGTGCCCACGCAACGGGCGACGGCCGGACGCCGGGCCGTCCCGGAGTACGACAAGTGGTCGGGCGACTGGTACGGCACGCTCTCGCCCGAGCCTTTCGTGGACCTGCTTCGTTCCGGCAGCGCGCTCGTGATCGACGACGCGGAGCGCGCCGACGTGGGATCGATCGGCTCGAACAACATCATGGCCTGGAAGCTGCGCGGAGCCGTGGGTGTCGTCACGGACGCGACCGCGCGCGACACCGACGAGATCGCCACCGAGAAAATGCCGCTCTACTTCCGCCGGCCGGGCCGCGGCATCCGGCCGGGCCGCAACGAGATCGAGTCGGTGAACCGGCCGATCGTGTGCGGCGGCGTGCTGGTGATCCCGGGCGACGTCGTCGTGGCGGACGGGGACGGCGTGCTCGTGGTCCCACGCGCCGTCGCCGGGGACGTCGCGCGCTACGCGAAGCGCATCCTGGACGGCGACAAGGACGGCCGGCGCAAGCTCTACGAGAAGCTCGGGCTGCCGAAGGACAAGTCGGTCGAGTAGGCCGCCTCAGCCAGGTCTGACCGCCAGTCGGCCGTGGCGCTCAACCACGGCCGGACTCCGCGACGGACGCGTCGCTCGCCCGGCGGAAGAGCGGCCTGACGGCGGCCATCAGGACGAGCACGAGGCCGAAGGTGCAGACCATCGCGGCCCCGGTCGGCATGTCCAGCTTCACCGACAGGAAGATGCCCAGCGCGGACACGACCGTTCCCATCGTCCAGCCGATCGCGAGGCGCGGGCCCACGCGGTCGGCGTAGAGCATGGCTGCCACCGAGGGCACGATCAGGTAGCAGAACACGAGCAGCACGCCCGCGATCAGGACCGACGAGGTCACCACGAAACCGAAGGACGCGTAGAAGAGAAAGTCCCAGAACCTCACCCGCAGCCCGTCGCGCTCGGCCTTGGCGTGGTCCATCGAGATCGCGAGGAACTGGCGGCGGAACACGTAGTGGAAGACGCCGATCGCCGCGTAGAGCGCGGCGGTCTTGCCGACCTCGCCCCATGAGACCGCCAGGATATTGCCGACCAGCATGTCCTTCAGGTGCTCGCTCTCCGAGGTGGCGTGGCTCATCGCGAGGATGGTGGCGGCCGAGGCCACCGCGTACGCGATCCCGATGATGGCTTCCTGAGGAATGCGGGCGTGGCGGATCCTGACCGTGGAGAAGATCGCGGCGCCCAAGAAGGTGAACGCGAGACCGGTCCAGTAGACCCAGGGGCCGTGCGGGTCTTGCCCCGTGAACGGGAGCAGGATCGCGATCGTGGAGCCGAGCGCCGCGATCTGCGCGAGCGAGAGGTCCACGAAGATGACGCCGCGCTCGACCACGTGCACGCCCAGGTAGGCGTGGATGCCGGTCAGGATCAGGCTGGCCACGAACGGCGCGGCGAGGAATCTGAGAACGTCGAGCTCCATGGCTACTTCGCTCCCGTTTCCTTGATCGCCGCCACCAGCAGGTCGAGATCGTAGTCGAAGAGCTTGATGTAGTCCGTGATCTCCTTCTCGCCTCCGACCGAGGGCAGCATCACAAGCACCTTGGCGCCCGTCTCGCGCCCGATCGATTGGGGCGTCTTGAGGTCGAAATACGGCTCGACCAGCAGGATCTTCACGTTCTGGCGCTTCATTTCGGCCATCAGGTCGAGCGTGTGGCCGGGCGACGGCGGGATCCCGGGCCGCGGCTCGACGTAGCCGATCACGTCGAGGCCGAAGCGCTCCGTGAAGTTGGCCCAGGAGCGGTGGTAGGTGACGATCTTCAGGCCCTTGTAGGACGCCATCAGCGCGTCCCAGCGCTTCTCGGCCTCGGCGAGACGCTTGTCGAAGTCGGCGTAGCGCGTCGCGAAGTACGCCGCGTCCGCGGGGGCCATCTGTGAGAGCTTGCCGACGACGGCCTTCGCGACGTGGCGGCCGTTGCCGGGGTCGAGCCAGTAGTGCGGGTTGCCAAGCGGGTGCACGTCGCCCATCGCACGCGTGATCTGGCCCGTCGGGATCTCGAGGATCTTCGCGGTGAGCGAGGCGTCGAGATACCCGTCGGCCCCCACCTGGATCCGGGCGTTGCGGCTCTGCTGGATGAGCGGCGGCAGCCAGCCGATCTCGAGCTCGCGGCCCACGGCCACGAGCAGGTTGGCTTTGGCGAGCTTCAGGATGAAGCTGGGCTTGGCCTCGACGTAGTGCGGGTCCTGGTAGCCGCGCGAGATGGACTCGACCTTCACGCGGTCGCCGCCCACCTGGCGCGTGAGGTCGGCCAGGTCCTCGGTGGTGGCCACGACGTTCAAGGCGGCGCCGGCCGGGGGAGCGGAGGCGAGGGCGGCGAGTGCGGCGATGCTCAGGAATCTCATGGCGACCTCGATCAGAAGGGATGGGCGCCGTGAGCGCCGATCGCGAACAGGAACTGGAACAGCAGCTCGTTGGCCGGGCTATCCTCGCCCGCGAAGCTCGTGCGGCGGTATTGGGCGCGGACGAGGCTGAACTCGCTCGGCTTGTACGTCAGGATGAACGAGCCGCCCTCGTCGCGCAGCCCGGAGGCTTGCGCGCGCTCGGAGTTGTCGTAGCGAACGCCGGCTGTCCAGCGGCGTCCGAACTGGTATTCGAGGAATCCGTAGCCGCCCACGGCAGCGGACGGGCCGTCGGCCGCTTCGGTCCGGCTCCAGGTCACCTCGCCCCGGGCGAGGAGGTGCGTGTAGATCGAGCGGCGCAGTGGCTTCCAGCGCAGCGTGGCGTCGGCGCCGAGGAGGCGCGTGGTGGTGTCCGCGGTGATGCCGTTGTGGCCGTACGCGATCGAGCCGCCGAGGTCGATGTTCGTGGACTCGCCTATGTCCTGGTAGGCGCGCAGGTGTCCCACGTACGCGAGGTCACCCCGCGTCGGTGCCTGGAAGAGCGCGGAGTTGCCCTGGTAGACCTGGCCCGTCGCCTCCAGGAACAGCCACGGGTTCGGGATCAGGCGGGCGACCGAGATGCCGGCGTCCGCGAGGCCGTCCTCGCCGCCCGTGAGGTTCGTCGACACGAGCGGCCGGTCGATGAACCCCAGCGTGTGCGGGTGCTGCCCGTTCACCTTGCCGAAGGCGTCGCGCATCTTGCCGATCTTCGTCAGGAAGCCGCCCGGGAGCGTCGGGAAGGTGATGTAGCCCTCTTCGAGCGCCACCTCGTCCGGCCCCAGCGTAACGAAGAAGTCGGCCCGTGCGTACGGATCGACCACGGCCTGGAACGAGAGCTCGGCCTCCTGCATGTTGAGCGACGGCTCGCCGCCTCCCGGCGACTGGCCGGCCGCCCCGACGAAGTTGCCGATCGCGGCGATGTCGGGGTTGAAGATCTTCGAGGCGCCCGCGGCCGGCTGAGCGGGGCTCGGCGCCGGCTCCGGCGCCGGTGCGGGAGCGGCCGCCCCGACCGCCTCGACAGCCTGGAGCCGAGCTTCCAGCGCCGCGATCCGGCTCGCGTAGTCCTGCCGCAGCGTCTCGAGCTCGCGCCGGAGCTCGCCGACCTCGTCTCCGGCCGGCGCCGCCGTCGTCGCGGCCGGCTGGGCCTGTCCGCCGGCCGTCGCGGCAGCCGGCAGCGCCAGCGCTCCGCTTGCCGCCAGGAGCAGGCCAGGCGCCCACCACACGTCATGACGCATGATTCCCTCGCGAAAAACCACCGAACCCAAGCACGCCGGATTCCCTGCCGCGCTTGAACACGGAGAGCGCTCCGGCAAGGAACGACTCGTCTCTACTGGGGGTTCAGGCGAGCGGCGGGCCGCGCGACGCGATGCCCTTCGGAGCGGCGTCCTGCCACGACGGCAGCGGGGCCGGCACGACACGGGCGACCACGACGACGGCTCTCGGCAGCGAGAATGCGAGGGTCACGACCCCGGGGTTGCGCAGCCCGAGCAGGCAGGCGTTGCAGTGCGTCTCGACGGCGCACCCGTCGTCCGTGTGCACGAGCGACGCCTCCAGCATCGCTCCCGTCAGGCCCACGAGGGCCAGGACGACGGCGGCGAGCAGCTTCTTCGGGGCCATGCGTGAGGATCACTGTACACCGGGCCTTGCGCGGCCCGCCAGCCGGGCCCCGCTCGCCGCGAGGCGCCCGGAAGCCGTCTCGGGAGAGAATCGGGCGGTGCACGTCCCCGACGGCTTCCTGAGCGCCTCTGTCGCGGCTTCCACCTGGGCCGGCGCCGCGGGCAGCCTCGCGTGGGCGCTTCGCTCCGAGAAGCGGCTCGCCGATCACGCGCCCGCGGGAACCCTGGGGGCCCTTGCCGCGTTCGTCTTTGCCGGACAGCTCGTCAACGTCCCGGTGCTGCCGGGGACGAGCGGGCACCTCGTCGGCGGAACGCTCGCTGCCGCGATCGTCGGTCCGTGGCGTGCGTTCGTCGTGATGGCGGTCGTGCTCGCGGTCCAGGCGCTGCTCTTCCAGGACGGCGGAATCACGGCCTACGGCGCGAACCTGCTCGCGATGGGGGGCGCGGGCGCCTTGGGCGGCCACGCGGTGGCCGCGTTCGTCGCGCGGCTATGGCCCGGAGTGCGCGGCCGGGTGGCGGGGTCCGTGATCGGGGCGTTCGTGGCGACGCTCACGGGCGCCGCCTTCATCGCGCTCGTGCTCGCCGCCTCGGGCCTGTACCCGGCGGCGGCGGTGCTGCCCGTCATGCTGTCGTTCCACGTGCCGATCGCACTCGTGGAGGCCGCGCTCACCGGCGCGATCCTCGCCACGGTCGTGCGCTGGCGTCCGGACATCGTGCGCGGCCTGCAGGGCGTGCGGTCGGGCGCCGCGCCTGCGCTCGGGCTGCTGGTCGTGGCGTTGGCCGTCGCGGCCTTCGTGGGGCCGTTCGCGTCGCCCGACCCCGACGCGCTCGAGTCGGTCGCCGAGCGGCTCGGATTCGCCGCAGCGGCGCGGGGCCTGTGGCCGGCTCCTGCGCCCGACTACGTCCTGCCGTGGCTCGCCGTCGGTCGCACCGCCAGCGCGCTCGCCGGTTTCGTCGGCACACTCGCCGCGGCGGGGCTCGCCTGGGGGCTCACGCGCCGGCTCGGGGCCGCGAGGGATGCGGAGCCGCACGCATGACCGCCTCGAACGCAGCGACGGCGCTGCCGCGGGCGGGCCGGCCCGGCCTGCTGCTCGCCGCCGGTCTCGTGGTGACGACGCTCGCGGCGCTCGCTCCGGCCGGACTCAGGGGCGAACCCGTGCCGCCGCGCTCGTGGGTCCTCTGGCTCGTGGCGCTCGCGGCCGGCGTCCTCGCGTTCCGCCGCGCCGGCAGCACGCTCCCGCAGCTCGCGCGCCGGACCCTGTGGCTGCTGCCGTTCGTGCTCACCCTCGCGCTGCCTGCGGCCCTCGTCGCCCCCCCGGGCCGCCGGCTCCTCGCCGCCACCGCGCTCGTCGCGCGGGCGCTCGCCGCGACCCTGGCAGCAGCGGGGACGGCATACCTGCTCGGGCCTCTGGGCCTCGTGCGCGCCGCTCGCTCGCTCGGCGCGCCCGCGCTGCTCGTGTCCGTGCTCGAGGCGGCGCTCGTCAGCCTCGCCGCAATGGTGGAGCGCGCGCGGGCGATGCTCCGAGCGCGGGAGGCGCGGCGCACGAGCCACGGGGCGTGGGGGCTCCTGCTGCGCGAGCCGCGCGCGACGCTCGTAGGCTTTGGGCGCTTCGGTGGCGCGCTGCTGCTGCGCACGCTGGAGCGCGCCGAGGCCCAGGAGCGCGCACGGCTCGCGCGCGGGGCCGACCTGCCGTGAACGCGAAGCCGGCCACACTCGAGGTGGAGGGCCTCGCCTACCACTACCCGGACGGGCACGAGGCGCTGCGCACGGTGTCCTTCCGCGTCGGAGCGGGCGATCGCATCGCCCTGCTCGGGCCGAACGGGGCCGGCAAGTCGACGCTGCTGTTGCACCTCGCGGGGTTGCTCCCGGAGCGCCAGCGCTACCTGCACCGCCACGATCCCGCCGCCCCGGCCCACCGCCACGACGTGCAGGGACGAGTCGCGATCGACGGCGTGACGCTGGCGCGGGAGACGATTCCGATGCTGCGCGCGCGGGTCGGCATCGTGTTCGAAGATCCGGAGGACCAGGTCGTAGGCCTGACCGTGGAGGAGGACGTCGCTTACGGGCCTCGGGCCCGCCGCTGGCCCCAGGCGCAGGTGGACGGCGCCGTGCGCGACGCGCTCCTTGCGGTGGGCCTTGCGGGGCGCGAGTCGCGCTTCCCGCACCACCTGAGCGCCGGGGAGAAGCGGCGGCTGTGCCTCGCGGGCGCCCTGGCGTGCCGCCCGGGGCTGCTGCTGCTCGACGAGCCGTCCTCGGGGCTCGACCCGCGCGGCCGTCGCGAGCTCGGAGATCTGCTCGCCGGTCTCGAGGCCACGCAGGTGGTCGCGAGCCACGACCTGGGATTCGTCGAGCGTCTCTGCCCGCGCGCGATCGTGCTCGACGGGGGCGCGGTCGTCGCCGACGCCGCCACCGCCGAGCTGCTCGCCGACCGCGCGCTGCTGGCGCGCCACGGTCTCGCCTGACTGGCGGCTAGTCGAGCGCTTTGGCGAGCGCCGCCTCGGCCTCCGCGTGCAGGCTCGGCGGCGCCCCGTAGAACGCACCGCGCGCGCGCCCCTGCCGGTCGAACACGAACAGCGTGGGCACGGCGCTCAGGTCCCCGAAAGCGCGCGCCATGTCGGGCGTGCCCATCCCGAAGCGTAGCGGCGCCCCCAGCTCGTCGCGGATGCGGCGGACGTCGGCTTCCTCGGACTCGATTGCCGCGGCGAGCACGACCACGTCCTTCGGGTGCCTCCGCTGCAGCTCGCCCAGCCAGGCGAGCGTGCCGCGGCAGGGCGGGCACCAGGTGGCCCAGAACTCGACGAGCACGACCTTGCCCGCGAGCTCCTCCGGCGTCACGGGCCGGCCGTCGAGATCGACGAGTGCTATCGCCGGTAGCTTCGGGAGCGGGTCCGCGTCCGTCGTAGCCGCCCCCGCGCGCGCGGACGCCTTGTCGCCCGCCAGGACGAGCTTCAGCATCCGCGCGAGGTCCGCCCGGAAGCGCTCGTGGCTCTGGGCGCTCTTCAGGGGCGCGTAGCGGCCTTCCGCCTTGCCCTCGCCCTTGCCGAAGAAGCCGAAGTCCTTGGGCGTCGCCACCAGCACGTCGTCCACGAAGATCGCCGGGTAGCGCTTGACGCCGAAGCGCTTCGCGAGCGCGGAGTCGCCGTAGTTCTCGACCACGAAACGCGCGGCGCCGCCCGATTCCGCCACGACACTCTGTGCCAGCAGACCTGCTGGGTCCGAGAGGTTTCAGGTATAGGGCCAGCGCACGAGCGTGACGGTCACGCGCGCAGCGGGACGGGGCGGCCGGGGAGTCGCCCGCTCGAGCGAGGCGAAGTAGCGCGGCAGCACGCTGTCCGCGATCGCCTGCGCCGCGGCCGGGTCGGCCTCCTGGCCGGGGGTCGCGAGCGCCTGGGCGGTTTCGAGGAACAGCCGTCCGATCGTGTGGTCGACGCCGCCCGTGGCGAGACGTGCGCCGTACTCCCGCAGGCGCCCCTCGAGCGCACCGGGCGGCACAGTGTCGGCGCCGGCGGGCGGAGCGCTGCGCGCCGGGGCGAAGCGCTGGGCGGACTGCAGGTAGCGCAGCAGCGCGCCGTAGCGCAGGCCGAGCGCGTCGAGCTCGCGGGCCTCCTTGAGCGCGGCGCTCGCGCGGATGAAGTCGCCGTGCCGATCGATCGAGGCGGGCGGGCGGTAGGCTGCGAGGATCTCGGCCTCGAGCGCCTCGAGCTCCGGCTCGAGCGAGCGCAGCGGCGGCGGCGGCCCAGACGCCCTGGTGCCGAGGCCGCGCACGAGCGCGGCGAGCTCGCGCTGCGCGAGCGCCGCGCCGATGTAGTAGAGCCCGGCGTCGGGCACGGTGTTCTGCCCGTAGGCGAGGCTCGCCTCGTAGTAGACGCGCACCTGCGGCAGCGCGGCCTCGGCGATGGCGCGCGCGGCGGCCGGCGCCACTGCGTCGAGCGCGTTTGCGGCCGGCGGAGCGAGCTCCGCCTTCAGCAGCTCCCCGACGCGCCGCCACTCGGCCTCGAAGCGCTTGGGGTCCTGGCGCTGCGGTCCGGGGAGCGAATAGAGGTAGCGGGCGGCGGAGAGGCCCTCGCGAGCGGCTGCCAGGCGATTGAGCGCGAGCAGCGGCTGGCCGCCCTGGAGCGCCGCTTCCGCACGCAGCAGCATGGGCTCGCTCCCACGCCGCACGTCGTCCCAGATCTCGCCCTTCGCCGTGCTGCTTTGGAGGTAGGCCTTGAGGCGCGCGATCTCCGCGGCCAGGGGGTCGTCCATCGTCTGCCCCCCCGAGGCGTCCCGCGGCGACCTGGGAACCGCGAGCAGGGCCGCGAGCAGGAGCACGCCGAGCGCGCCGGTCCGAGCAGCTGCCTTGTGCATGCCGCGAGCTTCGCACGGAACCGCGCACAATGGCTTGGATTCAGGGTCTCGGGGAAGCTTGACCCCCCGCGGTGCGGGACCTAGCATCCCCCTCAAGCCCCCGTGAGCAAGATCCTCGTCGTCGACGACGACCGCACCACCCGGCGCCTGCTGGCACTGCAGCTGCGTGGGGCGGGCTACACCGTCGCGGAAGCGAGCGACGGACGCCGGGCGCTCGAGCGCGTCCGCCGCGAGGCGTTCGACCTGGTGCTGCTGGACGTGTGGATGCCCGGCATGGACGGCGTCGAGGTGCTCGAGCGGCTGCGCGACGCGCCCTCGCCTCCCCGCGTCGTGATGATGACGGCGGACGACGCCTCTGAGACGCTGCTGCGAGCGATCCGCCAGCACGCCTACCGCTACCTCGCGAAGCCGGTCGAGCCGGCGCAGCTCGTCGAGGTCGTGCGCTCCGTGCTCGCGGCCGGCCCCGAGCTGCGGCCGATCGAGGTGGTCTCGGCGCGACCCGACTGGGTGGAGTTGCTGGTGCCGTGCCAGCGCGAGTCCGCCGAGCGGATCCGCGAGTTCCTGGCGCGCCTCGACAGCGACCTGCCCGAGGACGTCCGCACGCGGGTGGGACAGGCTTTCGGCGAGCTGCTGATGAACGCGATCGAGTGGGGCGGCAAGCTGGACCCGACGAAGACCGTGCGCATCTCCTACCTGCGCGCGCGGCGCATGCTGCTCTACCGGATCCAGGACCCCGGCCAGGGCTTCAGCTTCGAGGGCCTCGAGCACTCGGCGCTCGCCAACCCGCCCGACCGGCCCACGGAGCACATGCTGGTGCGCGAGGACAAGGGCCTGCGGCCCGGAGGCTTCGGCCTGCTGATGGCGCGCCAGCTGGTCGACGAGCTGCTCTACAACGAAGCCCAGAACGAGGTCGTGTTCATCAAGTACTTAGACTAGCGGGGGTCCGGGGCAGCTTTGGCTCGTCTCCGTTTCGCTCGTCCGCTCGCTAGCCCTTCTTCCGCCCCGCCGTTCGCCCCTTCGCAGGCCGCACCCGCTTCGCCGCCTTGCCCGCGCGCTTCGCCGGCTGCTTCCGCGCGTGCACCAGCCGCCGCAACTCGCGCCCTACCGCCCGAAGCTCCGCCTCGAGCCGCTCCAGCGCGACTGGCGCCTCTTCGAGCTCGGCGGTGTCGCCGAGCTTCTGCAGCTCGAACGCCGCCTCGACGGCCCCGCCGGCCCCGAAGTTCGAGACGGCGCCCTTCAGCGTGTGGGCCGCGGCACGCAGCGCGCGCGCGTCGCCCGTGTCGATCGCCCGCCTGATCTCGCGCAGCCGGCGCGGCGCGTCGGCGAGGAAGATCCGGGCCACCTCGGCGAGCGCGCGTGCGTCGCCGCCCACGCGCTCGAGCAGCCGCGCGCGGTCGATCACGGCGTCCGGGGCGAGCCGCTCGAGCACCGCCACGAGCTCCGCGGCCTGCAGCGGTTTCGCGAGGTAGGCGTCCATGCCCGCCGCCAGGCAGCGCTCCGCGTCCCCCTTCATCGCGTGCGCGGTCAGGGCCACGATCGGCACGTGCCGCGGCGTTCCCCGCTCGCGCTCGCGGATCGCGGCCGTGGTCTCGAAGCCGTCGAGCTCGGGCATCTGCACGTCCATCAGCACCAGGTCGAACGCCTCGCGAGCGAGCGCCGCCAGGGTCTGGCGGCCGTTCGCGACGACGAGCGCCCGGTGGCCCGCACGCTCCAGCATGCCCACGGCGACGCGCTGGTTCACCTCGTTGTCCTCGGCGACCAGCACGCGCAGCCTGCGTCCGGCGGGGCGCGAGGCGGGCGCGCGCTGGCGTGCCTGGGCGGAGGGAGCCTGAAGCGCTTCGAGGATGCGCTCGAAGAGATCCGACTGCTTCACGGGCTTGATCAGGTACGAGGAGACGCCGAGTGCCATCGCGCGCCGCTCGTCCCCCGGGCGTGGGCCCGAGGTCAGCATCAGCACGCGCGTGCGGGCGAGGGCCCGGCGACGCCTGACCCGCTCCGCGAGTGCGAAGCCGTCCATCTCCGGCATATTCGCGTCGAGCAGCGCCAGCGGGAAAGGCCGCCCCCGCTGAGCGGCGCGCTCGAGCGCGACGAGCGCCTCCTTGCCTCCGGCCACCAGGGTCGGGCGCATCCGCCAGTGAACCAGCGTCTCCTCGAGGATGCGCCGGTTCGTCGCGTTGTCGTCCACCACCAGCACGCGCACTCCGCGGACGTGCGGGGACGCCCTGCCCGCTGGCTGCGCCGGCGCAGACGCGAACAGCAGCTCGAAGTGGAAACGGCTGCCCTTCCCCGCAGCGCTCTCCACCTCGAGCCGGCCGCCCATCGCCCCGACGATCCGGGACGCGATCGCGAGCCCGAGGCCGGTGCCGCCGTACTCGCGGGTGGTCGAGCCGTCGGCCTGGGCGAACGCCTCGAAG
>Ga0210377_10001932_pt1 | contig 18460 bp, 20 predicted proteins | sample PLM4_65_b1redo_FD_155480 | JGI IMG/M metagenome (GOLD analysis project Ga0210377, IMG submission 155480) | Groundwater sediment microbial communities from an aquifer in East River, Colorado, USA - PLM4_65_b1 redo | ecosystem: Environmental > Terrestrial > Soil > Riparian zone | place: USA: East...
TATGTTGTTTCGGTGCTGGACAATTTTAGCCACTTGTAGTAGAGTTTTCGAGAATAAATTAGTCCGATGACAACGGGGTGATGATGGGGCTGCCGAAAGAGATCGCAGATCTGATCGAACGCTTTGACCGAAACCTCGAAACTTACAAGGGCGGTCAATACAACGAGGCGCAGCTTCGTCAGGATTTTCTCAACCCGTTCTTTGGCGCTCTTGGCTGGGACATGGCCAATAAGGCGGGTTATGCCGAGGCTTACAGAGAAGTTATTCACGAAGACGCCCTCAAGATCGGCGGCGCAACCAAGGCCCCGGATTACTGCTTCCGCATCGGTAGCGAGAAGAAGTTCTTTGTTGAAGCGAAAAAGCCCGCAATCAATCTCAAAGACGACATGAGTCCCGCTTTCCAGCTCCGGCGCTATGCCTGGTCGGCAAAGTTACCTTTAAGTATTCTCACCGATTTCGAAGAATTCGTGGTCTACGACTGCCGCATAAAACCTGTCCAGACCGATAAAGCATCCACCGGCCGGGTGCTTTACTTCACCTATAAAGACTATCCGGAGAAATGGGATGAACTCGTCTCCATATTTTCCCGGGATGCCGTGCTCAAGGGCTCCTTTGACAAGTATGCAGAGTCTTCGAAGCTCAAGAAGGGAACGGCAACTGTAGACGATGCATTCCTGACAGAGATCGAAGACTGGCGCGACCTCCTCGCGCGCAACATCGCAATCCGAAATCCGGACCTTTCCCAACGCGAGCTGAACTTTGCTGTACAGCGCACCATCGACCGCATCGTGTTTCTTCGAATCTGCGAAGACCGGGGCATCGAGGAATATGGAAGGCTCCAGACCCAACTGAACGGAACCAACGTTTATAAGCGTCTTGTTCAGCTCTTCAGCCAGGCGGACGACCGGTACAACTCCGGCTTGTTTCACTTCCAGCGGGAAAAAGAACGGCACGAGGAGCCGGACAAGCTCACCCCAAACATCTCTATTGACGACAAGCCGCTCAAAGATATCATTAACCGACTTTACTATCCCGAAAGCCCTTATGAATTCTCCGTCCTGTCAGCCGACATTCTGGGCCAGGTGTACGAGCAGTTCCTCGGCAAGGTCATCCGGCTCACGGCAGGACATCAGGCAAAGGTGGAGGAAAAGCCCGAGGTCAGAAAAGCCGGTGGCGTCTATTACACGCCGAAGTACATCGTGGATTACATCGTTAAGAATACAGCGGGGAAATTATTATATTCCGACGATCTTCTTTCTTCGTCCGTCATTCCCGCAAAAGCGGGAATCCAGACAAAAGAACTGGATCCCCGTTTGCACGGGGAAGACAAGCTTAAAAAAAGCATTACCCCAAAAGAAGCAGCAAAGCTTCGCATCCTCGATCCGGCCTGCGGATCCGGTTCGTTCCTGCTCGGCGCATATCAATATCTTCTCGACTGGCATTTAAAATGGTACATCGACAACGAACCTGAGAAATGGGCCAAAGTCAAGCAGCCTACAATTTACCAAGGTCCGTCACCCGATCCACGCACCCCAAACTGGCATCTTACAACAACAGAGAGAAAACGCATTCTTCTGAACAACATCTACGGCGTGGACATCGATTCCCAGGCTGTGGAAGTGACGAAGCTCTCGCTGCTCCTGAAAGTACTCGAAGGCGAGAACACCCAGACCCTCGCGAACCAGCTTCGCATGTTCCACGAACGCGCGCTACCCGATCTTGGCGACAACATCAAGTGCGGAAACTCACTTATCGGCCCGGACTTCTACCAGCAGCAGACGATGCTGGATGATGAAGAGCGGTATCGTATTAACGTCTTTGACTGGGAAAAAGAGTTTCCTGAGGTCATGAAGACTGGCGGTTTCGATGCAGTGATAGGGAATCCGCCATATATAAGGATACAAAGAATCGATCATGAGCAGTCAGATTACTTCTTTAAAACGTATAAGACGCCGGCTAGCAAAACCGATCTCTCCCAATTGTTTCTTGAGCAATCATTAAACCTCGCGGCACAAAACGGTCGCATAGGGTTTATATGTACATCACAATGGATGGCCACAGACTATGGGAAAAACATGCGGCGTATGTTATCTGACGGGAGATTACATGAAATTATCAATTTTGGGTCGTTGCCTGTTTTTCAAAATGCAGATACTTATCCGGCAATCTTCATCTTAAGCCCCACGAGGACAAATAAAATCAGACTTAAACCAATCAATAATAAGGATCAACTCAACTTAAGTGAGATCGAAGCTGCTCCTTCGATTGATATTCTGCTGTCGAATCTTTCAGAATCATCATGGAATTTAGGCGGGATAGATATACCATCAATTCTAAAATCACACGACGCTGACTGGAAGCCCCTTAGAAACTTTGGCCAAGCGTATATAGGTGTTCTCACGGGGATGGATGCTGTTTTTGTCCTCGATCGTGATACTGCTAAAAAGTTGAAACTTGAAAAGGCAGTTCTTCTGCCCTACGCATATCGAGGTGCAGAAATTGAGCGTTACTCTGAAGTTTTGCCGAATGCACGAGTGATATATCCCTATGTTGCAGGTCCCGACGGAACACCAGAGCTAATTTCAGAAAACGAGCTGAAAAAAACATACCCAAATGTTTATAAACATCTTCTCAGTTTTAAAGATGATCTCAGAAGACGCATGGATAGCCGCAAATTATATGCGTCTGGTGCTCATTGGTATCGTCATTTGCGACCAGGGTCATTCAATTATATTCATCCTCCAAAGCTGATAATTAAAGGTGTCGATATACGGACAACCGTAGGATTTCTAAGTGAGAACACTGCCTTTAATGGAGCCAACTGTCCTGGGATAATATTAGACAACCTTAAGAGTCACAGCCTATCGTATGTTTTGGGATTACTCAACTCAAAGCTAATATCATACTATTTGCGCCAAGTCTGTCCAGCAAAACTAGGTGGCTACTCAAGGTTTAATGCGAATAATATCAATGAGAGTCCGATTCGCGTTATTAACTTCTCAAACAAAGTCGAAACAGCCCAACACGACAAGATGGTCTCCCTCGTCGAGCTGATGCTTTCACTCAACAAACAACTGGCCGAGGTAAAAACCGACCACGAAAAAACCGCTCTCAAGCGCCAGATTGATGCAACAGATCATCAGATTGACCATCTAGCGTATGAATTGTATGGTTTGACGGAGGAGGAGATTAAGATAGTGGAAGGGTCAGATAGATGAACATACCCATGGAAGCGGATAGTAAAACGAGAGCAGCTGAAGCATTCAGAATTTTGAATGAATTTATTGGTGATCTCGTGAGTTCAACTTCTAACTTAGAGCTTCTTGATACTGCTCTTTTTCAACAGGCTGATATCGAGGTGAAGCGCGCATATTTTCGCATGTGTATTTCCTATTTAATGATCTCATTGTCAAAATGGTGCGAATTTTATGAAAAATATCATTCAGTTATACCAAGAGATGTTCGCATCCCAGCGCAGAAGCTAAAAATAGCCATTGAGCAACGTGGAATAATTAAATTTCGAAATAAGGTGGTTGGTCATATTTGGGATAAAGAATTGAAGCGACCGCTAACGATAGCTGAAGTTCAAACTAGGTTGATCAAGATATATGGCGATTCTCCTGAAAAATTTGTTTTGTGGATTAACGATTCTCAAAAGAACACTGATCACAATACAGTGGTAGGCATAGTTGAATATGTTCGAGATAGAATTCGACAGGAGTTTGATCTTTCTGAAAACGACATATTTCCTCCCGAGTTAATCGCAGAATTGAGTAAAGCGAAGCGTACTCAATCAGAGTAAAGAAAAAATAAGAACATCACGGGTCGTGTCTTGCATCTTTGTATCTCGCGATATTGCCTTCCACTACAGGCTCGTGGCCGCGCTTCACAAACTGTTCCACTCAATGTCAGTAACTTTACGACCAACGATGGATTTCACTTCCCGAAGCATCATTCGCAGTTGTGGATTAACTTTTGGGACGTTCGTTCTCAGAGTGCATTGCGGCGGAATGGATCGAAGGCCTGTTTCTTTGCACACAACATCGAATTGCTTCTGTGAGATGTGAACAGACGTCATTCAGATTACGGATTGCGGCAGGAAAGTCGAGACGGCAGTGGAATAGATTCCCGCAGGAGATAAATGCATGATCCCGAATTGCAGCGCGGAGTGGTGTCCAATGTGTCGAAACAATGCTCAGCGGTATACTTCTTTTCGGTGCTGCACGCGGTGGATGGTCACGATTTTCGCATGTTCGTCGATGTCATAGAGAATTCGATATTTCCCGACTCGAAGCCGGTATCCTTCGATGCCTTTGAGTTTTTCGGTCTTATGCTGCCTGGGTTGTTCGGCAAGTGACTTGATTTTATCGTTCAGGACCGCGAGGTCCTCCGGATGTATGCCGCGCAAGTCCTTCTCGACGGTTGGTTTGGCGAGGAGCGAATACATCAGAGGCGCTTGGATTTCTTCAGGCGGGATTCGATTTCGCCATACGGGATGGCTTTTTCGTGGACGACGGAGAGGAAGGCTTTCTTATCCTCAAGATCCTCAAGGGCATGGATAAGTTTTTCATATTCTTTGAGGTCAAGGATAACAGCTTTCTTTTTCCCTTTGTCGTCCGTTATATACTGAGCACGTGTTTTCATGGATAAATAGTACAGCTTATTATCATCGATGTCAAGAATAGGAACGTCGGGGAAGTTCGTTTTCAGAGTGCATTACGGCGAAAACATCTTATGCACGTCTGGGGGCCCGGTCTATAATGTTGTAATGTTGCATTGATGTAATAGATTTATATTCTTGGTGGATCTGAGGGTTTGTGAATTCGGTGTGGGGATCATCACACGGTCGTGTCTTGAATCTTTGTATCTCAGCTTACACGGAGACCAGGGACTCACGACGCGGCCTCCTGTTGAGGTTGATCGAACTGATTACCGGCAAGCGGTGCCCGAGTTTGAGCCCCACGATGATCCAATCTTCAAGTGTGGAGCGAAGTTCATCCTCGCATCCTTTAAGGGTTTTGGAGAACGCGATTACTCCCTTGCATTTGGGTAAACGTCCGGCAAACGAGCCATCGTCAAGCTTGTCGTATTCCGCGAGAGCCATCGCGGCATTGATATATTCCGTCAAAGTAAATTCCATTCGTCACCTCCACCCTCAATGATACATCATAGGGTTAATTATAGTCAGTTTTGAGCTTTTTGCAATAGGGTTTTATCTGTGTGCAAACAGCTCGTCTGAGTTTCGCAGTCGGCAATCAGATGAGTGTATAAAAGAAAAAGGGGTCATCGATGAGATGACCCCCTTTTTTTTAGTTTGGTACAGCAACGGATTACTCGCTCTTTTCCTTGTTCTTCGGCCGCTTGCCTGCTTCGAGGACCTTCTTCCGAAGCCGGATGGAATGTGGTGTTACTTCCACGAGTTCGTCTTCCTTGATGAACTCGAGTGACTGTTCAAGAGACAGCAGCCGGTGGGGCACAAGCCGAAGCGCTTCGTCAGCGCCCGAAGCCCGCATGTTCGTGAGCTTCTTTTCCTTGATCACGTTCACATCCATGTCGGTCTCGCGGGAGTTTTCGCCCACGATCATACCTTCATAGACCGCCGTGCTTTCATTGATGAAGAGCTCGCCGCGCGGCTGGATGTGATAGAGAGCATAGGTCGTTGTCTTGCCTGCCCGGTCGGCCACGAGCGCGCCGGTGGAGCGCTTGGCGATCGGGCCCTGCCAGGGTTCGTATCCGTCAAAAAGGTGGTTCAGGAGGCCGGTGCCGCGCGTGTCGGTCAGGAATTCCGACCTGAAGCCGATGAGGCCGCGCGCAGGGATGCGGAACTCGAGTCTGACCCGTCCATGCCCGTTGTTCGCCATCTTGGTCATGCGGCCTTTGCGGGAGCCGAGCTTCTGGGTCACCACGCCGATGAACTCGTCAGGACAATCGATGACCAGGTTTTCCATAGGCTCGAACGTTTTTCCGTCGCGGATCTTTGTAATGGTCTCGGGCTGGGAGACAGAAAGCTCGTAGCCTTCCCGCCGCATCATTTCGATCAGGATCGCAAGCTGAAGTTCGCCGCGTCCCAGTACCTTGAAGCTGTCGGTGGCATCACCCGGTTCGACCTTGATCGCCACGTTGTACAGGAGCTCCTTCTCGAGCCGCTCCTTCAAATGGCGGGAGGTGACGAACTTGCCTTCCTTGCCGGCAAAGGGTGAATTATTGATCGAAAAGATCATCGAGATCGTGGGCTCATCCACGGCAATGCGCGGCAGGGGTTTCGGATTATCCGGGTCAGTGATGGTGTCGCCGATGTTCACGCCTTCAATGCCGGCGAGGGCCACGATGTCGCCAACGGTGGCGCTGGGCGTGTCCACGCGTTTCAGGCCCTCAAAGGAAAACAGCGAAGTGATCTTGGTCTTGACCATGCCATTGTTCTGGGTGATCACGCCGATGGGCTCGCCCACCCGCGCGGTACCGCCGAATATCTTGCCGATGGCCAGGCGTCCGACATAATCGTTATAAATGATGTTCATGACCAGGAGCTGGAGCGGCGCGGTCTCATCGCCCTCCGCCTGCGGAACAGTGTTCACGATCAGATCAAAGAGCGGCTTGAGGTTCTTGCCTTCATCCTCCATCTTCAGTTTGGCGATGCCTTCCCGCGCGTTGGTGTACACAATGGGGAAGTCGAGCTGGGCATCATTTGCGTCGAGGTCGATGAACAGGTCGTAGACCTCATCCACCACTTCGGCGATCCGGGCGTCGGGACGGTCGATCTTATTGATGACGAGGATCGGCGGCAACCCGAGTTCGAGCGCCTTCTTGAGCACGAAGCGGGTCTGGGGCAATGGCCCTTCCGAGGCGTCAACGAGCAGCAGAACGCCATCCACCATCTTGAGGGTGCGCTCCACTTCGCCGCCGAAGTCCGCATGGCCCGGGGTGTCCACGATATTGATCTTCACGCCGTTGTAATGCAGGGACGTGTTCTTGGCCATGATGGTGATCCCGCGCTCGCGCTCGAGGTCGATGTTGTCCATCACCCGTTCCTGGATGCGTTCGTTGTCGCGGAAGGTGCCGCTCTGGCGCAGGAGCGTGTCCACGAGGGTCGTCTTGCCGTGGTCAACGTGGGCGATGATGGCGATGTTGCGAAGGTCTTTTCTTGTTATCATTTCTTTTATCCTTTTTCTTGGTTCTTTCGTATTTTAGTTGAACAGGCTTTTCTCACAACGGAGACGCGCCCTGCACTCATTTATGGCCGCGTCTACGCAAGAGCAGGCCACGCTCGCACACGTGATCGCTGCGCGCAGGCGAGACACAGAGGACTGAGGTTTTTAAAATTCCCCAAGTTTCCAAGCCTTACCCGTGCCTCAGTGGTTATACTTTGGGTTTCAACTTTATTTACGAATGAACCTTTTTTTACCACGATGAGCACGAAGAAGTTCTTGGTGACGGGATTTTTCGTGGAACGCAGTTTGGGTTCTTTTCAAGCTGGGCATAATACCTTGTAAGGGCCTGTCTTGTCAATGGAATAATACTGAGATAGAACATTTGCCAAGCGAAGGTTCGTATAAGTATGATCAAGGCAGATAAGAGGCGGATAACTGCGGATTTGCCCCAGGAAACCAGTGCACCCACGGGGTGATGGGCGAGAACGAATATTGACACTGTTCTTATCCGCATTTATCAGAGGGTTAAATCCGGTTTTCCGCCGCGCCCAGCGCTTACGAGCGTGGATGAGTAGCCTGCTCTTGTGAAGACGCGGCCATAAATGAGCGCAGGGTGTGTCTAAATGCTCTTTTAAGATAGCATGCTCCGGCCGCTGATTATTCTTTTCGTCAAAGAGCAGATGAATGATGATTCTGAAATCAAAAAATCGTGTATAATAATAGAAAAATTCAGCATCATCCTTTAGGAGGCACGCTATGGAAGCGGGGACAGAACGCATACTTTCAACGATCGTTGTGTTGAGCATGTTGAGCATCGGGTGTACCGGCGTGCGGCCTGTCAATCTCGGGATCAAGGACGGCAAACTCGCGCCGTGTCCCTCCACACCCAACTGCGTGTCGAGCCAGAGCTCTGACCGCGAGCATGCTGTAGAACCGCTGTCCTTCACGGGAACGGTAGCGGAGGCGCATGCCGAAATCAGGAAGATCATTCTCAGTATGAAACGGTCCCGCATCATCACTGATATGGACAGCTATATCCACGCCGAGTTCTCGAGCGCGGTCTTTCGCTTCGTCGACGATGTGGAGTTCCAGTTCGATGAAGGCACGAAGGTCATCCATGTCCGATCAGCAGCCCGTCTCGGGCATTCCGATCTCGGCGTGAACCGGAGACGGGTTGAGGATATCCGGACGCGATGGAAATCCTCGGGGAAGTGAGCAGGTGATGGACCGTATGCCCGAACTGTCGATCGTCATTCCGGTACTGAACGAGGCTGAGAGCATCTGCGAGAACCTCAGGCATATCCATGAGCTGAATGCCGATGGAGCTGCGGAGATCATTGTGGTTGATGGGGATCCACGCGCGAGCACGATCCGCACGATCAAACCTGAGGGCGTGCGCACGGCAGTCGCTGGCAAGGGACGGGCCAGGCAGATGAACCACGGCGCAGCGCTTGCAACCGGCGATATTCTTCTGTTTCTCCATGCGGACACGCGCCTGCCGTTGAGCGCATTCGCCTTGATCCGGTCAACAATGAACGACAAACGATTTGTCGGCGGCGCATTCGATCTCGGGTTCGATACGAAGCGGGCGATCTTCAGGATCACCGAGATGTATGTCTTTCTCCGGACACGACTGACAAAGATCCCTTTCGGCGACCAGGCCATTTTCATCCGGCGTGAATATTTTGAGAAGATCGGCGGATACCGGGACCTCCCGATCATGGAAGATGTGGAATTGATGAGGCGCATCAGGAAGCGGGCGGACACGATCCAGATCATACCGCGCAAGGTGAGGACCTCGGTGCGCCGGTACGAGCAGGAAGGCATCCTGTCCTGTACGCTCAGGAACTGGCTACTACAGATATCATATGCGCTGGGCGTCTCGCCTCAACGGCTGGTGAAATGGTATAAACCTTGATGAAGCCGTAAAAATCTTAATCTACCACGGAGACACAGAGACACGGAGAGATGCCCTTTGAAATAATGACGCTTTTCTCTGCATGTTTCCCTAAGTGGCCGCTTTTCTTTTGAAGGCTATTGTGCCTCTGCGGTTAAATTCGACTTGTTGCGAGTCCATCGATCTTGATACGGGGCTCACCACGATCTTGCCGGACAGCAGAAAATGAAAAAAATTCTTTCGCATATACGATCATGGTCGTTCGCGCTTCTTGTTCCGGTTCTGCTTGTTCCAGGCGCCCATGCGCTGGAGAGATCAGTCTTTTTTCACGAGAATTTTGCCACCCTGGATAACTGGAAGCCTTTCTTTTTCCCAAAGATCAAACGGCACACGGTTTATACGATTCAAAGAGACGGTGAACGCCGTTATCTGAAGGCGGAAAGCAATGCCTCGGCCTCGGCGATCGTGTATAAAGATTCATTCAATGTGTACGACTATCCCCGCGTAAAATGGCGCTGGAAGGTGAACAATGTTTATGTCAAAGGTGACGCGAGGACAAAGTCCGGGGACGATTACCCTTTGCGCGTGTATGTCATGTTCGAGTATGATCCGGACAAAGCGGGGATGTTCGAAAAAATAAAATACGGGGTTGCAAAGAAGATGTACAGTGAGTATCCGCCGCAGAGCAGTCTGAGCTATGTCTGGGCAAGCAAGGAAGACCAGGGATCGATCATCGTCAGCCCCTACACGGACCGGGCGATGATGGTCCTCCTGCAGAAGGGTGCGAAGAACGTGGGCACATGGCAGGATCAGGAGATCAATATTGTGGATGACTATCAGAAAGCCTTCGGAAGTAAACCACCGGGTCGTGCGCGGATTGCGATCATGAATGATTCCGACAATACCGGAGAACGGTCGATATCCTATATGGAATACATTGAGGTCTTCCGATAAATGCGATGACTGACAAACGCTGCGTTATCCTCTTCGTTAAGCTTCCGGAAAAAGGCCGGGTCAAATCCCGGCTTGCACAACGCATGAATGAAGACCTCGTTCTTCGTTTTTATGAGAACATGGTGCTGGATACGATCGACATGCTGACAAGAGGACGTTTCCCGTTTCGGGTCTGCTTCACGCCTCCTGATGCGGGTGACCGCATATTAGAATGGCTGGGGCAGGGATATCGCGCTTTTCCTCAGAACGGCGATGACCTTGGTGACCGGATGGAGAACGCTTTTGAACATGTTTTTTCCGAAGGCGCGGAAGATGCGCTTCTGATCGGGAGCGATATCCCGGGATTAACCTTCGAGGTGATGGATGAAGCGTTTAACGCGCTCTTGAAGAACGAAGCGGTCATCGGTCCGGCGGGCGACGGCGGCTACTACCTGATCGGTTTTAAAAAAGGACCATTTGAGCCGGTCATCTTTCATGACATGGTATGGAGCACGAAAACCGTTTTTCGAGAGACCATGGACAAGCTGCATGACGCATCGTTGAAGGTCCATGTCTTGCCGGAATTGACGGATGTCGATACCGTGGAGGACCTCAAGACGCTCATGTCTCAGGTCAAGGGCCCGGCGTCGGAAACATCGAGGACAAGGTCCTTTCTCAAACAGAATCGGAAAAGCATTTTGAAATAGAGAAACGCTATGTACACCAAACCGGTCGTTATTACAGCAGTCCTGGTCTTTATCTTTATTTTGGAAGGGTTCATACCTCACCTGCAGGGACGCAGGCTGAGGATCGGGCATGGACTGCCTCATGTGCTGACGGCGGTCCTGAACGGGCTCCTGACGCGGCTTTTTCTCGCCGGCATCACGATACAGGTGACCGGTTGGGCACAGGTGCATTCGCTGGGGCTTGTGAGGATGGTGGAACTTCCCGGTGCGGTACGCATTATCGTTGTGTTCCTTCTCTTCGATATCTGGATGTATTACTGGCATATGGCGAACCACCGGTTCTCCCTCTTCTGGCGGTTCCACCGGGCGCACCACTCTGACATCGAGATGGACACAACGACAGCGCTCCGGTTCCATCCCGGGGAACTGCTCCTTTCCTCATTCATCCGGCTTCCCGTTCTTATCGTGATCGGGATGAGCTTTAGCGAACTGGTGCTCTTTGAGGTCATGCTGAATGTCTCGATGCTGCTCCATCACAGCAACCTTGCCCTGCCCGAGAATTGGGACCGCCTGCTCCGCATCCTCATTGCGACACCGAACATGCACCGTGTGCACCATTCCGTGGAGCGTGAAGAGACGAATTCGAACTTTACCAGTCTCCTCTCACTGTGGGACCGGCTTGCCGGCACGTTCAGGATGCGGGAGGATACACTGACCATAACCATGGGCCTGCCGTCCTTCAGGGAAGAAAAGTATCAGCGTTTGTGGGGCTTTTTGATCACGCCGTTCCAATAACATGCGTCTAAAAAAATCCAAAGGGAGCTGAGGTGGCCATGAATACACAGAACAAAAAGATCGCAGAGATTATCAAGAGGCTTAAAAAAGAATATCCCGGAACGCCCCAGACCGTGCTTCGTTTCTCCACACCGTTTGAATTGCTGGTCGCCACGATCCTCTCGGCCCAGACCACGGATGTGCTCGTGAACAAGGTGACCACGGACCTCTTTAAAAAATACCGCTCTGTGCAGGATATTGCGAACACGACACCGGAAAAGTTCGCCCAGGACATCCGGTCCGTGAATTTCTTTAACAACAAGGCGAAGAACATCAACAAAACCGCAAAGACGATTATTGAAAAATTCGGCGGCGAGGTCCCACAGACCATGGAGGAGCTTGTCTCACTGCCGGGGGTGGCGCGAAAAACAGCCAACATCGTGCTGTCGAGCGCGTTCGGTATCAATGAGGGTATCGCTGTGGACACGCACGTGAAGCGGCTTGCCTATCGCCTTGGCCTGACGAAATACGACGACCCGGTGAAGATCGAACAGGACCTCATTTCGACCACGCCGAAAAAGGAATGGGGACATTTGTCGCACCTTTTGATTTTCCACGGCAGAAAGGTTTGCCAGGCGAAAAAGGCCGACCATGCAATATGCGTCCTTTTCGACCTTTGCCCATCGAACAACATATGATCACCGCGGGGAGAGGGTATTCCCGGCAATATATTCTGTTGTTTTCAACTTGTCTTCTGTGATAAAATAAGCCATTCATTCGACAGTTGCACCCTCGTCATTATACGCTCTTCCTTCCTCGAAACGATTTCCTTGCAGAGAGGAGCACACGATATGCAATATTTTCTCAGACGATTTTCGTCCCTGCTGATCCTTGCCGGGATTGCGCTTCTGCTCATGGGAGCGGACAGCCAGGTGAAGAGCGGCGGAACCGTCAGCATGATCAGCAGCGTCAGCAGCAGTCTGACGAACAGCCCTCTCAGCAGTGCGACGGGCAGTGTTACGAGCCGAACAACGAACGGTCTGTCCAGCAGCGCGACGGGCAGCATAACGAGCAGAACAACGAACAGTTTGTCCAGCAGCGCGACCAGGAACACTGCACCCGGCGTTGTGAGCAGGCCAACAGCCACTAAGGTGACCCTCTCTCCTGCATCAGAAGAACTTGCAAAGAGCATCAAGTTCGACCGGCAGGTCCTGATCATAGCGAAGGGAGAGAGTCAGGACCATATCGGCCGGCTGATCGGCTTCGATGAGGAGAACTACCAGATCATCGCCCCCGGCATTGTCATCTCGGTGCCGGAGGACAAGACAGACCACGTCCTTTCCTCGCTCCGGCAGAAGCTGCTTCCGCTCAAGTATATGCCCTTTGTGGTAGAGGTGAACGAGGGGCTCAAAATCGACAAGATCGGGATCATCAAGGGCACGGACCAATACGAGATCCTGCGGATCATGCATACTGCCGGTGACGAATATGATATTTCGAACCAGGACGTGATCGACCGGCTGAAAGAATGGGAGATAAATTCTCCTTTTGACATTATCGGGGCGGACAGCGATTGGGTGGAGATCGAGTTCAAGATATTGCCGAAGGACCTGACTGCCTTTGCCGAGGAGGTGAATGATTTCAGTCCCGACGCCGTAGAGCAGGGGCCCGGGAGCATTGACGAGCTTGCGAAAGAAATTCAGAAGACGAAGAAACTGTTCCTGTGGTGGGATTGACCGGTCAGCGCCTGAGGATTTTTTGAGGTCCGTTCAAAACAAAAAAGCAGGCGGTTTATGCCGCCTGCTTAAAGTTCCATCTACTGTCAATAAAGCTTTTCTCCGCTTTGTATAATGAATTAGCGGTATAGGTGAACTACTTTGCTGCCGGGGCTGCGTTCACTTTTTCTTGTCCTGCCACTGCTGCATCGGCCTTCTTTTCTTCCGCCTTCTTTGCTGCAAGGTCCTTCTTTTCTTGTGCCTTCATTGCTGCAGTCTTCTTCTTTGCTTTAGCCTTCTTCTTTGCAGTCTTCGCTTCAGCCTTGACGTCAGCCTTGACTTCAGGCTTCGTAGGTGCTGCTGCCGGTGCCGCTGCCTCCTGTGCGAAAGCTGCTACGCCGAGGGTCAGGGCAAATGCCACTGCTGTGAAAAGTGCGATGATCTTTTTCATTAGATTTTCACCTCCTTTCCTGAATTGATATTCTCGATAAGATAGCAGATTAAAAAAACAATGTCAAGTGCAATAAGGTTGTCGGCAATGTTCTTATAACTCTTTGATATTATGTAAAGCATTGCTTCGTTGTTTAGTAGAGAAGCATCGAACAAACATGAGCCTGGTGTGTATTAGCATGTTAAACATTATTAGTAATCAACGTCTTGCATGTACATATAGGGGGATTTACAGTCTAGTCATTTCTTGACAAAAAGGGGTTATTCAGTTAGATTCATTTATCTTATCACAAGGAGGCATCTGACATGAAAAAAGCGTTCACGGTATTTTCACTTGCTGTCCTTGCTTTGACGATGGTATTTGCATGTGCCAAGGGGTATGAATCTCAAAAGAGCGCCGGTGATCTGAAGGTCACTCTTTCTGTCGAACGGTATCCGCTCGTAAAAGGAGATAACTCCCTGAACGTGAAGGTTGCGGATGCCGCGGGAAAAGCAATAACGGACGCCGCGGTGGTCGTGCGGTATTTCATGCCGCCCATGCCCGGCATGGCGCCCATGGAATATAAAACACAAGCCGTGATGAAGGGTGACGGCTACTCGTTCTCGGCAAATATTCCAATGGAGGGCGGGTGGAAGACCGAGGTATCCGTGACGCGCGCTGGCAGTCCGGCGGTAACAGCCACGTTCAATATCGATGCACGGTAATAGTAACAGGGTCAGGAGTCAGAAGAAGTGATCTGACCTTCATTTATGATATGACCACGTCACCAGTATGGAGCATCAAAGGTCTCAGGGCATATATGCTCGGTGGAATGCTTGCGTTTATCACCCTCATTCACTACCTCGTGGGTGGCGCACGGGCAGGCTTGCTGCACAGTCTTCTCGGGCATATGTATATCGTGCCGATCATCCTCGGGGCCTATTGGTACGGCCTCAAGGGAGGGGCGAGTGTTTCTGTCGCCTCGGCGGTCCTGTTCTCACCGCACCTGTTCCTGCACTGGCATGACCCGTTTCTGGATGTCTACAACTACGTGGAGCTGTTCCTCTTTCTCCTGATCGGCGGCGTCACGGGGGTGTTGAGCCAGATGGAGCGAAATCAGCGCATGCGGTATGAAGGCGCCCTTCTGCGGCTCGATGAGTCCCATCGCAAGCTGCGGGAGCAGACTGACATCCTTTTCCAGACCGAGGAACAGTTGAGGCGCGCGGACCGTTTGTCGGCCCTCGGCGAACTGTCCGCCGGCATGGCCCATGAGATCCGGAACCCCTTGGGCGCCATCAAGGGCGCGGTTGAGATCCTGAAGGACGATTACAGGCCGGAGGACGCCAGGTACGAGTTCATACAGATATTGTTGAAAGAAACGGACCGACTGAACCTTATCGTGCAGGAGTTTCTCGGGTTCGCGCGGCCCAAGCAGCCTGATTTCCAGCAGGCCGATCTGAACGAGGCCATCGAGTCCGTGCTCACACTTACGGCGCAGGAAGCGAAGAAGGCCGGTGTGCAAGTTGAAACACGGCTCGATCCCGCGATCGGGAAGCGCGGCCTCGACGTCGGTCTCCTCCGGCAGGCGTTCCTGAACCTGGTCTTAAACGCGATCCAGGCCATGGACAACGGCGGTGTCCTGACCATCGGGAGCAGGCTTCAGGGAGATGCTGTCGAGATAACGATCGCGGACACAGGAGCGGGGATCAGTGAAGAGAACAGAAAAAAGCTCTTCAGCCCTTTTTTTACGACCAAGAAGGACGGCACGGGTCTTGGCCTCGCGATCACCTACCGGATCATCGAGAATCACCGCGGGACGATCAACGTGGCGAGCGAACCGGGAAGGGGCACGACGTTCAAGGTGCGGATCCCAATTCAATAATAAATTATCCGCAGATTACACAGATTACGCAGAAGAAAACGAAACCAGTCTTTTCCGCTCTCATAAATCTGTGAAATCAGCGCAATCTTCGGATCAAGGACTTGCAAGTGAAGAAATCATCCATCCTCCTCATAGACGATGACGACAGCCTGCGCAGGGTCATGGAGTTCAGCCTGACCGAGGCGGGACACACAGTGCGTACTGCGGCAAGCGGCGAGGACGGGTTGCGGTTGTTCGAAAAAGACCCCTTCGATGCTGTAATCACCGATATTACGATGCCGGGGATGAGCGGAATGGAGGTCCTCGCGAAGGTCCGCCAGCGGGACGCCCATATCCCCGTGATCGTCATCACGGCATACGGCACGATCGAGAGCGCTGTGGAGGCCATGAAGCAGGGTGCTTTCGATTACATCACCAAGCCGGTGAGCCGTGACGAACTCCGGCTAACGCTTGAGAAGGCCGTCAGGATGCGGAGACTCGAGAAGGAGAACGTAGAACTCCGGGCCGAGGTCACGGACCGCTATCGTTTCGAGAGCATCATCGGCAGCAGCGAGAAAATGAAAGAAGTTTTGGACCTTGCCGGGCGCGTAGCTGTAAGCGATGCGAGCCTGCTGATCACGGGCGAGAGCGGAACGGGGAAGGAACTGCTGGCCAAGGGAGTGCATTTCAACAGCCGTCGAGCTGATGGACCTTTTGTTGCGGTGAACTGCGCCGCGATCCCTGATTCCCTGATTGAAAGCGAGCTTTTCGGCCACGTGAGAGGCGCCTTCACCGGAGCCGTGAAAGACAAGGAAGGAAAATTCGAGCTCGCCGACGGAGGCACGCTGTTTCTCGACGAGATTGGCGACCTGCGCATCGATCTGCAGGCCAAGATCCTGCGGGCGCTGCAGGAGCGGGAGGTCGACCGCGTAGGCGGCGGAAAACCCCTCTCCGTGGATGTGCGCGTGATCGCGGCGACGAACAAGGACATCGAGCGGGCGGTGAAGGAGGGCATCTTTCGAGAGGACCTGTACTATCGCTTGAACGTTATCAACCTCTTCATCCCGCCGTTGCGCGAGCGGAAGGAAGACATTCCCTTGCTGGCCAGCCATTTCCTGAAAAAGTTCAATAAAGATGTCGATGTCCGCGTTGATCCCGGGGCGCTCTCGGTGCTCACAGCGTACGGCTGGCCCGGCAATGTGCGCGAGCTTGAGAATGTGATCGAACGGGCATCAGTGCTCAGGCGGGGAGCGCTCATAACGCGGGACGAGTTGCCGGAGAATCTGAAGAGGGGAAAACCGGGTGTGGAGGACATCATCCTCAATCTGCCCGATGAAGGAATATCGCTCGAAGACCTCGAAAAAAGTCTTATCATCAAAGCGCTCGATAAAAACAAGGGGAACCAGACCCGCGCTGCTGAGTATCTCAGGATAACCCGGCCGACGCTCATCTACCGGATGGAAAAATTCGGACTTAAATAAACGAGTGTGGATGCGAAAAAAACTTTTCCGGAACGACCGATTCGTGTATTATGTTATAGATACACATGGTAATTTTTGATTTCGAGGGAGGAACACATGGCAACTTCAACACTCAAGATACAGGGCATGACCTGCAATCACTGCGTGGCGCGGGTGGCAAAGGCGCTCAAGGCGCTCCCCGGCGTGCAGGACGCCCGGGTAGAACTGCAGAAAGGCGAGGCCGTGGTGACCTATGACGATGCCACGATAACGCCGGAAAAACTTTCGTTTGCCATAGTAGAGGCGGGATATAAAGTCGTTTAGGGACTTCAGAAAAGCACTTCATGTTATTGCAGGAGACCGGCCCGGGCAGGCCGGCGCAGCAGGAGTTCAGAGATTTCGGAGCGAGGTAAATTTTCTTTTCGCATGGACAGGGATGTGAGCCTTACGTTGACCGAGGCGTGATGGACGAATATACCCGGTGGAAAATCATAATCACAAAAAAGTTCAGACAGCAGCTTCCTCTGGATATTGAATACTGTTCGCCGCTCTCCATTCGAGCCATACTCCTTGATGTTCGCACGCCTGCCCATATCCTTGACCGCATTGCCCAGGCTTATTGCGATGATGAGGATATGATGCGCGATCTTGTCCGCAGTCCGAACCTGGACGAGACAACGCTCGCCTTCATTGCACTGATAGCCTCAGATGAGATCAAAGCCTTCATTGCGGGTACTCGCGTCATGGAGGTGGTGTTTGGGGATGCCGAAGCGGAAGAAAAGACAGAACAGGGGACGACGAAGAAAAAACTGAATGTCATGCAGCAGATCCAGAGAATGACCGTGTCGCAGAAGATAAAACTATCCATGTCCGGCGCCAAGGAAGCACGTGGTTTGCTGATCCGGGAGTCGAGCAAGATAATCTCTCTGGGGGTGTTGGCCAATCCAAGGATCACCCTTGGAGAGATCGAGTTCTTCGCCAAGTCAACGAATCTGAGCGAGGATGTTATCCGCAAGATCGGGACCAACGCCGAATGGACAAGAAAACCTGCGGTCGCCTCAGCTCTCGTGAACAACCCCAAGACCCCGGTCGGCATCTCGCTTGGGTTTATTCCCCGTCTGTCGGTTCGTGAACTCGGCCTTCTCGAAACGAGCCGTAATATCCCTGAGGCCGTGCGGTCCGCGGCGAGGGGTATGCTCATCAAAAAAAAGGTAGGCAAGGCATAGTCGCTTTTGTTCCCCCTCGCGAAGCGCCGAAGTCCCCTCTGTTTTACGATTCCTTGATATGGAGAATGGAACTTATTGTGAAGCGGTCTTTATTTCTCATGATGTTGGCGCTATTGCTCTTGATCGGGTGCGCTAGGGCCAGGACCCTCCAAAAGACAGAGACGATCATGGGCACTGAAGTCACGATCACCGTCACGGCCCCCTCGACTGATGTGGGCGAAGCCGCAATTGACGCAGGGATGGCGGAGCTGCGACGGCTTGATGCCATGATGTCGCTCTACAAGGATACGAGCGAGATCACGAAGGTGAACCTTGCTGCGGGGAAGGGTC
>Ga0210377_10001933_pt1 | contig 18459 bp, 35 predicted proteins | sample PLM4_65_b1redo_FD_155480 | JGI IMG/M metagenome (GOLD analysis project Ga0210377, IMG submission 155480) | Groundwater sediment microbial communities from an aquifer in East River, Colorado, USA - PLM4_65_b1 redo | ecosystem: Environmental > Terrestrial > Soil > Riparian zone | place: USA: East...
ATATTGACTTGTCTTCCAATTTGCTTGCTGCATCTGTAGCCTCGTCATATCCGAAGTACAGACCACCCTGTGAAGTACCATAGAGTACATCCACAATCTGGCCCTGTGGTGTTTTGAACTTTTTAACAGCTTCGACGGCCATTGCTTTCTGGTCCATATATTAATTTTTCAGTTGTTGACAATTTTAAACACAGATATACCAAGACCACTCTCTATCTGAGATATTGTCTTGATTGTGAAGTTATTATACCTACCAGTAAACCACCGTCCAACAGCAGTTTCTGATACACCAATCCTTTTACCAAGTTGGCCATATGTTATTTTGTTGTTTGCCATATACTCACGAAGTACCTGAACAATGGCATCACTCATTTCAAATCGTGTCATATAGTAGGGTTTTGATTAAAAAGGACATGCCTTTTCAGACATATCCTTATTAGTACGCTTATGATGTTTCCAATGCTCACCTATAGGCTTCCCATTCTCACCCGAAGACTGTTAAACGCTGCTTATATACTGCATGCTGGCAGTCCTATAATGGGCTTTTGGTTCTTATTAAGAGCTAACCAAGTGTAGATTTCGGCCTTCTGGTCACTCAGGACAACCCGTAGTGTTAGGGCCTACTTTTAACACCTCCCCTTCTCCAGTTCCAGAGAGGTAGTACTAATGCGTTACGTAGTGGAACACTCCCCAAAATATGCCCGTGGCAAATGCGAATGCTATTGCTGTTGCTAAACCTTTTCCCTCCCTTATAAAGTCTATAACAGTCAGTATCCACATTAATGAGCATACGATGGACATAGCCAACCAAGCACTATCTATCATTTCATGTTCTCCATTTCATTAACGAAGTCCACGATTGTGTTCCACTTATCATTCTTGAAGTAGAAAGAGCGTTCCCAATAAGGGCCCTTTCTATCCTTCTTCATCGTGTAGGTGAACTTAGTCATTCCATTCTTCTCAAACCTACTCATTATCTGGTGAGATATTACTTCATTGGAGGTAATAATTCTAAATGAGGTCTTACCGGATGCAACTACCCATGTCTCATCCATAATGAGGATTTTCTCAGTAGGTGGAGACGTGATTTTCACACCCTTACTTACTGAAAGAGGAGACGGATTTTGTGCATGACCACAGGCAAATGATAGTATTACCATGAGGGTCAATAGAATACGCTTCATATGATTAGTGTTTGTTTACAGTACTTCTACCCAATATTTTCATGGTTATAACTGCTCCAATGAGACCACCACATCCAATTCCACCAGCAAATACAATACATGCAAATAATATGTCATTCATATATTTGGGATTTGATACAAAAAAGGCACGCATATTGCTATACATGCCTACAGGCGAGCCTTTGTCGTGAGTTACCTGTACAAGTATCCCCGTCCATATGGCTATGCCAGTCTTATTCAAATTTCGTTGGACTACCCTCAAACAGGCTAAAATATGCCTGATTAAAGCTATCCTTTGCACCAGATGCCCACAGTAAATGGAGTTTCTTTGCGGATTCCGGAGATATACCGAATCGCTTACCTATAGCATCAAAAGTATCATCGGTACTCTGATTAGAATTGAACCAGTTCCATAGCTCAACCTCACCATTGGGTTTGTACTGTGTTTTACTCATTGTCCTTTAATATTATAGTATCTATTTGATTATGCCAGTTCGATATATACCTACCTACAGGTCTATTCCTATCAAATATCCAGACTGTGTCATTGTAGAGCTCAATCTGGTAGTCTCTCAAAGGAGCAAGACTGTCAGGGCACTTGGGTTCTACTTTGATAACGTCAACCTTTAACCCATGCAATTTGGCTTTCTCTCTGGCAGTACCCAACCAGAATGAGAAGATAGCAGCAACGAGAATCAGCAGAAATGGGATTGCCTTCATATATGTTAATTTATTAATGACTCGCCAATATAGGCTTCAATAAGAGGAACATATGTGTTTCTATCAAACTCAGGATTCCAACGGCCATTCTGTAGTGTCTTCCTAACTAGATATTCAGGTACGAAATGCTTATATGGCCAGAGAGCCATACATACGTACCCGATAGAGTCATAAGCCTCATTATCTATCACACATACAGCATGCATACATTCACAGCCTCCTTCTTGGTCATTGAAGGCCAAACAGTTAGTCTCATAATCTTCTTTGCCCCCATAGGTATACATCATATGAACATTAAGCCCAAGCCTAAGTCCATACTTATACATAGCCAGTGCTGCATATGCACACCCACCTCTATTGAGATTGGGTATTGTCCTTAGATACGTTATTAGATTTAACATTTGTGGATGCATGATATATTCTTTTGGTTATAGATACAATTGTTTTCCCCGGATTACGTATCTCAAAACTTTGCCTTGCTTCTTCTTCAGTCTTACCACCTACCATCTTAGTACGCTTAATACCAATAGCCCATTGATATTCAACATCCCACAAATGAAGACCAAAATCACTAGGGTATGCCATAACTTTAAGATTTGATACAAAAAAGGACCACTCAATCGCTCCATAGAACTCCGGTAAACCAGAGTAAACCCAAAACTCATGAGTGATCCAGTATCTTGGTCCAGACAAAAGGGAACTGCCAACAGTAACCTGAAATGGCAGCCCCTAAAATAACACTATCTACTTTCTCTCCTTGGTAAATGTGTATGTACCATGCATATACCTGCCGTTATAGGTAAACATATTAGATTCCCACGGTACGGATGTACCTGCATTGGAATTCAACCATTTGGCCTTATACATATTATCAGAAGTGAGATTAATCAACCTCCAACGAACACGATATGTTCCTCCGGGAATAGTAGTATTATACAGCTTTGAGCTGTCACTATTAAACACGAAAGAGCCCTGTGATTGTTCACCAACCAAAGTGAATTCGGTAACGGCAGGAAATGCTCTGAAATCAACAGTGATATTGTTTTGTTCCTCTGTCTGGCGAGCCATATCATCTGACTGCTTAGAACACGAAAATGAGCATAATGTGAGCAATAGGCCCACAAGTGCAGCACACCAATAAATTTTAACCGGCATATAATAAAGTATTAGTTTACAATCTTATCCACCCGCTCTTTTGTGTATCTCACCCACCTCAATAGCCAGCTTTATCATTTTTCTGTGTATCCGACCAAGCTCAAAGGATAAGAAGAATTGAGGCACGAGCAGTATAAACTTCCCAAAACCTATTATGCCCAAAAAGCACATAGTTACCATGACAATAAAGGCCCAAGACCAATTTCTTAGCCTCCTAAGCTCAATCATTATCCACATCACTCTCCTCTTGTCATTCTCATTTGTTATTTCAACTGGCTGTCCCATAACGGTAGTATTTAATTTAAAAATAGCAGATATAGAAATATCCACTTTCCCACATAAACCTTATCCTATGAAAATTTAACAACATTTGTATTGATTATAAAAGCATTTTGAACCAGTAAGGCCCAAAGAATAGACATCTAAGGTAGAACGTGGTGGGTAAATCCTTAGCTTAGCCAAAAAGGCTACCTGAACATTATCCAGCTCCCCTAAGTTAGTATAAACATAGAGAGTATTCTCATCCCTCCTGTGAGAGGAAACAGTTATAGGACTCTTACTCAAAGCATCCAGTATCTGATATGTTGTCATGTGATCCCTTTTAGTCACTTAATACGCCAACCCATGGTTAAAAATTGCTATATGATAACCACTTCAGACAAAAAAGGACATATCAACTGCACACTATATGCAGCCATTCGGTTGCACGAAAGTTCGTTAATATGTCCTCAAATCTTACCAGATTTTACTGAATCTTACCATGAATCAGTATTTTGACTTACTAACCCATCCCTGTGTCAGCTGATAATCAATCACTTATCAGGTACGATCAGTAGTTATCAGGTGCTGTCTGGCATAATTCATTCCAGTTGTCTCAGCTCCCCAATAATTAGCTTTCTACAGCTTCAAGTTTGTTAGCTCCTACTGCATTTGCACCTGCAAATTCTTCCTTGGTCTTAGCTTCTCTGATCTTGCTAACCAGATTGGAAGTTTGAGTTTGCCTTCTGGCTGTCCTCTGATTTCTGCCAAACTGTGCCAAGGATGTCTTAACAACCCAAACCTCCTGCTGCTGGCTCACGTCCAACTTCAGGTCATTACATTTGAATTTGCCAGATTTACCTTCGACATCCCATGTGAACAATTCCTTACCTTCTTCTTCCAGCTTCTCAATTTCCATAAGAGCTTCAGAACCAATAGAAATCATTTCAACATCACGGGCTTCCAGTGTAACTGAATCACCAGTTGCATTGTCATTAATCCGTCTGCCGTAAACTACAGGCAATGGATTTTTCAGTACAAGCCTTACAAGCGGTGATCCATCCCGCTGTGCTTCATCCTGAATGAGATCCAAAAACTCGAATTCAACCTTAGTTTTGGCTCCCAAGATCTGCGATAATTTTGCCATACTAAATCATTTAAAACGTTAATAAATTATATACTTCGTGCTATCCAATGGAATAGGTTACGTACATACACAACCATTTTTTGGTTGCTTAGCAAGGTCCCCTGCTATTCAAAAAGAAAAAGAGACTGCAACTCATTGAGTTACAATCTCTTACCGTCCAGTTACTTGTTTGCCTTTGCAGCAATCTTCTCACGAATACCAGAATTGATCACTTCACGGTTTCTGATCCTCTGCTCACCACGATTTCCACGAGACCACTTCTTAATGCTCTCAGACTGGTAAATCGCAATTTGCTGGCCTTTACTGAAATCCACAACCCAACCCGGACGGAAAAACCCTTCTTCAGGCTTATTCGCATCCACAAGCTCCCAACCTTCAGCATCTAAAGCTGCCTTTCTTACGTAGACTTCAGAAGCCTCGTAAGGTAGGATTTCAGGATCTACCGAACAGCGAACCGTAATTGGATCCTTAAGCTGAGCAGCATAATAAGGCTGTTCGTCAGAATCCAAAAGGTTGGTCAATTCAGGTACACCAACGAGCACAATTTTGACTCCCTCAAGGTTGAGGCCTAATACTTTAGCTAAATTCATGGTAAATTGCGTTCAGCTTGTTCTGCTGTCCCCCAGTTTGGTAAGATTCGAATTAGAGAAAGGTTGATCTACAAGGTCCCCTTGGTCAGATTATTAGAAATTATCTAATTAACAGGCACGAAATAGCCTTCTGGTTAGATAATTTCTAATTGGATCCCGACCTTTATTTGATAGATTCTAATGGTCTACAGGATCTATGAAGAACTGAATCAATATCAGCATCACTGCCATATATTGGATTGTTTAGTAAGTTATTCATCTCTTTAGTTAGCTTAGGGCCATCGAGCACTATGAGTGTGTCAGGACACGCATAATCAGGATATAGTACCTGACCAGTACTGAACTGCAACTTATCATCATTGCTCTTACAATTGATTGATAATAAGAAGATTAGAATGATTGATAGTAAGTATCTCATGGTTTAATGTTTTAGGTAAGATTTTTTGTCCAACGATTTCCCTGAGGATTTTTTACGATCCTCAGCCTGAAAGACAGGGGGATACCGGCAGACACATCACTTGAGGGGGTAGCTTTGCACGGACAGTACTTAGAGGTTCTGTATACAATCAAAATGGGGCTATTTCACTTTTGGCTGGGGATAGTTTTTCTTTTGTCACAGAATTTTGTTAAAGATTTGTTAAGAAAGTTCATAATATTTGGTAGCCAGTCTTTTGGGGCCTATCTTAGCTGAATAAATAAACTATGACATTCAAACAGTTAGCTACAGAGCTTATGAATCAGGGGTGGAGATGTTATCATATTAATGATGTTACTGCACTTACGAGGGGAGCTAATCTTTACTCTTTGGCTATCAGGAATCTGATAGAGGTTCAGGTATATGAGGGTAAGTCTTTGGTTTTTGTCCGGGACGTGTATCCTCCAAAAGATAAACAAGACAATCATGGAAACATTACAAATTAAGAAGTACATGTCTCATGGGGGCATGGTATTGGAAGTCAATGACTTCTATGGAGGATCTGAGGATGAGGTTATTACTCGGATGGAAGAGGAGGGTACAAATCTTAGGATTATTACCTCAGCAGGATTTTATAACCTGACATTGAAACCGGGGGACTATCTTGTACAGACTGATGGGTCTTCTAAATTAGTAAAATCTAAATTTGACAAGCGGGATGAGTAAGCTTTTAGGATGGGTAGTAGCTGGTATTCTAGTGGTGCTCTTATGGGGACAGATGTGCAATACCCACAAAGGAAAGAACACTATAACTCAGCTTGAGCTTGACAAGCAGAAGTTGGATAGTGTTATTAATGAGCAGGGTCAGCAGATCTTTACTCAGAACTCTATCATTACAGATAATACTCAGAGTCTCAATGAATTAACTGATAGTATTTTTGATCTGAAGAAAAAGGATCAGAAGAATCTGGAAACCATTGCGTATTTTAAGAATGTGACTAAGGTTTCCATATCTAAGGTTGATGTCCCATATCTGGATACTGCTGCTATGTTAGCTTTTGAGGATTCTATTACTAAGTTGTGTCCTGTACTAAGCCAGTATGTAAGGGACTCAGCTATTACGGTTCCCGTATCTGCACAAATATCCAATCCTAATTTCAACTTAGGGCTTACTGTTAAGAAGCAGGGAGTTACGGTAGATGAGTTAGTTATTCCGGATACGCTACAACTTAGATTTGTGGAGCATAAGAGGGGTCTCTTTAAACCTAATACAGTGGAAGCTCAGTTCTTTCACTCTAACCCTTTGATTCAGAACCTTTCAGCCAATTCCGTTTACTACAAGCCCAAGAAGAAATCTTTCCTACAGAGAGTTGTTCTTCCTGTTGCAGTAGGATTGGGGGCTGGACTATTACTAGCAAAATGACAAATCAATTAACGACAACAGGAATAAGTCTTGACTATGCTCTTGAGCCTACCAAAAAGCAGATAATACAGAGGCTTTTTGAAGCTGGACATATCTCTTTCAATGAGATGTGGACTTTGCTCCTTGATGAGCCAGAGGTCAAGTACGTACCCGATAATTACACCTTATATACCACAACCCTTTGACTCAGACTATCCGTGGACAGTATGTAAATTTGTAGGTAAAGATGATAACGATAACAAAGGACTTTATAACACTTCAGGAAGAACAGGAGATTCTCTCCCACATTAGGCCAACTTCTTCAAGGGGAAATACGAATCGTAATAGAGTACTCAGGTACGGATCAAAACTTCCATATTCTGCTCCTATGGCTTCCAAAGATTTGCCTCAGTGGGCTGAGTTTTTAATATCCCGTCTGGTCTTACAAGGACTATTGCCAGAAAGGCCAGATCATATTACACTCAACGAGTACCACAAAGGCCAGTCTATTGATTGGCATATAGACTCTAAGACTTCCGGGGACATTATAACTGTGTTATCTCTTAAGTCTGATGCAACGATGGGTCTCAGGGACGTGCTAGGCCAAGAAGTTCGCTATCCGGTACCCGCACGTAGTCTCTGCCAAATGTCAGGAAAAGAGCGTTGGGAGGACAGGCACTGTATTTATCCAGTGGATAGTCTTAGGTACTCAGTAGTATTTAGAAAAGGAACAAAGAAATGATGCTTCAACTTAACCCATACATAGCAGTCAAGACTCCATTAGGTGATGGAGATACTATATTTCTTATAGACTATGGCCATATGGTAAATACAGTATGGGTAGTACGATTACAGGGAGGAATTATTAAACACTTTTACTCAGATGACATCATAGTCTATGGTAATCCTATGGATGGTAAAGGCTGGGATATAAACGAAACACGATGAGCTACAGGTTTCTTAAGCCAGAGGAAGTTCAGGTAGGACTTGAATGTGAGGAGTATATAATTGACTTCTCCAGATATATAAGCTTTCCGGGACATGAGTTTTATGATATGTGGTTCCTTGGTCAGGTTGAAAGGCCAGATCCTCCAGACTTCAAATCCATAGTGATGACAGAAAAAGATGTGGCCGAGTATAACTTTTGGATAGAGAAAGGATTTCAACACTTTAGAATTAAAACAGATATATGACAGACTATATAAATGCAAGGGAAAATTACATACACCCTACGGCCCTGATAGGACCAAATGTAAAAATTGGGACAGGTAATCATTTCGGACCATATTGTATAATAGGTTGGCCAGCAGAACATAAGTCTTTTTGGGGGAAGAAGAATGGGGCAGTGGAGATTGGAGATGACAACATCTTTACCGGACACATAACTATAGATGCAGGTACAGAACATCCGACAACCATAGGTAATGGTGTCTGGATGCTTAAACATTCCCATGTTGGGCATGATGCAGTAATTGGAGATAAGGCTACCATTTCATGTGGGGCTAAGGTAGGGGGTCATGCTATAATAGGGCCGGGAACTAACATTGGTCTCAATGCCTGCATACACCAGTGGGTTGACGTGCCAGCAGGTTGTATGATAGGTATGAATGCTGCAGTTACCAAAAAGCTGGAGATGGAACCTTTCAGGAAGTATGCAGGAGTACCTGCCAAGGATATTGGGTCAAATCTAAATCAAGCCTCTGTAAAACATCATAAGTTTCCATCAGAGGTTGTAGGAATAGATACTAACAGGCTAGGGAAGGTTGTACCTGTGGAAGTTCCAATCTTGCTTTATCAGATCAGGACTCATCCTGCTCTGCAGTTATTGGGTAAGTCTAATGAGAAGACAATCTTTATTCTGAAGGATAATAAGACAAGTCCGGTTATGATCTACAACGAGAATGAAGAAAAGGTTTACACATCAGGATTAGGACTAATATGTCCTGATATGGAAACTTTACAGTTGATCTTTAAGCTTTTGGGCCATGAACTTTGTTGATGATATGATAAAGCAGTGGAATGAGAGTGCCAAAGTAGGTCCGGGGGATCCTTTCTATGCTACCCGTAACTACAGGATAACTGTCTCAATGCCTTGTTGGGGAAGACCTGAGAGGACGAAGAGATCTATAGAAGCTATCCTTACTCAAGACATGCAGGGATGGGAAGCTATCGTAATTGGGGATCATTGTCCTCATTTCCAGAGACTTATAGATACTGGATGGATATACGAAAAGCAGGTAGAAGCACTTAAAACAGGCAACAAACTAATAGCCTTCAATGCTTCTGATCATTCTGGAGGATGCGGGTACAAGCAAACAAATTTTGCTATTGAGCATGCCAGAGGTAAATATTTAGTATTTTATGCGAACGACGATGTTATTTTGCCCAACCATTTCTCCAACTATCTTGAGATTGAAAGTACTGATGTGGATTTTATGTACTTCAATTCTTATATAGCACCGGGGAAACACATTAGGGAATCCTCTTTGGCTCCCGGAAGAGTGGGCCATAGTGAGATAATTACTAAGACAGATCTGGCACGGAAAGCCAGACCACATTTAGACAAGTACGGACATGATTGGGAATTCATATATGACTTGATCAGGTTTGGGAAAGGGGCAAAGGCTAAGTCCACCCTTACCACATATCACGTAATGCATATTCCCAATTTGGGAACAGTAGATAAAATAGATTAATAAAGAAATATTTGGAGGTAATGCAGTTACGTATTACCTTTGCTAAAACATATAACATATGCTTGATGAACTATTTACATTCCCCATTGTGATGATTGACGGAGACAATGAGGAAAAGAAAATTAAAGATAAGGAGAAATTTGGCTCTCTGCCAAACCAAGAGGAAGAAGAAGAGGAATACGATATGGTATTTGGGGAAGCTGAGTATCCTTATTGGGATTTTATAGGTCTTGAAGACAGGTGGTTACCTTCTACGGAATCCTTTAGGAAGGCTCTGGAAGGTAAGTTTGAGGGCTGTATAGTACGATTTTTACATGCTGGACAACTACTTGTACCTTGGACAAAGAAGAAATTCAAGTCTGAAATTAAGAAGTTTCAGGACACATACGAGCAGGCTCACCCACCAAAGGCACCTGAGAAACCAAAAACAGCAATACCTGTGATGACACTGACACCAGATCAGTACAAGAAAATAATTGAGGATGGAAGTAACAAGGCTGAATAATAAGTATTATATGGTATCTTATGAGAAAGAACTCTCAGATACCAAGAAGTTAATAGATAAGATAAAGTTATCTGGGTGGGTTTCGCCTGAGCTGACTATTGTAAATTGCTTCCCTGAATATTCTGCAAGAGTAGCTCAGTTAGTAAATCATGGAATATCCTATCTTAATAAGAATGAGCTCTTTGAGCAAATTGATCTCCAGATGCCTTATCCAAATATGAATCAGGTATGGAATCATTGTGACAGAGCTTATCAGAACTTCTCAAAATATCTGTCAGACTGGGTTAGAATGAATATTCATTCCGGAAACAAGTATCTATTCCTTAGTGCTGCAGAAAATCTGACACAGATTCGTATGAATGTGAAGCTAAAGCTGGAACCAGATGATTATAGGTTAGCTACAATATATATTGAGGAAGGCTACAAACCTGACTTCTTTATTGAGCAACATCCGGGAAAGCTTTTGTTCCAGTGGGAAAACATGGACAATCCAAATTGGAACTACTAATGGAAGATTGGAAACCAATACCAACATTTCCGAACTATGATATATGTTCAGATGGTCGGATACGGAATAAGGGTACTGGTAAGTACCTGAAGATCACATGGATAAATGGGTCTGGACATGTATTCTTATCTTATAAAGGAAGAATTTATGTCAGGAGTGTAGCTAAACTTTTGGAGAAGCTTTTTGGAATCATGAAATCTAGTAGGCATCATATAAACAAAAAGTGTCCAAACTGTGGATTGGTTATGGGAGAAGATAAGTTAAGGGGTCACATAATCAGTTGTAAATCAACGAGAGACCCAAATATTGAGTACTTTGAAAACTAAAAACAAACATATGCAGAAACAAGGCAAAAAAGTAAACGGAATCAATGATGTAGACAATCCTCAGATGGCAGCTATGCGTGCCACAGTAATAGAGCAGGAACTTTCAGCTCGTAGCTGGAAGGCTTATTATGAGAAGATGTACTTTGCATTGGAGGCCGAGAAACTTGAACCTCTTTATAAGGAGTATCAGGAGAGAGCAAGGGTGAAGATTGAGGAAGACAAAAAGAAAATGGAAGCTTTCATGAAGGCTCTGAATGAAGAGATTGTTCAAAAGAATGAAGGTGATGTTGAAGGAAATATCACTTTAGAGGAGGCTAACTAATGGCACTCAAAGACGGAAATAAATCTGACTACGTAGGTAACCACGGTGGAGCTTATACTGACATTGATGGTATGCGTAAGCAGTTTACCTACGTTGACCATGATAAGAAAACTAAGATTGGTCTAACGGCCAAGACACCTTTTAATGAGGAGTGGAATGCTTTGGAGTCCGCTGTGAAGGGGCATCCTCTCTTTGAGATATTCTTAACTGAGCATGAACTTGAGTGGGGACTAAATGTCAATCTCGGTCATCTCAGACAAATTAAAGCACTAATAGATGGAGAAGAAGTATAACGAGAAGGAATATAAGAATCAACTGGTAGATAGAATATTGGAGATCCCAGCCAGCATTTGCCCAGACATATTCAATGATTTTACCCTACGTGGAGAGGGTAGATCAGTAGTAGCATGGAATGAGACTATGCTAAGAGACAGTGGTGTTCCTACCTCAAGATTGAGGGACATGTGTGTCATACTGGAAAACAAAGCTGAGATCATGGGATTAACATCTAAAGTTATTTACACTTGATAAGTTAATTTCTAAAATAAATTTGGAAAATTAATTTATATTTTGTATATTCTTTTAAAACCAACATGATAATCAAGCAGTTTCAGTCAAAAGTGATCCTTCCTGAGAAGAAGGATGTTCTTCGGGCACATTTGTACCTGAAGTTCTTGGAGTTTGGCATACAGCCCTACGAGAATGACATGAACATTGTTCTTGAACTCTACTGTTTTGGTGGATATAGAGATTCCAACAAACAGGACGAGTTTTTTGACCTTTGCTTGGAGAAAAAGTACAAGAAGAGTAAGCAGTCCATCAGGAACACGCTCTCAAAGTACACAAACCTCGGGGTACTGGAAAAGCCCAGAAATACCTCATTAGCAGTTAGTGAAAAGTATATTCCACAAGCTGATTTTGATAGACTCCTTTTAATCCAAACAGTAACAAATGCAAAGTAACCACCTTGATATTTATAAGATGGTAGCAGATGAGACAGGGAAAAACGGGGAGACTTACAAAGATATTGGTTCCTTCATATTCAAAGAGACAGCACGAATGTTGAAGGAACCTTCTTCTTTAATCCTAAAGCTTAAGGGTATTGGCTCATGGCACCTAAGAAAGAAGAGATTGGAAGTTTTTGTCTCAGAATTTTCTGAACCTACACACGACCAATGGACCTCTGTCCAGACTATTAAAGACTGGGAAGAGAAGAGAAAACGGTTTAATAATTTTCTTGAAAGGTTGAAAGAGTATGATAAGTATCTGACAGTCAAGAAGGAAGTAAGAACAAAACGAAATGAAACTCAGATATTATTGGAACCTAATAAGGGGGAAGACGACGGCACTTAATCCAGCCAAGCTGGACTTACCTCATATCTGGGCAGTTATGCAAAGCTGGTTCAGATCTATTCTACCCTTACCAAATCATGTAAAGGAACAGATTATTTGGAGAAGAGGTCAGGTAGTCCTTAAGAGTCCAGAATGCTGGAAGACAGGACATTGTATTCAGTGTGGATGTGAGATTGTTCCAAAGACTACTGCGGATATGGGCTGTGAGAATGAACCCTTCTGTTATCCTGAAATGATGAATAAGAAGCAGTGGAAGGAGTTCAAGAAAACCAACAACATACAATTATTCATATAATATCACTATGTTAACAACAAATGTACTTACCAAAGATTTGGGAAGGTTGAAATATGGTAGACCTACTACATTCAACTTTCAGGTCAAAAACGAAGGACCGAGGACATTAAAGATAGACAAACTTACAGTAGGTTGTGGATCGTGTACGAAAGCAAGAATCCTAAAGACTTCCATAGCTCCTGATGAAGAGGTACTCATAGAGGCAACTTTTACACCGGGGTCTATTGGACCGCAGACTAAACACATCACAATCCGATACGATAATGATCAAGTCCTCCAATTACAATTCACAGCAGACGTCCATACCTAAAAAGAAATCAAAGGTAAAATTTATTGAGGAGAGCCACCAATATCTTGATGAAGACAATGACGAGTTAATATCCGTATCTGCCTTCACAGACCGATTTAAACCCAAGGTTGACTGGAAAAAGGTAGCCAAAAGAGTAGCTGCCAAGAAGACCAAGGAAGGAGAACCAACAACAGCCGAGGAAATCCTCGCAAAATGGGAGCGTAAAAGGAATTTGGCAGCCAAAATTGGCACAAAGTACCACGAATTACGTGAACAACAGCTTGTAGAGCAGATAAATCCAGAGTTTTATGGAGTTTCATGTGGAACTAAGCAGTGTGAGTTCTCCGAAGGGCACAAATACAGCATTCCGATCAACCAGTTGGAGAACAATATGGTGTATCCGGAGCTTATGATCTATGATTTTGACTACATGATCTGTGGTCAGGCTGACAAGGTAATTGTAGCTGACAAGAAGATCAATATCTGGGACTACAAGACAGATCAAGAAATTAAATACAAGGCTTTCTCCAGCAAATGGGTAGAGCCTGCCAAGATGTTGTGGCCAATTGCTCATCTCGATGATTGTAATTCGGTTCACTACTCTCTCAAAATGTCACTCTACATGTATCTTCTTTGGAAATCCAACAAAGGTATGTTAAGACCGGGAGATATTATTATTGAACATGTCCAGTTAGCCCGTAATCCGGACAATGATAATCTACCAATTCTTAAAGATGGTAAGCCTATTGTACTCAAGATAGAGAAAATCAAGCTACCCTACAGAAAGAAAGAGATTGAGGACATGCTAAAAACACTCAAATGAGCACAGTAGTATTTGTAAGTCAGGAAGTTCCTGAGAAAAAACTCTTGTCAAAGATAACATATAGACTTCATCCTGATTTTGTCCTTAAAGAAAGGATCATGGAGGAAATCCAAAAACATATTAGGGAACAAGTTCCTTCAGATGCCATACTGGAATTGGACATTCAACTCACGATAAAAACCTATGATACCAAGAATACTTGAATACGAAGATGGTACGATTAAGATTACTCCTGAGGCTTACATGATACCAGAAACCAATGCAATCATAGAAAAGTATAAAAACAACAACTGTGAAGCATATTTGGGATTTGTGTACATGATGAGTTATCCGGATACACCATATACATACTTACCTGTTGCAGATAGAATGGAAGCAGCTCTTTTCGATGTTAAGCAGACTATGGGAGCCTTTGATGAAGAGGACGAACTTCTAAAACCAGCTATTGAAAGACTTACTCAGCTCTGGAAATCTCACCAGACTAAAGCAGCAGACTCAATGGAAGAAGAACTTTTGAAGTGGATAAAGTATCTGGAAGATACTGCTACAGGTGGTGAGGAAATGAAGAACAGGTTCCAGATCACAGACAAGTTCGAAAAGCTGTCATTGTCAGCAGCTAACCTGAGAAAACTGGCAGACGAAGAAATTAGAACCAAAATGAAGGGTTCTAATGAGCTTGGAGAATACTAATTATGACACATCTTGAATTTCCATTAAAAATTCAATCATACGATTCGGAGAACCAACAATGGAGCACAACAGACTTTGAAGAAGAGAAGGACTTTGTGGACTTCGTTCAGGACCAGTTTAAGGAATCCCCTGAACATTATAAATACAAGAACCCAAAAGCCTTCCAGATTGAGGGTTTAAACTATACCGCAGCTTCTCTGAAGTCGGGTAAAGCTAACTTTGAAGGAGGTCACTACACCAAATTCATAAAAGGAAGCTATGGTTGGAAGCAATACTGGAAGACTGAGAAGGACAAAGTACTTAAAGGGATTATAGTAGACGGTATTTATCTGCCACCATTCTACTATTGGTACCTGAACTTCTGTCCTATATATGATGCCTTAGCAAAAAGAAAGAGACTACCAGATGTATGGGATGGTGACCTCTGGTACATGCATTACGTAATGCTTGCTATCCTTCTGGGAAAGCACGTAGGTGGCGTAAAAGGTCGTCAGAAAGGTTATTCCTATAAGCATATGGCTATCCTTTATTGGAGCTATTGCTGGTTCGAGTCTTCTGTGAATACAGTAGGTGGTTTCGATGAAAAGCTAGTTAAGAAGTCATGGAGATTTCTGGAGGGCTACAGGAAGCACATAAATACCTATACAGCATGGAAACGTGGTCCGGTACTACCAAAGGCATTGGAATGGAATGAGGTCACTATGGGGCAGGATAACAATCCCTATGGCCTTCAGTCAATCCTGAGAGGTGTAACTTTCAAACAGTCCCCTTCAAATGACGTAGGTGGATCCCAGACATTCTTCAACTATGAAGAACCGGGGGTATCCCCAACTCTTAGGGAAACGCTGGAGTTTGTCCGTCCTGCCTTGGAAAGAGGTACGATTACTACAGGTACTATCATAGCCTGTGGTTCCGTAGGTGAACTTGAGGATGCAGAAGGTCTAAAAGACATCTTCTATAACCCAGAAGACAACAATTTCCTTGCCGTAAAGAATATTTGGGACAAAAATATTGACTCTACTAACGAAAAATGTTGTATATTCATATCAGAAGCATACAACATGTTTGGTAAGGATGACGTAACTGGCAAACCATTCATGAGCAAGGACGGACATTCAGATGTGCCTCTGGCACTTGACTGGATTGCCCGTCAGGAAGAAAAGATCAAGAAATCTACCAAAAAGGCTGAACTTAAGCAGCTCCAATTGTCACAGAAGTGTATATCTCCGGAGCAAGCTTTTGCACAACGTAAACTTTCAGAATTCCCTGTCGAGCAACTAAGAAAGCAGCAAGAGAGGATCAAGCTAAAAGAGGCAACGAACTCATGGGAATTCAAGCCAATTAAGGGTCTTTATGAGGAGTTCGAGGGAAAATATATCCTGAACACAAAGAATCTTCCTCAGGAACACGGGTACCCGATCAATCCTGAATGGGATGATAAAAGGGGTGTCTGGACAATCTATGAACCTCCTGATGAGAACCCTGAGAACTACATGTACTTCGCATCTGTGGATGCCATCGAGGTAGATGAAACTTCAACATCATCCTCTGTTGCTTCAGTAGACATTTTCAGAACAGCAGTTGAGGTTGAATACAAGGACAAGAATGGGAAGATTACTAGAAGAATCGAGGGTGACAAGCTTGTTGCAACCTACAGAGGTCGTTTCAAGACACCCCGTGAGACAAATATGCAGATATGGATGGGTCTATCTCGTTATAATGCATTTACGTATCCGGAACGTAACAAGCCTAACTTTATTCACTTCATGAGGGAGATTGGTAAGGCAGAGAAGTATTTGGCCAGAGAGCAGGATGTACCATTATTCAAGGATTTGAATATCAAGAACGGTAATTCTATCAATAACTCTAAGTTTGGATTCCATAAGGGAGATAACTCAGAGATCTGGAAGTACTTTAAGGCATATGTTAAAGAATATTTCCATACGGTGTATAATACGAATACAATAGACATCAATGGTCAGGAGATAGCAATAAAGGAATTTACTGGTATTGACAGAATTGATGACTACTGGTTGCTTGAAGAGTTCATTCAGTACAGGGAAGTTAAAGGTAAGATTAAGGGAAACTATGACCGTCTGGTATCCTTTATGGGTGCACTGTTCATATGTAAGATCTACCAACAAAATAGGTTCATTAAGAGACGTAGTGAAGTAATAGCTGAAAAGCCTAAACAATACGTCCCACCAAAAAGAATAAGTATGTTAGGAGGTGGATTCAGGACGAATACACCTAACCGTAGACCCGGTAAAAGTAAATCAATGCTCGGATAATTATGGCAAAAACATTAGTATGGGGCTCAGACCTCTATAAAGGATTCAAACTCGACAGAAATAAGCTACTAAATGGTGCAATAGATGATATTTTACCATTCCAGATGCTTACTATGGAAGAAAAGACTGCAGACTGGATTCAGGCTGTAGCTGACTATTACGAAACTGCGGGTTGGAATAACGTAGAGAGAAAGGCTGGAAAGATTCAGCGTAATTACTGGATGAGATACGGAAAACTTAACCCCTCAGATTATATTATTAACCCTTCAGAGAATGACTATTATAGAGCTGTAGGTTGGCTTCTGCCACCTGAGAGTGCTTCTCCATTAGAACAGTTCTACCCACTTGCTCCTAACTTTATAGATGTGCTACGTGGGGAATTTATCAAAAGGGATAATACATGGGCTATTGAAGCTATTGATGATCAATCAGTTGCTGAAATGTTCTCATATAAAGACCAACAACTTCGTCAAATTTTGATGGAACAGGCAGAACTTGAAAAGCAACAAGCTCTTGCTTCTATGGGAATTACTGCAGAGATTGATCCAGAACAATATCAGGCTCAAATGCAGCAATTTTCCCAAAGATTCCAGCAAGTAGAGATGCAGACACGTAACTTTCGTACTACAGGCCAGAAATGGGCTGAGAAAGTACTTAAGATACAGGACAGACGTTACAATATGAATGAATTGGAGCCAGATGGTTTCGAATCAGGTCTTATTTGTGACCGTGAGTTCTGGCACCTTGATCTTATGGATGATGACTTCCGTGTAGAACTTCTAAACCCAAAATGGTGTGATTACCACAAAGGTCCAAATATCAAGTACGTATCTGATGGTGATTACTTCCTTTGGTTTGACTTTATGTCAGCAGGAGACATCGTAAACAAGTTCGGTAGAAGAATGAAGGAAGACGACATTCTGAAACTAAGAGACATTTACGTAAAAACACAAAATATTATAGTACCTGACTACCTGAAAAATCATCAGGGATCTTATTATGACCTGTCCAAACCTTGGTTACAGGCTACAGAACTGGATCCAAAGATGAATGATGCCATGCTTGGTAAGGAGTTAGCGTACTCTTTCACACGTAATCCTAACTTTGACCATAATATGGAAGTTGACATTTTGAACCCAGTTTGGGGCAGAATGGTTACCGGACATCCTCAAATGTTCCGTGTTATGAGACTTTACTGGAGAAGTCTGAAGAGAATCGGTTGGTTAACAAAGATCAACAGAGATGGAACTCGTATTCAGCCTGAATGGGTTGATGAGAACTTCAAGGTTACAATTGAGCCAGAGTATGATACATCTGTAGTTAAGGAAGAGACAAAAGACAACCTTATTTATGGTGAGCACATTGACTGGACATGGGTTCCAGAATGGAGACATGTTATGAAGATTTCCCCTAACCAGAAGCACACATTCTGGCTACAGGACAGAAATTCTCTGCAATCTATCTATATTGATGGAGGTCCAGTTAAATTC
>Ga0210377_10001934_pt1 | contig 18458 bp, 18 predicted proteins | sample PLM4_65_b1redo_FD_155480 | JGI IMG/M metagenome (GOLD analysis project Ga0210377, IMG submission 155480) | Groundwater sediment microbial communities from an aquifer in East River, Colorado, USA - PLM4_65_b1 redo | ecosystem: Environmental > Terrestrial > Soil > Riparian zone | place: USA: East...
ACCGGGCTGTGCAACGCTGAACTTCTGGTTGCGCGAACAATATTCGCAAAGAAGCAATCCACCATCGGGCGCGAAACTCATCCGTCCGCCGCATTTGGGACACATGAATCGTTCGGCGTTTGCGGCGCGCAATCCTTCGGGCGCAGGTGGTAATTTGTCGGGGTCGATGATCTCATCCGCTTTGAGCTTGCCATCCAAGATCGCCAGCGCGCGCCGTGCACGTGCGTGCCGCAAATCATGCGCGAGACAATTTTCCAGTGCCTTTCGTTTTTCACCAACTTCATCAATGACCTGGCTCATCCAATACCAAGCCTCCGCCAGCACATCATGATCGTTGCTCATGTACACAGCGCGGTCCAGATATCGACGCGCAGATTCCCTGGATCCCGCCTTCGCTTCGATGATGCCGCTTCGCAACAATTCTTTTCCGTAGTCGCTGAACATAACGCCTCCACCGTCATTGCGAGGAGCCGAGTAGCGGCGACGAAGCAATCTTCTCATCGTGTCAGAGATTGCTTCGCCCACTCGCCGTTTAAGGCTCGGGGCTCGCAATGACGAATCATCTCACAATCGCATCTGTCATTCTTGCAACTCTTGCCATCTCCTTCACATCATGCACGCGGATGATGTCCGCGCCGCGCACGATTCCGACCGCGATCGTCGCGGCAGTGCCCTCCACGCGTTGATTGGCGGGCAGGTCAAGTGTAAAGCCGATGAACGATTTTCTGGATGGACCCAACAGTACGGGATACCCCAACGCGCGGACTTCATCGAGTCTGTTGATCAGTTCGAGATTATATTCACGCGTCTTTCCAAAGCCGATACCCGGGTCGAGGATAATATGGGATTCCTCCACCCCGGCCTTTTTCGCGATCTCCACGCTGACGAGTAGTTCGCGTTTGACGTCTTCGATCAGGTTCTGATATTCCGAACCGATATACGCGTTGCCCAAATTCGTGCGGACTTCCACGCTGGCGGGGTTGCTCCGGTTGTGCATGAGGATCACAGGGACGCGAGAAGACACGGCAACGGAAGCAAGCTCCGGGTCCGCTCGAAGCGCCCACACGTCATTCAGGATGCGCGCACCTGCCTTGAAAGCCTCTTCTGCAACTTTGGCTTTATAGGTATCAATTGAAATTAATGCTTCAGGGAATTCCCTGGAGATTGCCTGAATGACCGGGATGACGCGTTCCAGCTCTTCATCAGCAGTGACAGTTTGTGAGCCGGGTCGAGTCGATTCACCGCCCACGTCGAGAATGTCAACATTATGTTTTAGGAAGTGTTCCGCCTGCCGTACAGACTGTTCAATCCTGTCACCATGCGACATGAGCCCATCGCCGGAAAATGAATCTGGCGTAATGTTGAGGATTCCCATCACATATGTGCGGGAACCCCAGTTGAATATGTGTTTTCCGATTTGGAGGGATTGGGATTTCATAAACATCCCCGTCATTGCGAGGAGCGTCCTTTGCGACGAAGCAATCTCATCGCGAAAGTGGGGATTGCTTCGCTCACTTCGTTCGCTCGCAATGACGGATTACTACGGTATTTGATCGAGCGGGCGACCCAGCCAGGCTTCGGCTTCATTAATATCCGAGAAGATCTTCATCGCGGAGGCAGTGCCAGCCAGCGCGCTCGCGGCAATGTTGCGGATTGCCAGGGCAACATTCTCGCTTGCAACCACCACCGCGACTCGAATGTTGCGCGCAGACGGGTCGCTGTTCGCTTCGATCGCCATGCGGACCGCCTTCTCGGGAATCTCCTTCACAGCACTCAGGTCATAGAGATTGCGCGTACGCCGGTCGGCGCCAAGCAAATGTTCCATTGCGAACGCGCGCCAGTCGTTGATCGTGGCATCCGAGAGGTCTGTGAATGTCAGAGTCATGCCGCCATCACCGCGGCGCACAACGGCCAGGCCAACGCCGGGTTTGGGAGTCCAGTTGAGGGGTTTTATTTCGGTCATGTGAGTTCTCCTCCAGGATGATTATATCTTACATGACTTGTGGTACAGCAACAGTACGCAGTTCAGCGAATGGACTCGATGAAATCATCAATGATGTCTTGATCCCATTCCCGGGCATCGCCCATGATCATGAGCATGGCGTTGCCATTCTTGCCCGGGAAGGTTGTGATCAACTGTCGTGCACTGTTCCCGTTTTGATCGGAACCTTCATAAATGGCTATTTCCGTTTCATCGCCGCGGATGGTCGCCTTTTTGACCTCCACCAGCCGCATATCCATACCGCGGTTGCCAGCTTGTTGTTCGAAGGATTGCCGGAGTTGTTGCTCCATTTGCTCCTGGTCAACACCCGCCTGGAATTGCGCCAGCATGATGATGGGTCCTCCGTTGCCGATGTTTGATGGGTCAGGCGCGATCATGACGAATGAATAGAGCATGATGTTCATCGCCATCTGTTCCGAGTACCCTTCCGGGAGTTCGTACGAATCAACGATTTCGTGCGCGGCATTGGCTGCGGATTCAGGGTCGGTCTTGAACCCCTCCTTTACCTGTTGCCCCACGCGGTTGATCACGAATCCAGCTACCACCACTGCACAGAGACAGAACAGCGCAGCTCCGCCCAGCCCGATCCATATCCATTTTGTGTTTTTATTGCCTTGTTCATTTACGGTCATGGTTCATCCTATCTTTCTTCCATTCGTTTCTGCATCGCCTGCATGATGGCGAGGAGTGTATCTTCAGCTTCGACCCGGCTCATCGAAGGCAGAGGCAGGCCAAGGCGGGAATGAAGCGTGGTGAGGATCTGGAGGGCGAGTGTCTCACGATGGGTCAATTGATCGCGGCGGCTGAGGAAATCCTCGATCAGACTCAGGTCGTTGTTGCTGAGGCGTTCGATTGGGAATCCATCCAGGGATATTTTTGTGAGGCTCTGAGTCCCAAGGTTGATGGCGCGTCTGACCGACAGCGATTGAATGGAGATGGGCGTCCGGTCATGGACAACGAGCGTGCCCGCGGCGAGATCGCCAAGGCGGCGCGACTGTTTATCGATGAACATGGTGATGATGCCGATGCCGTATGCCGCAGGGAGCAGGTCCACCAGACGCGTCAGGTTGCGGATGAGCGACTCGGAGAGGGTGATGGGAGTCCCGTCGGTGCGAATGACGCGGATGCCCGTCCAGCGTTTGCCGGGGGATTGTCCGTTCCAGAGCATTTCAAAGAAGATGTAATAACCCCAATAGAACAGGAACGCGATCAGACCAATGATCGCATAGACCCAGGCTGAAATTTCATTGCCAAAAGGGGCCCGATCGAGGGAATTCACGATCAGCAGGGCGACAACGAGGACAATGATCTGCAGGAGGGTGATGATCACCGTATCCACCAACGTGGCAAGGAAGCGTGAACCGATGCCCGCGATCTGGTAGCCAAAATCCACATTTTCAGGAGTATGAATATCGATGGTTTCTTCAGGGATGCTCATGGGTATAATAAGCCTATGCGTGTGGATGAATTTTACCAGTCTCGTAAAGGCGATTGGGAGGCTTTAAGTCACCTTCTGGATAAGTGCCAGAATGACATGCGCGGACTCTCCGAATCGCAGGTGCGTGACATTTCGCGCCTGTATCGGGCCGCCACCTCAGACCTGGCGCTGGCAAAGAGGGATTACCCGCGCAATGAGATCACGGTCTATTTGAACCAGCTTGTGGCGCGCGCGCACGCGGTGGTGTACCGCAGTGAGCCGCTGGCCCTGAAGCGGATCTGGCGTTTCGCGCTGACGGGTTTCCCGCGGCTCTTCCGCGAGACCTGGATCTTCACGTTTATTGCGGCGTTGTTTTTCATTGTTCCCGCGGTCGCATCGGGCATCGGCACGTACGTCGAACCTGCATTGGCTACTTCGTTATTGCCGCCCGGCGCGCATCGTTTGATCAGCATTGTGGAGGACAAGGAACTGTGGATCGATATCCCTGTGGAGAAACGTCCGTATGCTTCTTCGTTCATCATGACGAATAATATCCAGGTCTCGTTCCTTGCTTTTGCCAGTGGCTTGACCGCGGGACTGATGACCCTCTGGGTTTTATTCTTCAATGGGTTGATCATCGGCACACTGACGGGACTCACCACCTTTCACGGCATCGGCTTCGAGTTGTGGACTTTCGTCATCGGACACGGCGTCATCGAGTTGAGCATCATCTTCATCGCGGGCGGATCGGGACTCATGTTGGGCTGGGCTATCCTTCGACCAGGTCTCCTGCGCCGACGCGACGCCCTCGCCCAGGCCGCGCGCAAAGCGGTGTATTTATTATTGGGTGCGGTCCCCTGGCTGGTCGTGGCAGGCACCATCGAAGGCTTCATCTCCCCGAATAACGAGATCGCGGCTCCCATCCATTGGGCAGTGGGCATCGTGAGTGGAATATTTTTGTATAGTTATTTGCTGTTGGCTGGAAGAGAGTGGAAGAAATAATCAAATGAAAAGATTGGGGAAAATAAAATGACTTCTCATTGTAATGTTCAGCTTAACTCTTGCTTCTATTTTGGCATTGTGCTTTCAACTTAATAGTTTTGACAAACAATATCAAGATTTCATTTCTGAAGAAAACAAAGCTAAACCTTTATTTGATTCCCTAGATTATTTAGTGTATCAAAGCTTACCTATTCCAAACGAAGTATATGAGGTTGAGCACTATTCTATAGGTATGGAGAAAGGTTATCACGGGAGGACATTAGTTGTACACTATCAGACTTCTGACGGGTCGCTAGAAAATGTTTTTTCACTTTATGACCAATTTTTACTCTCTGACGGATGGGAAAAATATTATGAAGATTCAGCCGATCTCGAATCCCACTACAATAAGGAAAAGGCTTGTATCCATTTCAGTGCGACAAGGCGAACTAATCAATATTGGATAGAAATTTATCATGATTATTTTGATCAAGATGGGTTCAAGCCTAAACTTCCGTCATCGCCTTGGGCTATCGTTCTAAATGAACCGAATGGAACATCTTTTGCTGGCTGTCCTTATGGGCATCCGTTAGAATATTACTTCGCACTGCCTAAGTAAATCCTACAACTGCATTCTCCCCTTCAACTCCAAATACCGGTTGATCACTGACATCGAAAGTTGATTCGCTGGCACATCCAGGGTCAACACCCCGCGCTGACGGAGTGAGTCCAGCACCACGCGGCGTTCGTCGAGCAACTGGCTCGCCGCGGCGCGCTGATAAACTCCTAACGAATCGCTTGGTTTCATCTGTGAAGCGTTCACTACATCGGGGTCACTGATCGTCACCAGCAACGGCAGGCTGCTGCGCGCCAGCATGGACATCTGAGCGACGAGCGAATTCAAACTCGCACCGCCGGTCAAATCTGTGAACACGACCACCAGCGCGCGCCGTCTCTGCTTCACTGCAAGATACGCCAGCGCCTTGCGATAATCCGGCTCCACGGGCTGCGGCTCCACCGCGTACAACAACTCCAACATGCGATAGAACTGCCCGCGTCCCTGCCGCGGACCGAGATAATGCTGAACATCGTCCGCGAAACTCATCATGCCCACGCGGTCGCCCTTGCCGGTCGCTACATACGTCAGTAACAGCACCGCGTTCACCACGTAATCAAGCTTGGCAATATCCGCAACCGGGCTTTGCATCATGCGTCCCGTATCCAGCACCGCGATCACCTGCTGGCTGCGTTCGGTCTGGTATTCCGTCGTTACCGGGAAGTTCCGCCGCGCGGTTGCCTTCCAATTGATGCGGCGATACTCGTCATCCGGCAGATACTCGCGCAGACGCTCGAACTCCGTCCCTTCGCCAAACTGACGCGTCGTCCGCAAGCCCATCTCGTGCAAACGATTGCGCTTCAACAACAGATCGTAGCGCCGCACATCCAACAGATTCGGATAGACCTTCACCGGCTCTTTCGCATCCACTTTTGCCTGACGGATAATTAATCCCAGCGGACCCAGCCAGCGCAGACTCAGATCACCGAACTGATAATCTCCGCGTCTCAACGGACGCACGTGATAGACATGCTCCCACGTGCCACGCGGTGGGATTTGACCTTCCATCGTCCGCGTTTCGATCTTGAACAATTCAGGCGCCTCATCTCGGACCGTGAAACTGGTCCCGCGCCACGAACGATTCCTCAAGCTGATGCGTATCGGATTCTCCGCCCCCAGCGACAACTTCGTATCATGTTCGCGCGTCAATTCGAATTGCTTGATATCTCCGGCCATACGCCAGTCAATGTACATCATGGAAATGACAAATAATGCATATCCCCACGCGACCCACTCCATGAATGGAATCCATGTACCGAGTGCCATGATGGGAGCGGTAATGAGAATGAGAAGAAGAGTGCGAGTGGTTGGAAGCATAGAACTGTTTGTAGTAGCGACTTCAATCGCTCACAACATAACGACTAAAGTCGTTACTACGTCTTTATGTTATCTCGGAACTTCAACAGAACCTAACACACGCTGTATGACCGAATCGGCATCCAATCCTTCGATCTCAGCTTCTGGCTTGAGAAGAATGCGATGCCTGTACACCGGCGGTACCACGAACTTGACATCATCCGGTATGACATAACCGCGTCCCTGCAATGCGGCGAATGTTTTTGCGGCGAGGAGAACATGCGTCGTTGCGCGCGTGCTGGCTCCCAGCACAATATCCGGTGACTGCCTGCTCGCCACACCGATCTTCGCAACGTATGTAAGAATTCCTTCCTCAACGACGATTTGTCTGATCGATTCGCGGATTTCAACGACTTGTCTGGCCGTCAACACGGGATTCAAATTCGCGGCTTGCAAGTCATGCGCATCGAATCCTTGATGATAGCGGCGCAGCACTTCCACTTCATCATCCAGTGGTGAATACGGGACAAGCACCTTGAACATGAAACGGTCCAACTGCGCTTCAGGGAGTGGATATGTCCCTTCGTATTCGATTGGGTTTTGCGTCGCAACGACCATGAACGGCGCATCGAGTATATGACGCTCGCCTTCGAGGTTGATCTGTTTTTCCTCCATCGCCTCCAGCAGCGCGGACTGGGTCTTGGCAGGCGCGCGGTTGATCTCATCGGCGAGCAGCAGTTGTGTGAAGATCGGTCCCTTCTTGAGGTGGAACTTCGTAGTTGCCATGTCGAAAACGCTGGTACCCAAGATATCGGACGGCATCAGGTCGGGGGTGAATTGGATGCGGGTGAACTTCGCCTGTACCATGTGCGCGAGAGCCTTCGCCATCAAGGTCTTCGCAGTGCCTGGCACACCTTCCAAAAGAACGTGTCCACCAGTGAATAGCGCGACGGCAAGCAGTTCGAACGGTTCCTGCAATCCAACAAGGACTTTATTCGCCTCCGTGCGCAATTGCTCGAAAATATTCTTGAGATCAGTTGGGTTCATATTGTCTCCTATGCTCGCGCTGAGCGGAGGTCTGAGCGTAGCGAAGACCGTAGTCGAAGCGCGCGTTCGCATTCAAACTTGCGCTTCGACTGCGCTCGCTTGGTTTCGATACGTGACGCCATTGGCGCCACTACTCAACCAGCGCTCGCTCCGCTCAGCGTGTTATGTATCAATCCACTTCGATGCCTCAACAGCGAGATGCACCATTTCCGTTTCATTGACATCCTTGCGTTTCAAGCGTTTCAGCAAGTTGAGCAACTCATTCTTGTCGATTTCCGAGTTGTAACCCGCCAGTGTGTTCACGTATTGTTCGTCATCCATGCCAGGGTCAAGGCGGTAACGCTGACCCAGCTTGCGCTTGACCTGATTATGATATTGCATCATCACTGCCGAGCGATGTGCGGCGCGGCGGCTGAGGTTGGCGATTCCGGTTACATGTTCGAGTGCGCCGCGCCGTTTGATCTCCTGCGGGAGGGGAATGGGTCTGCCAAAGCCGCGTCCCTGCAGCAGGAACGCGATAAAGACTGCAAACGTGATGAATAACAGCGCGCGGCCGAAAGGAGTTTCACGTAGAAATTCCGTTGGACCCAGGATCTGTTCGCCACTTTGCACTCCATGATGCCATTCATCAAACCATACCGCGCCTTTCTCGCGCGCCAGTGCAAGGATGTTCAGCACAAGCTCAGGGTTGCCCGCCTGTTTCAACCCTGCGTTGGTAAACGAGTTGGCAATTGTCCCGAGGATCACGCGTCCCTCTCCCTGCTCGAACGAGACCAGTACAGGCTGATTTTGATACGAGACCAATACCACATAATCATCGCGGTCGGAATCGAGTGCAATATTCACCTTTGCATTTTTCAAGTCGAGGGAAGATGGCGAATCCAATAGCGGGGTCTCATTGGAAGGTGTCCCGCTGTTGTTTGGCAAATAACTAAAGAAGAACTCGTAATGATCGGTCAGGGAAAACATGCCGTACTGCTCACCGATGGCGATCAAGGTGCCGCCCTGCTCCACCCACTCGTCAACAGATGACATGTCCTCTTCTGTTGGAAAGAGTGGTTCGAGCATCAAAAGAATGGATGAGTCTTCGGGTGGGGCAAAATTCGTGAGCACCTGCTCGTCCACGTTGTATTGCAGTTCCTTTACCCACAATTTCAAAGCCAGTGCGCCGTTGGGTGCAGGGGAGATGCTCGATAGTTTGGGATATTCCTGTTCGGTCTTTCGTTGTGTTGCCGCGAAGGCACTGACGATCATCAGCAACAATACGATCCCGATTCCCAACCTGGCATCGCGCGAGAGATTCTTCATTCCTTCTTCTCCCGCAATTCATCCACGTGCTTCACGTAGGTTTGGTAGGTCTCGTCGTCAACGGATTCAAATCCATACCAGACCCGGTCGAACACGTCGATCACATCACGCAACGGGTTTGCCAGTTGAGGCTTCGACGATATGCTCCGCAAATATTCGCGGTTCGTGCGCGAACGGTCATACCGCAGAAGTCCCTGCTCATCGAGGATCAGTAATGAGGAGAGATACAAATAACGCACCGCATTTCGATAATCCCCCTGCCCGGAAAGGGTCTGCGCGCGTTGCAAGGCGCCTTTCGAAGTCAGTGCGGCATCGCCATCACCATTCTCTGCGGCGAGTTGGGCCTCACGTACCAAATTGTGCGAAAGGTTTCTCGAGATGAAATACAGGCTTAGGATAAAAATGATTACCGCGGCAATAATAAGAGGGACGCGCCCATAATACATCGCGTTCTGAACTCCGAACGCAAGCCGGTTCATAAAATCGTCGAACATGTTGAGAAGATTTTCCAACCAGGCGGGGTTATCAACCACTTGCACCTGTTCCCATTGGAACTCCGGCCGGGCCAGGATATCCTTCAGCGGTTCAATATCCTGGATCGTAAAAACCTTTTGTGGATATTTCTCATGTGCGCCAAGCAATGCATCCATTAACTTTTCGAGTCGTTTGAGATCAGGGATTCCATTCTTTAATTCCGCAACAAGATACGATGGATCGATCTGCACCACGCTCTTGTCGGATAATTCCACTGCTGTGACTTTCTCCCACTGCGACGCGAGATCATCCAACTGTTCTCGGACCTCGTTATTCGGCAACGCATCGATCTGGACGATGGCCTGGCGCGTGTTCCTGACGAGTTCCCAATATCCCTCGAACGTGATTGGCAGCTCATCCTGAATGAAATGCGAAGGTTGACCTACTGCCGCAAGACTCGTCAGTGAAAACAACGCGATCAGCCAGACCACGAAAATGGAACGCATTGATATTAATTAAAGAAAGAACCTGCGAAGAATATTAATCCAACCCCAATGGAAACCAAAAAGATGTAGAGGCCCGCCGCGGCAAGCGTAAGGATGGCGAAGTTGCCAAGGTCCGCACCGGTGATGAAACGCTCATTTGATTGCTGGGCGGGAACCACCATTGCCTGCGTTGGATCTGTCAGGTTGGATTCGTTCATCGTAAGCAGAACCAGATCAAAGCCTTCGGTGCGGACGCGCAGGTCAAAATAGATCAACGTGAAGGCTGTCATTTGCAGAGGGTAATAAATCAGAATGAAAACGATCGAGACGATCGCCTGAATGATCGCAGTGATCACGAGTTGCGTCGTCGGGTCACCCATGGACGAGGATGCCTGGGTCAATATAATATTCACAATGGTAAGGGGACCATTGACGATGAGCAGGTTGAATAGATAAAGGACGAGAATATATCCCAGCACAGGCCAGAAACGGCGACGTACCAGACTCCACGCGCGCCGGACTGAATAAATCACACCCTGTTCCTCCAGCACTACAACTGGCGCTACCATTGGACTGACAGCCGCTGACAGGAACGCCAGCATACCCAGCCCTGTGAACCAGCCAACGCATGGAACGATCAACCACCATAGAAATGCAACGATAAGCAGCAGGCCGACGAAAAGGAGCGCTCCAAGCAAAGTAGGCCAGGATTTCCCGATTCCGCGGTAGGCGCCCAGAATGCTGGTCGTCCTGCCGAGGTAATTATCCGCCACCGCACGCGTCAACGCACCGGTCGCGATCCCCTGGACAAAAATGAATCGTAAAAAACCGATCACGATGGTTGAGAGCAACCCGCCCCAATAGGCATAGTTTGAAAATATCTCTGATGGGGAGGAGGAGGCTGCCATCTCATTCAGTGAACTGCTCAAGAGTGTGGTGGCTGCGGTTTGCAGGATCATCAGCGGGACGTACACCACTGCAATAATGCCAATGAATGTGATGAAATTCCTGCGATATAAACGGATTGCCTGATCGAGAAGTTCGCCTAAACGTAAAGGGCGTAGTACGGGCAGGGATGGTGTCTCCATAAGTTCTCCTGGTGATGCTCTCTCCCCATCACGGGTTGCCTTATTATACAGGCTTCCTGAAATTCAAGTCTTCACTCTTAAGTAAGCGGCGTGATGCGGGATGACACATCGTACTCGAAGGGTATCCCGCACTACGAGTTATAACGCTTTGTTTGAAAAGCCGTGAACGAATCATGCAAATTGTTTGATCCCGCCCACATCGCAGAGCCCGATCATTTCACGGATGCTTTTCTTTTTGACCGGGTGAATCAGATCGGGCGCGATATCCATCATCGGTAAAAGTACGAATCCACGCTCGTGCAAACGCGGGTGCGGGAGGGTGAGTGCGGGCGTATCCAGCACCAGGTCGTCATAAAAGAGGATGTCTATATCGATCAGGCGCGGACCGTTCCGGAACGTGGCTTTTCTTCCCAGCGCGATCTCCAGGCGTTTGATATGCCTGAGCAGCGGTTCCGGATCAACATAGGTTGTTACTTTCAAGGTTTGATTGAGGAACATTGGTTGATCGGTATGTCCCCAGGGTGGAGTCTCGTAAACGTGAGATCTCGCTTTTACTTCCATTTGGGGTGGGAGCGACGCAATCGCCTGCTTCAAATTTGCAAGGCGGTCACCAATATTTGAGCCGAGGGCAAGATAGACAGTATGTTTCATGTTTGTTTGCTTATCTGTGGTGAACGTCCCGAAGGTTCCGGTAAAATACAGGTGGGGCCATTCAAGCCTTCGGGACGGTGCGCAATTTTTAACGGGAACAGATTTGATAATAGAAAACGATGCGTAACGTCATGCGGGGATCGGATGTTCATCGTAATGACTGACGACATCATCCACAAGCCAGCCTTCGATATCCTTGTTCAGGAAGGCATCATCGGGTAATTCCACGGTCAGTTCCAACAGGACCTCCCGCACCGATTCGTAATGCTTGAACAGATCATTATCAGACCATTTGGAATATTTCCGAACCAACTCTGCATTGAACTCATCCGCATCGTGACTCTGCCATGTGAAGCCTGGGGTATCGAGAATCCCTGCAATAATGCGCACACCCTCCTCCCACCAGCCGACCACGTGCGCAACAAGGTCGTGAAAATTTTCAAACCCTTGTTTCGATAAGAATTCCTTTTTCTTTTCATCATCAAGACGATTGAAATCCTCGATATAAGTTGCCCAGTTATCCTCCAGCATATCTTCCACCAAAAAGCGGCTGACCGCGACCAGATGTTCGCGCGCATGGTGAAAGATGATGCCGTTCAACCACGCTTTGACCCGTCGATTCTCATAAGCCGCCTCATTCATGGACCTCAGGTCTGTCTTCATTTTCTGACGCGTTTTCTCAAAGTGGGCCATAAACTCCGCTTCCTCCCACGGCTTGTACCTGGCAACCGCTTCCGCGTTGAAGACGTCGAAGTCATATTTCTTGCGTTCGAATGGACGGTCCTCCGCGATGGCAAGGATGATGACCATGCCTTCCTCCCACCATGCAAGGATATGTGCCAGCATATCCCGAAAGGACTCATATCCCATCGCTTTGACGCGTTTGCTCTGCTCATACTTTGGCAGACGTTTGAACCGTTCAACATAAGTTCCCCACTCGAACTCCACATAGTCGAGTGTGCGTTGCCTGGTAATTGGCATTCAAGACCTCCCGAAAAATATTCGCGCTCCCGAAAGACACACCTGCCCTGGCGGGCGGTGCCAGGGAGTGTGCGTGTGATTTGCTTGGCAAATCATGCAAGTGTCAGGCAAGCGTAGTCGAAACGCGAACTACCCTACGGTAGCCATGCTATACTTTACCAATCTATTTTACCCGTTTACCGATTCGTGATAAAGGAACTTTTCCATTGCCTGGTGTGAATTGGAGGGTATGAATCTTCGTATGTGTTTTTAGAATCTAGCGGAGTGAAAATAACAATCCTGGAATTGGAAGAGCGTAAAGAATTACTTGCCTGATTTCAATAAAAGACAGTATCTGTTTGCCATCGTTTATTGATAAGGAGTGACCATGTCAAATAAAAGCGAAACTTTTAACTTCGAAGATCATTTTTCCAAACAGTCCCAGTTGTATGCGCAATACCGTCCGAAATACCCAGAGGCGATCTATGCCTATCTTGCGTCCATTGTGCCCGGAAATTCCCTGGCATGGGACTGCGGCACCGGTAATGGACAGGCGGCAATCGGGCTGGCTAAATACTTTGACAAGGTCCATGCAACCGATGCCAGTGCCGAACAAATTTCGCACGCTTACACACATGATAGAGTGGATTATCGCGTTGAGGCCGCTGAACATGTTTCGCTCGATGCCTCCGCTGTGGATCTGGTCACTGTGGCGGTAGCCATACACTGGTTCAACTTTGACGAGTTTTACCGCGAGGTAAAGCGCGTGCTCAAACCTGATGGTATTCTGGCCGCATGGACATATAGCCTGACAGAAATTTCCCCGAGGATCGATGAATTGATCCATCAGTATTACAGTGAAATATTAAGCGGCTACTGGCCGGAACGCATTCATTATCTCGAAGAACGATATGAAACTCTTCCATTCCCTTTTGAAGAGATTGTCCATCCTTCCTTTGCCATGGAAATCAATTGGACCCTGGATCAATTTGCCGGTTTCCTTGATAGCTGGTCTGCCACCCAAAAGTACAAAGCTCAAAAGGGCAGTCACCCTCTTGAAATCATCTGGCATAAACTCACAGCCGCCTGGGGCGATGAAAATGAAGCGCGCCTGATCCGCTGGCCCTTACATTTTCGAATCGGACGAAACAGATCAACCATCTGATTAATTTGCCTTATCGTTTACAGCCCTGCCTTCTTCAACAACCCATCCATTGCCTTGATCGTGATCTGGTGATGTCGTTCGCGCACGCGCTCGAACAACGGACGCGCCAGTCCCTTTGACCAGTCCGTTTCGATCATGGCGCGCATGATGGGCAGGACGTACAACATGCGACCCACTTTCCCCATAAATTGTTCGATGCCCGGCATGGCTTCCTGATATCCACTGATGATACAAATCGGGTAGAAGGATGAGAAGAATGCGCCATCATTTGCTTTTTCCAATTCAAGAATATCCTCGAAATACTTGCAATCATCAACAGGTATCTTCTTCGGCAGACCCTGCAAAAAGGACATGATCTGGTAACGGTGCCAGTCTGCCACTTTTTCCCTGGCCGGTCGTTTGCCTTGTTCGTAATCACTCAGCGTCTTCTCAACCTCTTCGTAGAGACGAGACTGCGGTCTGTTCTTTCTTTCGGGCAAACCTGGTTCATAAATCCACTTGTGCACGTCCACTTTTTCATAGACAACCGGGAGTTCCTCTTTTAGAAACTCAAGGAAGCCTTCTGTGGTCAACGATTGGAACTGGAAACGCTTCATGTATTTTTGAATGAAGGAATCAAAACGTTCCCGTCCCACAGCATGTTCACATTCCTTCAGGAAGAAGCAGCCCTTGTAATATGCAACGGTTGTCGCGAAGGAATCCGCATCCTTTTCATCGCCGGGCAGTTTCAGGCAGGTGTGTGGCGAGTCCATACCCATGTGTTCCATGAGTGTGATGAGTCCCTTTTCGTTGTACGCATCGTGCAGATCATGGGAATCCTTCCCTTCGAGCACTTCGGTGATGCGCGTCTCTGCGTAGGTCGTCCAACCCTCATTCAGCCAAAAATCCTGCCAGGATGCGTTGGTAATCAGGTTCCCGGTCCAGGCATGAGCGAGTTCGTGCGTGATCAACGAGGTTTGTCCGCGCGTTCCCAAAATGGATGTCGGAGTCAAAAACGTCAGGCGTGGATTTTCCATCCCGCCGTATGGAAAGGAAGGCGGCAACACGAGCAGATCGTATCGTCCCCACATGTACGGTCCCAATAATTTTTCGGCTTCGGTCACCTTGATCTCATTCTCGGCAAATTCCCAGGCCGCGGCTTCAATGATCTCCGGCTCGGCGTACATGCCCGTGCGTGGACCAAATTCATGGAAAACAAGATTCGCAACTCCGATCGCAAACAAATAGGATGGGATCGGTTGAGGCATTTTGAAGATGAACTTCCCGCTTCCCTCCGAAGCCTCGACCTGTTCCGCCGCCATAACCGCTCTCAACCCCTTGGGCACTTCCACTTCGGCGGAATATGTGAAGCGCACCGACGGCGTATCCTGGCACGGAAAGATACTACGCGCGTGCGTGGACTGGCACTGACTGAACAGGAACGGATGTTTCCCGCCTGCTGTCTTTGATGCATCGATCCATTGTAACGCGCGTGATTCGGGCGATGTCTGGAATGCGAGCGTAAAACTTTCCGCACCATCCAAGTCTTTCAAATGCAGGCGCTCTCCAAGGATCTCATCATTGTCGTCAAACTCCCATGCCAACGCTTGACTGTTCACATGGGCGTCTTTTATGTTGAGTTTGAAAGTATCTAAATACAATGAGCCGCGAATTGGCTCCTGCATTTGATAGGTCGCTTCGATGTCCAGTGTGCACGTGGAAAAATCAGCACGGATTCGAAAATCAATATGTTTGATTTTGCCTTGTGTCAGGTCGGTATATGTCGTTGGATCTTGGGGTGTCATTGGGTTCTCCATTGTTTTTTGTCATTGCGAGGAGGGCATAGCCCGACGAAGCAATCTCCTAACGAGGGTGGAGGTTGCTTCGGGCGGAAGAGCACCGCGCTCGCAATGACATATATTATTTCACAATACTCACTATGCTCGCAAAATCTGCAAACAGGCCATACGCCGTTTCGACGGGTCCGCCTTGCATACCCGGGCGTTCGGTAACGGTGATCGAATAATCAGGCAGCACATCGGTGTGGAAGGTCAGGCCTGTGGATGATCCCATTATGCCGTAAAGTGGCGATGAGGGTTCCACCATTTCGGGTGCGACGCGCGCTTTGATGCTTTCCCCGTCTCTTTCCGCAGAAGCGACCAGTTTCCAGCGTTTGCCTTCTGCCCTGGCTTTTGTGATCATTTCCGGCGTAATGCCGCGTATGCCAGTGCGTTCCACTTGCTGAGGTTTGAGAGGCGTGTCCATCAATACCGTTGCCAGCGCTGCGACCTTGACCGACGCGTCCCACCCGTCCACATCGCCTGATGGGTCGGTTTCCGCGATGCCGATGGACTGGCAATACTCTACCGCCGCATCAAACGACTCGCCGTCTTCCATGCGCGAGAGAATTACGTTGGTTGTCGCATTGATGATGCCTCTGAATGAAATCAGTTCGGCAAGAGGCATGGCTTCACGGAACGTGGAGAACACGGGCGTGCCGCCCAACACCGTTGACTCAAACATGAATTTTTTATTCTTCGATTTAGCCAGCGCGGTCAAATCACGATACGCGTGAACTACGGTCCCTTTATTTGCCGTGCTGACGTGCATCCCTGCATTCAGCGCGGCACGGGCGTGGTCAATGGCGGGCTGACCCGTTTCGTAGTTGACGGGGGAGTTCTCGAACATGACATCAGCCTGGGATTGTTGAATTACGGCGAGGGAGTCTTGCACGTTGAAAGAGGAAAGAGGAAAGATGGATTGTTTGTTCTCCACGAGTTCGAGGGCTTTGTTGACATCGAGCCCGTTCTGGTTCACTGCAAAGCCATGACTTCCTGTCGCGATGCCTGTGACTGAATAGATGATGCCGTATCTTTGTTCGAGTAAATCGCGTTTGCGTTCAAGCAGGCGAGCAAGCGCGCGGGCGACGTTTCCGAAACCGATGAAGGCGAGGTTGTATTGCATAGTTGCTCCTGTTGATATGAATTACCAATTACAAATTACAGGCTGGTGATCAGTAATTAGTAATTGGTGATTGGTAATTAGAGTGGCGGCCAGGGCATGGCGCGACGGTCGCGGGGTTGGCGGGGGAAGAGTCCTTTTTTGATAATGGAATCCGCGCGGGCTAGGAGTGCGGAGATCTCGCGCGGGTTGAGATGAGGCTTCAATAACGGGATCAGGTCCGTTACCTGGGAAAGATGCGAGAGCAGGTTATTCGGAATACTTTGCCCACCAAAGTCCCAAAGTACAGTCCGCAGTTTGTCATCCTCGTGAAAACAGATCCCATGATCGATGGCGAAAAGTTTGTGTGTGTCGTTCTCGAAGAAGACATGACCTCCCTTGCGGTCCGCGTTGTTGACGAGCAGATCGAAGAGGACGACGGGCTTGAGGAGTTGCTTATCCTCATTCGAAAAGGAGAAGTAGTGATAGTCGGGGTCGTATTCGATGTATTGCTGGATCGAACCCGCGCCATATGGACCTTCCTCGCGTAATGTGGTGAACGGGACGAAATGAAAGCCGAGACATTCACTCACGACATATGCGGCGACTTCGCGTTGTGCGAGCGTTTTCTCAGGAAAATCCCAAAGCGGTTGTTCGCCCCGGCTTGGTTTATAAACAGCGGGATATGATTTATCCTGATAATGGATATCGACGAGGAAGGTGTAATTCGAGCCAAGCATGAACTGACCCTTGAGTTCAAGGTCACCGTGCTGAAGGGCATTTTGGAGGATAGGTTGCCTCATGCCTCTATTTTACTTGTTTGTTTGCAAAAGAAAAAACACAGGGATGACACAGTTATTTCTTTGCTCGCTTCTTTAGTGCGAACTTCAATCCCGCTTGAAAGCCCGGCGCGATGACTTCACTATGGGCAAGGTCCGGGAAGACTTGCTTGATCAAGGTCAGTCCCCTGTATTTGTGGCTTTCGAGTATGGCTCCAAAGCGAATCACATCACTCAGCCCGGGATCATTGGTTGTTTCCTCCCGTTCGCCAACCCAAAGATGGACTCTTGCAGTGAGTTTCTTCTGCCGCTTTGCAAACAACTCTTCGGCTTTGAAAATGAATCTACTGCCATACGATAACGCAGGGCTCCCGATAATGTAAGTATCGAACAATTCCGGTTCTTCCAACAGGGCAAAGGCTGTGAATGTGCCTCCAAGCGAGTGACCGGCAAGAATTCGTTTATCAGGATCTGCGCGAAAATCCTCTTCAATGGCCGGGATCAACTCGTTTTTGATGAAGTTGAGAAAATCACTCGCACCTCCTGTTGGAACCGGGCATTCCAGAAGTTCGCCAACCTTTTCAAAAGTTTCATCACGTACAGGCGAGAGATCATAAAAACGCCTTGCAATTGTAGTTCGTAATGTTTCCTGCGGTTCTCTTTCATCCGGGTAGCCAATCCCAACGATGATCGCATCGGTGGTACCCCCGAACCAAGCCATGTTGCGGACGATCTCCGTGACCATGCCAAAAAACCAGTTGCTATCGGTCAAATAAACGACGGGCCACTTTTTCGGTGGATTTTCAAACAACCATAATTTCTTTGCCGTTTCAAAATACGCGTAAGGCAGACTGATGGAGATGCGATACTGGCTTTTGGCGTAATTCGATTTCAACAGGCGGGTCTGGCTTGCAGGGATGGTCGCAGGTTTGAATGACATGGTCTATCTCCTCCATTTACGAATTGGGAAATAACGAATCCATCAAATCCAAGTGAGATTCAAGTAATTTGTTTTCAGCCACGCGTGAACTGACCTTTGATTTCAAGGTCACCATCTTGGAGAGTGGATTGTAATTCCTTGGAAGGAACGGAATTTATCATCTCAGATTTCAGTAAAACCTACGATAAAGTTTTGATCATGTGAATATCTTCGGGTTCGAGTTCGTAAAGTTTGGGATGCGCTTGTTGTGTCGGGACGAATCCCTGTGAGATATAAAAGTTTACCGCTGATTCGGATGGTGTGGCAGAGACGTATAACTTTGAATGACCT
>Ga0210377_10001935_pt1 | contig 18456 bp, 16 predicted proteins | sample PLM4_65_b1redo_FD_155480 | JGI IMG/M metagenome (GOLD analysis project Ga0210377, IMG submission 155480) | Groundwater sediment microbial communities from an aquifer in East River, Colorado, USA - PLM4_65_b1 redo | ecosystem: Environmental > Terrestrial > Soil > Riparian zone | place: USA: East...
CAGCCGCACCTCGACGACCGGGGGTGGAGCCGAGCCCTCCGGAAACAGGTTTCCGCGGACGACGACCACGCGCTCGCCGGTCGCGTTGCGCGCGAGGAATGTCTCGAGATCGGCCGCTACCCAGCCGGCGGCCTGAACCACCTCGGGCGCCGACGAAACGCTCTCGCGCTGAAGCCAGAGCAGCCGACCGGCCGCGCCCAGGAGCATCAGGCCGACGATCACGGCGGCGACGCGGAGAATCAGCGCAGCCGGACCGGTCGCCTCGGGGTCGAAGACCGGCGTCTCGGCTACCGCGCGCCGCTTGGGCTTGGCAGGCGCCTGGACGTTCGCCGGGACGGACACCGGCTTGCTCGCCCGCGACGATATCGTTGCCGACGCTCCAACCGACGGCGCGGACGGCGTGGCGAGCGGGTCCCAGTCGGCGAACGAGCTGTCCTCGTCCTCGCCTAGCTCGGCATCGATCGCGGCGACGTCGGCGAACGCCGGCGGGGCTGGCAACGCGGGCGCGAGCTCCGCGCTCACCTCGGCGGCTTCGCCACCGATCAGGAGCCGGGCGCTCCTCGCGTTCGAGTCTTCGGGCGAGCCGATCTCACTGTCGGGCTCGCCGAGTGAGCCGCCGATCTCGAAACGACCGGTCGGGAGCTCCGGAGCGCCGTCGTCGAGCATCTCCTGGGCGGTCATCCCGCCGCTCTCGACGACCCGCTCCTCGGGGGGCGGGGGAGGCGCTTTGGGCTCGGGCGGCTGAGCAAGCGCCGGCTGATCGAGCTGCGTCACGGCCGCTTCGGGCTCGGGGCGCCGGGCGCGGGCGGGCTTGCTCTCGGGGACCTCCGGCTTGTCGAACAGGAACTCCGGGTTGTCGAGCTGGTCTTGTTCACGCGCGGCCTCGCCGCCGAGAACCGGCTCGACCGCGCTACCCTGTGCCGAGGCTCTCGGCTGCTTGGGCGGGGCGTACGACGGGGTGATGTGGAACCGGTGGTGGCAGCGCGAGCAGCGAACGCGCGCACCCTTGGCGGGAATGCGCGCGTCGGCGATGTGGAAACGCGTCTTGCAGTTCTCGCACTCGACGGTCATCGAAGGGCCCCATCCCCGAGTCGGCGGGCGCAGCGCGCCGCTTGAGGTGCGCACGTGACGGACCTGATGACGCAACTGCTCGCGCGTCGCCTCCTGCTCGTCACGGGCAAGGGTGGCACCGGCAAGACGAGCGTCGCGGCGGCGCTCGGCCGGCTCGCCGCCGATGCCGGCGTGAAGACGCTCGTGGTCGAGCTCGGACACGCGGCCGTGCTGCCGGACCTGCTCGGTGCGGAACGAGCGCGCGAGAGCGACGAGCCGCGCAGCGATCCGCAGCGGGTCGGGGCGAACCTCTTCACCCTGCGTCTCGTCCCCGAGGAGGCGCTCAGCGAGTATCTCGCGCTGCAGCTCCGGGTACGCGCGCTCGCGCGCGGGATCGTCGGGAATGCGGGCTTCCGGCGCTTCCTCGCGGCCGCACCTGGCTGGCGGGAGCTGATCACGCTCGGGAAGCTCTGGCATCTGGTCACGCGCGAGGACGCGCGCGGACGCGCGCTCTGGCCGTTGATCGTGATCGACGCGCCCGCGACCGGCCACGGGCTCTCGCTGCTGTCCACTCCGACGGTGATCCTCGACACCGTGCGGATCGGCCCACTGCGCCGCAACACCGATCTGGTTCAGGCACTGCTCACGGACGCGGCCCGCACGCTCGTCCTGACCGTGACCTTGCTCGAGGAGCTGCCCGTGAACGAGACCCTCGAGCTGCGCGCGCGAGTCCGTGAGCTCGGCCTCGGGCTCGGCCCCGTGATCGCGAACGGCGTCGAGCCGCCGCTCGCTCTGCCCGATGCCGAGCGCGTGCTGGCTGCGGTCGCGTCGCTCGACTCTGCCGATGCGCCCTCCCCGCTCGCGGATCCGATCAGCGTCTGCGCCTCGGCGCGACACCGTCTGGTGCGCGCGAGGATGCAAGCCGGGTTCCTCGCGCGGCTCGAGCGCGAGGCCGAATCCGTGCCGCTCGTGCTGCCCTGGCTCGAGCAGGGCGTCGACGGTCCGGATGGCGTCGCCGCGCTGGCCGCGCGTCTGCAGACAGAGCTGACGCAGCGGAGCGGCGAGGTCCGATCGTGAAGCCGGAGCGCTGGCTCGACTGCCGCGTGCTCGTCACGGTCGGCACGGGCGGTGTCGGCAAGACGACCGTCGCCGCGGCGCTCGGCCTCGCGGCCGCGCGCGCCGGCAAAGCCGTGCTCGTGATGACGATCGATCCCGCGCGCCGGCTTGCCGATGCACTCGGCACCGGCCCGCTCGGGCACGAACCTCGCGAGGTGCCACGCGAGCGACTCCGCGCGGCCGGCGTGACGGGAGCCGGGACGCTCGCCGCGCTCATGCTCGACACGAAGCGCACCTTCGACGAGCTGGTCCTGCGTTTCGCGCCGGATCCGAGCGCACGCGAGCGGATCTTCGCCAACCCGATCTACCGCAACCTGACCGACGCGCTCGGCGGCAGCCGTGAGTACTCCGCGATGGAAAAGCTGCGCCAGCTGCATGTCGAGGGGAAGTACGATCTGATCGTGCTCGACACCCCGCCCGCCTCACACGCGCTCGACTTCCTGGACGCGCCACGCCGCCTCGAGAGCTTTCTCGAGAGCCAGTTCCTCACGGTGCTTCTGCACCCCGCCGCGGTCGTCGGGCGTGCCAGCCTGCGCCTCTTCCGGGCCGGCTCGGAGCTCGTGCTGCGTGGCCTCGAACGCGTCACCGGCCTCGAGTTCCTGACGGCGATCTCGGAGTTCCTCCTGGCGTTCGAGGAGATGCTCGGGGGCTTCTCCGAGCGCGCGCGGGAGGTCTCGCGGCTGCTGCGCGATCCCGTCTGCGGCTTCGTGCTCGTGGCCGGACCGGATCTGCAGCAGGCGAAGAGCGCAGAGTCGTTCTGGCAGCGCCTGCAGACGGAGGGCATCCAGCTCGCTGGCCTGGTGCTGAACCGCGTGCACACCTGGCCGGGCGCAGGCGCGGCGCCCGTCGACGACCCGCGCGAGGCGGAGCGCGCGGTCGAGTGGCTCGCGCGCGCGCTCGCCGAGCGTGCTCCGGACCTCGACGCGCTCGGCAGCGCGCGTCTGCTGGTCGCGGCAACGCGGGCGCAAGCGGCGCTCGCGCGCCGCGACGCCGCGGTGCGTGAGCGGCTCGAGAAAGCGCTCCCGCTCCCGCCCGAGGCGGTGCGTGTGGTGCCGCTGTTCAGCGAAGACGTCCACGAGCTCGAAGCGCTCGCGCGCATGGCCGGGCTCATCTTCGGCGAGCGCGAAGGTGTCTGAGCCGCGCAAGCGCGCGCTCGATCACCTGGTGCGCGCCGCGCAGGAGCTGGCGCTCGCGCTCACCGCAGGTGCCAGCGCGCTCGGCGGAAACAGCGCGGCGCTCGAGCGTGTGCGCGAGGCGCTTCGCGCGGAGGAGAAGCGCTGGGCTTCGCTGGCCGCGCACGATCCGGCGGCCGAGCGCGTGCGCGAGATCATCGCAGCGATCCAAGCGGTCCTCGCTCCCGACGAGCGCGCGCCGAAGAGCCGCAAGAGCGAAGGGTTTGACCGACCCCGGACGCGGTGGGATACTCGGAAACGATGGCGATCCTGATCAAGCGCTACGCGAACCGGAAGCTCTACAACACCGAGTCGAGCCGGTACATCACGCTGAAAGGCATCTCCGAGCTGGTGCGCGAGGGTCACGACATCTGCGTGATCGACAACGAGACCGGCGAGGAGATCACACCGATCGTCCTGTCGCAGATCCTGGTCGACGATCAGCGCGAGGCGCGCGGCGACCGGGAATCCGCCGTCTCGGGTACGCTGCTCACGGAGCTGATCCAACGCGGCGGTGACGCACTCTACAGCTTGGTGCGCCGCGGCGTAGGCGACGTCGAGACGAACCTGAACGAGATGCGCGACAACGTGCGGCGCTGGATCCGCACGCCCGCAGACGGGGCGCGCTTCGACAGCTCCGAGATCACGCAGACGGTGCACAGCGCGGTGGAGCGCGTGCTGCGCGTGGCCGATCTGCCGACGCGCGGCGACCTCGAGGCGCTGAACAAGAACCTGGAGCGCCTGGCCTCGGCGCTCGAGAGCTTCGAGGCCCGGCTCGCGAGCGTCGATCGGCCGCGCGAGCGCTCGCTCTAGCGCAGCTGCTCGCGCAGCGTGACGACGGCGAGGAGCAGCGCGCCCAGCGCGAGCGCGCCTGAAATCGGCAGCATCGGAGCGGACGGCGGCGAAACCGGCGTCGGTCAGGGCTCCGCGCTCTCGACCCGTGGAAGCGCGCGCAGCGACGTGGCATGCGCGGCGGGGTCGGCCCCGAGCGGCACGTCGACGGTGAAGAACAGCGCGAGATCGGGCCGTCGGCGACCGCTTCGGCACTCGCCCCGCTCTCGCTCCGCACGAAGCGCGGCACGGCCGCGCGAGAACGTCCGTGTCAGCGCGGGCGCTGCTCCGAGCAGCGGGAGGGCAATCAGAGCAGACGCAGCCATACCGCGAGCTAGCTGCCGCAAGTGTTCGCCAACAGAAGGAATGCCATCCGAGTCGAGATCAGATCCGGGGCGGACGAGCGCTACGAGAAGATCGATCGGCGCCGCGGCAGCTCCTCTTCAAGCAGAGCTTGAATCGCACCGCGGACCTGCTCGCGGGTGCGATTCACGTAGAGGGGATCCGTGACTCGCTCCGGGGCCACGTCGTCGAACCAGATCGGCTCGCCGAAGCGAATTCGCCACTGGCTCGGCAGCGGGATGATCCCGAGCGGGCCGAGCAGCGGGAAGGTCGGCGTGATCGGAACAGGCACGCCGACCAGCCTTCGGAGCAAACGCGGCTCGAACAGAATGGGGTAGAGCTCCTCGGCGCCGACGATCGCGACCGGAACGATCGCGGCGCGCAGGCGCGCGGCGAGCGGGACGAATCCGCCGCGCGCAAAGCGCTGCAGTCGATAGCGCTCGCGGAATGGTTTGAGCGCCCCCTTCTGGCCCTCGGGGAACGCGATCACCCATTGATCGGCGAGCAGCAAGCGCTCGGCGTTCTCGGCGCAGGCGCGAACCGCGCCCATGCGCGCAAGCCTGGACTGCGAGAACGGCAGGGTCGCGAGCCAGTCCGCGACGAGCGGCCGCGGCCGCCGCCCCGATGGGTGCAAGCGTTCGACCGCGTGCGCGAGCATCAGCGCATCCCACGGCAGAATGCCCGCGGTGTTGGCGACGAAGAGCACGCGGTCCGCGTCCGGAACCAGCTCGATTCCCGAGACCTGCACCCGCCACCAGTATTCGAACAGCCAATCGAGCCAGCCGCGCGCGCGCAGCAGGTAGCGCTCATCGAGACCGAACTCGTCGACCTCGGCGGATACATCCGCCGCACCCGGGATCGAGACGCGCTCGCGCAGCGCCTCGTAGAGCTTCACGACATCGAGGTCCTCGAGCCGGGCGCGCAGGCGGCGCCCGATGCCCTCGAACCAGCCTGGCGACGTCTGCGCGGCCGGCGCGGCGAGCTCGGGCCCGAAGTCGTCGACCGAATCGGGCGCGGGCGGGGGGGTGTCGCGAATGCCGAAACGCTGCTCGAGCTCACCGCGCAGCGCGCGCACCGAGGCACGCAGCTCGGCAAGCGCCTCGGATCGAATCGGACCGCCTTCGGCCGGGGGCTTGGCATCGCTCACCGGTAGCCTCGCAGCTTGCGCGCCACCACGAGGCTCATCCATGCCTCCTTCGTGGTGTAGATCGGATCGAAGCCGAGCTCCTCGCGCGCGCGTCGGGTGTCCACGACCCAGAGGAAGCGCAGGTAGTCGAGGAGCGCGGCCGGTGGGTCTCCGGTGCGCGCGATCGCTTCGAGATAGGTGGCTCGGTAGAGCAGCGGGTGCGGGAGCGGCAGGCTGGATTTTCCCGCCAGCCGCAGCAGGGTCGACAGCGGCAACACACCGTCTCCGGCAAGATTGAAGGCGCCGGGCGCGTCGCGCTCGAGCGCGAGCTCGACGGCGTCGAGCCAATCGAGCTCGTGCAGGAACTGCAGCAACGGGTCATAGCCGAGCAACGTGACCACGCGCGCGGACTCGAAGCGGCGCGTGATGGCGGACTCGTAGCTCGGGCCGACGATCCAACACGGCCGCAGCGACGTCACCACCAGAGCGCGGTGGCGTTGCGCGAAGATGCGCAGCAGTCCCTCGACCTCCGCCCGGTCGCGCAGCGAATGCGCGCTGCGCTGCGGCCGCAGCGCGTGGTCTTCGGAGAGGAAGTTCGGGTTGTCCGGGTGCGGGCCGTAGACCTGGGCGCTGCTCGTAACGACGAGCTTGCGCACGCCCGACGCCGCGGACGCGTTGATCACGTGCAGCGATCCGACCACCTCGAGCTCGTGCGAGTACTCGAGGTCGGGACACGGGTCGGTGAAGAACGCCGCATGCAGGACCGTCTCGCAGCGCTCCTTCTCGAGGATCTCGGCGACGATGCTGTCCGCCGTCGGCTCGGTGAGGTCGACGCGGTGGAAGCGCACCCGTCCCTCGAGCCGGCGCGGCAGGCGCAGATCGAGGGCGACGACGCGCGGCGGGGGGCTCTGCTCCAGCAGACGCTCGGCGATGTGCGCACCCGTGAAGGTGCCGACGCCGGTGATCGCGACCGGGGGCCGCGGTTCGACGCTGCGAGGCGCTCGCCTGGCGCTCACGACGCCCTGTATCGGGTATGGGTTGGAGGGTGTCAATCGCCGCTATGATCGCTGGCGATGCAGGACGCCCGCCCGCTGATCGTCCGCGACCCGCGTTTTCGCGAGCACGTGCCGCTGCAGAGGCATCCCGAACGCCCCGAACGACTCGTTGCGATCGACCGCGCGCTCGACTCGACCCGCCACGCGCTGCGCGTGCTCGAACCGCGCGAAGCGACCGACGAGGAGCTGCTCGCGGCGCACGAGCGCGACTACCTCGACGCGCTCGGGGCTTGCGTCGGCAGCTCGCGCCAGCTCGACCCGGACACGTACTGCTCGCCGCGTTCCGTCGAGACGGCTCGGCTCGCAGCCGGCTCGCTCGTCGAGGCGGCGCTGCGCGTCGCGCGTGGCGACGCAAAGCGCGCGTTTGCCGCGCTGCGCCCGCCCGGCCACCACGCGGAACGCGCCGCCCCGATGGGCTTCTGCCTGTTCAACAACATCGTCGTCGCCGCCCGGGCGCTGCTCGCGGGCACAGGCGTCGAGCGCATCGCGATCGTCGACTGGGACGTTCACCACGGCAATGGCACGCAGCACGCGTTCGAGGCCGAGCGCGACGTGCTGTTCGCGTCGCTGCACCAGTTCCCCTTCTACCCCGGAACCGGGGCGCTCGACGAACAGGGCCAGCAGGGCGGTCTCGGCGCGACGCTCAACGTGCCGCTGCCCGCGGGCTGCGGCGACGCCGAGTACGGGCTGCTCTTCGACACCGTGCTCGAGCCGGCGCTGCTCGCGTTCAAACCGGAGATCATCCTCGTCTCGGCGGGCTTCGACGCCCACGAACGCGATCCGCTCGGGGGGATGAACGTGACGACGCGCGGCTTCGGTCTCTTCGCCGAGCGTCTCTGCGCGGTCGCGGACCACACCTGTGAGGGCCGCATCGTGCTGGCGCTGGAAGGCGGCTACGACCTCGACGCGCTCGCCGAATCCGTCGCCGAGACCGTGCGCGTGCTCGCGGACTCGAGCCACGGCTCGCACAAGTTCCCGGTTGCGAGCGCGAGTGGGATGGCGATGGCACGCGTGATCCGCGAAGCGCACGCGCGCTACTGGCCCGCGCTCGCCCGGCGTATCCAGAGCTGACTCCGCGGCCCCCAGATGTTGAGCCTGTCACTCGACTCACCTCAACATGCAGGGGATCGAGGGCGACTGAGACATGTCGCGTGCAGAGAGTGGATTTCTTTCACGTTTTTTCTCGAAAAGGTGTTGACGAGCGGGATCTGAGGGATGTAACGTGGTTTTCAGTGGGATAGGGTCCCAAGGGCCGCCGGTGCTGTTCAGGGGGGGAGTGCCGGGCCTTTGGGACCCCCTTCCCACCGGTGCGTGCGGGGGCCGGTGGAAGCGATGTTCTGGGGGTGCCATGAGCACGTTCTCGATGAGAAGGGGCGCACCAGTCTTCCTAAGGAATTCCGCGACCTTCTGACGCGTGGCAGCGAGCTTCCCTGGCTCACCGCGCGCTCCCGCTGTCTGGCGATCTACCCGGCCGAGAAGTTCGACAAGATCCGACAGCGCCTGTCGGAGGAAGTGCTGAACGACGCGGCCGAGTCGCTCGAGCGGCTGATCATCGGTCATGCGACACCATGCAGTGTCGATCGCGCCGGACGCATCCTGATCCCGCCGACGCTGCGCCGCCGCGCACGCCTCGAGCGCGAGATCGTGTTCATGGGACTCACCGACCGCGTCGAGATCTGGGACCGCACGCGCTACGAAGCGGAGATCGCGAATACCCAGGAGAACGAGGCCGAGAACTCACGCTTCCTGCGGGGTGCAACGCGGTGAAGCCGGCACACGCCCCGGTGATGGTCGCCGAGGTGCTCGAGCTGCTCGCCGCACGCCCTGACGCTCACATCGTCGATGCGACGACAGGGCACGGTGGTCACGCCGAGGCGATTCTCGAGACGCTCGGACCGGACGGCCTGTTCGTCGGACTCGACCGCGATCCGGAGATGCTCGCCGTCGCTGAGGAGCGGCTGCGCAGCTACGGGGCGCGCGCGAAGCTGTTCCACGCGCGCTTCTCCTTCTTGCGCGAGGTGGCCGCCGCGGCCGGCGCGCTGCCGGTCGACGGCGTGTTGCTCGACCTCGGAGTTTGCTCGGCGCATCTCGACCGGATCGAGCGCGGAATGAGCTTTCGCGTCGGAGCAGAACCCGTGCCGCTCGACATGCGCATGGACCGCTCGAGCGGCGAGACCGTGGCCGAGCTGCTCGCTCGCATCGGCCGCGACGAGCTCGCACAGCTGCTCCGCGACGGCGGCGTGCCGATGGCCGGGCGCGTCGCGAACGCGCTCCATGCGAAGCGGCCGATCCGCACCGTGCAGGAGCTCGTCGCGGCGCTCGACGGCGTCCGACTTCCGGAGCGCCGACACCACCCGGCGACGCTCGTCTTCCAGGCCCTGCGAATGGCCGTGAACGACGAGCTCGCCGAGCTCGCCGCCGGCCTCGAGAGCGCGCTCGACGTGCTCAGGCACGGCGGGCGCCTCGCGGTGCTTTCCTACCACTCCGGTGAAGACCGGCGCGTGAAGCAGTTCATGGCTCGCGAGGCGAAGGGCTGCATCTGCCCGCCGAGCCTTCCCGTCTGCGGCTGCGGACACGTGCCGCGGCTGCGCATCATCGCGCGCGGTCTCAAGCCCTCCGCCGCCGAGCTGCGCAGAAATCCGCGGGCGCGCAGCGCGCGGCTGCGCGGGGGCGAGCGATGCTGAATTCCCGGCTGCGAAAACAGAGCCCGTGGTTCGGCGCGCTCGTGGCGCTCGCGCTCGGTGTGATCGCGGCCTGCGGCGTGCTCGTCTACGCGCGCACGCAGGTGACGTCGATGCGCTACGAGCTCGGCCGGCGCGTCTCGCACGAGCACGCGCTCTCGCTCGAGGTGGAGCGGCTGCGCGTCGAGGCCGCAGCGCTGGCCGCACCCGAGCGCATCGAGCCGCGCGCGCTCGAGCTCGGCCTGATCTACCCCGCGCCCAATCAGGTTCTCACGCTCTCCGACAACCACCTCGCCGCGCTGCACGACGTCGCGGCCGGCGAGCCGCGTTGAGCGCCGCCCGGCGGGTGCGCCGGCGCCGCGGCGCAGGTCTCAAGCCTGGCCGCCTCACCGCCGTCGCGTGCGCCGGCTTGCTCGGTTTCGCGGCGCTGCTCGGCCGGGCTGTCCAGCTGCAAACGCTCGACGCCGAGTGGCTCGCGACGCGAGCAGAGCGCCAGGGGGCGACCACGCTGGAGCTCGAGCCGCTGCGCGCGGAGCTGCGCGATCGCAGCGGCCGACCGCTCGCGGTCTCCGCGAGTGTCGAGTCCGTCGCCGCCTCTCCGCGCTTGATCCAGAACCGGACAGCCGCCGCGCGTTCACTCTCGAAGGCGCTGCGCTTGCCGGCGAAGGAGGTCGAACGACGGCTCGCGCAGGCTGCGAGCTTCGTCTGGCTGCAGCGCTGGGTCACGCCCGACGCGGCCGAGCGCGTGCGCGCGCTCGCGCTGCCCGGCATCCACCTGCACAGCGAGCGCCGCCGCTTCTACCCCAACGGGTCGCTCGGCGGGCCCATCCTGGGCTTCGCCGATCGCGACGGGCGCGGGCTATCCGGTGTCGAGCTGCTGTTCGACCGCGAGCTGCGCGGCGCGGGCGCGGAGCTGCACATGAACCGCGACGGCGGCGGGCGCGTGCTGCCGACCGCGGCCGGATCGCCCGAGACGCGCGCCGGACAGCCGATCACGCTCGCACTCGATCTCGAGCTGCAGCACTTCGCCGAGAAAGCGCTGGCCGAGTCGCTGCGCAAGAACGGCGCGCGCCACGCGACGCTGGTCGCGCTGGACCCACGGACGGGCGAGATCCTGGCGCTCGCGGAATCGCCGAGCTTCGACCCCAACCGTTTCTGGCTGGAGGACTCCTCCGCCTACCGCGCACGCGCGTTCGTCGACACGTTCGAGCCAGGCAGCACCTTCAAACCCTTCTCGATCGCCGTCGCGCTCGAGGCTGGCGTGGTGCGCCCCGAGGAGATCTTCGACTGCGAGGGCGGGCGCTATCGCATCGGACGGCGCACGATCCGCGACTACCACCCCCATGATCTGCTCACGGTCAGCGACATCCTGCGAGTCTCGAGCAATATCGGCACGGCCAAGCTCACGGCCAGGCTCGGCGCGCGCCGGCTGGTCGATGGCGTACGCCGCTTCGGCTTTGGCCGCACGACCGGGAGCGGCTTCCCTGGCGAGGTCCCCGGCAGCCTGCGTGAGATCCGCGAGAAGCAGGCGATCGAGCGCGCGAACCTCTCCTTCGGCCAGGGCATCACGGTGACACCCGTGCAGCTCGTCGCGGCGATGGCCGTGTTCGGGAACGGCGGCAAGCGCGTGACGCCGCGACTCACGCGCACCCCCGCAGACACGCCCGCCGTCGCCGGCGAGCGCGTGCTCTCCGAGCGCACCACGCGGATCGTGCTCGAGATGATGCGGCGGGCGGTCGAGGACGGCACCGGCAAGGCGGCGGCGTTGCCGCACGTTTCGGTCGCGGGCAAGACGGGGACCGCGCAGAAGGTCAAGGACGGCATCTACTCGCAGAGCGACTACGTCGCGTCGTTCATCGGGATCGTTCCGGTCGTGAATCCACGGCTGGTGATCGGCGTCTTCATCGACGAGCCGCGCGGGGTCCGCACGGGTGGCATGGTCGCCGCGCCGGTGTTCCGCGAAGTCGCCGGCTACGCGGTCGATCGGCTCGGGATCGGCCGTACCGCACCTGCCCCCGTGGCGGCGCCAGCGTCGTCCGCGCGGCCGCCGCGCCTCGAGACGCAAGAGAACGGGACGGGAGAATGAGCGCGATGAGCCGGACACTGGCCGATCTGTTCGCCGGCCTCGACGCGGTCGTCGACGGCCCCGCGCGAACTCGCGTCAGCGACCTGAGCTACGACTCGCGCAGCGTTCGCCCGGGTGCGCTCTTCGTCGCACTGCGCGGCACGCGGACCGACGGGCACCGCTTCCTCGCGCAGGCGATCGAAGCCGGGGCGAGCGCGCTGCTCGTCGAGGAAGCGCCGGCATCGCGCCCGGCGCAGCTCGCGGTCGTGCGCGTGCCGGACACGCGCACGGCGCTCGCAGACGTCGCGGCGCGCTTCTTCGCGTTCCCGGCACGCGGCCTCACGCTCGTGGGTGTCACCGGCACCAACGGGAAGACCAGCACCGTGCGCATGCTCGAGTCGATCCTGCTCGCGGCCGGGAAGCCGGCGGGTAGCCTCGGAACGATCTCCGTGCGCTATCCGGGCTTCGAGGAGAAGTCCGCACTCACGACGCCCGAGTCACTCGACCTTCAGCGCTGGCTCGCGCGCATGCGCGACGCGGGCGTCGTGGCCGTCGCCCTCGAAGTCTCCTCGCACAGCCTCGCGCTCGGACGCGTGCGCGGACTTCGCTTCGCGGCGGGCGTCTTCACGCACCTCTCGCAGGACCACCTCGACTTCCACCAGGACATGGAGAGCTACGGCCGCGCGAAGTCGTTGCTCTTCGGCGCGGAGTATCTGGCCGGAACCGCCGTGCTGAACGCTTCGGACCCGTGGACGCCGCGCTTCGCCGAAGTCGCACGCGCCGCCGGCCGCGAGGTCGTCACCTACGCGCGCGGTGCCGATGCGAGCGCGGACTTCCGCACCGTCGAGGAGCGCGTCGAGCTGGCGCGTTCACGCCTGCGCGTGCGCGGCCCCGACGCCGAGCTCGAGATCCAGCTTCCGCTGGCCGGCGACTTCCAGATCGACAATGCGCTCGCGGCACTCGCGGCAGGCCGTGCACTCGGCCTCGAATGGGACGCCATCCGGCGCGGGCTCGAAATGTGCCCTGCGGTGCCGGGCCGACTCGAGCGCGTGGGCGAGAGCCGGCCGATCGTGCTCGTCGACTACGCCCACACGCCCGACGCGCTCGATCGCGTGCTCGGCCGCGTGCGCCCGCTCGTCGCGGGCCGGCTGATCGCGGTCTTCGGCTGCGGCGGCGACCGCGACCGCACGAAGCGCGCGCCGATGGCGCGCGCGGCCTGCGCGCACGCCGACCACGTGATCGCGACCAGCGACAACCCACGCACGGAGGATCCCGACGCGATCCTGCGCGACGTGGCCGTGGGCCTGTCCGGTTCGCACGAAGTGCTGTGCGATCGGCGGCAGGCGATCGCGCGCGCGATCACGCTCGCCGAAGTAGACGACTGCGTCGTGATCGCCGGCAAGGGTCACGAGGACTACCAGATCGTCGGGCGCGAGCGGCTCGCGTTCGACGACCGCGAAGAGGCGCGCCGCGCGCTGCTCGCCCGCGGGGTGGCCGCGTGAGCTGGACACTCGCCGAGCTCGCGCGTGACTGCGGCGGCCGAATCAGCGGCGCGCACGACGTCTTGATCGAGAGCGTCTCGACCGATACGCGCACGCTCGGCCGCGGCGCGCTCTTCGTCGCCGTCCGCGGCGAGAGCTACGACGGCCACGACTACGCGAGGGACGCGCTGGCGCGGGGCGCGGCGGCGCTGCTCGTCTCGCGCGAGCCCGACGCAACGCTCGGCGCGCCCGCGATCGTCGTCGACGACACCGTCGCGGCGCTGGGGCGGCTCGCTCGCGAGCACCGCGCGCGTTTCTCCGGTCCGGTGATCGCGATTACGGGTTCGAACGGAAAAACCACGACCAAGGAGCTGTGCGCGCGCGTGCTCGAGGCCGCGGGCCGGCGCGTGCGCCGCACGCCCGGAAATCTGAACAACCAGATCGGCCTGCCGCTCTCCGTGCTCGCGCTCGAGCCCGCTGACGAAGTGCTGGTCGTCGAGCTGGGCATGAACCACGAGGGCGAGATCGATCAGCTGGCGCGCATCGCCGAGCCGACGGTCGGCGCGATCACGAACATCGCGCCCGCGCACCTCGGGCCACTCGGCTCGCTCGCGGCGATCGCTCGGGCGAAGGGCGAGCTCTACGCGCGCATCCGTCCCGAAGGCGTGGCGGTCGTGAACGCCGACGACCCGAACTGCGTCGAGCAGAGCGCGCGCTTCGCGGGCCGGAAGCTCCGCTTCGCCATCGGCGCGGATGCCGACGTGCGGGCGCGCTCGGTCCGCTCCGAGGCGGGCGCGGCGCTCTACACGCTCGAGTGTCGCGCCGGCCGCACGGAGATCCGCATGGGCGCGCCCGGAATGCACCTGGTCGAAGACGGGCTGTGCGCCGCGGCCGCAGCGCTCGCGAGTGGCGCGCTCGGCTCGAACGCGGTCTCGGCGATCACGAGCGGTCTCCAGGGCTTCACAGGCGTGCCCGGACGGGCGGCGCTGCGCGAGAGCCCGGACGGCTTGCGACTTCTCGACGACACCTACAACGCGAATCCGCACTCCGTCGCGCGCGCGCTCGAGACACTCGCGCAGCTGCGCGCCGGCCGGCAGACGATCGCGGTGCTCGGCGACATGTTCGAGCTCGGCGACGAGGCCGCGCGGCTCCACGCCGAAGTGGGACGCAAGGTCGCATCCGGAGGCATCGACGTGCTCGTCGCGGTCGGCTCGCTCTCGCGCAACACCGCTCAGGCCGCGCGCGAGGCGGGCCTTTCTCAGGTCGTCGACTGTGACGACCCGGAGGCCGCCGCCGAGCTCGTCCGCAAGCATGCGCGCCCCGGCGACGTCGTGCTCGTGAAGGCGTCGCGCGGCATGCGTCTCGAGCGCGTCGTGGCGCTCCTCTTGGAGCCCCGCTGATGCTGTACCACCTGTTCTACGAGCTGCTCTCCGCGGAAATCTCCGGGCTGAACGTCTTCCGCTACCTGACGTTTCGCAGCGTCGGCGCCGCGCTCACCGCGCTGCTCATCGCGTTCATCGCGGGGCCGACGCTGATCCGCCTGCTGGAGCATCGCCAGATCGGCCAGACGATTCGCGAGGACACGCCGGACCGTCACCAGGCCAAGCGCGGCACGCCGACGATGGGGGGCGTGCTGATCCTCTCCGCCGTGCTGACGAGCACGTTGCTCTGGGCCGAATGGACCAACCCCTTCGTCTGGATCGTGCTCTTCGTGACGTTCGGCTGCGGCGCGATCGGCTTCGTCGACGACTACAAGAAGGCGGTCCGCAAGGACCCCAAGGGCATCAGCGCGCGCGCGAAGCTGCTCGGACAGGTCGCGGTCGCGAGCGTCGCGGCGATCTGGCTGTACCTGTTGCCCGGCTTCGACGCGGCGATCTCGTTGCCGCTCTTGAAGGGCTTCCACCCGGTGATCGGCTGGCTGTACATCCCGTTCGCGGTGATCTTCATCGTCGGCTTCTCGAACGCAGTGAACCTGACCGACGGCCTCGATGGCCTCGCGATCGGCCCGACGATGATCAGCGCCGGCGTGGTCGGGCTCTTCAGCTACGTCGTCGGGAATACGGTGATCGCGAGCTACCTCGAGCTGAAGCACGTGCCCGCGGCCGGCACGCTCGCGATCTTCTGCTCGTCGCTGATGGGCGCGGGGCTCGGGTTCCTCTGGTTCAACACCTACCCGGCATCGGTCTTCATGGGCGACACCGGCGCGCTCGCGCTCGGCGGCGCGCTCTCGACCGTTGCGATCATCATCCGCCAGGAGGTCGTGCTCGTGATCGCGGGCGGGCTCTTCCTGGTCGAGATGTTCTCGGTGATGATCCAGGTGGCGTCGTTCAAGGCGCGCGGCAAACGCGTCTTTCGCATGGCGCCGATCCACCACCACTACGAGCTTCGGGGCTGGCCCGAGCCGCAGATCATCGTCCGGTTCTGGATCATCTCGGTGATCCTGGGGCTGGTCGCGACGTCGTTGCTGAAGCTGCGATGAGCTACTCGGGGAAATACGTGCTCGTGCTCGGCCTGGCCCGCTCCGGGCGCGGCGCGGTCGAGCTGCTCCTGCGTGCGGGCGCTCGCGTCTGCGCGTACGACCGCAAGCTCGAGGCGCTCACAGGGCTGCCACCGGGGGTCGAGCAGATCTGCTCGCCGACACCGCCCGACTTCGCGGACTTCGACAGCGTCGTCGCGAGTCCGGGCGTGACGGTCGCTGCGAGCGAGAAGCTCGTGCCCGAGGTGGACCTCGCGGCCGAGTTCCTCGACGCGCCACTGATCGGCGTCACCGGCTCGAACGGCAAGAGCACCACGACCGTGCTGATCGGCCAGATGCTCGCGGCCAGCGGCTTCGACACGGGCGTCGGCGGGAATCTCGGCACACCCCTGTGCGCACTCGTCGGCCGCGGTCACACACGCATCGTCGCCGAGCTCTCGAGCTTTCAGCTCGAGCACGCGCGCAGGCTCCACGCCAGCGTGGCCGTGCTCTTGAATCTCGCGCCCGATCACCTCGACCGGCACGGCAGCCTGGCGAGCTACGGCGCCGCGAAGGCGCGCCTGGCCGAGCTCCAGAGCCGCGAGGACTTCCTGGTCGTGAACCACGACGACCGCTGGGCGCGCAGCGTCGCCGAGCACGCGCCCGCCCGGGTGTTCGCGTTCTCGGTCGAGCGGCCGCTGCCAGCGGGCGCGTACCTCGACGGCAAGGATCTGGTGCTGGCGCGCGACGGCCAGATCGGGCTGCGCCTGCCGATCGACGAGCTCTCCGCCGCTTCGCGCCGGCCGGTCGCGAACGCGCTCGCGGCGGCGCTCGCCGCGCAGCTCGCCGGCGCGACGCCGGAGGCGATCCGCGCGACGCTCGCGGATTTCGAGGGACTGCCTCACCGCGCGCGCGACGTCTGCGTGCGCGCCGGCGTGCGCTACGTGGACGATTCGAAGGCGACCAATCCAGCAGCGGCGATCGCGAGCCTGCTCGCGCAGACGACGCCGATCGTCTGGCTCGCGGGCGGGCGCAACAAAGGGCTGGCGTTCGGCGAGCTCGCGGAGGCCGCGCGCCGCGCGCGCGTGCGACAGGTTCTGGTGTACGGCGAGTCCGCCGCCGAGCTGGAGCTCGCGCTCGCAGGTGCCTGCCCGGTCGAGCGCGTCGCGACGCTCGCACAGGCCGTAGCCCGCGCCGCCCGCTGCGCGCAGCCTGGCGACGCCGTCCTGCTCGCGCCCGCGTGCGCGAGCTTCGACCAGTTCTCGAGCTTCGAGGAGCGCGGCCGCTGCTTCGCGGAGCTCGCAGGCGCGCTGCCCGACGAACGGCCGCGTGCGAGCGGAGGCGAGCGGTGCTGAGCCGGTTCGGTATTTCGGAGCTCTTGGTCGCGGCGATCCTTCTGCTCGGCTTCGGTCTGGTCATGGTCTACAGCGCCAGCGCGGCACGCGCCGAAGTCATCTTCGGCACGTCGTTCGCGTATCTCGGCCGGCAGACACTCGCGCTGCTGATCGGTCTGGGAATCGGCGCGCTCTGCTACTTCACTCCGCTCGCCTGGCTCGAGCGGATCGGCTACGCGGCCTGGGCCGTGTCCGTGCTCGCGCTGCTCGCCACGTTCACGCCGCTCGGCGTCGGCGAGAACGGCGCGCGGCGCTGGCTCATGCTCGGCGGTTTCCCGTTCCAGCCGCTCGAGCCCGCGAAGCTCGGCGTGATCTTCGGCATCTCGCAGTGGCTCGCTTCGCATCAGGACCGCATGCAGGACTACCGCGTGAGCATCGTGGTGCCCGCGCTCCTGGCCGGCGTGCCCGCGCTGCTCCTGCTTCTGCAGCCCGACTTCGGCGGCGCGATGTTGATCGCGATCTTCACGGGCGTGCTCGTCTACGCCGGCGGCGTGCGCCTCGACCATCTGGCGTGTACGGCGGTGGTCGTGGTGCCGCTCGCCGGTCTGGTGATGGCGCTTCGCGAGTACCGCGTCGCGCGCTTGATCGCATTCCTCGACCCTTGGGCCGATCCGCTCGGCCGCGGCTACCAGCTCGTGCAATCCCAGCTCGCGTTCGGCGCGGGGGGACTCTTCGGCGCGGGCTTCGGCGCGGGGCAACAGAAGCTCTTCTTCCTGCCCGAGGCGCACAACGACTTCATTCTGTCGGTGGTCGGCGAAGAGGTCGGTCTGCTCGGTGTCGCGGCCGTGCTCGCGGGCTTCGCGGTGTTGACGCTCTCGACGCTCGGCATCGCGCAGCGCGCAAAGACGGTTTTCGCGACGCTGCTCGCGCTCGGCGCGAGCCTGCTGCTCTGGCTGCAGGCGCTGCTCAACTCCGGCGTCGCGATGGGGCTGCTGCCGACGAAGGGAAGCACGCTGCCGCTCGTCTCGTACGGCGGCACTTCGCTGGTCGCGAGCCTGGCCGCGATCGGCCTGATCCTGAATGCGGCGCGGCCGAGCAAGCGCGGGAGGGCTGGATGGCGCTAGTCGTGGTGCTGGCCGGCGGCGGGACCGGCGGACACATCTTTCCCGCGCTCGCGCTGGCGGAGGCGATCCGCAAGCGCGAGCCCGACGCGCACGTGCGTTTCGTCGGCACCGAGCGCGGCCTCGAGACGCGCTACGTGCCGACGGCGGGCTATGCGCTCGACCTCGTGCCGAGCGCCGCGGTGACGGGCCGCGGCGTCGCACGCGGGCTGCTTGGCCTGCTCGTGCTCGCGCGCGGCACGCTGCGCGCGCGGCGCCTGTTGCGCGACCTGGACGCGGATCTCGTGATCGGTGTGGGCGGCTACGCGTCCGTGCCCGCGGTGGCGGCCGCGCTGACGCTCCGGATTCCAACGGCATTGCTCGAGCCGAACGCGCGGCCTGGGCGTTCGAATCGCGTGCTCGGGCGTTACGCGCGGCGTATCTTCGTCGCCTTCGAGGACGCGATCCCGTTCTTTCCCCCAGGGCGTGCGCTGCTCACCGGCCGGCCGGTGCGCGCGATGCCGCGCGCGCTGGGTCGTGCGAACGGCGGCAAGCTCCGGCTGGTCATCACCGGCGGCAGCCAGGGCGCGCGCGCGATCAATCGCGCGGTCTGCGCAGCGCTACCCCGGCTGGTGTCGGTACCCGGGC